>ERZ772967.2445-NODE-2445-length-11970-cov-53.083424_pt1 | contig 11970 bp, 8 predicted proteins | sample MGYA00511677_ERZ772967 | MGnify/ENA primary metagenome ERZ772967 (study PRJEB29015, sample SAMEA2737931) | human oral metagenome | biome: human oral; feature: human-associated habitat; material: dental | place: China | collected 2146 ...
GGCACAGCAGTGATGCGCCGAGATCGGCGGCCCGGCAGGCGACGGCGTGCCCGATACCCGCGCGTCGGCTCACCCCGGTGACCACGACGGTGCGACCGGTCAGAGGAAGCCCGGGGCTCGGGGCGGGAGATGGGGCGGAGCTCACGGGGCCTCCTGTCTGTCGGCGCTGGCTCCGGCCGCCTCGGGGGTCTCGGCGACTTCGGTAATGGCCGCCAGGACGTCGTCGGGGAGACCGGCCGCCCGCAGGCCGCCCAGGAGGGCTCCGCCCCTCGCCCCCGAGGCGACAACCCGCCAGGCCGCGTCCTTGGTCTCATAGGCGATCCGGACGGGTTCGAGGATGGAGAGGATCTCGTCGGCCGTGGACGGCGGCTCGGTGCGCACTCCGGCCAGGAAGAGCTCGACGCCGTCGGCGGGGCGCACGGTTCCCAGGGCGATGTCGGTGCCAGCGCCCAGTGCGAAGCCGTCCGCCTCCCGGCGCGCGATAACCGGCTCCCGCTGCGCCCCGCCGGCTCCGCTTGAGTTCGCGCGCAGCCGAGCGCCGCCCGCGGACAGGAGGCGGACCGTGACCTCGCGCTCGGCGGGGACGACGCCGTCGGGCCCCTCCTGCACGATCCTCAGACGGGCCGTGGCGGCCCGCTCGTCCCAGGACAGTGAGAAGCGGGTGCGCACGACGGCGTCCGCTCCCGGCTCGGGGGAGTCGTCGTCCTCCTCCAGGACGAACTCGCCGTCGGCACCCGGCACCACCAGGACTGACAGGCTGCGGGGGTTGTCCCCGGCGGCCTCGCCGATGTCCCCGGCGGTGACGACGACGCTCCCGGCCCGGGCGAGCACCGGGACGCGATCCAGAGGCCGGGACAGGACGAGCGAGCGCCCGTCGTCGGTCAGCGCCTCGTAGCGTCGTCCGGTGGGCAGGTCGAACCAGATGCCCCGAGGCAGCCACGCCCGCTCCTGGGCCAGGGCGCTGACCGGGTCGGCCCTGTGGACGACGGGCACGACGAGCAGGTCCCCGAAGAGGAACTCGGTGCGGTTGAAGTAGGCGCCCGGCGCTTTGGGTGCATCGTGGTAGACGGGGCGTACGGGCGCGATGCTCTCGGTGCGGGCGCGGCGCGCCCAGGTGTACAGGTAGGGCACGAGGCGGTGGCGCAGCCGCAGGTAGGCGCTCATGGTGGCGCGGGCGTCGCGACTGTAGCGCCACGGCTCCTTGGAGTTGAACACCGAGTCCGTCGAGTGGAGGCGGTTGATGGGGGAGAAGCAGCCCAGCTGGACCCAGCGAGCCGCCATCTCGTCGTCGTGATGGCCGAACATGTGCCCGCCGATGTCGTTGGACCACCAGTAGTAGCCGATGTTCGCGGCGGTGGCCGTGAACTCGGGTTGGAAGCGTAGCGAGTCCCAGGTGGTGATGGTGTCCCCGGAGAAGCCGATGGGCGTACGGTGGCTGGAGGCGTCAGCGAAGCGGGAGAAGGTGACGGGGCGACGGCGGTAGTGCTCCGTCCGTCCGCCCGCCCCGGTGCGGGTGCGCCGGCGTCCGGAGTCCAGGTAATGGACGTGGTTGAGCATCCACAGCGGGTCCAGACCCGGGATGTCGGTGTCGCCGCCCTGCTGCCAGTCGAGCCACCAGAAGTCGACGCCCTCATCCTCCAGAGGGTGGTGGACCTCCTCGAGGTAGGCGGCGGTGAAGTCTTTGTCTCCGATGGTGAAGGCGATGGCCTCGCCCGAGGCCGGGTCCCCGCCGAGCCGGCGCATCATCGGTCCGTAAGCGCTCTCATGGCGCCGGACGCCGGCGGCGGGGTGAAGATTGAGCGTGACCTGCATGCCGCGGTCGTGCAGGGCGTCCAGGAAGCGCCGGGGGTCGGGGAAGAGCTCGGGGTCCCAGGTGTAGCCGGTCCACCCGTTGCCGATCGCCGGGTCGATGTCCACCAGGTGCCAGTCCATGTCGAGCACGGCCACGGAGAAGGGGAGGCCCTCGGCCGCGAAGCGGTCCATGAGAGCGAGGTAGGACTCCTCAGTGTAGCGATGGTAGCGGCTCCACCAGTTGCCCAGGAGCGCTCGCGGGATCAGCGGGACGGGGCCGGTCAGGGCGAAGAAGTCGCGCAGAGCCCCCCGGTAGTCCTGTCCGTAGCCGAACAGGTACAGGTCGCGGTCGCCGGTCGAGCCGTCAATAGGGCTCGTGCCCGGGCGCGGCCGGACCCACTGGTCCTCCTGGAGGAGCAGGGACGCGGAGTCGTCGATGACGGCCAGGCCCGTCAGGGAGAGGATGCCGGGGCCCAGACGCGCCCGGCCGTCAATGTCGTCGAGTGTGCGGCAGGTGCCGCCCAGGTTGGTCGGGAACGTCTCGTCGGGATCCCACTCGTCCCCGAACCGCCAGGTCCCGCCGTGCAGGTTGACGACCGCGGTGCGCATGGTCACGCTCAGCCCCGAGCGTGAGAAGCCCCGTGAGGGCTGGTAGGTCAGATGGAGGTGCTCGGTGAGGATCTCGACGCGGTCCTCGCCGCGGCGCACGTTGAAGGCGGGCACCTCCCCCAGGTCGCGGGAGACGACCAGCTGGGTGGCGGCGTCGGTGAACGCGCCGGATGCGGAGCGCTCCATGCGGATGAGCCGATCGGTCAGAACGGTGAAGCGGACGTCGTCGCCCACGCGGACGACGGCCTCCGGCCGGGCGGGGGCCGGGCGGGGCTCCGCCGGGGCGTCGGAGAGAAGGGAGGACATCGATGGCCTTTCATACGAGACGCCGCAAAAGGTTTCGCGGTAAACTAGGGCGAATGCTACGTTGGAGGCGCCAGGAGGTCAATCCTCGGAGGAGGGGCGAGCATGACGACTCTGCGCGATGTCGCAGCCCTCGCCGGCGTGAGCGCCATGACCGTCTCCAATGTCGTCAACGGGCGCGAGCATAAGGTGTCGCCTGCCACCCGGGAACGCGTACGGGGGGCCATCGAGACCCTCGGCTACGTCCCCAATGCCCAGGCTCGCACCCTGGCCGGCTCCTCCTCGCGCATCATCGCGCTGGTCTACGGCGCCGGTGACGGCCTGCCCGCCCTGACCGCCAGCCATGAGTCCGCCTTCGTCGGCGCATGCGAGTGCGCCGCCCGCCGGGCGGGGTACTCCCTCATGCTCTGCGGGGCGCACTCCGACCGCCCCGATGAGGTGGTCGACCGCCTGCGGGCCTGGAGGGTCTGCGGCGTGATCTGCCTCGGCACGGTTCCGCCGCCGGTACATCCTCGGCTGACCAGGGCGGAGGCGCCCGTCGTCCTCGTCGATTCCTACAGTCCTCAGATGGTCGCGGCGGGCGGGGAGGTTCTCGGCTCGGTCAATATCGACGACGCTGGCGGTGCCCGACGCGTCGGAGAGCGCCTCGCGCGCCTGGGCCACAGGCGCGTCGCCTTCATCGGTCCGGTCGGCCACGGCTCGCCCGTGGTCGAGGCCCGACTCAACGGCCTGAAAGACGGATTGCTCGCCGGCGCCGCCGGGGGCGGGGCTGTGGACGCCCCGGAGGTGATCGGGGCGGAGGTGAACTTCGCCTCCGGAGTGCGCGCCGGCACTGAACTGGGCGGACGGGTGACGGCTGCCGGTTCGGGGGAGCGGAGTGTGACGGGCGTGCTCGCCTCGGGCGATGTTCTGGCCATGGGAGTAGTCGCCGGCCTGCGCCGGGCCGGTGCCCGAGTGCCTGAGGACGTCTCGGTCGTCGGGTTCGACGGCTTCGAGGTCTCCACCTACTGCGACCCGCCGCTGACCGCCGTGGCTCAGTCCGTCGACGACAAGGCCGCCCAAGCCGTTGCGCTCGTCAGCGCGACGGGGGACGACGCCGGGCGGCCGAACGGGTCGGGCACCGGGAATGCCGACGGGCCCGGGCCGGCGCGCGTCGTCCTGCCGGTCGTCTGGCGCGAGGGCGGCACGCTCGGACCCGCGCCGGGCGCGGACTCCTGAGCTCTCCGTCGTGCTCCGCTACAGGCGGCCCTCGGCCCGGGCTCTCAGCGCCAGCGCCGCCGCCGCCCGCGCCCAGCTGACGCGATCGTGCTCGCGCACGACGATGTCGATGGGGGCCGCGTCGGGGCGTCTGAGCGATGCCGTGCCGACCATGACCTGATCCTCGAACAGGGCCGCCACCTCGGCCCTCTCGCCCGCCACCACGACGACGTCGGGCAATGCGAAGGCGGCCGCCATGGCGATCAAGCGGCCGACGCGGCGCGCGTAGGACGAGCAGATCGCCACCGCGGCCGCCTCGCCCCGCTTCGCCAGGTCCACGACCCGGGCCGCGGGCAGCGGAGGGCGCCCCTGCCCGCTCCACGCGCGCTCGATGGCCGGGCTGGTCAGGCAATCCATCGCCGGGAGCGATGTCGCCGGCCGGCCGTCATCGGCGACCGGGATCCCGCCCACGAGGCCGAGCTCGGCGTCCGGTGTCGTGATGACCTCACCGCCCACGACCAGCCCGAAGCCGATGCCGGCGCCGACCGTGATCAGGACCAGGCGGTCGTGCTCGCGCCCCGCGCCGAACCAGGCCTCCTGGAGGGTCATCGCCGCCAGATCGTTGCCGACCGCCGTCGGCATGCGCAGCCGCGTTTTGACGAGCTCGGCCAGGGGAACCCGGTGCCAGCCCAGGAACACCGCGTCGGTGATCGTGCGCTCATCGGTGGCGGCGGCGCCCAGGCTCACGCTCGCGCAGGACGGGGCGGGGGCGTCCGGCCGGGAACGGGTCAGCTCGATTGCGGCATCAGTCAGTGACGCGACGACGTCGGCGGGGGCGTGACCGGGCAATGTGCGACGCGCCGTGGCAGAACGTTCAGGTGCAGGTCGGCGATCAGGGACTCGCCCGACAGGTTCACTCCGATGATGCTCTCCGCATCGGCGCGCACCTCCAGGGGGGGACTGGGGGCGTCCCGTGCAGGCCGTCCGCTCGGTGCGGGCCATGAGGATCCCGTTATCCACGAGCGGAGTGGTCAGGCGCGTGATCGAACCAGGAGAGATGCCGACGAGCTTCATGATCTCGGGGCGCGACAGACGTCCGTGGCGCAGCAGCGCCAGGACGATCGCGCGCTGGGTGTCGCTGAGTCCGACCCACGGGCCGGAACCGCCGAAGTCGCGGGCCTGCGGTCGGGTGTCTGCCATGCCGACATTCTGCCCGAGATGCACCGGTCCTCCTGGCGGCCCTCCGCCGGCCCGGACCGGCTGCGGCTCGACGAGGCCGGTTTCGATTCCGCGGAGGAGTCCTCCCCGGCCCGGGGCCGGTCCTCGGTCGACAACCGTCCGCCGCGCACCACCGCCGTCGTCATCGGACCGCCCGTGCCCGTAAGGTCGGCATCATGAACCACTCGCCCTTCGTCCTCTCGCCCCGTCACGTCGGAGACGATGCCGACTGGTGGCGCCGCGCCGTCGTCTACCAGGTCTACCCGCGCTCCTTCCAGGACACCGACGGCGACGGCGTCGGCGACATCCCCGGCATCACCGCCCGCCTCGACCACCTCGACCGGCTCGGGGTCGACGTCGTGTGGCTCAGCCCCGTCTACCGCTCCCCGCAGGACGACAACGGCTACGACATCTCCGACTACGAGGACGTCGACCCGCTCTTCGGGTCGCTCGCCGACCTCGACGAGCTCATCGCCGCACTGCACGGGCGCGGCATGCGCCTGGTCATGGACCTGGTTGTCAACCACACGAGCGACGAGCACCCCTGGTTCGCCGCCTCCCGCTCCCGCCGGGACGACCCCAAGCGCGACTGGTACATCTGGCGGCCGGCCCGCGACGTGCCCGGCCTGGAGCCCGGCAGCCCCGGCACCGAGCCCACCAACTGGGGCTCGGCCTTCTCCGGCTCCGCCTGGGCCTGGGACGAGGCCACCGGCGAGTTCTACCTCCACCTGTTCTCCCCCAAGCAGCCCGACCTCAACTGGGAGAACGACGACGTCCGCCGCGCCGTGCACGCCATGATGGGCCGCTGGCTCGACCGCGGCGTCGACGGCTTCCGCATGGACGTCATCTCCCTCATCTCCAAGACCCACCCGCTGGTCGACGGCGTCAAGCGCGACGGCGACCTGTTCGGCGACAGCTTCTCCGCCGTCGCCAACGGCCCGCGCGTCCACGAGTTCCTCCACGAGATGTGGCGGACCGTCTTCGCGCCCCGCTCCCGCCACATCCTCACGGTCGGCGAGACCGCGAACGTCACCCTCGCCCAGGCCCAGCGCTACACGAACCTCGACGCCCCCGAGCTCGACATGGTCTTCCAGTTCGAGCACACCGGCCTGGACGCCGGGCCCGGCGGCAAGTTCGACCCGCGGCCCGTGCCCTTCGTCGCCCTCAAGGAGAACCTCGCCCGCTGGCAGGAGGGCCTGGCCCCGGTCGACGGCGTCGAGCGCGGCTGGAACTCCTCCTACTGGGACAACCACGACCAGCCCCGCGCCGTCTCCCGCTTCGGCGACGACGACCCGGCCTGGCGGGTGCTCAGCGCCAAGACGCTGGCCTCGATCCTCCACCTGCACCGGGGTACGCCCTACGTCTACCAGGGCGAGGAGCTGGGCCAGACCAACACGGTCTTCCGCGGCCTGGAGGACTACCGGGACCTGGAGTCCATCAACCACTTCCACGAGCGCACCGGCGTCGGCGACGACCCCGCCCGGGTCCTGGCGGCCCTGGCCCGCGTCTCCCGGGACAACGCCCGCACCCCCGTGCAGTGGGACGCGACCGCGAACGCCGGTTTCACCACCGGTGAGCCGTGGATCCCCGTGACCCCCAACTACACCGAGATCAACGCCGCCGACCAGGTGGGCGTGCCCGGGTCCGTCTTCGAGCACTACCGCGCCCTCATTGCGCTGCGCCACGACGACGACGCCGTCGCCCTCGGCTCCTTCCGGCTCCTGGCCGCCGACGACCCGGCCGCCTGGGTGATCCTGCGCGAGAGCCTGCAGGGCGGCCGGGACGGGGGCCAGCCGGACGGCGGGCGCGGTCAGGACAGCGGGGACCGGCAGACCGACGGCGGGCGCGAGCAGGTCCTGCTCCTGGCCTGCTGGGGGCGGGACGGGCTCGACCTCGCCCCCGGCTCGCCGTTGGCCGCGCGCCTGGCCGATGAGGGGCTGGACCTGGGGGAGTGGTCCGACGCCGAGCGCGTGCTGATGGCCTCGCTGCCCGCCGACGAGGCGGCCGGCTCCGGCACGGGCGCGCCCGAGCGGCTCGGGGGCTGGGACTCGGTCGTCCTGCGCCGCACCGTGTGAGGGGCGCCGGGTGAGGCGGGGCGTCCCCACCCCCGCCCGCCCGGGCAGGGCCGCGAGACGGTGCGAGGGATCTTTCTCACCGGAACCGGAGCACGGTTCGAGCTCTCCACGCAGTAGACGCGGTTCGGGAGCCTTTCCGCTTCTCCTGCGTCCATACCGTTTTGGTATCATGAGATTCGGAGTGCCGGGGGAGGTCCTCACCATGGTCGAGAGTACCGGCGGTGATCGGTGCGAGGATGCGCGGTGCACGGTGCAGGCCGAGCGTCGGATGTTCATTCGTGATGTGAAACCCTACGAGGTTCCCGAGAGTCTGGACGATCTCAGGGGACCTTCGGGCGGCGTCGTCGAACTGCCCCATACGCTGCTGTGGGCGCCGGGAGACGGTCGCATCGATCTTGATGAGAAGGGCGGTGTCGGCCTGGTCTACCGAGCGGTGGTGGCTGAGGGCGCGGTCGCCGATCAGGCGGCCATCCTCAATCGCGATCGTCTCGTGGAGGTGTGGCCGGAACTGCTCCTGCCGCGGCGCGCCCGTGAATTGTGGGAGACCCGTTTCCCGCGTCTTCGAGACAGGGCGGGCGCATGAGTGAGAAGCGTGATGCGCAGCGTGAGGTGACCCGTATCGCCCTGTCGGGCATTGCCGGGTTCGGTTTCGCCCTGGCGGGTTCCGGCGCCATCCGTGAGCACGGTGTGATCGACCGTCCCACGGAGGACGTCGATCTGTTCACCACGACCCGGGATCCCGTGGAGTTCGTGAGAGCCGTCGAACGAGTCTCGAAGGATCTCAGGGAACGCGGTTACGAGGTCGGGGAGGTCCGCCGAGCGACATGGTTCGCCAGACTGCGGGTGCGCGCCGCCGATGGGACGCGGTTGGAGGTCGATCTGGGAGTTGACTGGCGCAAAAGCGCCCCGGTGGTTCTCGGAGTTGGGCCGGTGTTGAGTGTGGAGGACGCGGTCGGCAGCAAGGTTTCCGCGCTGTATTCGCGCGGTGAGCCGCGCGATTACCTCGATGTCGACGCGATACGCAGGTGGGGGCAGTTCACTGACGAGGAGCTGGTGAACGCTGTCACCGAGCGCGACCCTGGTTTCGAGACGGGTATGTTCGCCCAGCAGCTGGAGGCCGTGCGTCGGGTGACGCCTTTGGATGTTCGCCGCTACGGCGTCGACTCGGAGCAGTTGGAAGGAATTAAAGAACGTTGCATACAATGGGCCGTACTTTTGCGCGAGCAGTCTGAATAGGTCGCAATTAATTTTCACATGCTTGGCCAGTAGAATCGTCCGCAGCCTCGACGGAGAGGGGTATTGGGGTAGGTTATCGGCATGGTGATAGCGCGATTGACGGAAGTCAGGCTCCTCCGTTTCAAGTCCTTTCGCGGAGCGACGGTCCCTCTCGGGGGTCTGACGATCCTGACTGGGCGCAATTCGAGTGGCAAATCGAATGTCCTCGATGCGATCGAGGCGCTGTCCCGAATCTCCGGCGGAGAATCTCTCGGCGATGCCCTCGACGGCGGACGCCGAGAGGGCGGTCCGGTGCGCGGCGGCTCGCGCGGGTGTGCTCCTTACGGGGAGACCTCATTCAAAATCGGGTGCCGGATCGAAATCGGCGGCGACGAGACTGTCCTGGACTACGATGTCGAGATCGGGGTGGATCCGACTCTGAATATCCTAGACGAGAGGCTCGTGCAAACCGGCGCCGGGGAGGAGAAGATCTGGTTCGAGGTCAAGCGTGCGAGTCGTAAGGGCCTGGAGATCTCCTACAGAAGCGGCGTGAACGGATCCAGCCGGTTGGTTGCGATGCGCAACGACCGGAGTGTTCTGGGGCAGATCGGGACCGCACTGATTGTCGAGACGGAAACCGTTCGACGGCTGGTCGGACGTGCGATGACAGTGGTGGACGCACTGGCCAATACCTTCAACCTGGATCCCGCGCCGCAGTTGATGCGGAATTATGTCCCGCCGGGGGAGTACCGGTTGAGAAGGAACGGCGAGAATCTGGCCGCCACCGTTCTTCATCTTCGGACTGCGGATCCGGGGCGGTTCCAGGATCTGGAGGACATGGTGCGCATCGTCTCGGATTGCAATGTGGAATCCCTCGATTTTTCCCGGACCGATGAGGGTCGGGTCATGCTTGCTCTTGACGAGGGGAGGGGAAGACGCACTACGGCCAGGCTCATGAGCGACGGAATCCTGCGTTTCAGCGCGGTGACCACGGCCCTGATGACGGCGTCGACATCGCTTGATATCGGTGGATCCGGTCCGGCCAGTCCCGCGTTCGATGCACCCGCCCCCGGAGTCGTGCTCGCGATCGAGGAGATCGAGAACGGACTCCACCCCTCTCACGCGGCGCGTCTGCTCGACCTGGTCGAAAGCGTCTCCCGGCAGCCGGGCGTTTCGGTGCTGCTGACGACGCACAGTCCGGCCCTCCTCGACGCAATCGATGGAAAGGCGATCCGTGATGTTCTCGTGTGTTATGGCGGTCGAGTCTCCCCCCTGATCGATATGCCGGGGTACGCGACGGCAATGGCCGGAGGAGGTCTCGGGCGCGTGGTGAGCCAGGGCGGCCTCGTATCAGCCGGGACTCAGGGCGCCGACGACTACTCCGGGTTCCTGCACCTGATCGGGGCGGAATCATGAACGTCTGGTTCATCGATACTTCTGTTCTCGATCAGATAATGAGCCTTTCTCACTAGAAGCGGCGTCCCAGAGGCTGGAATCGGTGCGGCGGAGCCTGATTCCCGGTGTGGTCCTGGCGGAGGGCCGCTCCCGGGTGATGCGGTTCCTCTTGGGTCGTGCGGGGGTGTTGCACATTCGAGGGCGGCGCCTCCGCGGGCGGATTCCGAGTTTTCCGCATGATTCCGCACCCTTCCTAGAACGTCGATTTCCAGTGGAAGGGCTCCCATGTGCACAGGAACCCGCCCTGCACATGGGAGAATTTCAACGGCGTTGAGCGCCGAGGCGTTTCCGCATGATTCCACCGATCCGCCGCCAACCGATCCCGGTCGAATGTGCAACACCGCCCCGACCGGTCCCAACAGCGTATCCGGGCCCGACGACACCACCCCGACACCGCGGACACGACGCCGTCCCGCGCCCGTCCTCCCGCGCCATAGCGCCGATCCTAGACCCCGCACCACCACTCCTGGTGAGAAAGGCTCAATCCCGGTTCCGCCGGTCTCGCGTGTCTTTTCCGCCGGTTTCGGTGAAGGGGCGGGCGGCGGGTGGCGGCGGGTTCAGGCCTGCGGCTCCAGCGAGGCGGCGTTCTCCGCGGCGACGCCCCCCAGCCAGGCCAGCGAGGGCTTGGGGGCGCGCTCGAAGTCGTGGGCGCGGTCGACGGCGATGAGGCCGAAGGTCGGTTCCCAGCGGCCCCACTCGTAGTTGTCGAGCAGGGACCAGTGGCAGTAGCCGCGCACGTCGACGCCGTCGGCCGCGGCCGCGACGAGGCCGCGCAGGGCCTCGCGGGTGTAGGCGATGCGGCGGGCGTCGTCGGCGGTGGCGATGCCGTTCTCGGTGACGACCATGGGCTTGCGGTAGCGCTCCCAGTAGCGGCGCAGGTTGATGGCCAGGGCGTCGGGGCGGTAGGCCCACCCGGTGAGGGTGTTGTCGGGGGAGTCGGGGTGGGGCACGGGGCCGTCTGCGTCGACCGGCTGGGAGGTGTAGGACTGCACGCCGATGAAGTCGTCCTGCTCGCAGGCGTCGAGGTAGACGCCCTCCCACTGGCGGAAGACGCGCTCCCAGACCTCCTCGTTGCCGGGCGTGGGCGTGAAGGCCTGGCCGGCGGGCGACCATCCGATCCTGGCGCCCGGCACCCGATCGCGCAGCACCTTCCTGGCGGCCTCGTGCATGGCGATAATGGGGGCGGCCATCTCCGGGGGAGGGGCGGGCAGCGCGGGACGGGCATCGGCGGACCCGTCATCGTCCCCGGTCTCGGCCCCGTCGCCGTTCCCGGGCCCGTCGTCCTTCTCATCGTCGCCCGCGGGCCGGGCGATCCCGTCCCCGGCCGCCTGCCGGGAGTGCTCGGCGTCCTGGGCGGCCAGCGTCATGAGGCCGAACAGGGCGAGTATGTTGGGCTCGTTGATGGTGATGATCCAGGGCACGTCGTGGAGGATCTCGCTGACGCAGTCGACGTAGCGGGCGAAGAGCCCGGGCGTGCGGGGCCCCGCAATGCCGCCCTCGGCGGCGAGCCAGGCCGGGGAGGTGAAGTGGTGGAGCGTCACCAGCGGGGTGAGGCCGTGCTCGTGGCAGGCGTCGATCATGTCGCGGTAGTGGAGGAGCTCGGCGCGGGAGAAGCGGCCCTTGACCGGCTCGATGCGGGCCCACTCGATGGAGAAGCGGTAGGCGTTCAGCCCTCCCTCGGCCGCCAGGCGGACGTCCTCGCGGTAGCGGTGGTAGGAGTCGCAGGCGTCGCCGGAGCGCTCCTGGAACATCGGGTTGCCCGGACCGGCCGCGTTCTCGGCGGCCCAGAAGTCCGAGGCGAGGTTGTTGCCCTCGATCTGATGGGCGGCCGTGGAGGCTCCCCAGAGGAAATCTTCGCGCAGGATGGTCATGACTCGGCCTCTTTCGTTGTCGAAGGTCTCGGGTGAATCGTCTCAGGTCCTGGTGGCGGGGAGCAGGGGTGGGCGAAGCGCAGTGGCGGCTTGGCGGGCAACTCGGGTCCCGGCGGCGGGGCGGGGTGGCCGACCCCGGCGCCGGGGAGCGGGACCGGCCCCGGCGCCGCTACGACCGGTCCCGGCCGAGGGCGGCGAGGTCGACCAGGGGCAGGAGCAGCGCGCTCGGGCGGGCG
>ERZ772967.2449-NODE-2449-length-11966-cov-63.243640_pt1 | contig 11966 bp, 7 predicted proteins | sample MGYA00511677_ERZ772967 | MGnify/ENA primary metagenome ERZ772967 (study PRJEB29015, sample SAMEA2737931) | human oral metagenome | biome: human oral; feature: human-associated habitat; material: dental | place: China | collected 2146 ...
AGACGATCTTGCCCAGGCCGCCGCCGATGGTGTTGGCCGCCAGGAGGATGCGCGGGTCCAGCCCCGCGGTGTGCGCGGCGGTGGCCTGCAGGTTCGCGAACAGGGCGCCGGCGCTCGTCGCCGAGCCCGCCACTGCCGTGCCGACCCACCCCAGGACTGGGGAGAGGAATGCGAAGGCCGCACCCGTGGTCGCCAGAGCCGCACCCACGGCACTGGTCTGACCCGAGAAGTTCATGATGTAGGCCAGCGCCATGACGGTGGCGATCGTGAGGATCGACATGCGCAGTGTGTAGACCGTCTCCGGCAGCGCTCGGAGCATGCGTCGCGCGCTCACCTGGAAGCGACCGCCCGAGGAGCGCCGGGAGTAGACGATCGTCACGATCACGGCCGTCAGGAAGATCCAGGTGCCCGGATTGGAGAGGGTCTGCAGGTTGTACTCGGCGCTGTCGGAGACCTCGCCGGTGCTGGTGAGCAGCCGGCCGTGGACTCCGGGCCACGGGATCTTGATGTCGGTGCCGGACAGCGCCTTGGACAGATCGACACCGATCTTCCACAGCTTGGTGATGCCGATCATGACGACGACCAGGACGTAGGGCAGGAGGGCGAGAACCACGCGCTCGGTGTCGGGCTTGTCCTCGGCGCTGGTCTCCGAGCGGAACTCCTCGGGAGTGGTCGGCGTCCACACGAGGAGGAAGATGTAGGAGGCGGCGAAGCCCAGAAGGGCGGCCAGGACGCTGGTGAGCTCGTAGGAGACGTTCGGCGCGACGAAGTGGCCGGCTCCGGTGGCCAGCCCGGCGATGAGGGCCAGGGGCCACAGCTGCCGCACGGCGCGGACGCCGTCGAGAATCGCCAGGAGGAGGAAGGGCATGAGCACGCAGATGACCCACGTGAAGTGGCTCATGAAGGATCCAACGACCGCGGGGTTCTCCCCGCCGCCGAGATTGGCGGCCGTGGTCACGGGAATGGCCATGGCGCCGAAGCCCACGTAAATGGCGTTGCCGACGATCGTCACGAGTGCGGCCTTGATCTTGTCCACGCCGAGGGTCACGAGCATGGCGGCGGTGATCGCCACCGGTGCCCCGAAGCCGGCCAGCCCCTCGAGCAGCCCGCAGAAGCAGAAGGAGACGATGAGGGCCTGGGCGCGCATGTCCCCCTTGCCGATGGCGTTGAACACGGCCCGCAGATCCTTCGAGCGCCCGGAGACCTCGGTGAGGTTGTAGAGCCACACGGCGGCGATGATGATGTAGATGATCGGGACGAATCCCATGGCCAGGCCCTGCGTCCCGGACAGGACCGTCATCCCCACCGGCATGCGGAAGCACACGATGGCCAGCACCGCGGACAGCGCGAGCGCGATGATCGAGCACCAATGAGTGGCGACCTTGAAGGCGCCCATGAGAACGAAGAAGGCGATCAGGGGCACGAGGCCCACGATCGCCGTGAGGAACACATTGCCGCCCACCGCCGTCGTCGACGGGGTGAAGGACGCCTGAGCGGCGCCGAGGAGCGGGAGGACGTCGAGGGGCATGCGGGACTCCGAGATCGGGGACGGACGACGGTCGATCGTGAGGGGCCGGGGCACCGGTGCCGGGGCGCGCCGCTCACAATGAACTGAGTCGATCATGCCATGCCGGTCATCGCCGTGTCAGCGCTCCCGAGGACGGCCGATCGTTCCGCGGCGCGCAGCCGATGACGCGGCTCCCTCGTGGGCTCGCCCCGATCCCTCGTGGGCGCGCCCCGACCTCACCCTGAGCCCCCTGGTGGCCCGCCAGACGCAATCTCCTCTCCGTGCGCGCGCCCCGGCCCCGATCGCCGGAAGCGGACTAGCAGCAGCGAGGGCATGAGGTTCCTCCATACGCGCGTACGCGCGCCCCGACCGCTGGGCCGGGCGGTCGGGGCGCGAGAGGAATGGTGCCGGAAAAGCAGAGAAATCAGGCGGAATAGGGCCGACGGCGTCCTGCGGGCGCCCTGTGGCTCGGCGGCTCGGCTACGTCTCCTCGCCCGATGCCGCCGTCACGGACGACGACGCCGACCGGACCCGGCGTCGCGAGGCGACGTACCTCAGGATCCCGTACTCCATCCCTACGACGCCGAGGGCGGCGGCGATGAGCAGGGCGATGGCGACCCGACTGTAGACGATGCAGTCATGGTACAGATTCTCCGTGATCTCGAGACGGGTATCGAGCATGAAGAGGTAACTGCCTCCGCACATCCGTTTACCGGCGGTTGTGGTGTGCTCGACATCCCTCAGCGTGTTCAGCAGCAGAAACCCGATGGCGATCGTCGCCGTCAGGCTCAGGGCGAGCTTGAGGCCGGTCGGGGCCCGGCGGATACGGCTCCGACGCCACCAGGGAAGGACCAGTGCCACCAGTGCCAGTACGGCGAAGACGGCGAGGACGACTTGTCCGGCGAGGATTCCTGGGCGCATGGGCCATCCTTTGCTGAGGGCGCATGGAGGGGGAGTGGATTTCGGGCGAGCGTCTTGACTACCGCTTCAGGCCGTACCACACGATATCCGACTTGCCCTGATTCGTGGCATTCCTGATCGATTCGCTGAGCGGGATGTCGGACCTGTTGGGGGTCTTCTGCGAGATGCCCGGCTCGCCGCCCTCGTTCGACGTCACGACCATGACGTGATCGATGTCGCCGTCCGCCTTCCCGTCGGGATCCCAGTCGACATACAGGAGATCTCCCGCTGTGGCGTTCCAGATGTTGTCCAGATAGTCGTACGAGCTCTTATCGACGTACGTGTACTGATATGCCGCATTCACCCATGTGCGAGATGGTCCGGCGGGGCCCAGAAGATCCGGGCCCCAGAAAACAGTGGAATACGGATTGATCCCGAAGTCGTCATAGTCCCAGCCGCCCGCGTGGAGAACCTGCGAGGCGAAATTCGCGCAGTTGTTGTCCTCGATAGGGAAATCATGATTGAAGTCGTCGTCCCCGTCCCCGTCGTTGGGAGAGCTCGTCCACTTCGCCGCGTAGTCCACCATTTTCTGCACGTCCGGATCGTTGGTGTTGTAAGCCGGCAGCGCTGTTGATACGGACGTGCCTCCTGCTCCGACGCCCGCCGATACCCCGAGAAGCGAATCGGTGATCCTCGTGTCGGACGAGCGCTGCGGGTCGTATCCCTCCGGGACGTCGTTCGGATCTCCGACGGCCTCGCGGCTGGTGACGGTGTCCTCGGTGACGGAGTATCCATCGCCATCGTTCCCCGCCAACGTGATATCATGCCGGTCCGTCCATACTCCCGGCCTGCCGGAGGTCCGGGATCCTCCGTAGGTCTTGGTCGTCGATATGTCCGCGGTGACGAGAAGACCGCTGTTCCCCTGCGTGGTTATCTCGACGATGCGCACCTCGCTGCTCGCCGAAGTGACGGGGACTCCATCCTCGATGAGGCCGTCGCGAATGTAGTGAACCGTCTGCTCGGCGGACGTCAGGGTTGAGGCTCCTGTTGAGGCGCTGCTGTCCGTCCACTCCCGATCGAGGGTCGCCTGGTAGTCGGTGATGACCTTGGTGACGGTGTCCGTATCGGGCACATCGATCGTGTCGGTGTCGTGCGAGGATTGTGCGGCGTTTGCTGCGGAGAAGGAAAGGGTGGAGAGTGCCGTTGTCATAGCCAACGCGAATGCGCCTGTGCGCTGCAATGAGACTTTCTTCTTGGCCATCAGTGCTCCTTCTGGTGTGCGGGCGTGATTCGTGTGCGGATCGGCGGTGGCGCCTTCGGGCGACGCTACGTGGTGGTGCGGGGAGTGGCCAGGGCGAACGAGTACTTTATGCAAATTTTAACATATTTCTTAGAGTTCTTGAAGGCGACGTGGAGGTTGTGGGCGGGTTGTCACTGGCATGAGTATTGCTAAGCAAAGACGTGCGTGACATGAGCATTGCATGATAGGGATATTGCAAGGGATCGGAGCGGCCTCTCGGTTCTCCCTCGCCGAGATCGGTCGAGTTCCGCGTCGACATCGGTTCGCACTGGCGGTTCTCCGTGTGGTCGTGTCCGGGGTCGCGCCTCAGGGGCTGTCCGAGGATGGGGGCCGCGCGCAGAGGGTGCGCCTGCTCGACGCTCGGCCTTTGGTCGGATGGGAGGGGGCGCGTGCCGCGGATCGTCGACGACGCCGGTCGGCGGGGCGTGCGGGAGAGGCGGCGCGTCCTCGCCCATGGGAGTCGAGGGCGGGTGCGACCGGGCTCGGGTCGGACGGGGCGAGGCGGATGGGCGAGGTGGTGGTGCGCGGGGTGCGACCCGGCTCGGGCGGGACGGGGCCTCGAACTGCGCCTCATGCTTCCAGGCGCCGACCGAGTACCGGGGTTGGGCGGGACGGGGACCGGGGCATGCCGTGGGGCTGCGTCCCCCTCCACGGCCTCTGCCCGCGCTGCCGGACCGATCTCGGCGCGGAACCGGACCGATCTCGAGCCGGAACCCGACCGATCTCGATGCGGCCGGCTCTCAGCCTCTCAGGGAGACGACGCGGTCTGCACAGGGCCCGGCCTGATGGGGTCGCGCTGAAGGTCGGCGGGAGCGACGCTGTCGACGAGGGCGATGACCTCGTTGATCATGGGCCTGACCTGGGCCGGAGTGGTACCCCAGACGCGCATGAGCACGTCCACGGGCACCGTGGGCAGACCGGCCTTGCGCAGGACGACCACGGCGCTCGGGCGCACGGTCGAGCCCATCGAGGTCCCGTCGGCGAGCGCCCAGTAACCCGCCGTGCTGGGGTTGGGGCGCAGCCGGTGCGGCGCTCCGCCCGGCAGGTTCTCCTTCAACAGCGCCAGCTGAGTGGCGTGTCGGCCCTGTTTGGAGCTGTCGTCATAGGCGATGACCAGGCTCAGGTCCACGACGAGAACGCCCTGCAGGTCGGTGCCCACGTACAGAAGACGAGCCAGCGGGGCGCGGCGCTCCATTCGCCTCAGGGTGACCAGGAGCTCCTCGAGCTTGGCGCGTCGACGAGGATCCGCGCCGGCCATCCCCGATGTGCGGCGACGCGCCTCCGCGCGCTCCCAGCCCGGCGGGGGGAACTCGGGCACCACGATCCATACCGAGGCGTTCGGGGTGACGGCGATCTGCATCCTGAAGACTCCTTGTGCGTCACGTGTGCCGTGACGATCGGCGCTCGTAGGACGTTGTCCATCCTATGCTGTAGTCGTGCCAGCAACAGTTCCCGTGCCCGCCTCGCCCGTACAGCGCCTCCTGGCCGGCGGGATCGACATTCTGCTCGTGGGCGGGATCTGCGGATTCCTGCCGATCTCCTTAGTGGGAAAGCTGACGTGCGCGGGGCTCGTTCTCGCGGCGCTCGTCGTGCTGCAGGCCGTGATGGGCGTCGGACCCGGCGGGGCCGTCATGGGCATGCGGCTGCACCGGGTCTCGCGCGGCGGCAACAGTCCGGGCCTGGCCGCCCTGGGGCGCGCCGGTCTCATGGCGGTGGCCGCCGTGGCGACTCTGGGGATCGTCCCCGTGATCATGGTGGTGCGCGCGGACGTGACCGGCCTGCGGCGCACCTGGTTCGATCGGATCTCGGGGACCATGCTCGTCTCCAGGCGCTCGCACACGATGTACACCCTCGTCCTCGACGGTCGTTCCGTCCTGGTGGACGCCCCGGTGCTCCTGGGTCGCGCCCCCGAGCGGAGCCCCGGGCGCGAGGGTGTGCGATTGGTCTCCGTACCCTCCGACGACGCGACGGTCTCCAAGACGCACGCGCTGCTCGAACCCACTCCGGAGGGCATCTCGGTGACCGATCTCGGCTCGACGAACGGCACGTACCTGGTCGATTCCCATGGCAGCCACGAACTGGCTCCTGGAATGGCCGAGACAGTGCCCAGGGGAGGGGCTATATACTTCGGCGAGGCCGAGTGTCGTGTTCGGTAGCGTATCCGGCGAGCCGGAGACGGGCTCCGGACACGCTCGGTAAACGCTACCGCGTCGCCGCATAGTCACCACGCCACCCGCCGGGTGGGTCGAAGGAGGGACCGTGTCCGAACACGGCATCGCACGCTGGAGTCGTTGGGCCGAGGGGAGTTGGACGGCCGCCGTCGCACCGCATGGCGTTCTTGTACTGCCCCCGACGCTGTCCGAGGAGTCCGTCATCGACTTATGGGAGGAGCTGCGATCCTCTCAGGGCAGTTTGACGGCGATCCTGGATCGCCTGGTCATAGCCGCCGGGGGGCATCTGTCGAAGATCCCGGACTTCGCCCTGGTCGTGACCGCGTCCGACGGCGTGCGCATCGCGGCTCGAGGCCAGGTCGGCCTGGAGATCGACGGCGAGTCCGTCGAGGCTCGCAGCGTATCGACATGGCGGGAGATCTACCTTCCCGGCTCGCCGAGGATCATCCTGCGAGCGCCGGAGCCGACGGGTCCCGTGCTGCGCCCGGTCGTGGACGCCGTCCTGTCCGTTTCCGCCGTGTTCCCGGCAGAGGCGCCGGGTTCCCCCGCTGGAGAGGAGGAGTCCTCCGACGCCGAGGACGAACCCGACCCCGACGCCTCGGCAGTCCTCGCTCCTCCCGGTGCGGAGTCGTCCCCGGCTGTCCCGCCGGCGGAGTCGTCCCCGGTCACCGATGGCTCGTCGGCCCCGGTCGTCTCGCCCCTGACCCCCGCCTCGCCCGCCGCAGCGTCGTCCCCGGCCGCCGGTGGCTCACCGGCGTCGGCCTTCTCCCCCGCTACCCCCGCCTCGCCCGCCACGGCATCATCCCCGGCCGCCCCGCCGATGTCCCCGTCGGCCCCGGTCGTCTCGCCCCTGACCCCCGCCTCGCCCGCCACGGCGTCGGCCTCGCCCGCCGCAGCGTCGTCCCCGGCCGCCGGTGGCTCACCGGCGTCGGCCTTCTCCCCCGCTACCCCCGCCTCGCCCGCCACGGCATCATCCCCGGCCGCCCCGCCGATGTCCCCGTCGGCGTCCTCATCCGTGTCGCCCGCCTCACCATCGACTTTCTCATCGCCCGACACCGCGGTGGACGGCTCGGAGGTCGTCGAGCTCACCGAGGCCGAGGAGCTGCCCATCGCCGGGTCCTACGGCATTGACGTCGACGACGTGCCGGTGGACGGTTCCCAGGTCGTCGAGCTCGCCGACGCCGACCGCCCCGCCGACGTCGACGACGTTCCCCGGATGGTGTCCGCCGATTCCCCTATGCCCCCCATCGGCTCGGCACTCCAGTGGGATGAGCCGTACGACGGCGCCGACGACCGCGATGACGATGACCTTGACGATCTCGATGCCGCCGGTGACGAGCGCGCCGTCGTCTCCGGCATCTCCGGCGGGGGCGAGGACGACCCCGATCAGTCGGATGGTGAGTCCGACCAGTCCGAGCAGGAGGAGGACCTCCTCCCCGAGGGCGGGGACCATGACGGCTGGACGCTGGCATCCCTGCCCGGTGACCTGGTCGATGAGCTCGGTCCCCTCGCGTCCGGACGGCCGGGCGCCTTGTCCCGCGCCCAGTCCCAGGCCAAGGAGGCGGCCTCGGCCTTCTACGCTCACGAGCCCTCGACCGATACCCCCGTGTCCATCGCCGTGGGCATCCGCCGGCCCGACTACCCGGCGGCGGGCCGCCAGGCCCTGTCGGTGCTGTGCCCGGAGGGCCATGCCAATCCGACCAACTACGTGCGCTGCCGCGCCTGCGGTGCGGAGCTGTCCCAGCCCGCGCGCATGATCACCTGCCCGCCGCTCGGGCGCCTGCGCCTGTCCTCCGGGCAGGCCGTCACCCTCGACCGTCCGATCCTGGTCGGCCGCCAGCCCTCGTCGATCGATGTGCCCCAGCTGGAGGGCCAGTCGCCGACGCTGGTGACGGTACCCAGCCCGGAGCAGCTCATCTCCCGCAATCACGTCCTGATCGAGCTCGACGAGTGGTCCGTCCTGGCGCGCAACCTCTCTGCGGGCAACGGCACCGTCCTCAAGCGCGACGGCGTGTCCCCGCAGAAGCTGCCTTACACCGAGCCCTTGTTGCTGCGCAACGGTGACGTCCTCGATCTCGGCGACGGCCAGTCGCTCGTGCTCGAGGACCTTCCGTGACGGGTTCCCCCCACGCCGCTCACCCTGACATCCCCGGGTACACCTACATGCGCGAACTCGGGGCCGGCGGATACTCGCGCGTCTATCTCTACGAGCAGCACATGCCGCGGCGCGAGGTGGCGGTCAAGGTCATGAATACCGATGTCGCCGGCAGCTCGGCCTCCCGCTTCGAGTCGGAGGCCAATCTCATGGCGAAGGTCTCCTCGCACCCGGCGATCCTGTCCGTCTTCGGCGCGGGCGTCTCCTCCGATGGGCGCCCCTTCATCGTCATGGAGTACTGCCCGCCGCCGCAGCTGGGGATGCGTCTGCGGCAGAAGATCATGACCATCCCCGAGACGCTGGACACGGCGATCCGCATCGCCGGGGCCGTCGAGACGGCGCACCGCGCGGGCATCATCCATCGCGATATCAAGCCCGCGAACATCCTGTTCACCGTCTACCGCCGCCCCGTCCTGGCCGACTTCGGGATCTCGGCCATGAGCGGGCCGCGCGACGCGGGCGACGCCCCCAACGAGCTGCGTGGCATGAGCGTGCCCTGGGCCCCGCCGGAGCAGCTCGTCGGTTCGCGCAACGCCGAGCCCGCCACCGACGTCTACTCCTTGGCGGCGACCATCTATGCGATGCTCACCGGCCACAGTCCCTTCGAGACGCCGGGGTCGTCCGAGGGCGTCTACGAGCTGGCGCGTCGCATCGTCAAGGACGCGGTGCCCCCGCTGGGGCGCCCCGACGTCCCCGCCTCGCTCGTGCGGGTGCTCACGGTCGCCCTGGAGAAGGATCCGGCCAGCCGCTATCCCACGATGCTCTCCTTCGCAAGGGCCCTCCAGCAGATTCAGGGCGAGCTCGAGCTGCCCACCACCGCGGTCGACCTCTACGACGACGGGGAGGACCAGAACCCCGACCGGGCGCTGCTCGACGTCGATGATCCCGAGGCCACCCGCTTGGGGGTGTTCTCCCGCGTCGAGGAGCCCGTGGTCGTTCCGACCGAGCCCCCACCGGCGTCTGCCGCCGAGCCGGAGGGGGGCGACCGCCCCAGCACGTTGACCCGCGTGCTCGGAGGTGCGGCTGTGGTGGTCCTCGTCTCCGTGGTCGCGGGCGCCGTCTACGCCTCCCACATCGCGCAGGAGAACCGGCCCTCACCGACCTTCGCCACCCTGGCGCCGGGGCGCTCGGATCCTCTGGGCGCCGCCGTGCCGGCTCCGCGCAACCTTCAGGGGGTCGCTCGCGCGAACGGGCAGGTCGACTTCACCTGGGAGGCCCCCGAGGACGACTGGGCCGGCGACTACCTCTACCGCAGCGACGTCGCCGGCAAGGAGAACAAGTCGTTCGAGCCGACCGGGGGCACGAGCGCATCGCTGCCCGCGCAGGAGGGAACGACCTGCATCGAGGTCTTCAGCAGGCGGCAGGACGGCAGGACCTCCGATGCGACCCGCGCCTGCGTGCCCACGCCCTGAGAGCCAGCCCTGAAAGCTCCCCGCGCGGACGTGTCAGTCCTCCACGCGGTATGCGGCGCTGCCCAGCACGATCGTGGCTCCGGTGGGCACGGGGATCGACTCGCCGGGCCTCGCCACAGTCACATGGCCCTCCTCCTCGATGCGGGTGCCGTTGGTCGAGTGCAGGTCGGTGATCCACAGGCCGCCCGGAGCCAGGGCGAGCGCCGCATGCGTCTTGGAGATGGAGCGGGTCACGTCGTTCAAGGAGACGCAGGCGGCGCCGGGGTAGTCGGAGATGTTGTCCGGGTCACGGCCCACGACAGTGGTGCTCTCCAGCTTGATGGGGGCGCCGCCGGTCAGCGGGACCAGACGGTTGGCGCGCGGATCCTCGGTGTGACGGTGCCTGCCCCGGGCGGCGGACGGCGAAGAGGCCGAGACCACGGGGTGCGCCGCAGGGCCCGGATCCGTTCCCGGGCCGGAGGCCATCGCCGGGCTCGACGGCGGCGTCGGGTCTGCGGAGGGGACCGAGGCCAGCGGGCCGGAGGCCATCGCCGGGCTCGACGGCGGCGTCGGGTCTGCGGAGGGGACCGAGGCCAGCGGGCCGGAGGCCATCGCCGCGCTGGACAGCGGGGTGGGGTCTGCGGAGGGGACCGAGGCCAGCGGGCCGGAGGCCATCGCCGCGCTGGACAGCGGGGTGGGGTCTGCGGAGGGGACCGAGGCCAGCGGGCCGGAGGCCATCGCCGGGCTCGACGGCGGGGTGGGGTCTGCGGAGGGGACCGAGGCCAGCGGGCCGGAGGCCACCGCCGCGCTGGACAGCGGGGTGGGGTCTGCCGGGGGGACCGAGGCCAGCGGGCCGGAGGCCACCGCCGGGCTCGACGGCGGCGTCGGGTCCGGGGTCGAGATCGGGATTGACTCTGTGCTGATGATGGGCTCGGCCGCGGACCGGGTCGCCATGCGGGACCGGGTGGGCGGGGTCGGCCGGGAGGAGAACGGGGACTCGGCCGACGGCACGATGACGGGCTCCTGCGGCGATGGCGAGCGAGGAGCCGATGCGGGAGCGGCCACGGGGGAGACGGCCACGGGCTCGTACTGGGCCGGTGGCGACACGACGTCGGACGCGGGCGTCGGCATGGCTGTGGTCGCAGCGGCCGCGGGAGGCGAGCTCACCGTGCCGGAGGGCGTGAGGGGCGAGTCCTCTCCGGTGGGGGAGTCGACCTGAGTCGGTACCGCGGCCCAGGGCACGGAGTCGATGATGGCGCGGTCGGCGCTCGGCGGAAGGACCACGGCGCTCGTCGTATCGACCGTGCTGCCGATGTCCGTCGTGGAGCCGTCGGGGCTGAGGAAGAACGCATTGTCGGGGAACACGTGGGCGCGCGCCGAGGTTCTCGGGGCCGCGTGCTGGGGAGGGACGGCCGCTTGCTGCTGGTGCCGGATGGACTGCCGCCTGGGCGTCTGCCGCTTCGGAAGTCGCTGCTCGGGCGCCTGTCGCCCGGAGTCCTGTCGCCCGGGGACCTGTCGCCCGGACTCTCCGGCGGAGCGCGAGCGCGTGTCCACGGCCATCGTCCCGGCCATGCGATCGTGCTGACCCTGCCCTCGTGGGTCGGCGGCGGCCGAGCGCATGAACACGATCGCCCCCGCACCCAGGGTCACGCACAGCAGATCGGCGTGGATGAACAGACGCGTCGTTGGTGCGCCGCCCGTGGTCGCGTCCACCAGTTGCACGCCCATGATCCGTCCGCCGGGGCTCCAGCCGGTGATGGCGAGGACCAGCTCGCGGGGCACCACGATGATCACGGCTGCTGCGGCCCACGCGATGAAGTTCTTGGGGATCACCAGGGTGAGGAGCAGGCTCAGTCCCACCCACAGCGCGCCGCAGCCGACGAGGTCGATCGTTCCGGCGATAACCCGGTATCTCACCGCGGCGGGCGGAGCGGTGACCCGGCTGTACGACGGCGTCGAGGTCACTGGCGTTTCCTCCTCCTGGATGCGAGACGATCCGCGGATCGTCGGGGCGTGCGGGGGCGGGACCTGCGTGAGCGCCCCAAGGAGCGCGGTGACAGGCGAGCGGCGAGACGCCGTAACCGGGAGCGGTCCGATCCCATGGCCGGAACCATGGCGTCGGCCGACTCCCAGATTGTGCCCACAGCGTACGACGACGGTATACCCTTCCCGAAGACTTGCGCATCCACAGCCGCCGCGAAGCGGTTCAGCTCGGCGGTCGGGAAGGCCGGCGCGAGCGCCGACGCGGCCTCGCGGCGTGTGGCCCGTGGAGGCGTTCCGCGCCCGAAGTCGCGCGCCCGGTCCACGACCTCGTCCCATGCGCCGAGGACGCCTTCGACACCGTCGCGGTGCCGGCGTCGTCGTCGTCTCAGGGCCTTGGCCGCCAGGATCGTCGCGATCGGCAGCAGCACGATCCCCAGCCCGCCGGTGACCAGGGCCACGATCCTGCCCACCCCGCGACCGTCCTCGTCATTGGAGTCGTCGCGCTCCTCGTCCTCGTAGGACGGCGGCAGGTGGGCCGGGTCCTGCAGGGGCAGAGGGG
>ERZ772967.2452-NODE-2452-length-11963-cov-16.160312_pt1 | contig 11963 bp, 9 predicted proteins | sample MGYA00511677_ERZ772967 | MGnify/ENA primary metagenome ERZ772967 (study PRJEB29015, sample SAMEA2737931) | human oral metagenome | biome: human oral; feature: human-associated habitat; material: dental | place: China | collected 2146 ...
GTTGCGGCGGCCCTGGACGCGGAAGACTCGGGTGAGTCCGGCTACCTCGATGGCCAGCGGTACCTGCGGCCCCTGATGGTCGGCGCTGACTGCGGCCCCTGATGGTCGGCACTGACTGCGGCGGGATGGCCCTGACGACGGATCATGACAGCCCCCAAACCCCTGCGACCGCAAGGACGATCCAGATGAGGACGGATACCGCTCGGCTTCCCGCCAGGGCGCCCAGCCCCCATCGCGCGGCCGGACGCCTCAGCCAGGGCCCCCCGATAATCAGCAGCGCGACCAGGACCGAGGGCAGCCAGGTCCGCACCTGGGCGTCGCTCATCCTGGCCAGCGGGTCGTGCATCCAGATCGTCACCACCCCAAGCACCTCGGTGCGAGCGAGCCCTTGGAAACGGGCCGGTACCGGCGAGAGAAGGCCTGCGACGTCGACGGCGCAGGGATAGGACAGGGGCGAACGAAACAGGTCAAGGCTCATGCTCACCAGTTCACTCATCACCGGCCGCCAGCGCACTGGTGCCCATGCCCGTCTTCGAGTCGGGTTGATCCCACCTCACCCCCGGTCGAGCGCGCACCACCTCGGGGGTGCCAGCACCACCCCGGGGGGCTCGCATGCGGCAGGTATTGGGGAGACAGCACGAGTGCACCCCCAGGGCCGAGCCCGTTAGCGTCGTCGGCATGACCTCGACATCATCACTCGGCCCCCTCCCCGATCTTCCTGCGACCGCACCCATAGGGGGCCCGGAGGACAGGACCATCCCCGTTCCATCGGCTGCCGGCACGTCCGCAACCGCCCCATCCGCGGCAGGCCCGCGCTCCGTCCCTTCCTCGCCGGAGCGCCGTCCGAGCCAGAGCCTCCGGTGGATCAGCATCATCGGCTGGGAGTTCCTGCACGCCGCACTGTGGATGCCAATGGCTGTTCTCCTCGTGCCCTCCATCCTGCTGTTCCACCTGACAGTCCCCCTGGGGGCGTCGCTGGAGCGCGCCGTTGCACGCAGACTGGGAACCAACGCTCCGTCAGGCCACAAGGAGAACCAGCGCAGGAGCCCGTGGCTGCTGGCACGCGTCGCTCACGTGGAGTTCTGGCGCCAGGACCTGCCCCTGTGCGTGGGAGGCATGGCGTTGAGCACGGCCTCGTTCTTCCTGACCGCGCTCCTTGGAGCCCTGCTCACCGTCAGCGTGCTGGCGCCCTTCATGTCATCCTCTGAGGCCCCCATCAGAGTGGACCTCGGCGGTTCCGAGATAGCAGTATCCGGATTGCAGTCCGCCCCACTGCTGCTACCGGTCGGTCTGATCGCCCTCAGCCTCCTCCTCGGCGCGCTCTGGGGACTGGGGAGACTACGGCTGCTGCTGGTCAAGGCGCTGTCGGGTGAACGCGAGACGCAGCGCCTCGAGCAGCTGACCGCCGAGGTCGGCCACCTCACGGCCAGCCGAGCCACCCTCATGGACGCCTTCGAGGCCGAACGCACTCGCATCGAGCGAGACCTGCATGACGGCACCCAGCAGGAGCTCGTCGCCCTCGCCATGAACCTGGGCAGTCTGCGCCTGGCCGCCGAGTCCCTGCCCGAGGACGACGCCGCCTCCACGTCCCGGATCACGCTGCTGGAGGGGATCGATACCGCGCAGGACCGCGCGGAGTCCGCCCTGAAGGACCTGCGTGAAACGGTGCGCGGCATCCGACCGGCGGTGCTGTCCGAGCGCGGACTGGCACCGGCTCTGAAGGACCTGGCGGGACGGGCCCCGCTGCCGACCAGCGTCGTCGTCGAGGCGGAGAAGGCCGACCTGGCCCTGATCTCGCAGCCGGTGGGGACAGTCGTCTACTTCGCAGTGGCCGAGGCGCTGACGAACGCCTCCAAGCACGCTCGGGCCTCGCACGCCACGGTCGCGCTGCGCTGCACGAGCGCCGGACTGAGCGCCGTCATCACCGATGACGGGCGTGGCGGGGCCGACCCGGAGCGAGAGAACGCCACCGGCCTGCGCGGTATGGCGCAGCGGGTGGAATCCATCGGCGGGTGGCTGGAGGTGAGTTCTCCCGAAGGCGCCGGGACACAGCTGACAATCACAGCACCGCTGACACCTCCGTGGGGCACGGAGAACTCGCAGGACGGGCGGACGGACGAGCCGCAGGGCGACCATCCGGCCGGGTGAGGCAGGATGAGGCCATGAGGATCCTGCTCGCCGACGACGCCGCCCTCCTGCGCGAGGGACTGGCCGGACTGCTGACCACCGCCGGGCACGAGGTCGTGGCGCAGGTGGCCGACGCCGACGCCCTGCGCACCGAGGTCAGTCGTCTGGCCGCCGCCGGGGAGCTGCCCGACGTCGTCGTCACCGATGTGCGGATGCCGCCGACCGGCACGGATGACGGGCTGCGTGCGGCGATCGACCTGCGCCGGACCTACCCGGGGCTACCGGTGGTGGTGCTGAGCGCCTATGTGGCCGGCCCCTACGTGCAGGATCTGCTCGAGGAGACCGAGTCGCCGACCTCCCCGACCGAGCTGGGAGCTCCCAGCGCTAGCAGCGGGGGCGCTGTGGGCTACCTGCTCAAGGAGCGCGTGGGGCGGGTGGCCGACTTCCTGCACTCGCTCGACATCGTCGTGGGCGGCGGGGTGGTCATCGACCCGGAGGTGGTCTCCCACCTCATAAAAGCGGCCCGAGCCGCCGGATCCGCGCAGGAGACCACACAGGTGGTGACCGGTTGCGGGACTGGTGAGGATGTGGGGCCGATGGCGGGCGCAGTACCAAGTGCGGCACCGACAGGGTCTGGTGCGCAGGGGCCGGTGCCGGCCGCAGCAGCCTCATCGTCGACCCCCTCGGGCGGGATCGCGAGTGCGGCGCCGGGCGGAGTGGGCCTCGACCGGCTGACGCGGCGCGAGCAGGAGGTGCTCGAACTCATGGCGCAGGGGCTGTCGAACGCGCAGATCGCCGAACGACTGGTGGTCTCCGACGGTGCTGTGGCCAAGCATGTGGCGAACATCTTCCGGGGGCTGGACCTACAGCCCGGCGAGGAGAACCGGCGTGTGCGAGCTGTCCTGGCCTGGCTGCACGCCCGAGCCTGAACCAGGGCGCTCTCAGGCCTGAGCTGGACACATCCCGGGCCTGCGCCTGGCCGCCGGCGGGGACATCCGGCGCGGCCGGGGACTCTTCCTTCCAGCCGGGGGCATCTCACGCGTCGGGGGACCGGATTTCTGTCCCTGACGTCGTCGAATGCCCCCGCCCGGAGCAGACCGCACCCAGCCGCGCGGAATGTCCCCGGCCGCACAGCACAGGATGAGGCCTGCGGGCGAACCCGCCACCCGGGAGAGAGACGTTGGGTGTCTGGCCCAGGTTCGGTCGGGGTTGCGCATCGGAAAGCGGCGGCGCGCAGTGGCCGAAACAGCCCCTGCGGCGGACCCAATGTCCAAATTGGATACAAAGGACTGTGCCGGACTGAAACGGGCGAAATGAAACCGCATGATTCCGCGGTTCCGTTGCAAGCCTGAAGAACGCGAAGCGTCCTTTGTATCCGTTTTGGACACAACACGGCCGGCGCTGCGTAACTGCGGCGGGAACCCTGGCACCGGCACTGCTTCCAGCCCGTCGGAGCAACGTGACCCCACCGTGGCGCGCACGAGGCCCGCACGCGTTGCGACGGTGCGAACCCGGCTGCGGCATTAGGCTGTCCCCATGCGCCTCCACGTTGCCGACCACCCCCTCATCGACCACAAGCTCTCCGTCCTACGCGACGAGAGGACACCGTCGGCGGTCTTCCGCCAGCTGGTGGACGAGCTCGTCACCCTGCTCGCCTACGAGGCCACCCGCGAGGTGCGCACCGAGGAGGTGGAGATCCGCACCCCCGTGGCGCTGGCCCAGTGCCGCCGCCTGGCCGACCCGCGGCCGATCGTGGTGCCGATCCTGCGCGCGGGCCTGGGGATGCTGGAGGGCATGACTCGCCTGCTGCCCACGGCGGAGGTCGGCTTCCTGGGGATGAAGCGCGACGAGGACACCCTGGAGGTGGAGACCTACGCCAACCGCCTGCCCGATGACCTCTCGGGCCGCCAGTGCTTCGTCGTCGACCCCATGCTCGCCACCGGTCACACCCTCGTGGCCGCCATCGACTATCTGCTGGAGCGCGGGGCGCGCGACGTCACCGCGCTGTGCCTCATCGCCGCACCCGAGGGAGTCAAGACGCTGGAGGATGCGGTCGGCGAGCGCGCGAACGTCACGGTGGTGACCGCCGGGGTCGACGAGCGCCTCAACGAGCACGCCTACATCGTGCCCGGTCTGGGCGACGCCGGGGACCGCCTCTACGGCATCGTCGACTGACCCACCGCCCCGTCCGACCAGACTATTTCAACGGCTCGGTCGGAGGCTGACGTGCCCATTCTGTGACCTCGAGCCATAGATTTCGTTAGGCTCGGGAGACATGACGACGGGGCACTCACCTTCTGCTGGCGACTACGACGCAACAACGGCCCTCAGCAGGTTCGCCTCGCCGCAGGACCTCGAGCGGATCGCTGAGACTCGCCCCGACCTGCACTCGATCCTGGCAACCAACCCGTCGATCCCGCCTCGGGTCCGCGAGATACTGGAGCAGTCCGACGACGCCGTCGTGCGGGAGGTGCTGGCGCGCCAGACCGGTCGTGGCGCTCAGTCGGCGCAACCGGCGCAGCCTCCTGTCCCGGACGAGATCGGCCCGATGGCTCCGACGATGGCGGTGGGGACAGCTGTTGGGACGGCGGGGGCGGCACCCCAGCAGGCAGCGCCCGCCACTTCCGGATACGCGCAGGTTCCCCAGGAGTATGGCGGTCACCAGCCGGGGGCGCCCGGTTCGGCACCACAGGGAGGCGCGCTTCAGGGGGCCTCCCCTCGGGGGTATGGAGCCGCGGCGCCTCAGGGTCCGCAGGGCCCGCCCTCCCCGGTCGCCCAGGCGGGACAGCTTGCCACGCCGCAGCCAACCGCCCAGGGGTACTCGGCGTCCTCGATGCAGGCAGCGGCTCAGCCCCTGGACCAACAGACTGCGATGCCGCCCGGGGTGCCGAGCCGGGTGCCGTCGGAATACCGAGTGGGCCAGGCCTACGACTCGGGGCCGGCATACGGTCCGGGCCAGCCGGCCGCGCCGGCCTATGGAGTACCGATGTATGCGCCGCCGGCGCCGGCCCAGAAAAAGCACCGCCTGCTCAAAGTGGTCGCTGTCGTTCTGCCGATCATTCTCGTTCTGGGCGCTGGAGGGGCCGCCGCCTGGTACTTCCTGGGGCGCAGCGAGGCCTACTTGGGTTCGACGTACGTGACTCCGTCGGGGGCCTGGGCGAACGGTGCGGACAAGGCCTGGAGCTTCGACGTCGACCCTCATGAGGATCCTTACGTATTCGGCGATCACCTGGTGATAGTCGACAAGGGGTCTGACACCCTGACTGCTTACAGCCCGCTGGGCGATAATATGAAGGAAGCATGGAAGACGACCATTGATGACGGAGACTTCAGTTCATCGAATGACGCTTCCTCCGTTCTCCTGAAATGGGGGGACAATACGCTGGTTCACAAGTCCACCCTCATTGACCTGAAAACCGGGGAGACCTCGAAGGCGCCCTGGGGAGAAAGCAATCCTGTCTTAATTGTCGGCGACACTGCTATTTCCTGCAAGGAAAGCGATAAGTGCACCGCCTGGGGGGCAAACAAAAAACAGAAGTGGTCGCGCAAGATTTCCGGAGCAGGAAGTCGCTTCGAATCACTGGACATGTTCAATGCAACTTTCCTGGTCAAGGACGAGCAGCGTTACCTTGCGCTGTTCAATGCCGTCATCAACATCGATAACGGCGAGACCCTGTTCCTTGGAGGGGGATCGAAGATCGATTCGAACCTTGTCACCTGGTACTTCCAGGACGGCTGGGGAACCTTGGATATGGAGGGTGACTCTGAGTCCGATTCGAGTTCATCAGCCGGCAGGGAGTACAAAGTGACAGTTTATGATTTCAAGGGGAAGAAACAGGGCGGTTATCGAGAGACCCTGCCTGCACACGAGAATGTTGTCGAGGAAGACAAGAAACTCCCCACGGCCGAGGAGCATCGCGCCTACTTCAAGGACCAGGACTTCAGTGACGCCAGCCTGACCGCAAAATCCAACAGCGACGGCTGCATCACTCGGATCAAGCCCAAGCAAGGCAGTTCCATCAACGTTCCCAAGGCGGACACGAACAGCATCTTCTCTGGATGCCCGTCTTCAGCGAAGAGCTCTGAGGATGGCCGCATCGTCAAGTTGATGGTCATGAATCGTGGGGACGCCAATACGATAACCGCGCTTATCAACGTCAAGACTGGAAAGGAGATTAAGTTCAGCGGAATCGACTTGGAGAATGAGGATACGCTCATCATTGCCAAGCCTGACCTCATCATCGGCTACAACAAGTTTGACGGCAAGGTCATCGGCTTCAAACCAGCCTCCTAGGGTGGTGCCGCAGCGGCACTGATGCGGCATTTTCGGGAACGTCCCGCGTGGCCGGGCGCGGTCTACTCCGGCCTGGGATGCCTCGCGCGCGGGGTGACTGGCTTCTCGTCCCTGACGGCGTCGATCACCCGCGCTCTCGCAGTTCCACACCGGCTCTGGTCAGGAGGCTGTGTACCCGCGTGATGGAGTAGCCCGATTGGGTCGAGATCTGCTGAACTGACGCCCCCTTCGCATACTCATCTGCCATGATCCGGGCGACGCGATCCGAGAGCCAGTCGCTCATCCTCTCATTTGGCTCCAGGTGCGGCAGGGATTCGATATCACCGCCGCCGTACCCCCGCTGAGCTTTCCCCTGCGGCGTGATCTCTTCATCCGACTCATTGCCCCACACGGACCAGCCCGGCCGCGCGTAGCGGGCGAACATCTCCAGGTACGGACCCGGCGAGCATGACTCGATGAGGTCATACTGCTCGTCGGGTTTGCGGCTGTGCTCACGCTTGCGCGTCTCGATCATGTTGACCGTTGAGCGCCCCGGCGCCAGCGTTCTCATGGATCCTTTGACACCGAACAGGATCGGCTCCGTGACATTGCGGAAGTAGAAGCCGACGCCGCGGCCGTCCGGCCCGCCGTCCTTGCGCCGCTTGGCCCAGATGATATTCGAGACGTAGCGGAATCCCCACGACTGCATCACCTCCAGTCCCTCCGGAAGCAAGGCGTTGGGAACCCACAGGTACAGGTGGGCATTCGATGCGGTCACGTCACCGACCGGGAGCTCTTTGATCTCCTCGAGGGACATCGTCCCGTACCTGCCCAGACGACGGTGCTCGGGAGCGACCTTGCCGGTTCGATTGGTGAAACGCCACGGAGGGTCGGCCAGAACGGTCTGGAATCCTCCTTCTACTGTAGGAAGTGGAGCGATTTCCGCAGAGGATCCCAGAGCCTTGGACACTCCTTAGATGTACCAGAGATAGATCTGGTTTGTCACTCGTAAGGATTTTACGTGGATGGCTACCGCTCACGTCCTATGTCATCAAGCCGGGCTCCCAAGCGCCGCCCCACCGGGGCCGGCGGGACTGGCGCGGATCGCGTGCTTCCGCGGCGAACACGGACAACCGCATCCCAGACGCCGGCGGGGACATTCTGCGCGGCCGGGTGCGGTCCACTCCAGCCGGGGACAGCCCACGCGTACGGGGACAGGATTCCCGTCCCCGACGGCGTCGAAGGTCCCCGGCCGCGACGACATGTCCCCGGCCGCGCAGGATGTCCCCGGACGCGCGGCGTACGCCTGCCCGTGCCGTAGGCCCCGACCATGAGTGGGGCACTCACACAGACCGCCCGCTTCGCCGTACCTCCGGCGGCCAGCACACCCTCTTCCCAACAACCACGGGCCGGCCAGCGGCACAAACAAGCGGTCCCGCACCTCAGGTGCGGGACCGCCGGAGTAGGCGCACCGGTCCGCGCCCGATGCTCGCAGTCTGTCGGAGAGTCTAGCCCCGTCCGCCCAACACCTCAACCTCAGCGAGTGGTCATCGGACGTCCTCGTTTGGTGGGATACTTCTGCCCGATCCCCCATCCTGACGACGAAGAGGCCGACTGTGAGTAAAGAGACTGAGCGCGCTGCGCTTCACCGTGCGATCTGGCGGGTTGCCAACGACCTGCGCGGGAGCGTGGACGGATGGGACTTCAAGGCCTACGTCCTGGGCTTTCTTTTCTACCGGTTCATCTCTGAGAACCTCACCGAGTACATCAACGCTGGCGAGCGCGAGGCCGGGGACCCGGACTTCGACTACCGCTTCCTGTCTCATGCCGACGCCGAGGGCGCCCGCGACGGCATCATTGAGGAGAAGGGCTTCTTTATCGCCCCGGGCGACCTGTTCGACAACGTGCGCGAGCGGGCACCGCGCGACGAGAATCTCAACGAGACCCTGTCACGCATCTTCAAGAGCATCGAGGCCTCGGCGACCGGCACGGGCTCGGAGTCGGATCTGCGGGGTCTGTTCGACGATGTGGACGTCAACTCCACGAAGCTGGGGCGCACGGTGGCCCAGCGCAATGACAAGCTCACGCGGCTCATGCAGGCGATCGGGGACCTGGACCTGTCCTACGGGGAGTCCTCGATCGACACCTTTGGCGATGCCTACGAGTACCTCATGACGATGTACGCCTCGAACGCGGGCAAGTCGGGCGGCGAGTTCTTCACGCCTCAGGAGGTCAGCGAGGTGCTGGCCCGGATCACGGTCATGGGCAAGAAGAGTGTCAGCCGCGTCTACGATCCGGCCTGCGGCTCGGGCTCGCTGCTGCTGAAGTTCGCAAAGGTACTCGGTAAGGAGAACGTGCGCGGCGGGTTCTTCGGCCAGGAGATCAACTTGACCACCTACAACCTGTGCCGGATCAACATGTTCCTGCACGACATCAACTTCGCTGACTTCAGCATCGCTCACGGGGACACGCTCACGGATCCGGCGCACTGGGATGACGAGCCCTTCGAGGCGATCGTCTCCAACCCGCCGTATTCGACGAAGTGGGTCGGCAAGGACGATCCCGCTCTCATCAACGACCCGCGCTTCTCCCCGGCGGGTGTGCTGGCCCCGAAGTCGAAGGCGGATCTGGCCTTCACCATGCACATGCTGTCCTGGCTGGCGGTGGATGGGACAGCGGCGATCGTCGAATTCCCAGGCGTGCTCTCCCGCGGCGGTACTGAGGCCAAGATCCGCCAGTACCTGGTGGAGTACAACTATATCGACGCCGTCATCCAGCTTCCGCCGGACCTGTTCTTCGGGACGACGATCGGCACGTGCATCATCGTTCTCAAGAAGTCGAAGCAGGACAACAGCGTCCTGTTCGTGGATGCCTCGAAGCAGTTCGTGCGGGAGGGCAACAACAACAAACTCTCGGCGGAGAACCAGGAGATGATCTTGGAAACGCTCGCCAAGCGTGCCGACGTCGATCACGTGGCCGCACTGGTGAGCGCGGAGGCGATCAGGGAGAACGGGTTCAACCTGTCGGTGTCGTCCTACGTGGAGGCGGAGGACACCCGCGAGGAGGTCGACATCGTGGAGCTCAACGCCCGGATCAAGGAGATCGTGGAGCGGCAGGCAGTGCTGCGAGCCAGCATTGATGAGATCGTGGCCGACCTCGAAGGTGGTGCCCGGTGAGCCACATCGACAGCCTCATCCAGAAGATACAACTAGACGGGGCACCTAGGATCCGATTAGCTGAGCTCGCCACAATTCACAGAGGACAGCCAATCACACGCAAAAACGTCGTTCCAGGTGTCGTGCCTGTTGTTGCGGGAGGGCGGTCCGCCGCATATTTCCACTCACAATCCAACCGCACACCTCCACTCATAACTGTAGCGGGTTCCGGAGCATACGCAGGACATATCGCATGGTGGGATCAGCCAGTATGGGTATCGGATGCTTTTTCAATAACGCCCCGCACAGACCTCATCACCCCCAGATTTCTATTCCACACTCTTCAGTCGAAGCAAGCCTTTGTTTATTCTTTAAAAACTGGCGGGGGAGTTCCTCACGTCCGACCAAAAGACGTAGAGCCTATGCAAATTCCAGTTCCTTTACTTTCAATCCAACACATGATTACCGACATCCTAGATCAGTTTACGGAACTACAAGTAAGCCTAGAGAGCGAACTAGAGTCCCGCCAGCAGCAGTACTCACACTATCGCGACATACTCATCACATCACATTACCCATCACAAGAATCTGTCAAGCTAGGGGAAGTAGCCCACATTAAACGTGGAGCATCCCCGCGGCCAATCAAAAAATTCGTCACACACACTGACGGAGTGCCATGGATAAAAATCGGCGACACCCCGCCGGCCGGAAAATATGTCACCGCCACCGCACAATACATCACCGAGAGCGGCGCAACGAAGTCTCAGAGGGTTGAACCAGGAGATTTTATTCTTTCGAATTCTATGAGTTTCGGACGACCCTACATCTCAAAGATCACCGGATATGTTCACGACGGATGGCTGGTCATATCCGATTATAAGAAGACCTTCGACTCAGATTTCCTTTATCATGCTTTACGTTCAACCTCCATTCAAAATGACTTCGCACAACGCGCCGGCGCAGGAACGGTAAGAAATCTCAATTCTAAAATTGTGAGCGAGACCCTCGTTCCGGCTCCACCCATCGATCAACAACGTGAAATTGTTCACCTTCTAGACAAGTTCGATCTTCTCGTCAACGATCCGACCTCAGGTCTCCCCGCCGAGATCGAGGCTCGTCGCAAGCAGTACGAGTACTATCGCGACCGCCTCCTCACCTTCCCGGAGAAGAAGTAGCGCTCACGCACAGTCCTCCACCTGCGCTACCCCACCTCACTCCCTCCATCCTCATCCGTCTCTACCCACCTTTTCCGCACTGACGAAAGCGTCCTCCCATGACCATTCGTGAAGCCTCCGCCGTCGGAGTCGAACCGGTTGTTCTCACCAGTGAGAGCACCGTCGTCGGACTCTATGAGCCCGAGGAGACCGACCGCGCCGGCTACCAGTCGGAAGCCGACCTGGAGGCGGCATTCATCCGCCAGCTACAGGCCCAGGCCTACGAGTACGTCTCCTTCACCAGCGAGTGCGAGTTCGTCGCCAACCTGCGCACCCAGCTCGAAGCCCTCAACGACTACACCTTCACCGATGAGGAGTGGGAGCGCTTCTTCGCCCAGTCGATCCGCACCCGCTCAGGCGGCGGGGACGAGATCGCGGAGAAGACCCGCCGCATCCAGGAGGACCACGTCCAGACCCTCATCCGGGACAACGGCGAGTCCAAGAACATCCGGCTCATCGACAAGCAGCACATCCACAACAACCGTCTGCAGGTCACCAACCAGTACGTCGTCGAGACCGGCGCCCACCACACCCGCTACGACGTCACCGTCCTCGTCAACGGCCTGCCGCTGGTGCACATCGAGCTCAAGCGCCGCGGCGTTCCCATCCGCGAGGCTTTCAACCAGATCAACCGCTACCAGCGCGACTCCTTCTGGGCGGGCGCCGGCCTATTCGGCTACGTCCAAATCTTCGTCATCTCCAACGGCACCCACACCAAGTACTACTCGAATACCACCCGGTTCGACCACGTCACCGAGTCCACGCGCGGCAAGCGCGAATCCAAGGCCGCCAGCTCGGACTCCTTCGAGTTCACCTCCTGGTGGTCCGATGCCGCGAACAAGCCGATCACGGACCTGGTCGACTTCACCCGGACCTTCTTCGCCAAGCACACGCTGCTGGCCCTGCTGACCCGCTACTGCGTCTTCACCACCGCGCAGAAGCTGCTGGTCATTCGGCCCTACCAGATCGCCGCGACCGAGGCGATCCTTCAGCGGATCCTCACAGCATCGGCCAACAAGCAGACCGGAACCGTGGCCAGCGGCGGCTACATCTGGCACACCACCGGTTCGGGCAAGACCCTCACCTCCTTCAAGACCGCCAAGCTAGCTGCCGGGATGGAGGGGATCGACAAGGTCATCTTCGTCGTCGACCGCAAGGACCTGGACCACCAGACCATCAAGGAGTACAACCGCT
>ERZ772967.2453-NODE-2453-length-11963-cov-4.010245_pt1 | contig 11963 bp, 9 predicted proteins | sample MGYA00511677_ERZ772967 | MGnify/ENA primary metagenome ERZ772967 (study PRJEB29015, sample SAMEA2737931) | human oral metagenome | biome: human oral; feature: human-associated habitat; material: dental | place: China | collected 2146 ...
ACTGGGTGCAAAACGCACTCTTACTTTTCGTTCCGACATATATTTAGACGAATTTGAATACTTATTACGAATGTGCAAAAGTAAGCAATTTCCGCATAATGCCGTCATATCGGAAAAAGTATTTGCCCGACAAGCCCATGAAGAGAACTCAACAAATTTATATAAACATGATTTTAATAAATAGTTTGTAGCAAGAGCATCTTATTTTTAAACATACCCTAAAAATAAAAGAATAACATTATGTATTAGATAAATAAAACTTCATATATTTGTGGCATTATAAGTAAGCACAAAAAAATAAATAGTAGAAAATGAAAAAAATAACATTTTTTCTAATGGTGTATTTAAGTTCACTCTCTTTTGCTTATGGACAAGATACCCCTAAGATGAGGTACGAAGATAAAATCAGAATTAGAGAAGCCATCAATATTTCCAAACAAATGGGAGAAAAAATCTGGAATGGAATAAATAAAGTTCCTTTTGTGATATTACTTGTAACAGACAGCCTTGAATTTTTGGTTAATCACCCTTATCCATCAGATGATTTTAAACTATCAGAAGATGATAAAATATTGAACACAAAAATTCTATACAGGAAAAGACTATTTCCCGATTTCTATTTAGCTACCTTTCCAGCAGTAAATGGGGTGAATTGCATCGTTGTTGGAACACCTGAAAAAACAAACAAGAACTCATCTGATTGGACAATTACCTTATTACACGAACATTTCCATCAGTATCAATTTACTTCACAGCACTATTATGACAAAGTAAATGCATTGGATTTATCTGGTGATGACGAAACCGGAATGTGGCAATTAAATTACGCATTCCCTTATGACAATTCAAATGTTATTGAACAATTCAAAAAATACACTTCCGCATTACTCAAGGTGATTTCTAGTATAGAAAAGAAGTCTTTTAAGAAAGATTTTAGAAACTACTTAACACAAAGGAAAAGACTTAAAAACGCACTAAGTCCTTCTGATTATCGCTATTTTTCGTTTCAAATATGGCAAGAAGGTATTGCAAGATATACTGAATATAAATTCATAAAAGCGTTAGATAATTATATTCCGACGCCCGAAATGGCACAGATAGAAGACTTTACACCTTTTAATAGTTTGAAGGACAAGTTTTATTTATCTGAGTTAAACTCTATAGCGACTTCAAAATTAGAAAAAGATAAACGCGTTAGTTTTTATGCTATCGGATTTGCAGAGGGTATTCTACTTGACAAGCAAAATCCAATGTGGCAGGAAAAATATTTGACTGATAAATTCTATATAGAAAATTACTTCAACAATGAATAGACAGCCTTCTGCCATCACAGGCTAATCGCATCAAAATCTCAAAACAAACACAGCTTCATAAAAACAAACGATTTAAACCAACAGACATCCACATCCGTTTTTTTACTATTTTTGCATCGGGATGCTGCATAAGACAAAGGGAATTGTATTACACACTCTTCCGTACAACGACAAGTACATGATCATCACTGTGTACACGGAAGAATTCGGACGTATTGCTTACATGGTGACGAACTCGCACCGTAAGAAAACAAAGATTCCGCATGCTTTTCTGATGCCTCTTTCCGTCCTTGACATGGAAGTGGAACATCTGAACAACAGAGAGATTCAACGCATATGCGAAGCCCGGCCCGCCTTTCCGGCGATGCAACTCCATCAGCACCCTGTAAAGAACGCCGAAGCCTTGTTCCTGTCCGAAGTTCTCTACCGGGTTATCCAGGAAAAAGAAGCGAACAGACCCTTGTTCAACTACGTGTATCATGCCATCCGATGGCTCGAAATTGCCGACGAAGGCGTCGCCAACTTTCATCTCGCATTTCTATTCCGCCTCTCGAACTACCTTGGCATCCATCCCAATAAAGAATTGTATGCGGAAGGGCAATATTTCGATCTGTTGAATGGTACATTTTCGAGTACTCTTCCCGAACACAATCATTATTTAAGCAGGGAGGAGAGCCTCGTCTTCGCCCGTTTGTTAAAAATGAATTTCCAAAATATGTCGGTGTTCACTTTTTCCCGAACAGAACGTACGCGTATCATCCGCCATATTCTCGACTACTACCGCCTCCATCTATCTGATTTTCCGGAGATAAAGTCACTTGAAGTCATGCAAATCCTTTTTGATCAATAAAAAATATCCAACTCTTTAAAGATATCCGAGTCGACATTTGGTTTTTTATCCGAAAGTGCGTATCTTTGTAACGGATAAATTTATAAATTCACTTGTATGAAAGCGATTTTATCAACATTAGTTTTTACATTTTTAAGCATTACACTTATGAGTTTTGAAACACCAAAGCTTCCCTATGCACAGAATGCATTGGAACCTGTAATCAGCCAGCAGACAATTGAATATCATTACGGTAAACATTTACAGAACTATGTAAATACATTGAACAAACTTATAGTAGGTACGGAATACGAAGGAAAAAGCATTGTGGAGATTGTTAAAACAGCCCCCGACGGTGCTATTTTCAACAATGCCGGTCAAGCGCTGAATCATGAACTTTACTTCCTGCAATTCAAGCCTCAGACAGAGCATAACGCTCCTAAGGGCAAACTTGCCGAAGCCATCAATCGCGATTTCGGTAGCTTCGAGGCTTTCCAAAAGAAGTTTACGGAGGCATCCTTAACCTTGTTCGGATCGGGATGGGCTTTCTTATCCATCGATAAAGAAGGTAAATTAGTGATCACACAGGAAGCCAACGGCTCCAATCCGGTACGGAGAGGATACACTCCGATCTTCGGTATCGACGTGTGGGAACACGCTTACTATCTGGATTACCAGAACAGACGCGCCGACCATATCGAAGCGGTATGGAGCATCATCGACTGGGAAGTGGTAGAGAGCAGAATGAAATAAAGACAGGTCGCATCAGTAGGGACTACCGGCCGACGGTTAAAGCGGTTGGCCGGTCCTTTTAAGAACCGGTTCTGTAGTTCAATGGATAGAACGGAAGTTTCCTAAACTTTAAATCCGGGTTCGATTCCCGGCGGGACTACTTTCAGAAGTTGCAGAGCAACAAAAGAAAATCATAAAACGTCTTGGCTTTTTCTAGCCGAGACGTTTTTTTATACTCCGTATCGAAACGATTTTCCCAACATACATGCCAACCGACGCATCGTTTGCAAAGGCTGAACCATACCTACAAATGCACCCTTTCTACCCCTCCTATGGCATGGACGAAATAAAAGAGACTGGGCCTTCCTCAAGGTTCATTTATGAGTGTGTCATGCCAGTCGTATATGTAACGTATGCGAAATAACTTTTTAACAGAGAATCCCCCGCAATCATTCGGTATATTCATAAAAAAACAATACCTTTACGCCTTTAAAATAAAAATGAAAAACAAGCGGTTATAGCAATAAAAGAGCAACAGACGGAAGGATAAACAAACATATAAATCTTTAACAAATATATTTCTATGAAACGAGACAGTGTAATTTTTGAAATTATCGAACGTGAACATCAACGCCAGTTGAAAGGTATCGAGTTGATTGCTTCGGAAAACTTCGTGAGTGAACAGGTGATGCAGGCCATGGGCAGTTACCTTACCAACAAGTATGCCGAAGGATATCCCGGGAAACGTTATTACGGGGGCTGCGAAGTGGTAGACGAAAGCGAGAATCTGGCCATCGAACGGCTGAAAAAGCTCTTCGGGGCCGAATGGGCTAACGTGCAGCCACATTCTGGAGCACAGGCAAACGCGGCCGTCTTTCTGGCAGTCCTGAATCCGGGCGATACGTTCTTAGGCTTAAACCTCTCGCACGGAGGGCATCTTTCGCACGGTTCGCCGGTAAACAGCTCAGGTATCTTGTATCGCGCCGTCGAATATAATGTAAAAGAAGATACGGGACGCGTGGATTACGAACAGATGGAAGAAGTGGCATTGCGCGAGAAACCGAAATTAATTGTCGGAGGAGCTTCCGCTTATTCTCGGGACTGGGATTATGCCAAAATGCGTGCGATTGCCGACAAAGTCGGCGCATTGCTGATGATCGATATGGCACACCCGGCCGGCCTGATTGCTGCCGGTTTACTGAACAACCCGCTGCCACACGCCCATATCGTCACTTCAACGACGCATAAGACCCTGCGCGGCCCGCGCGGTGGTGTGATTTTGCTGGGCAAGGATTTTGAAAATCCATGGGGCAAGAAAACACCGAAAGGCGAAATCAAAACCATGTCTCAGCTGCTCGATTCGGCGGTATTCCCCGGTATTCAGGGTGGTCCGCTCGAACATGTGATTGCCGCCAAAGCCGTGTCATTCGGCGAAGCGCTTGAACCCGAATACAAGACTTATCAAACACAGGTAAAGAAAAATGCAGCCGTGATGGCACAAGCCTTTATCGACAAGGGCTACAAAATCATTTCGGGCGGAACGGACAACCACAGCATGCTTATCGACCTGCGTACCAAATTCCCCGAGTTGACAGGTAAGGTAGCTGAAAAAGCGTTAGTTGCCGCCGATATTACGGTGAACAAGAATATGGTACCGTTCGACAGCCGTTCGCCGTTCCAAACGTCGGGCATCCGTATCGGTACGCCGGCCATCACCACACGCGGAGTAAAAGAGCCGCTGATGGGTGAGATTGTCGAGATGATCGACACCGTACTTTCCAATCCCGAATCGGAAACAACGATCGCTTCCGTGCGCAGCAAAGTGAATCAGACGATGAAAGACTATCCGTTGTATGCATGGTAATCCTCCGGAACACAAATTCAATTATTATATTATTATATGAAGAAATTATTTTTATCCGCAGTGATCGGCGCATGCTGCCTGACGGCGTGCGACAATAAGCAACCGGTCACGAATCAGCAAAGTTACAATCAGGGAATCAACATCATTCCTCAACCGCAAAGTCTGGAGCAGGGCGAAGGTTCTTTTCAGCTGAAAAAGAACACCGTTTTTTATGCACAGGACGCCGGTGCCCGGACGGTCGCCGAGTTTATCGCCGGCAAGCTCAACCTCTCAACCGGTTTTACGCTGCAAGTGACCGACCAGGAAACGGCATCGAATGCGATCGCGTTACTGATCGACGAATCGGTAGAGCATGAAGAAGGTTATACACTGGAGGTAACGAAAGACAAGGTCACGGCCAAGGCGCGCACCCCACAAGGGTTGTTCTACGCCATGCAGAGCTTCCTGCAACTGCTGCCCGCCGAGGTGGAAAGCAGCACAACCGTCGATGGTATGGCATGGGTGGCTCCGTGCGTAAACATTCAGGACGCCCCCCGATTCGGCTACCGCGGAGTCATGCTCGATCCGTGCCGTCACTTTATCCCGGTCGAGAATGTGAAGAAGCATATCGATGTTTTAGCCCTCTTCAAAATCAACCGCTTGCACTGGCATCTGACCGAAGATCAGGGCTGGCGTATCGAGATCAAGAAGTATCCGAAACTGGCGGAGATCGGGTCGAAGCGTATCGACGGAGAAGGTACGGAGTACGGCGGTTTCTACACTCAGGAAGAGATCAAAGAAATCGTAGCCTATGCTGCCGAGCGTTTTATCACCGTCGTTCCCGAACTGGAAATTCCGGGACATGAACTCGCAGCCATCGCAGCCTATCCGGAACTTTCGTGCAAGGGCGATTCCATCACGCCGCGTATCATTTGGGGCGTCGAAGACATTGTCATGTGCCCCGGAAAAGAAGAGACTTTCCGGTTTCTTGAAGACGTAATCGCCGAAATGATCCCGCTGTTCCCCGGCACCTATTTCCACATCGGCGGAGACGAGTGTCCCAAGAGCAGCTGGAAGCAATGTCCGCTTTGCCAAAAGCGTATCCGCGAAGAAGGTCTGAAGAACGAAGAAGAGCTGCAGAGCTACGTAATCCGTCGTATCGAGAAAGTGCTGAACGGACACGGCAAGCGTCTGATTGGCTGGGACGAAATTCTGGAAGGCGGTCTGGCACCATCGGCCACGGTGATGTCGTGGCGTGGCGAGGCCGGCGGCATTGCCGCGGCTAATATGGATCACGACGTGATCATGACGCCCGGATCGGGAGGGATGTACATCGACCACTATCAGGGCGATCCGAAAATCGAGCCGGTAGCCATCGGCGGCAACGCGAAGTTAGAGAAGACGTACAGTTACAACCCGACACCCGACACCCTGATCAAGCTCGGCAAAGACCACTTCGTCAAAGGCGTTCAATGTAACTTGTGGTCGGAATACCTGTACACGACCGACATCTTGGAATATCGCGCTTATCCGCGTGTGCTGGCGCTAAGCGAGATTGCATGGACACAGCCCGAAAAGAAAAACTATAACGACTTCTTGCGCCGGTTGAACAACGCCTGCGTGCGTCTCGACGAACATAAGGTTAACTATTACATTCCTCAGCCCGAACAGCCGAACGGATCATGCAATTTCGTAGCGTTCACCGATAAGGCATCGCTCGAGTTTACGACGAACCGCCCTGTCAAGGTTGTTTACACGACAGACGGCAACGATCCCACACCCGAATCGGCCATATACGAATCGCCGCTGGAATTTACGGAATCAGCCACGTTGAAAATCCGTTCCGTACTGCCTTCGGGAAAGATGAGCCCCGTGCGCACCATCACCGTAGAGAAGCAGGCACTGGCACCGGCCAAAGAAGCAGCTGCGGCCAAGCCGGGTTTGAAGATGCAGGTAACGGACGGCATGTTCCTCGAACCGTCGAAGTTGGCGGATGTTACCGACTGGAAAGCATCGACGATCAAGAGCCTTGCTGAAATTACGAAGGTCGTTAAAAGCAGCGAATCGATGCGCGGAGTGAAGCAATATGCCGCCATGGCCGAAGGCTATGTAGACATTCCCGAAGACGGCGTCTACTACTTCTCGTCCGACCTCGAAGAGGTATGGGTCGACGGTCGGAGGCTGATCAGCAACACCGGCGAAACGAAACGCTTCTCGCGTCGCGACTGTTCGGTAGCGCTGGCCAAAGGACTGCACGAGTTCAAGGTCGTTTTCCTCGGACACATCATCGGCGGATGGCCTTCAAACTGGGGCAACGGTAGCGTAAAAATCCGCAAAGCCGATGCCGAAAAATTTGAAGCGATCGCTGAGAATCAGCTGTTCCACGAGTAAATAAACAGTGAGTTACTTTGCCGGAATCGCATTGCACGTTTCGGCAGAGCAACCGCATCAAGTTTCCTAAAAAGAGAGCCGACTCATTTTGAGTCGGCTCTCTTTTTATCAGTATGGACTTTCAGAGTTTCAAGGTTCGGCCAACAAATCCGGAATTACTCCGCTCCTCTTCGCCTGTATTGCGAAGGAGAGATGCCGAACATTTTCTTAAAAGCGTGATAAAAGCCGGAATAGTGATCGAATCCGCAACGTTCGGCCACCTCGTCGATGCTCCATTCGGGCTTGGAGTCGAGCAATTGCTTTGCCCGTTTCATCCTTATTTGCATGACAAAAGCCATGGGTGTCTCTCCCGTCAATCCGGTTATTTTGCGATGAAACTGGCGCGGACTCAGACAAAGTTTGTCGGCCAGCGCATTCACGTCCAACTGCTGCTTGTCCATCAGCAGATAGACGGCATCGACCGTTTTGGAGAGGAAACGGTTGTCGGCATCGGTGTGCTGCACTTCGGCCTCCTTGCCTTCGGCCAGCGCCTTCGAGAACTTTTCGCGCAAGAAGCGACGCTGTTCAAGCAATTTCCGGATGCGCACACGCAGTTCGTCACCATTGAACGGTTTTCCGAGATAAGCATCCGCCCCGGCCTCTAACCCTTTCACACGGTCGGCATCCGTCACTTTGGCCGTAATCACAATGATAGGCACGTGACTGATCAGTTCATCGGCACGTACACTCCGGCACACTTCAAGTCCGTCCATCTCGGGCATCATCAGGTCGGTGATCATCAGGTCAGGCACAATTTCGCGCGCTTTTTCCAGCCCGTGCCTACCGTCGGATGCAAAGAAAATATCGTATTCGTCGGAGATTTGACTGCCGATGTAGCGTGCTACATCGTTATTATCTTCAATAATGAGCAGACGTGTACGATTCTCTTCGCCGGTCACACGATCTTCTATACCGCTTTCCTCCGTCGTTAGGGCAAAAATCGGTTTAGGTTCCCTTGTCTCCAATGGTTTCCATTTACCATCGCCATGCCGTTTCGGCAACCGCACGGTAAAGGCGCTGCCCTTGTCCGGTTCACTTTTCACGCTCACTTCTCCGTCGACCGACCGAACAATCTGCCACACCAATGCCAGTCCCACGCCGGTACCGATATTACCTCCTTCGTATTCCCCCTGATAGAACGGATCGAACACATGGGCGAGGTTCTCCTTGGGGATCCCCTTTCCGGTGTCAGCCACAGTGATGGTTACGTCATCGCCATCAGAGGTGACATTCACACGCACCCTCCCGTTGGCCGGAGTAAATTTGAACGCATTCGAAAGCAAGTTATTGAGTATCTTGTTCACATAATCAGGCACAAAGTCGGCCTCCACCGGTCTGTCGGTTACGTATTGAAGATCGATCTCTTTCTCGCGAGCATATTCGCGGTATCCGTCGATGATTATCCCGATAAATGCCGTCATGTCGCCATGCCGCCAGTCCGGTTCGCCAAGTGCCGATTTCACTTTCGAGATGTCGAGCAGCTGGTTAATAAGCATCAGCAGTTGATTGCCCTGCCGTTCGACGGCGCTTCCCTCAAGACGTGTCTTTTCCGGCAAGCTCTCGTCTTCACTGATGTTTCGGCTCAAGCCGAGGATCACCGTGAGCGGTGTACGCAATTCGTGGGTGATGTTCGTAAAGAAGCCGGTGCGCAATTTTTCCACCTGCCGCATCATTCGCGAGCGCAGCCGTTGGAGGTATACAAGATATATCAGGAACAGCACGATAGCGAGCAGCACGACGGCTACAATCACCCCCACGAAGATGGAGACCCGCAGGCTTTCCCTGTGTTTCTCACTCTCCTTACTGATCTCTTCCGTTTTGTAAAGAGCGTAGTACTGTTCGATCATCCGCTCCGATTCGTGCCGGTACATCGAGTCGTTCAGTTCGGTATAACGTTCCAATTGCGGCAGTGCGCCGGGATCGTTCATGTCGCGCATCACCTTATAAGCCGCGTATCGAGCGTTTTTCTCCACATAACGGGCATGTACCTGCACGGCGTCGGAAATGGCTTGCCGGTATGCTTCGAGGGCCTGCTTGCGGTTACCGAGCGCTTCGTGCACTCCGCCGAGCTGTAACGATGCAATAGCCAGCGACGGACGGTTACCGCTTTCCGTGAGTACGGGGATGGCTTCGTCAAGCAGCTGGTGTGCGCGGTCATATTCCTTCAACTGATAGTAAGCGCTTGCCATCTGACATTGGCGGACGGCAGCCTTGTGCGGACGGTTGCCTCCCATGTCGAGGCGGTATGCTTCTTCCGAAAATTCCAACGACTTACGAGGATCGTCGAGCTTCAGATACACTTCCGAAGCGATGCCTAACCGGATGGCGAGCACGCGGTCGCGGTTCAGTTCACGTTCTATGCCGATCGCTTTAAGGATCATATCCTTGGCCAGCTTCGGCTGTTTCATGGCAAGATAGAGAGCAGCCATATTGTTGAGCGAGGTGCTAATGCGTTCCTTGTCGCCCGACACCTCATCAAGGGCGTAGCTCTCTTTGACAGCTTCCAGCGCCCGGTGAAATTCGCCCTTGCGTTGAAGGCATACGCTCAGCGATGACAGCAAGTCCGACAAAGCCTCCTCCCCTACGTATTTTTCGGAGTAAAAACTCCGTGCCCATTCGAAGCTGCGGATGCTCTCATCAAAACGGTTGAACAGAATAAAATATTCGCCCATATAGTAATGAGCATAAAATTCCAACCTTTCAAGGTTTTCACCGGGAGCAAAAACGATCAGCGAATCGATCGAACCGTCTTGATACAACGTCTCGAGCAACCGGTTGGCAGCCATGATTTTTTTCTCCGTATCTCTTGTTTTCAGGAAGGCATCGTAAGTCTTTTCGATTTCCGAGGTGTTTATCCGCAATGATACGGCTAAGGAGTCGCCTGTGTAAGCCTGTAGCATAAGGGAATCTGTCGCTGCATGTCCTTCCCGATCCGATCGTTCGTAAATTTTATCGCACGAAAGAAACATAAAAAGAAACACCGATAAAGCGGTGAATAAAAAAGTGACGTTACTGTTGAACGGCATATCGACAATATCTATAAAATTTAGGATAATGTTGTTTGTCCGCATCAAAAGTCGTAAATCCTCTCCTAAAAAACAAATTTTATCGAAGAATAATTTTTTCTTCCAAATACCATTATGAGGTGCTATATCCCCCGTTGTTTCTACATAAAAAACTATTATACTGCCGTTTGAGAACCATCGATGTCCGATTTAAGCAAGTCGGGAGCGATAAAAAATGTCCGATTTGAGCAGGTTTTTGTCCGATTTGAGCAAGTCCGATCGCCCGAACAGAGGCTAAATTTGCAACAGAAAAAAAAGATTCCGGCATAATGGAAAGGAAAAAAGAAAAACATGAAAAGAAGATCGACAAGGCGCTGCATCTTGCAGAAGAACGCTTGGAGTTACTTGATACCATCAAGGAGATGGTGGAGACAGAAGTAGACAAGCAAATGAAGAAAGTATGCCGAAGAGTGAAAAGTGAAGAGTGAAGAGTGAAAAGTGAAAAAAGCAGCAAAATAATCAAGGTAGTTAAAGCAGTAAAAAACGAACAATGAATAGTGAAAGACGAATAGTGGAAAAAGAAATTCATCGCTTCGCGCTGAATGACAAATTAATGGTTAATTGTCAATGGTTAATGGTTAATGGTTATGCGTGGTACACGGTATCCGAACGCAAATTTCGCAAATGGGCGCAAATTAACGCGAATAACTGTGTTTGTCATTCCGAACGCCCCCTTTGTCATTCCGAACGCAGTGAGGAATCTCGCGGGGAAAAGGAAAGAGATTCTTCGCTTACGCTCTGAATGACAAATTAATGGTTAATTGTTATGCGTGGTACACGCCGAATCATGTATTTAGAAAATAACCATTGACCATTCATTTCGGCGTTCGTCCATGGGCCTCGGGCGGTGAGCCGACGGAGCAGCGAGCAGGGCGATAGAAAATCAGGCTGTCCGAGCGAAGCGAGTTACCTGATTTTCCGCCCTGCGAGCGTCGCGAAGGCGTGTGAAGCGCACGAAGCCTTGACTTTTTGGTTACTTTTGGGTCAAGCCAAAAGTAACGGAAAGAGCGCTCTGAATGACAAAAGACCGAACGCAGAGGCGTTCGGATGTGTCCATTCGCGAAATTCGCGTTCGTACAAACAGCAAAATTGAGTAATTTACTCATTGCGTAACTTGGAGAGGCTGTTGTATCTTTGTACCGTTAAGAACAATAAACAAGAACGGTCATAAAACAAAGAGGCAGACAAACGCAGCCGATAACACCTCGAACAAGCGTGTTCGAGAAGACATTAACAGTTAAATGACATAGAATATGCGCCGGGCGTATACATGCTTATGGGGATGCCCCATACGTGCTTATGGGGGCGGCGCATACGTACCTGTCAAATTATGTCAGGCTTTCAGCCCTCCCAACGGGGTCGGGGAATCGATACCCCACCCTTACGGGATGGGGCTGAAATATACCGGGCTTTCAGCCCTTGGGCCTCGGGCGAGCTAACCCCTTCGGGGCGTTGAGGTGTTGAGGTGTTCGATTGTTGATCTGTTTAGTTGTTGATCTGTTTGCTGACCGTTGTAAGAGCCCTGAAAGGGCGTATTAATTCAGCCCAATGCGCAGCGAAGCGAAGCGTTGGAAAAAAAACAGGGCAACCCCCTCGGCGGAGGGCTGAAAGCCTGAATGAATATGAATTTGGATGTCCCTTTGTCATTCCGAACGCAGTGAGGAATCTCGCCTCGAACGCTTCGGTGTTCGTCAAAGGGCCTCGGGCGGTGAGCCGACGGAGCAGCGAGCAGGGCGAAAGAAAATCAGGCT
>ERZ772967.2458-NODE-2458-length-11938-cov-3.048388_pt1 | contig 11938 bp, 9 predicted proteins | sample MGYA00511677_ERZ772967 | MGnify/ENA primary metagenome ERZ772967 (study PRJEB29015, sample SAMEA2737931) | human oral metagenome | biome: human oral; feature: human-associated habitat; material: dental | place: China | collected 2146 ...
CGTCGCAACTTCTGCTACGCGCTTTTTATCGCCTTTGATGTCTTCTGATAATTTAGTCAGTTCTTTAGTAACTTCAACCGCAGCACGCTCCAGTCCTTTACGCAACAGCATCGGATTATGTCCAGCGGCAATCAGCTTGTTTGCTTCGTGCAGAATATGATAGGTCAGCACTGTCACTGTCGTCGTACCATCACCCGCGACATCATTCATCTTGTTGGCAGCTTGTTTAATCAGCTCAGCACCGACTTTAAAACCAAGCGTTTCGTCGTCAATATCAGCAATATCAATGCTCTTTGCTACCGTTACACCATCATGTGTTACACTCGGACCGCCATAGCTTTTACCGACCACAACATTACGCCCCTTCGGACCCATCGTAGTTTTGACTGCATTGTACAATACTGCCGCTCCACCTAAAACGCGGCGGCGCGCGTCTTCATCGTAAAAAACTTTTTTCGCCATATATTTACTCCTCTACTGTTGCGAGAATATCCTCGTCTTTGATAATCAAATATTCTTCCTTGTCAAGCTTGATCGTTGTTGCTGCGTAATTTTTATACACAACCTTTTGATCATTCTTCACGTCTTTAACGTCCGACCCGACAGCGATAACCTTCGCCGCCTCTGACTTTTCTTGAGCCGATTCAGGGAGCAGAATCCCACTCGCAGTTTTACTCGGTTTCTTCTCCTTGACGGCGACAACGAAGTGCGCCATCGGCTTGATTGGTGAACTCATCAATTACCCCTTTCGTATTAACTGGCACTCTCTATGCAAGAGTGCTATTTCTAGCACTCAGTATATACGAGTGCTAGAAAATGTGCAAGAGGTTTTACAAAAATAATTTCGAGTTCCTAGTGTATACTATAAGTATGAGCACGGTAGCTACCCTGAAACGATTAGCGCATATCATATATCGTGCTATGATAGTCGCCGCGATTGCGGCGATGGCGTGGCACATCCACTGGCTGCACAAAGACCAAGAATTTAAGCAGCTGCAAATTGACTTAACGACAGCACGCTTAAACAATCTGAAAGAGTGCCACCTGCACGATGACGTCGAATGTCCTGAGGGTAAATATAACAATTCCGCAGAAATCATCATCCAACATATTAGCCAAAATAGCGCAAAATAGCGGCTAGCCCGCCGCTATTTTAGAAACTTTCGATTTTGCTTCGCCTAGCTTTCGATAATTGTACCGACTTGCCCGTCAAGCGCGTCGCTTGCATGCTCAAGGCTCGCAATAATAGCGCGGCGGCCTGGTTTTTGCGCGAATTTCATTGCTGCTTGCACTTTTGGTAGCATACTGCCCGGCGCAAACTGTCCAGCGTCCACATACCTTTGCATTTCCTGCACTGTTGTACGTCCGATCGCGCGTGCTGTCGGTTTGCCATAATCAACCATCGCGTTATCGACTGCCGTCAAAATCACTAGCGCTTCCGCATCAACAGCATCAGCAACGACCGCCGCAGTGAAGTCTTTATCAACAACCGCCTCAACGCCTTCGAGCCCTTCGTCTGCAGTTTCGATGACTGGCACACCACCGCCGCCGCCTGTGATAACTGTCACGCCAGCATCAAGCATTGCCTTTACTGTATATTCTTCAACAATTCGTAACGGCTTCGGAGACGGTACGACGCGGCGCCACCCGCGTCCGGCATCTTCCTTAAACACGAAATCCCTGCCGTTTGCCGCAGCGCTAGCGTCATCTTTCGTTTTGTAGAACACACCGATCGGTTTCGTCGGGTCTTTGAACGCCGGATCGTCTTTGTCAACAACAACCTGCGTCACGACTGTCGACGCAACGCTATGCATATGACGGCGGCTAAACTCATCAATCAGTGCCTGCTGTAGCCAAAACCCAATTGCACCCTGACTCATCGCCACGCACGTATCAAGCGGAAATGTCGGCACCTCCGCCGTGTTTATTGATTCTTCGTGCAGAACAATATTGCCGACCTGCGGACCATTGCCGTGCACGATCACCAATCGATACCCGTTCAAAATCAGCGGCACTAGATGACGCGCCGTTGCATCGGCAACACGCTGCTGCGCATGCGCCGATGCCTCACCTTGTTTTTGCAGGGCATTGCCGCCCAATGCGACGACGACTGTTTTCCGGTTCATCAATGAATCATCCCGAACAACGCGATCACAACGAGGCTAATCACGGCAAAGATTATCATAATCGGCAGCGTACGCTTCAACCAGGTGCGGTACGACACGCCAGCGAGCGCCAACCCGCCCATCAGCGACGCAATCGTCGGCGCCATCATATTAAGTACGCCAGACGCTGTCGCGAAAGCTGCCACGACAACTTCTTTACCAACGCCGACCAATTCAGCCACTGGTGCAATAACAGGCATCGTTGCCGCCGCCAAACCAGATGATGACGGGATGATAAATGACATTGGCAGGAAGAAAATGTACGCCAACACGCCAACGAATCCTTGCCCGACATGTTTCAGCGAATTTTCACCCCAGCTGATAATTGTGTCTTGAATACCGCCGCTCTGCATAACAACGCCGACGCCCGCTGCTACCGCGATAATAAGGGCGACGCTTAGTAGGTCAGCCGAGCCTTTCAGGAACGCATCAACGACAAACACTTCCTCTTTTTTGAATTGGCGGTAGTAAATCGCCGCAATCACGATTGTTGAAATCAAGAATAGCGCTGAGATCTCGTTAAAGTACCAATCACCAAATGGAACTGAATGCCCAATGCCAAATAACGCACCGATTACTGGCATATCACTTGCCGCAGTATACAAGTCTTTGAAGAGCGTCACGCCCCACTTCTCCCACGGCATAAGCGAAATTGTCATACAGACAAATGTCAGCGCGAATACAATCATCACTGCAATACGCGAACGCGTAAACTTCGGCACGTTTGTCATATCAAGCGCCGTCGTCGCCGGCTTATAACGCACGTCGTCTTTGTAGCTGCCTTTTTTCACTTTCGCGGCGTAGCGCATCGTAAACACAATCGCCGCAGCCAAACACAACAGCCAAATAATCGCCTGAACGCCAAGCACTTTGTCCAGCTCAACGCCGGCAGATTTCGCTGCAATGCCTGTTGAAAATGGATTCAGCGTCGAGCCAAGCACACCCGAGCCAGCACCAAGCACAATCACCATTACCGCGGTCATCGCATTGTAGCCGGCTGCCATCATGATCGGCACGACAAGCGCATAAAACGCCACCGTTTCTTCTTGCATACCGTACGTTGTACCGCCGATCGAGAAGAATACCATCAAGATCGGAATAAGCCACTTCTCTTTACCCTTCATCTTGCGGAGCAGCGCGCCAAGCGTCGCATCAAGCGCGCCGGTTTTCATCGTTACACCCAAGAAGCCACCGAGAATGAGAACGAACACGATAACATCAAGCTTCTCAGACATACCTTTGATCGGCGCGATAAAGGCGTCCCACAGCCCTTGGCGACCATCATGCGTGACAGTGTTGCCGTCATCGTCTTTTTTCGGCTCGCCGCTATCGTCAAGGTCAACGATTTTTTGCTTATCGACTTTCGAATACGTGCCTGATTCGCGGTTGCCGTCTTTATCAAGTTTATATTGACCAGATGGTATCACCCACGTCAGCGCTGCCATTAGCGCAATCACGACGAACAATACGGTAAACGCCGATGGCGATCGCAGCTTCTTCTTAACTTTTTTAATTTTTTCTACCATGTTGGAGCCTCCTTCACTCCGTTATTTTACAGCGTCAACGCCATGACGGCCTTGATGGTATGCATGCGATTTTCAGCTTCGTCGAATACGACGCTATGTTTGCTGCGGAAGACCTCGTCAGTCACTTCCATGCAATCCAGACCGTATTGATCGTGGATCTGCTGGCCGATCGTCGTATTCGTGTCGTGGAAGGACGGCAAGCAGTGCAAGAACTTCACGTTTAGATTGCGCGTCTGTTCAAGCATTGCGCGGTTGACTTGGTACGGCTTAAGGAGAGCGATGCGCTCAGCGAATTGATCTTCTTCGCCCATCGACGCCCACACATCGGTGTAAATTGCGTCTGCGCCCGCAAGCGCCTCGCCGTGATTATCAGTAACCATAATCTTCGCGCCGGTTTCTGCAGCGATCGCGCGCGCCGTTTCGAGGATTTCGCCGACCGGGTGCAATTCGCGCGGCGCCAGGATTCGGAAATCAACGCCCATTTTCGCCGAACCAATCAACAAGCTGTTCGCCATATTATTGCGCCCGTCACCGACAAACACCAGCTTCGCGCCTTTCAGCTTGCCGACATGTTCTTCAATCGTCATGAAGTCCGCCAAAATCTGCGTCGGGTGGAATGTGTCGGTCAAACCGTTCCACACCGGCACATTTGCAAATTCTGCCAAGCCTTCAACCGTCGAGTGCTTGAAGCCGCGGAATTCAATACCATCAAACATGCGGCCGAGTACCTTTGCCGTATCTTCAACCGATTCTTTCTTGCCGAGCTGAATATCATCTTTACCCAAGAACTCCGGCGCAACACCGAGGTCGTTTGCGGCAACCGTGAATGCGCAGCGCGTCCGCGTTGAGGTCTTTTCAAATAACAGCGCGACCTGCTTGCCTTCGTGCAGACGATGCGCTTGGCCATCTTTCTTTTGGCGCTTCAATTCATGCGCTGTATCAAGCATTAAACGGATTTCGCTCGGCGTGAAATCTTTCAGCGTTAGAAATGACCGCCCGCGCAACTCGCGCGAAAGCGCCCACTTGCCGGATGGCACGGTATTTGGCTCTGCTTTTTCAATAAATCGCGGCGCGACCGCGCTTGGCATGTTTGCGACCGGAACGCTAACTCCGCGATTATCATTTACTTCAATGCGGTGCTTCAACTCTTCGCGCACCAGCGGCATACTCATACAGCGCGGACCGCCGCGGCCGCGGCCAAGCTCCGAGCCAGAAATTTCAATCACTTCAACGCCAGCATCGCGCAGTTTTTGGTTCGTCACATAATTACGATCATATGTCACCACCACGCCTGGCGCGATCGCAAGCGTGTTGCTTCCGTCGTTCCATTGCTCGCGGGCTGCCGCGATTTCGTCGCCGCCGCCGCACTCAATCAGTGTAATTTTCGGAAGGCTAAGCGCTACGCGCAACGCATGCTCTAAGTCATTTTCGCGCGTAATCTTCGGGTATTTTTGTCCTTCGACTTTTTCCAGAATAAACAGATTCAAGTGTCCTTCAGCGTCGCGGATTTCCGGATGAATTGTGAACTTGTCATAGTCAATCATCGTAAACACCGTATCAAGGTGCATGAATGCATGGCTCTTTGGAATTTGCAGAGCGATAATTTTCTTAAATTCCGAGCCGGCAAACAAATTTGCCGCCATCGTTTCGATCGCTTCCGGTGTCGTACGCTCGCTAATACCGATTGCCATTGTTGTGCGATTCAAGATAAGCTCATCGCCGCCCTCCATCGAGAACTTCTCATCGCGATTGTACCACACCGGAATATTTTTGCCGGCAAACCGCGGATGATGATCAATGATGTAACGCATAAATAGCGATTCGCGGCGCCGCGCCGGCCAGTGCATACGGTTAATCGTCAGCCCGCGCCCAATTGCCGCCGCTGGATCGCGCGTAAAGTACAAATTCGGCATCGGATCAAGATAGAATGGATAATGATCCTGCTCAACCATGTCATGCAGTTGCTCGCTATGCTCGGCTGGTAAGTTGATTTCGTCTTTACGTACGCCCGCCATGAGCTTGCGTACCATTTGGCGCGGCTCCATACCGAGCAAGTATTCTGTCAGCGCGCGCGTAACGCGACGTTCGCCCTGCTTACTTGCCGCAAGCATCTCATCGACAAATTGCCGCCGCACCGCGTCGTCCGCTAATGATTCTGCTGCCAGCTCGTCGAGATACAGCACCTCAATGCCGCGCTCGCGCAACACGTCCGCGAACCGATCGTGCTCTTCCTGCGCCACTTTCAGGTGCGGAATATCGTCGAATAACAAATCATGCAATGTTTCCGGCGTCAGATTTTCTAATTCTTCGCCCGGGCGATGCAGCAGCACCGTGCGAAGCCGTCCAATTTCCGATGTAATATAAATAGGTTCGTCCACCCTAACCCCCTGCGGTTGTGTATGTTAACTTGTTAATGCTTATATTGTAGCAGATTATACCACAGGCGCAAGCAATTAATTTTTATCACCAAAACTCGGTTCACTCAACGAGTCCAGAAAGAAGAATTAACTTAAATCAACAAAAAGAGCAACCCGCTAAGCTAGAATAAGTAGTGAAAATAAGCTTAATTTAGGAAGGAGCTGCCCCGAATGATTTAGCAGATATTCACTTTCCTAGGAGACCACATATATGAAACATGATTTATTAACGCTCACCGATTCTCTTATCTTGCAAAAAGACGTTGACGACTTAGTTCGTTTACGTCATATTATCCTGGAGCTATACTCGTCTGGGTTTGAAGTTGAAAAACTAAGTCTGATTGAACTAAATGAATACATTGACGAAGCATGCGCCGCTTTGGAAGAAAATAAAGATCCCAAAGAAATCGTCAATCTAAAGATACGACAACTACAGAATTCATAGAATGTATTGCGTGCTAGTGCAATTGACGTACTCACCCCAGATAAACTCAAACACGCCGCTTGCCGGCTCTAGATTTTTCTTGTAAAAAGCCGTATGATAGCTCGTATGAAAAAATTACTGCACGCTCATCATCCATTTCGTATTTTCCTCGTCTCCGCCCTATTGACAATTGGGCTGGGCGCGTGGACGGTGTACAATAAAGGACTTGAAGCCCTCTGGCTGTTTGTCGTGCTCGTTCTCCTTGAGGTGACCTTCAGTTTTGACAATGCCGTTATTAATAGCCGCATCCTAGCGCGCATGTCAAAGTTCTGGCAAACGATGTTTTTAACAGTTGGGATTATCACTGCGGTGTTTGTAGTGCGATTCATTTTACCGATCGTCATCGTTATGCTGTCAAGCCAACATGACTTTATGAGCGTGCTTCATATGGCGCTTCATCAACCGGCAGCCTATAGCGCCACGCTGCATAGCGCCGCGCCAATTATTAATGCATTCGGCGGTACGTTTCTTTTGATGATTGGCATCAGTTATTTTATGGACCGCAATAAAGATCTCTACTGGCTTGAGCGAATCGAAAAGATGATGTCGCGGTTCGGACGCTACGAAGTGTTTAAAGTATTCGTAATGTTGCTCGTCGCAATGGGGCTGTACGCTACTGCCGACCCGGCGCATCGCGAAGCAATTTTGGCGGCATCGGTGCTCGGCACACTCGTGCATTTAGCGCTTGAGCTGTTTGGCGATTACTTCTCAGCGCGGCAATCGCACGCTAGAGTATTAACCGGCATGGCAGCATTTGCTTCGTTCGTTTATCTTGATATTCTTGACGCTTCATTCTCACTTGATGGCGTAATCGGCGCCTTTGCGATTACTAACGACGTAATTTTAATTATCGCAGGACTAGGTGCCGGTGCATTATGGGTACGGTCGCTAACAGTATACTTGACGCGAACAAACAAACTTGCAGAGTATCGTTACCTAGAACATGGTGCACACTGGGCAATTTTAGCACTCGGCGTTGTTATGCTCGTAAAACTCTATCGTGTTGATCCACCAGAGTGGTTCGTCGGCTCAATCGGACTCGTCTTTATTGCCACTGCAATTGGTTCAAGTGTACTCGAAAAGACTTATGCCGACCACCGTAAAAAACGCTCAATCGCTCAAAAAATCAAAACGCGCTTGATTGGAAGATAACACGAACTGTCATTACGCAGCGGATAAATTTTGATACTATCGGCTCCGGGGCTATCGCTAAGTTATTCCCAGCGAAACACGCGCGTCGAAATGAAATACACGACGACCGTCACACTGAATACCACCAACACTTGCCCGCTCACCGCAAATAAACTAGCATTCTCTGCCATAATCAACCGGAAACCGTCAACTACCGATGTCATCGGAATGAACTGCGAAATCCCCCGCAGCCACTCTGGAAACAGATAGCTCGGGAAGAACGCGCCAGATAAAAACATCATTGGGAATGATACGAGATTCGTGAGCGGCGACGATTGATTTTCGTTCTTTGCCCATGAGCCGATAAGCAACCCCAAACTCACCATCATTGCTGCTGCCAGTATGAGAAACAAACTAAACGTTAACCAATCGCCGCGCATTTGAAAGTGAAACATTAAGTGCCCAACCAACAGCATGGACGCTGCGCTCAGTAAGGAAATCATCGTGTAGACGATCATCGTAGCCAAGATCAACTGTCCTGACGTAAACGGCGCCGCCCGCAGCCGCCGATATGCGCCCTTTTGCTTCTCTGTCGGCATTTGGTTTGCCAGACCAAAAATCCCCATGCTCATCAAGCTGAATGCTAATAGTCCGGTAAATGTATAGTCAAACGTTTTCAATGCTTTATCGCCCACCGCCTGCGACACTACCTTTAGCGGCGCTTCCGGCTGTCCCATACCTTTGTTGATGCCGTCTGCTACCTGCGTCATCACAGCGCTCAGCGTGCTACCAGCTTGATCCGAACCTTTTGCATAGAGTACATTAATCGTACCGCTCGGGCGATGGTCGGCGCCGGGCTTGCCAAAATCCGCCGGCAGCTCAATAATACCGTCCAGCTGCGAACGCTTCATTTTTTCCTTTGCTTCGTCCATGCCGCTAACGTCCTGGATTTTCAACACCGAAACATCACCTTTCTTGGCGTTGTCGACAAATTGTTTAGCAAACTGGCTATCGGAATGATTGATAATCGCGACTTTTAGCGACGCCGATTGGTTATTGAAAATCGTGCCGAACACCAGCAAAAAAACGAAAAAAAGCTTGATGCCAAGCAAAAAAGGATCTTCCAAATTCACCCCTCCAAAGATTCCGTGACATGCGGCAAGAGGCGCAGACTGCAGGCAAGGCGGCGGATATGCCGCCTCCCATCAGCCTGTGCTTCCTTTTTAATATACCTGAATTTTAATATTCTACAATCGCATTTCATTTTCCTTCTCGCTTTCCGCCGAACGAAGCAGAATTCATCATCTCCTGTGCCGAAGGGAGCGGCGCATACTCGGCGAGAAAGGCCGCCATCTCCTCCTCGGAAAGAGGCGGCGGAAAAAAGCCCTGCGTTTTTTTATGCGTCCCCGGGGCAGCGCCCTTCGCACGAGCGGCAAAGGAATCGTTTTTTTCTCCGCTCGGGCCGCGCATGCGGTTTCCCTGCTCCTGAAGATCGGGCTTTCCGTCCTTGTCGTCGCAGCTCATGCGGCAGCGCGGATAATTCGAGCAGCCCCAGAAAGAGCCGCGCCTGCCCTTGCGCTGCAAGAGAACGCCATTCCTGCAGCGCGGGCAAGGGTGCTCGCCTTCGCGCTCGATCTTCGCGTCAAGCGCCTTCGCCACAAGGCGGCGCGTGAAAGCGACCTGACCCGCCAAAAACTCCTCGAGCGTGCCGTCGCCCTCGGCCATCGAATGCAGCTTATCCTCCCAAATGGCCGTTGCATCGGGATAAACGAGCTCATCGGGCAAGGCATCGACGAGCAGGTAGGCCGCGGGCGTCGGGTAAAGCAGCTTCTTTTTTCCCTTGGCGGCGAGAAATCTGCGCTTTACGAGATCGTCGATAATAGCGGCACGCGTCGCCTCCGTGCCAATGCCGTAAACGTCCTTGAGGCGCTTCTTCGCCTCAGGGTCGAGAACGTACTTATGGATCTCCTTCATTCCCTGCAGGAGAGTCGCAGGCGTAAAGCGCGGCGGCGGCTTTGTCGCCTTCTTTTTCAAGGCGTCGCGCAAAAACTCGACGCTGTCGCCCTTCTTCAGAGGCGGCAGAACGGCAGCTTCTTCCCTTTCGTCATCCTCGCCCGCCGTCTCAAGCGCGGCCTCCCTGCCGTCCGGCAGCGCTTCCGCCCCGCCTTTTCCCTTCAGGGTGCGGTAGAGGGCGCGCCAGCCCGCCTGCAGCTCGCGCCGGCCGTTCGCCGCGAACATCTCGCCCTTATAGGAAACCGTCACCTTCGCCTGCTCATAGATATGCACGGGATAAAACTGCGCGATATAGGCCTGCGCAATGAGGCGGTATATATTTTGCTCCGCCTCGGAAAGCGCCGCGAGGCGCGGCCGTACCGTCGTCGGGATGATCGCGTGGTGCGCCGTCACCTTCTTGTCGTTCCAGGCGCGGCTCTTGATCTTCGCATCTGCGCCGCCTGCCCAATGCGAGAGCGCCGCATCGTCGCCGTCACGCAGATGCGCGAGAATGACGGGCGCATCCTTCTTTTGGTTCAGCGGCAGGTACTCCGAATCCGAGCGCGGATACGTCGTGAGCTTCTTCTCATAAAGCTTCTGCGCCGTATCGAGCACGAGCTGCGGCTCATAGCCGTACTTCCTGCCCGCAAGCACTTGAAGCGACGAAAGCGAGAAAGGCAGCCTCTGCCCCTCCGTCTTCTTCGTGCGGCTCGCCCCCGTGACGCGCCCCTCACGCGGCGGCTCGGCGAAAGCGGCAAGCTTGGCCTGCGCGGCTTCTCCATCAACAAGCCTGCCCTCGCGGTCAAGTCCCGGCTCTTCCTCCCTCGGTTTCCAAACAGCGGAAAAATCGCCCTCCGCATGATGAAACTCCGCGCGCAGCTCGAAATAATCGACGGGCTTGAAGCCCTCGATCTCGCGCTCGCGCCGCACTACGAGCGCGAGCGTCGGCGTCTTGACGCGGCCGATGGGCAAAACGAGCTTCTTGTGCCCGGCGCGGCGCGCCGCCAGCGTGTAGGCGCGCGAAAGATTCATGCCGATGAGCCAGTCGGCTCGCGCCCGCGCCAAAGCCGACTGCTTGAGATTCCGGAAGTCTCCGTTGTCCCGCAGCGCCGCATTCGCCTCGCGGATGCTTTTTTCATCGAGCGCGTTGAGAAGAATCCGCTTGACAGGCTTCTTGTTTCCTACGAAATCCAGCACCTCATCAATCAAAAGCTGGCCCTCTCTGTCCGGGTCGCCCGCATGGACGATCTCATCGGCGCGCTCGATCAGCCCCTTGACAACGGCGAATTGACGAGCCGCCGACGGCGCGACAACGAGCTGCCATGACGCAGGCACGATCGGCAGATCCTCCGCACGCCAAAGCTTGTACTGCGCATTGTACTCCTCCGGCTCCTTCTGCCGCAGGATATGGCCGAATCCCCATGTCACCGCTCCCTCCGCCGTCTCCAGCCAGCCATCGTGCCGGCGCACCGGCCCTTTGAGGCATTTCGCTATTTCCCGCCCCATGCTCGGTTTTTCCGCAATATAGAGCCGCAAGCGACCGCCTCCTTCCCACTCGCCAAACAAAGCGTCACGGATGCATTCCTTTTATCAGTTCTTCCTTCATTGTACCACAAATCTGCTTCATTGACAGCCTCATGGCGTATTGCTATAATGGCGTGTAGCATATCCCGCCCTCGGAGGCGGTTTTTCACTCTTTAGGAGGCATCTTTATGACAGAAAAAACATTCCCCCTCTCTCCCGAGAGACTCGAGGAAATCATCCAAGAATATCCGACGCCTTTCCACATATATGATGAAAAAGCCATCCGCGAAAACTTCCGCCGCTTCAAGCGCGCCTTCTCGTGGGCGCCGCGCTTCACCGAGCACTTCGCCGTCAAAGCCGCGCCGAACCCGCGCCTCTTGCAGATTCTGCACGAAGAGGGCGCGGGCACGGACTGCAGCTCCATCGCCGAGCTGCTCCTCTCCGAAGCTGCCGGCGTCACAGGCGAGGAAATCATGCTGACCTCGAACGACACGCCCGCCGAAGAATTCCAAAAGGCGCGCGAGCTCGGCGCCATCATCAACCTCGACGACATCAGCCACATCGACTACCTCGAAAAGCACGCGGGCTTCCCCGCCTGCCTCTCCTTCCGCTACAACCCCGGGCCGCTCATCGAGGGCAACGACATCATCGGCAAGCCGACGGAAGCGAAGTACGGCCTTACGCCCCACCAGATCTTCG
>ERZ772967.2462-NODE-2462-length-11924-cov-2.523296_pt1 | contig 11924 bp, 9 predicted proteins | sample MGYA00511677_ERZ772967 | MGnify/ENA primary metagenome ERZ772967 (study PRJEB29015, sample SAMEA2737931) | human oral metagenome | biome: human oral; feature: human-associated habitat; material: dental | place: China | collected 2146 ...
GTGCCGTGTGTGGGGTGGTGATGGCAGCTTATAGCTCCGTAGTAAAATGTCGAGATTTCAATACCAATAGGCGACTAGAGGACATCTCCTATATTTATGAAGCCTTTGTGGAATCTGGATTGATTCATCCAGGGTCTGAAAACTAATGAAATATAGGCTTTGGGTTTGGAGCAAAAGAAAGGGGCAGTTCACTCATCGTGAACTGCCCCTTGGCTTTATAAGGGATAGGCTTGTGCGCCTTACATTTTTACCATACCGCTGAAGCCCATGAAAGCCATGGCAAGGATACCTGCGGAGATGAGAGCAATGGGGATGCCTCGCATACTCTCGGGTAGCTCCGTGCGACTGAGTTGCTCACGGATGCCAGCGAAGACAACTAGCGCTAAGGTGAAGCCTAAGGCAATGGAGATGGCATAGACGACACTTTCGAGGAGGTTAAAGTCCTTTTGGATGACTAGGATCGCTACGCCGAGGACACAGCAGTTCGTCGTGATCAGCGGAAGGAAGACACCGAGAGCTTGGTAGAGAGCGGGCGAGACCTTCTTGAGAATGATCTCCACCATCTGCACGAGTGCGGCGATGACGAGGATGAAGGAGATCGTCTGCATGTACTCCATACCCAGAGGCTCTAGGACGAACTTCTGCAGGAGGAAGGTACAGAGTGTCGAGATCGCTAGGACAAAGGTCACGGCAGCACCCATACCTGTGGCTGTATCGACCTTCTTCGATACACCGAGGAAGGGACAGATACCGAGGAATTGGGAGAGGACGACGTTATTGACGAAAACGGCTGCCACGAAGAGAAGCAGATAGTGTACCATAGCGTTTACTTCTTAGTGCTGAGGTGATTCTTCAGGGCGATGAGATAGCCTAGAACAAGGAAAGCACCCGGTGCGAGGACAAAGAGTAGTGCCCCATATTCCTTCGGATAGACTTGGAGGGAGAAGACGGCTCCACTGCCGAGAAGCTCACGAAGCATACCCAGCACCGTCAGCGATAGGGTGAAGCCAAGGCCTATCGCGACACCATCGAGACTAGCGTGTGCGACTCCCTGCTTGGCAGCGACGGCCTCAGCACGGCCGAGTACGATACAGTTCACGACGATCAAGGGAATGAAGAGTCCTAGTGAGGCATAGAGACTGGGTAGGAAGGCTTGCATCAACATCTGCACGATAGTCACGAAGCCAGCGATGACGACGATAAAGCAAGGTATACGCACGGCATCAGGCACGAGGGACTTGATGAGGGAGATGACCGTATTGGAGCAGATGAGTACGAACATGGTCGCAAGCCCCATAGCCATCCCATTGAGAGCCGAAGTCGTCGTAGCTAGTGTGGGGCACATCCCCAGGAGAAGTGCAAAGGTGGGGTTCTCTGTCGTGATGCCGTTGCGGATGATGTCAAGCGGTTTCATAGATCGGGTAGGGAGTAGAGAGGTTACTTAGGCTGTTGGGACGCTGTGTCGTCCGTATTCACTGAAGACGATTGTCCCTGTACTGTGGAGAAAGTCTTCCAAGCACGATTGACTGCGTCGAGAAAGGCACGAGAGCTGATCGTGGCAGCTGTGATCGCATCGACCTTGCCACCATCCTTGCTGACGGTAAGAGGGGAGACAGTCTTCATATCCAGTCCACGTAGGTCACGGATACCACCGGTCTCACTCTTCTCATGATACCACTCGTAGATACGTGATCCCAGTCCAGGGCTCTCGGCATGCTGGAGGACAGCGAAGTCAATGAGCTTGCCTCCGGCATCGAATCCGATCATCGTACGGATCAGTCCACTGAATCCCTTGAGTGTGTAGCTCTCGATAGCGAAGCCTACGAGCTTGCCTGCTTTCTTCGCAGGATAGACGGTAAGGCTATCGGTTTCTCCCTCGGGGAGGACACGCTGGAGCTCGGTAAAGGGATTGTTATCAAAGGCAGGTGTGACAGCTCGGATAGCTGCGACTTTCGCTTCTATTTCAGCCTTGGCAATAGGCTCGGCAGTGACCTGGTTCACTAGAGCGAGGATACCGGATACTATGATACAGATCCCACCGAGGGAAAGGAGCATATTCGGTAGAGTAGAGCTTAGCTTCTTCATAGACTAGCGATCGCCGAAGTGCTTCGGACGAATGTACATATTGATCAAGGGTGTAAAGCTATTCATGATGAGGATAGCGAAGGACATCCCCTCAGGGTAGCTTCCGAAGAGTCGAATGAGGATCGTCAGCAGGCCGATCAAGCTACCATAGAGCAATTGACCCCGTGCACTCATCGGGCTAGTGACATAGTCTGTAGCCATGAAGATCGCTCCGAGGAGCATCCCTCCCGTGAGGAGCTGGAAGAGTGGTGTCGGATAGAGTGTCGGGTCGATCCAGTGCATCAAGGCGGAGAAGAGGAATGCTGTCCCTAGGAGAGACACAGGGATGTGCCAGGTGATCACCTTACGATAGAGGAGGAAGGCTAAGCCTAGAAGTAGGGCGATGGCACTGACTTCGCCGAGGCTCCCCCCATGCAGCCCAAAGAGGAGATCAGAGGTCGAGGGGAGTTGCTCCCAGCTCATCCCTGGCGTAGAGGCTTGGATACCTTTGGCGATGCCTAGAGGCGTCGCTGAGGTGACGGCATCAGTATAGCTGAGGTATTGCCCAGGCTGAGGCCAAAGGGTCATCTGGGCTGGATAGGCGATGAGGAGGAAGACACGACCTACGAGGGCAGGGTTAAAGATGTTTCCCCCCAGCCCCCCGAAGCTGAGTTTGCCTACCCCGATAGCGATCAGTGCGCCGAGGAAGACGATCCACCAGGGTAGACTAGAGGGGAGGTTCATCCCCAAGAGTAGTCCGGTGAGGATAGCTGAGCCATCAGCGATCGTACTTGGACGGCGAAAGAGATACTTCGTGATCGCCCATTCGACGAGTACGCATGATAGGACACTGATACTTAAGACGACTAGGGCGCCTAAGCCAAAAGTGAAGAGCGATACGAGGCAAGCTGGGGCGAGGGCAATAAGCACAGCGTACATATTGCGCTCGATGCTATCGCCACTATGGATATGGGGAGAGGGAGAGATGATGAGCTTGTCCATAGGATTAGCTTTTGCGTGCACGGATGATGGCGGTGACTTTCTGCTTGCCAGTGCGGATATAGTCAAGGAGAGGACGGGAAGCAGGGCAAGTATAGCTACAAGAGCCACACTCGATACAGTCTACGATGAAGCCCTTCTCGGTAGCTTCCCAGTCACTATACTGGACGTCACGCATGAGGAAGGCGGGATTGAGCCCCATAGGGCAGACGTTCACACATTTGGCACAGCGAATACAGTTACGCATGGGCTGTCGTACGGATTCCTCCCGAGGCAGGAGTAGGACGCCTGAGGTCCCCTTAGTCACAGGGATCTCAGGTGAGAGTAGCGCTTTACCCATCATAGGTCCTCCTCCGATGATCTTACCGGTATCTTCGGGTAGTCCTCCCGAGGCAGTGATCAGATGACCGATAGGGGTGCCGATACGAGCGAGGTAGTTCGATGGCTTCTCAAGATGCTTACCTGTGACTGTCGTGATACGCTCGATGAGGGGTTTGTTTTTTTGCACCGCTTCATAGACGGCGAAGACCGTCCCTACATTCTGTACGACAGCTCCTGCAGAGATAGGGAGAGTACCACTTTTTACCTGCTTGCGTAGGACGGCATCGATGAGCTGCTTTTCTCCACCCTGTGGATACTGTACCTTCAGTGGCATGACTTCGATGCCTGGATAGTCCATAGCGAGCTGAGAGAGACGAAGGATAGCATCCTTCTTATTATTCTCGATCCCGATGACTGCACGGCTCACCTCAAGGGCTCGCATGAGGATACTCACTCCTACGAGTATTTCGTCTCCCTTAGTCATCATCAGGGCATGGTCGGAGGTGAGGTAAGGCTCACACTCTACGGCATTGATGATGAGTACCTCTGCTTTACTCCCTGGAGGTGGAGCGAGCTTGACATGCGTGGGGAAGGTCGCTCCACCTAGCCCAACGATACCTGCCGAGCTGATACGATCTAGGATCTCTTGCTTGGAGAGTGTACACTCCTTCACGAGATCTGGGGTGCGATCGATCCCCTCTTCCCATAGCTCTTCTTCGGGGCTAACGGAGATCACGATAGCAGGGCGTTTGTAGCCTCCTGCATCGAAGAAGCTATCCAGCTTCGTGACCTTCCCCGTGACCGAGGAGTGGATGTTAGCAGAGACGAAGCCTCCTGTCTTAGCGATGATGGTGCCGACCTTGACGAGATCTCCCTTCTGGACGACGGGTTGTGCTGGAGCGCCAATATGCTGGCCAATGGGGATGATGACCTCCTTAGGCAGAGGAAGCGTCTCAATAGGAGCTTTGGCTGAGAGCTTGTTTTCAGGAGGATGGATGCCTCCTAGGCGAAATGAGCGTAGCATAAGTATAGACAGCTAGACGAGGCTAAGACTGAGACGTAGATGGTGTGCTGGGTGGCGGTGCTGTAGGAGCGGGCGAAGCGCTTGGTGCAGGTGCTTTCTCCTCTGTGGGAGCTGGCTTTTCCTTAGGAGGAGGGAAGCCCAGCTCATGGATGGCATGTGTCGGACAGACCGAGACGCACTTACGACATAGACGGCACTTCGTATGGTCGATGTAAGAAAGGTTGTCTGCGATGGTGATGGCTTCAAACTTACACTCTTTAAAGCAGAGAGAGCAACCTATGCAAGCATTACCACATGCCTTTTTCGCTGCCCCACCTTTATCCTTATTGCGACAGCTAACGAAGATACGTCGACCCTTCGGTCCTTTCTTGCGGAGTTCGATGAGCGTCTTGGGGCAGGCCTTAACGCAAGCGCCACAAGCGACGCATTTGTCTTCGAAGATGAGAGGAAGGCGAGTCTCCGGATCCATCGCCATCGCATCGAAGTTACAGGACCGGACGCAGTCGCCGAGTCCTACACAGCCCCAGGAGCAGTCGGTATCTCCCTTGTAGAGGGCAGAGGCTACAGCACAGCTAGCGGCTCCATCATAGATGTTGGTGCGTGGGCGAGCTTCGCACGTCCCGTTACAGCGGAGTACAGCGATCAGTGGGTCTTGCTTCTGTGCTACTAGGCCAAGGATGCCACTGACCTTCTCCATCACTGGGCTTCCACCCACGGGACAGAAGAGTCCTTCGAGATCAGCACTCTTACAGCACGCTCCAGCAAAGGCGGCGCAGCCTGGGAAGCCACATCCTCCACAGTTAGCTTGAGGTAGCACCTCGGCTACTTCAGCGATGCGAGGATCTTCTTTGACTTCAAACTTCCGAGAGACGAAGTAGAGCAAGACCGCCCCCAGTACACCGATGAGGGTTAGGACAAGGATAGTCGTAAACATATAGCTAGGGTAGTATGCTAGTCGTGAGTAGAAGAGAGCGGGAGGACTTCGAGGTGAAGTCGCTTCCCGAGACGCTCACGGCAGGTGTAGAGGATCAGGTAATAGCCCGCTAGTAGACTAAGGGTAGCGAGGATAGAGAGCCCTTCGTTGAGCTCAGGGAAGAGGACTTGCATCAAGGCAAGACTCCCGACGAGAAGAAGAAGGGGGAGGATGAAGGCAAGTAGGACTGCAAGCCTGCCTACACGCTCTTCTGCAGAGATCATGACGATCTCACCTAAGGCGAAGGTGTGTCCGCCGCTTTCGAGACGTAGCTCTCGCTCGGCACACTCGCTACTGACACAATAGGCGCGGGCATGGCATGCTTGACAAGCACTCTGCTGCTGGATGCGCACCGTGACATAGCCGGGGGAAAGGTCTACGACGACCCCTTGGCGAAGTCCTGTCGCTTGAATAGTTCCGTTCATCGTGGTGAAGCCTTCAGAATTAAGGAGCCGTAGTTATCGACCCAGTTATACCTCCTACAAAGCGCTTTGCTGTAGGTGTTTCGTTGCATTCACTTGAAGCAAATGTAGCCATTCACAAAGAAAGGAGCAAATGCTTTGCCTTCCTTAATTTTTTAGAATGCTATTGCGCTCATTCTCTAGGACTAAGAGGTGAAAAGAGATGGGTTTTAAGGTGTCTAGAGCTAGGTTAAGGATATAGAAAAGCCTGCCCTAGAGCTATGATGCTTCCTAGGCAGGCTTTTCTATATTAGGTGAGAAGTGGGGCTACTCTTCGTGAGCAGGTTCTTCTGGAAGGAGGAGAGCTACGTCAGAGGCGACGAGATTACCCTTTTCATTGCGTGAGAGGTGCATCTCGACCCAATCACCGACATAGAGGTCACTGAAGTTGATCCCATTTAGGCTCTTGTAGTGGAAGAAGGCGTTCTCCTTCAGCCCGACATTGATGAAGCCGAAGCCTTGCTTGATGGAGTTGATCTGGCCTTGTACCAACCCTTCGGGAAGTTCTTCTCCTGGCTGTAGGGTGGATTTAGGATGAGGCAGATCAATTCGCCCGACGACCTTCAGCTCGGGAGTAGGGAGAGACTCTTGGACGGTTAGCGTTAGCTCGGGTTCAGGTGCCTGAGCTAGCTGGTTAAGATCATTATCCCTCTCGTCTTCGCTCTCATGCTCTGTAGAGCGTACTTGCTCTTGCTGGCTAGCATCGAGTGGACGGGGTTGTACCCTAGGAGCTTGATAAGGACGTCCCTTGATCTCTCTACGATCTTCGATGATCCCTTTATGGACGAATAGACCATTGATGAGGTGATTCATCCGAGAGGCACGGCTGTCGATGAGTTCGTTCATCCGTACAGGATAGGTCGCCTCTTCGAGTAGATCATTAGAGGTATAGGTCGTCGTGGGCTCCTTCTTCTCACTTTCGTGCTCCAGATCCCAGCCGAGGATCATCACGCGAGTACCTAAAGCGTGGAGCTTGCGTACTAGTGGAATGTAGTCTCCATCGGCTGCGATCAGGACGACGACGTCAAAGTTGAGATGCAGGGCACGCTCGTATGCTTCGAGAGCAAAGAGTACATCGACTCCCTTTTCTTTCTTCTTCCCCTTACCCGTGCGAGAGAGAGGAAGGTGGTGCATCGTCACCCCCTCCGAGTTGAGTACATCGTCAAATAGACGCTCATAGAAGAGGACGTCACCGGATGCTTTAGCGGCTTCAGTCGCTGAGAGGCGACCACGGAAGTAATGAGCATCTGTGATCTTGCACAGCTCTGGGGTCGTGTCTTCAAGTTCGGCGATCTTTTCCTTGATGAATGTGTGCAGGCCGCTTACACTTAGGCGACTCTTTCGCTCATGGTATTGGTAATAAAATGTGCTGACATGCCAAAAGTAATTGCCGTCATAAAAGATACCAATGCGGGTTAATTTGGAACTTTTTCCTTTTCCGATCATGTTGTAAATAATTATCAATGAACTAAAAAACCTCCCGTAGGGGGCTATACAAAGGTACGCTTTTCTCGTCAGAATTTCTTAATAGATGAAGCAAAAGGTGAGACTTTATGCGTAAGGGGGCTTGATTTCATAGGCAAGGTACGCTGGGGTGCTTCCTGTGACGAGAGTCCTTTACTGCTGTAATGCTTCCTCGTCTATGCTTAGGATGCTACACATGGATTGGGACGAGTGGACTGATTCCAACGTTGGAATTACGAAAAAGCAACGTTGCTTTCTTGGGGTTGCAGCGTTGCTTTTGAGCCGATACAGGCTATCCATCCCTCGGGCTGGAAGCTATGTCTTCTGTCTGGGACTAGGGGAGCGCTGCTGGGTTTGTTAGGTAGGCTCCTTGCTGGCGAAGATCTCTCCTCAAGGAGTGATACTATACAGCTATCTATTTTAACAGGAAGGACAGATGAATTAAAAGCGTATGATTTAAACTGCTATGCCTGAATGGAATATAGAGGCGATAAGGAAGAGGTAATTTAAAATTATATCGATGGGTGATTTAAATGATTGGGAAAAAGAGCTCCGCCCGCTGTACCGATAGCACAGCGGGCGGAGACTCGAATTATAAAGAAGAATGAAGAGGCTTAGTAGCCTGTATTCTGACGCAGGTTCTGAGGGTTAGCCTGGAGGTCATCAGATGGTAGCGGATATAGGACACGATAAGTCTCAATAGCCTTACCAGCAGCTACACCACCCTTCCATGGCCAGACGTAGTCACTGCCTACGAACTTGCCAAAGCGAATGAGGTCCGTACGACGCTGTCCTTCCCAGTAGAACTCACGACCACGCTCGGCGAGTAAGCCTTCGAGTGAAGGGAGGGTCGTATAGTTGCCGGAGTTGTTTCCGTAGGCACGCTCACGGAGGAGGTTGAGGTACTGAAGCGCCTTCGCCTTATCACCATGTCCGCGGACAGCAGCTTCGGCGTAGTTCAGATACAGCTCCGCCAGACGGAAGAGAGGGAAGTCCGTATCAGCATGGTCGCTATTGCTACCATTGGCACCAGTGCTAGTGACATTGCGGAACTTATAGACATAGACTCCCTGATTGAAATTCTTCACGTCAATGATGTTTGGCGTGCTGGACTCCTTCATGAGGCAGCGCTTGTCCTTAGCCGCATCTGCTCCGAAGAGTGCTAGGAGAGCAGTCGTAGCACGATTACCCTGCCAGCCACCGACGCCCATCTTCATGCCCGTAGTCTTCTTGGCTTCCTCCCCTGTGGAGGCATTGATGAGGTAGGTCATACCTCCCCAGTTCTGAGACTGACGGCCATCATAGTTGATCGACAGGATGACCTCATCATTATTGAGGTTATTGTCTGCGAGGAAGAGGTGGCTGTAGTCAGACTTGAGTCTATAACTACCAGAAGAGATCACTTTCTCTGCATATTCAGCAGCGTCAGCATAGCGCTGAGTGCCGGTATAGATCTCTGCATTGAGGTAGAGACGAGAGAGCAGTGCCCAGGCAGCAGCCTGGTCGGCACGACCGTAGTCACCTGCCTTAGGCGTCTTGAGGTCGCTCTCGATAGCCTTCAGCTCGCTCTCGATATAGTTGAAGAGCTCGCTACGGCTGATCTGACGAGGATAGACCTTACCCGTAGGCGTGGACTCGTCGACGAAGGGAGGATTGCCAAAGAGGTCGATGAGCACCCAGTACTGATAGGCACGCAGGAAGCGAGCTTCGGCGCGGTAGGTGCGGACCGTAGCATCGGAGGCCTTCGACTCGGTGTTCTTGAGGAACTCTGAGGCGAGCTTGATCTGGTAGATCGAGCGGTAGTAGAGGCCACGGATGATGGGGTTCGACGACGACCAGCTCATCGCATGGAGGTCGGGCACACCACCGTCACCCCAGGCGCAGATAGCCGTCTCAGTAGGCAGCTCCTGGAGGTTGAAGAGGCCACGAACAAAGTCACTCGCCCCTTCGTCGATACCCGCGATATCCCCACCGTCACCATTGCCCGAGAGAGCGTATGCGCCGTAGACCTTAGCGAACGCTTGGAAGGTCTTTGCAGGGGAGTTATAGATCGTCTGGGAAGTCTCCCCGTTGGTGGGGAAGCGATCCAGATCCTTGGTGCAGGACGAGAGGCCGAGAGCCGTGACGAGGCTAAGGGCCGTGAGGCCTCGGCGAAGAATCTTCTTATCTGTAGTCATGATCGGCTGTGAAGATTAGAGCGTGAGGGAGAGATTGAGCGAGTACGTACGTGGGATGGGATAGAGGCTGAAGTCGATAGCACGCTCAGGATCGAGACCCTTGTAGGAAGAGAGCGTGAAGACATTCTGCACAGTAGCCGAAGCACGGAGGTTAGCTCGGCCCAGGATACGACCGAAGTCATAGGCGAGCGTGAGGTTGTCCATCTTGAGGTACGAAGCTTTGTGGAGGTAGTAGTCCGAGATGATCTGCTTATCGCTATTCGTCTGGAAGTCTGAGACGTTGATCTCAGGCGTCGTGTTGCGGAAGTACTGACCCGAGTTGAGCACAGCGGAGTGCGTAGCCATATAGGCCGAGATGTTGTCGTAGATATAGTTCCCGAGACCCGAGCGAAGTGAAGTCGAGAGCGTCCAGCGGTCGAAGGCAAGACTCGTAGAGAAGCCCATCGTGACCTTAGGCTCGGGGTTGTGCGTGCGGTACTTATCCAGTTCGTTGATGACGCCATCCTTGTGGCGGTCGACGAACTGACCTTCCAGGGGCTTGCCGTTAGCATCGTACTTCTGCTCGTAGACGAAGAAGGTACCAGGGGCATAGCCGACGGAGTGGATCTGTACGTTCGTACCCGTACCACCCGTGACGCCCCCCGTGGGGACACCCTGATAGCCGGGGACTTCTACAGCGTTGAGCTTGGTGATGCGCGTGCTGTTGGAGCTGATGTTGTAGCTCACATCCCACGTCAGGCGCTTGGTCTGGATGGGGGTAGCATTGATGCTGAACTCAAAGCCCTTGCTGGAGATGTTACCGACATTCGTGAGGATACGGTTAGAGAAGTTAGCCCCGGCAGGCGTGGGGATCTCGTTCAGCAGGTCGCTGGTCTTCTTCTGGTAGAAGTCGAGCGTACCAGAGAGACGACCCTTGATGAAGCTGTAGTCAAGACCTACGTTGTAGGTAGCCGTCTGCTCCCAGTGGATGTTCGCATCGTAGGCAGCGGGGCGGAGCATATTGTAATACTGGTCGCCGAACTGATACGTCGCCGTATTCGTGCTGAGCGAGTAGAAGGGGAGGTAGGTGTAGTTCCCGATACCATCCTGCTGCCCCGTGACACCGTAGCCAAGACGGAGCTTCAGATCATCCAGCCAAGTGACATGCTTGAGGAAGTTCTCCTGGTTCATGCGCCAAGCAAAAGCTAGTGCAGGGAAGATACCCCAGCGGTTCTCCTTGCTGAAGCGTGAAGAGCCGTCGGCACGCACCGTAGCGGTGAAGAGGTAGCGGTCCATGAGGCTGTAGTTCAGACGGCCGTAGAAGGACACCAGCGTATTCTGTGGGTAGTCGTACTCGTAGACGGGAGTCGATACGAGCGTCTTGTCGTAGGTGTAGTCAGGCGTGTTGTGGACGAAGGTCTTCCAGTCCTGATAGGAGTACCCAGCCATGACGTCTATTCGGCTACGAAGGCTCTGTAGCTCCTTGGCATAGTTGGCGTAGAAGTCCAGCAGGAGGCTGCGCTTCTGCTGCTCGTAGCTGTTGTTGGTCCCGCTCTTGAGTACGTCGGGCTGTCCAGCCTGCTTCAGCGTGTAGCGCTGCCAGCCCAGAGAGGAGTTCTCAGGGATGACGACCGTGCCCTTACCCGAGGCGTAGTCGTAGCCGAGGTTGACATTGAGCTTGAGCTCGGGGAGGAAGTGGAGCTTGTAGTCCAGCTGGAGGTTGGCGATCGTACGGAAGACGTCGCTGATGTCCTCCTTCTGCTCGAGCAGTGCCACAGGGTTGCGGGGAGCGAGCGTGCGGAGGTTAGAGCCGTCCAGCCAGGTGAAGTAGCCGCCGAAGGGCTGATAGAGGGCATCGCTGCTGCGGACAGGGCGCGTAGGGTCGAACTCTACCGCCGCGCGGATGGCGTCCTTATTGGCAAAGCGATTGTGCGTAGCGCTGAGCTTCACGCTCGCATCGATAGAGAGGTGATTGTCGAAGAGACGGGGATTGAGGCTGATGTCACCGCTGAAGCGATTCATCTTGTCGGTCTTCAGTACACCCTCCTGGTGGTAGAAGCCCGTAGAGACACGATAGGGGAGCTTGCCTGCTGCACCGCTGACGCTGAGGTTGTAGTCACCGCCGTAGGCCAGCTGATAGATCTCACGCTGCCAGTCGGTGCTCGCAGAGCCAAGCTTATTGGCTGTAGAGGGAGAGATACGCTGGATGAGTGCTCGGTAGTCGCTAGCCGAGAGGACGTTCACGTAGCGAGCGGGTTGTGAGAGGGAGTTCTGTACGGATACAGCTATTTGGGTCTTCTGTCCGACCTTACCACGCTTGGTGGTAATCATGATGACCCCGTTGGAGGCACGAGAGCCGTAGATAGCGGTAGCAGAGGCATCCTTCAGGACATTCATGGAGGCGATGTCCTGAGGGTTGAGGGAGCTCAGGATGCTAGGAGCACCCGAGACAGCAGAGTTCT
>ERZ772967.2464-NODE-2464-length-11915-cov-59.831029_pt1 | contig 11915 bp, 8 predicted proteins | sample MGYA00511677_ERZ772967 | MGnify/ENA primary metagenome ERZ772967 (study PRJEB29015, sample SAMEA2737931) | human oral metagenome | biome: human oral; feature: human-associated habitat; material: dental | place: China | collected 2146 ...
AGCGCCACTGCTTCCGGGTGCTGCTGGGGGCCAAGGGCGTGGGCGCCAAGCTGGCGTTGGCCGTGCTCGCGGTCCACACCCCCGATGCCCTGCGCCGGGCGATCGCGAGCCGTGACGTCGCCGCGCTCACGCGCGTGCCCGGCCTGGGCCCCAAGGGGGCGCAGCGCGTCATCATCGACGTCGGCGACAAGCTCGGTGCGCCGGCCGGCGAGGAACCGACGCCCGCCGCGGCCCCGACGCCGGGTGCGGCGCCACCGAACTCGGATGTCGTCGCCGCCCTGGTCCAGCTCGGTTGGAACGAGGCGATCGCCAGCCGGACCGTGGCCGCCGTCGAGTCGGACGGCTCGGCGGAGGGATCCGAGCCGAGCGTGCCCGAGCTGCTGCGCGCGTCGCTGCGCCGGCTGGGAGGCGGGGGCCGTGGCTGAGGCGCGTCCCGCATCGGGGTCGGAACCCTCGAATCGGCTGGTGGCGGGTGGTGCGGACGACACCGAGCGCGCCGCCGAGGCCGCCCTGCGTCCCAAGCGCCTGGAGGACTTCGTGGGGCAGAAGGTCGTGCGCGGCCAGCTCTCGGTGGTTCTGCGCGCCGCTCTGGCGCGCGGCACCACTCCCGATCACGTCCTGCTATCGGGGCCCCCCGGCCTGGGGAAGACGACTCTGGCCATGATCATCGCCGCCGAGGTCGGAGGCTCCCTGCGTCTGACCTCCGGTCCCGCCATCCAGCATGCCGGGGACCTGGCGGCCATCCTGTCCTCCCTGGAGGAGGGCGACGTCCTGTTCATCGACGAGATCCACCGCCTGGCCCGCACCGCTGAGGAGATGCTCTACCTGGCCATGGAGGACTACCGGGTCGATATCGTCGTGGGCAAGGGCCCGGGCGCGACCTCCATCCCGTTGACCCTTCCCGTCTTCACCGTGGTCGGTGCGACGACTCGCGCGGGGCTGCTCCCCGCGCCGCTGCGCGACCGCTTCGGCTTCACCGGCCACCTGGAGTACTACGACTCGGACGACCTGGCCCGCATCGTCTCCCGCTCCGCCGGCTTGCTCGGTGTGACGATCGACACCGATGCGGCCGAGGAGTTGGCGCGCCGCTCCCGCGGAACGCCCCGTATCGCCAATCGCCTGCTGCGTCGCGTTCAGGACTGGGCGGAGATCCGCGGCACGCCGGGCCACCTCGACCTGGAGGCCGCCCGCGGCGCGTTGAGGGTCTTCGAAGTGGACGCCCTGGGTCTGGATCGGCTGGATCGCTCCGTGCTCCGGGCCCTGTGCTCCCGCTTCTCGGGCAGCCCGGTGGGACTGACGACGCTGGCGGTCAGCGTGGGGGAGGAGCCCGAGACCATCGAGACCGTGGCCGAGCCGTACCTCTTCCGCGAGGGACTGATCGTGCGCACGCCCCGGGGGCGCATGGCCACACCGGCCGCCTACGAGCACATGGGCATGAGCGCTCCGACGGGACCCGATGACGATCACGGGGTCCTGTTCACCTGATCGGCTCACCCGGTCGGGCCGGGCGGCGCGTCGATCGGGCCGCGCATCCCGTATGGTGACGCTGTCCCGTGATCGTAGCGGTCATGTCTCACACCCGACCGTGTCGGCCGGTGGCCTAGACTCTGCACGGTCGTTCCTCTTGGCAAGAGGATCTCTCGAAACAAACGAAAGTCACCTCCATGGATCCTCGAATGCTCTTCATGCTCGCCTTCATGCTGCTCCTGTTCTGGGGCGTGTCGCGCTTGTCGCGCTCGCAGCAGAGGAAGATGCAGGCCGAGCAGGAGCGTCGCACCGACGAGGCGCTCGTGCCCGGGAACTGGGTGCGCACACGCGCCGGCTTCTACGGCACCGTGGTCGAGGTCAGCGGCGACGTCGTGACGCTCGCCACGCCGCTGGGCGACGAGTCGCTGTGGGCCAGGTCCGCGATCGTCGACGCGGAGGAGCCGCCCTTCGCGACCGAGTCCGACGACTCCGGGGAGGATGCCGTCACCGAGGCGGCCGACGCGCCCGACGGCTCGTCCGCCGCCGAGTCGGGTCCCCGGGAGGGGGGCGAGTCCGGCGATGAGACCGATGAGACCGATGAGACCGATGAGAAGGGCGTCGAGGCGGCCGATGCTGAAGAGGGTCCCCGCACAGGGGCCTCTCAGGCCTGAACGCATCGCACCAGACATACCTGAGCGGCATGAGCCGCGTCACATCCTGATCCTGAGGAAGGGACCGCGTGTCCACCAAGCAGACGAAGCATCCGGGGCGTCGCCTCCTGGTGCTGCTTCTCATCACCGTGATCGGCTTCGCCGGGCTCTACGCCGGTTCCGCCACCGGCCGCACGTCCATGATTCCGGGACTGGCGCTGGACCTGGAGGGCGGCACCCAGATCATCTTGACGCCCACGACGTCCGACGGTTCCGAGATCACCGACGAGGACGTCAACCAGGCCATCGAGATCATTCGCCAGCGCGTGGACGCCTCCGGCGTCGCCGAGGCGCAGATCTCGCGACAGGGCGGGCAGAACATCGTGGTCTCGCTGCCGGGGACCCCCAGCCAGGACACGCTCGAGCTGGTGCGCACCTCCGCAGTGCTCTACTTCCGCCCGGTCATCAGGATCCTCCCGGGCAGTGCGAGTGAGCTCGCGGAGGCCCAGAATCAGCGCGCCGCCCAGTCCTCCGGCGCCTCGCCGACTCCGAGCGGCTCCGAGGGCGAGGCGTCCACCCAGGGCGGGGCCGAGCAGAGCGAGACCCCCGCCGACGGTGCCACTGAGGCCCCCGGCGACCAGCCGACCTCCGTCACCCCCGAGCAGGTGGCCACGACCGTCGCGGACGTCAATCGCGATGGGACCATCAGTGATGACCCGCTGCCGGCGACCTCGGAGGACAACTCCTCGGACTCGTGGATCAGCGAGAAGATGATCTACGACGCCTACATGACGGACTGCAAGGCGCAGGACAACCTGACCGGTGAGACGCAGGATCCGACCAGGGCCGTCATCTCCTGCGACAAGAACGGGACGGGCCGGGCCTACATCCTCGGCCCCGCGGACATCGCCGGCACCGATATCGCCAACGCCGCCTCCGGCCTGGAGACCACCAGCCAGGGCACGACGACCAACAAGTGGGTCGTGTCCCTCGAGTTCGACGCCGAGGGCACCGAGCAGTTCTCCGCGGTCTCGGAGCGTCTCATCGCCTACCGCGACAAGGCGGCGGCCGCGGGCGGCCAGGCCAACGGGCAGTCCACGGACTCGCAGAAGGCCCAGTTCGCCATCGTGCTGGACGGGTTGACCATCATGTCCTCGGGATTCAACAACGACGTCACCGGCGCCATCACCGATGGCCGTGTCCAGATCACCGGCGACTTCACTCAGGCGCAGGCCAACACCTTGGCCAATCAGTTGTCCTTCGGGTCGCTTCCCCTGAGCTTCACCGTCCAGTCCGAGCAGCAGATCTCCGCGACCCTGGGCACCGAGCAGCTGCGCAACGGCCTGATCGCCGGGCTCATCGGTTTCATCCTCATCATCCTCTACCTGGCCTGGCAGTACCGCGGACTGAGCGTGGTCGCCGTGGCATCCCTCGTCATCGCGGCGGCGGTCACCTATCTGGCGATCGCGCTGCTGAGCTGGTCGATGGGGTACCGCCTGTCACTGGCGGGCGTGGCGGGACTCATCATCTCCATCGGCATCACGATGGACTCCTTCATCATCTACTTCGAGCGCGTGCGCGACGAGGTCCGCAGCGGCCGCACCCTGGTGGCCGCGGTGGACGAGGGCTGGAAGCACGCTCGACAGACGATTATCGTCTCCGACACCGTCAACCTGGTGGCCGCCATCGTGCTGTACTTCCTGGCCGTGGGTGGTGTTCAGGGCTTCGCCTTCACCCTGGGCGTGACCACCGTGGTCGACCTGGCCGTCATCGTCCTGTTCACCCATCCCATGATGGTCTGGATCCTGCGATTCGCGTTCTTCGGCGAGGGGCATCGGCTGTCGGGCCTGGATCCCGAGCACCTCGGGGCGCGCTCGCTGGCGGCCTATGGGAAGGGCCGTCAGGCCGCCATCGACTCCGTCGTCGGCACCCTGGCCCGGCGCAAGGCGGAGGCCCGCAGAAAGGCGGACGGCCGTGATGGGAGCGCCCGCCGGGCCGTCGACGACCGCGCGGATGCGCGAGACGGTGACGGTGCCGACGATGCCGTCGCCTTCGACTCCGCCATCGGAAAGGACGGTGAGACGAAGTGACCTCCCTCGCCGCGCTGGGCAACGATCTCTACTCGGGCAGGACCTCCCTGCCGTTCATCGCCAGACGACGCGTCTGGTACACCATCGCCGTCGTCGTCATCGCCGTCTCCGCCATCCTCGTGGTCAGGCCCGGGCTCAACCCTGGTATCGACTTCAAGGGCGGTTCGGAGATCACCATCACCGGTGTCGCCGATCCGTCGGAGAGCCTCGCCAACGACGTCCTGGCCGACAGGGGGCTGTCCTCGGGCTCGAGCGTGACGACCATGGGCGCGTCCTCCGTCCGGATCCAGGCCAATGAGCTGGACAAGGACCAGCTCGACCCCCTGGCCTCCGCGCTGGCGTCCGCCTACGACGTGGACGCGGATCACGTGTCGGCGACCACCATCGGCCCGACCTGGTCCGCGGACGTGACCAGCAAGGCGGCGCGCGGCCTGGTGCTCTTCTTCCTGCTCGTGGGCGGCCTCATCTGGATCTACTTCCGCACGTGGAAGATGGCGGTGGCGGCTCTGCTCGCCCTGGGCCACGACATCATCGTCACCGTGGGCGTCTACGCCGCCTCGGGCTTCGAAGTCACTCCCGCCACCATTATCGGCGTGCTGACCATTCTGGGATACTCCCTGTACGACACGGTGGTCGTCTTCGACAAGATCCGTGAGAACACCTCCCACTACGAGGCGCAGACGCGCTCGACCTACGCCGAGCTGGCCAATCTCGCGGTCAACCAGACCTTCATCCGATCGATCAACACCTCGGTGGTCGGGGTGCTGCCCGTCGCCTCCCTCCTCGTCGTCGGCGCCTTCATCCTGGGCGCCGGTACCCTGAGGGACATCGCACTGACCCTCTTCATCGGCATGATCGCGGGCACGCTGTCCTCGATCTTCCTGGCCACACCGCTCCTGGTGGACCTGCGCAGCCGTGAGAGGAAGATCGTTGAGCAGGCTGAGCGCGTCGCCGCCGCGCGCGCTGAGCGCGTCGGCCAGGCGGATGACGACGAGGAGGCCCTGGCGGCCATCGCTGCCGTGCCGACGGCCGCCCCGCTCGTTCCCGGGCACCACCTGGGCGTGTCCGCGCAGCCGAAGAGGAAGAAGAGGCGCTCATGACGATCCCCTCCGCCCTGCCGTCCGAGTTGACCCGGCTCGTCCTGGACAACCTTCGTGAGGTGCCGGACTTCCCCCAGCCCGGAGTCCTGTTCCGGGACATCACGCCGTTGCTCGCCGATGGTCGGGCCTTCGCCACCTTCATCGAGGGCCTGGCGGTTCATTACGCCGGTCGGGTGGACGCCGTGGCCGGCTTGGAGTCGCGCGGCTTCATCCTCGCCGCGCCCCTGGCCGTGCGCCTGGGCACCGGTATGCTCACGGTCCGCAAGGGGGGGAAGCTGCCCGGGCCGGTCATCGGCGTCGACTACGCGTTGGAGTACGGCACTGCTCGAATGGAGGTTCGGCCGGACACGGTGGTGCCCGGCCAACGCGTCCTGGTCATCGATGATGTCTTGGCCACCGGCGGTACCGCCGCCGCCTCGATCGAGCTGCTCGAGCGGGCCGGGGCCCGCGTCGAGGCCATCTGCATGGTCCTGGAGCTCGCCGGGCTCGGTGGCCGCGAGAAGCTCCCGGGACGGGCGATCGACTCCGTCGTCACCTTCACCACCGCCTGAGGAGGCCGCGCGCCGGACTCCGTTGCCTCCGGGCCGGGGCGGAGAAGCCGAGCCGCGTTCGACGGCCGGTTCACGGCGTCGCCCGGACCTCTCACGGGCCGCGAGACCGGGCCGCGTCAGGACGCGACCCGGTCTCGCGGCTATGATCCGGTCATGACGGAGACCAGGAGCAGCGACGCCGGCGGGCAGACCGTCGTCCCGGGGTCGCGCGTGCGCAGCCGTCTGGCATGGTTCGGATCACGGGGGCATTCGACGCCTGCGGCCATCGAGCCCCTCATGCGGGCCCTGCGCGCCAATCATCCCAAGGCCGATACGAGTCTCATCGTGCGCGCCTACGAGGTGGCGGAGAAGGCGCATGCCGGTCAGAGGCGCAAGTCCGGCGAGCCGTACATCACCCACCCGGTTGCGGTGGCGACCATCCTGGCCGAGCTCGGGATGACCCCGCAGACCCTCGCCGCCGCCCTGCTGCACGACACCGTGGAGGATACCGACTACTCCCTGGAACGACTGCGCGGCGACTTCGGCGACGAGATCGCCCTGCTCGTCGATGGCGTCACCAAGCTCGACAAGCTCCAGTACGGGGACGCCGCTCAGGCGGAGACGGTTCGCAAGATGATCGTCGCCATGTCCAAGGACATCCGCGTGATCGTCATCAAGCTCGGCGACCGCCTGCACAACGCCCGCACGTGGAAATACGTCTCAGCGGACAATGCCGCCCGCAAGGCCAAGGAGACCCTGGAGATCTACGCCCCGCTCGCGCACCGGCTGGGCATGAATGCCATCAAGTGGGAGCTGGAGGACCGCTCCTTCAAGGCGCTCTACCCGGGCGTGTACGACGAGATCGAGCACATGGTTGCCGAGCGGGCCCCCGCCCGGGAGGAGTACCTGCGCCAGGTTCGCCTCCAGATCGAGGAGGATCTGCGCGTCAGCAAGATCAAGGGAGTCGTCACCGGCCGTCCGAAGCACTATTACTCGATCTATCAGAAGATGATCGTGCGGGGCAAGGAGTTCGACGACATCTACGACTTGGTGGCGGTGCGCGTCATTGTGGACTCCGTCCAGGACTGCTACGCCGTCCTGGGCTCCTTGCACTCCCGATGGACGCCCATGAGCGGGCGCTTCAAGGACTACATCGCGGTGCCCAAGTTCAACCTCTACCAGTCCCTGCACACGACCGTCGTCGGTCCGGGCGGCAAGCCGGTGGAGATCCAGATCCGCACGGCGGAGATGCACCGCATGGCGGAGTACGGCGTGGCCGCTCACTGGAAGTACAAGGAGGATCCGAATGCCACGGGGCCCACGCCGTTGGGTGGCGCCCCCGGGGACTCCGACGCGGGAGAGATGGGATGGCTGCGCCAGCTCGTCGACTGGCAGAAGGAGACGCAGGATCCCACCGAGTTCCTGGACTCGCTGCGCTACGAGATGGCCGGCACCCAGGTCTACGTCTTCACTCCCAAGGGAGATGTCCTGGCGCTGTCCAGTGCCTCCACGCCGGTCGACTTCGCCTACGCCGTGCACACGGAGGTCGGGCACCGCACCGTGGGGGCGCGTGTCAACGGCCGTCTCGTGCCGCTGGACACGAGACTCGAGAACGGCGACACCGTCGAGGTCTTCACCTCCAAGGCGCAGGGCGCCGGTCCCAGCCGGGACTGGCTGACGTTCGTGGGCTCGACCCGCGCGCGCAACAAGATCCGCTCGTGGTTCTCCAAGGAGCGCCGCGAGGAGGCGATCGAGGCGGGCAAGAACGCGATCGCCCGGGCCATGCGCAAGAAGGACCTGCCGATTCAACGACTCATGAGTCATGACTCGCTCATGGACGTGGCCCAGACGCTCGACAAGGGCGATATCGACGGCCTGTACGCGGCTGTCGGCGAGGGGCACGTCTCCGCCCAGCACGTCGTCGAGACCCTCGTGAACGCCATGGGCGGGGAGGCGGGCGCGGAGGAGACCCTCGCGGAGGGCGTCCTGCCGACCAAGGCCACCACGGGGCACCACCGAACCAGGACGGCCGACACCGGCGTCATCGTGGACGGCATGGATGAGGGCGATGTCTACGTCAAGCTCGCCCGATGCTGCACCCCCATGCCCGGAGATCCGATCATCGGTTTCATCACCCGCGGCTCGGGCATCTCGGTGCACCGGAGCGACTGCCAGAATGTCGATCAGCTCAAGCACGAGCCCGAGCGCATCCTGTCGGTGCACTGGGCGGAGCACGCCCAGAGCGCCTACCTCGTCCAGGTCGAGGTCGAGGCCCTGGACCGCGGGGGGTTGCTGGCGGACATCACCCGGGTCCTGGCCGATAACCATGTCAACCTCATGAGCGCCACCATCGGCACGTCGCGCGACCGTGTTGTCACGGCCCGCTTCGTCGTCGAGCTGGCCGAGGCGGGCCATCTGGACTACACGCTGTCGTCTCTGCGGCGCATCGACGGCGTTTTCGAGGCACGTCGCACGACCTCCACCACGCGCCGTCATCACGTCTGAGCCTCGACGGGGCGGGGCCGCCTCCCAGGCGGGTGGTGCGGCGGCATGATGGCGTCGATGATGCGGGTGGCCCGGGGCCGTCCGCGCCGTGCCGCGCCCTGGCAGGTCAGAAGCGCGATGTTGAGACGGTTGCGGCTCAGCCCGGCGTCGCGAGCCCGGATCACCGCCTCCACCGCGCGTGCGGGCGGCGCGGTTCTGGCCACATCGACCACTGCTCGGGCGAGTGCGGAGCAGGGCACGCCCCCGACGGCCTCGACCTCTTCGGGCGGTATCGCCATGCGTGAGTAGGAGATCGCCCGGGTCCAGCCGCGACGGCCCGGGTGGGCCACGTGAATGGTGGGGGGAGGTTCTCCGCCCAGGTGCACCCACATGGCCGACTCCGTGATGATGATGCCGCCGTCGGGCACGGCGGCGGCCAGCGCCCGGGCGCGCGCACCGGCGGTGCGCACCAGGTCGCGAGGCATCGTGATGGCGCCTATGCATGTCAGGATCCGCTCGTCGAGCCCACGGCAGCGCAGCGCTGCCAGTTCCTGGGGCCGTAGGGGACCCAGTGCGGGATCGAAGACGCGGGGCCGGAAACGGGCGAGCACCGCTCGCGCGCTCACGTCGCGTGAGGATCCTGGCGGGCAGGAGGCGCGACTCGGTGCGGAGGTCGTGGACGGCGCGGGGAGCACGGGGAGGACGGGCATGATCCCATGGTGGGGCGGTTCGTTCGCATTGCGCCAGGGATTCGGGGGCTTGTGGATAAGGTCGGCACGCCCCCCCGACGAGCGCGGGGGCGGGCACCCGGGCATCGTCTCCGCAGGGGCTCTTGCGCGGATGCGCGAGCAGACGCCCTGGGGCCGGACGTCTCGCGTCGGCCTCAGGGCGTCGCGTCGCCGGTCTCATCGGGGGAGACCGGTGGAATGCGCGTCAGGCGCGGGCGGAGCGGCGCACCTGCTCGAGCCAGGCGCGCCGGGCGGTCAGCGCGGCCTCGGCCTCGGCGACCTTCTTCGCGTCGCCGGCGGACGCGGCTGCCGCGAGGTCCTTCTCCAGCTCGGCGATCGAGCTCTCGAGCTGGCCGGCCAGTCCCTCGGCGCGGGCCTTGGTCTCCGGGTCGGTGCGACGCCACTCGGCGTTCTCCGCCTCGCGGATGGCGTCCTCGACCGCGCGCATGCGGCCCTCGATGCGTCGCAGGGCCGAGCGCGGGACACGACCCGCTTCCTCCCAGGCGTCCTGGATGGGGCGCAGGGCCCTCTTGGCGGACCTGACGTCCTTGACCGGCAGGAGCGCCTCGGCCTTGACGAGGAGGGCCTCCTTGACCTTGAGGTTCTCGGCGTACTCGGCGTCGGCGGCTGCGTCCTTGGCACGGCGCGCGTCGAAGAACACCTGCTGAGCCGCGCGGAACCGGGCCCACAGGGCATCGTCCTCCTTGCGGGATGCGCGGCCCGCCTTCTTCCACTCCTCCAGCAATCCCCGGTACTTGGCGGAGGTCCCCGCCCAATCGGTCGAGCCGGAGAGCTCCTCGGCTCGCTTGATGAGCGCCTCCTTGGCGGCCTTGACCTGCGCCTGCTTGGCGTCGAGCTCACTGAAGAACTGGCGGCGATGGCGGTCGAAGGCGGTGCGCGCGTGACTGAAGCGCTTCCACAGCCCGTCCTCGGTGGGACGGTCCAGGCGCGGGCCGCGGCGCTGGGCCTCCTTCCACCGCTCCAACAGCTCGCGCAGCTCGGCACCCGAGCTCTTCCACTGGGTTCGGGCGGGATCCTGGGCGCTGATGGCCTCGGCGCGCTCGACGATGGCGGTGCGATCCTTCAGGGCCTGCTCCTTCGCGGCGGCGCGCTCGGCCGCGACTGCCGCGCGGCGCTCGGCGGCGACGGTTCTGAGGGCGGCGAATCGGGCGCGCAGACCGTCCAGATCGCCGACGGCGGCAGGTTCCGCCAGGGACTGCTCGATCGACTTCAGCGTCGAGTCGATCTCCCGGACGCTGAGCTGCGGCAGGCGGGTCGCGAACAGGTCGACCGTGGCCTTGAGATCCAGGAAGCGTCGCACGTAGAAGGCCATGGCCTCGGCGACGGGCGCATCGGGGAACTGCCCGACCTCGCGCTCGGTGCCGTTGTCCTGGACGTAGACCCTGCCCTCGCCGTCGACACGGCCCCACTTGGCGGCGTCCATGGCCTCCTCGGGGTCGATCTCGGGATCGGCGGGCACGCTCACCGCCTTCGGCGGAGCGGATGGCGAATCCTGCCCGTGGCTCTGCTTCGGGCCACTCCCCGCCTCCGGGGGCTGCGAGCCGGGGGGCTGGGGGGCGACCTCCTCCGCCCCGGTGGGGGCCTGGGCGGTGGAGTCAGTGGAGTCAGGGGACTCGGCCGAATCAGCCTCAACCGATTCGACGGAATCAGCATGGGGGCGGGGGACGGCCGCTTCATCCGCGTGTGCGGACCCGCTGTTGTCGACGGCGGTCGAATCGGCCGACTCAGTCGTGTCGGAACCGGCCCCGGCGCCCGCTTCGACAGCGTGCTCACGAGGCGGCTCGGCGTCGACGGTGGTCGCAGCCATGGCGGAGGGGGACTCCTTCGCGGACGTGGTGGTGGAATCCAGGGCGGTCTCGGGCTGCGTGTTCTCAGTCACGTGTGCTCCTTTATGAATTGACGGGGTGGATCCGGAGGAGCCTCCGGCCATTTCCGTTCGCGCCCGGCGGTGCCGGGAGTGTCTTACTGCGGGATGGCAGCAATAACCACCACTCTACGTGCTCGGCGCGGTGCGCGGGACCGCTCGGCATCGGCTCGCGGACGATGATGCGGCCGGAGAGCATCGGCGAGGGCCGGGGAGGAACCGCGGTGGGCGCACCCGATCGCCCCTCGACGCGCTCCGCTGCTACGGTCGCGGGTGACCTCGTTCCCGACTCCGGCACGCTCAGGGCCCCTGCCGTCGCTCCCGTTCCCGACGTCCTGGCCCGCACCGGCGACGTCGGCGACTACCTCGATGCCGTTACCGCGCCCCTGCGATCCATGACCGCGCGCTTCGAGACGATCACCGCAGACTGGCCTCGCGCCCCGACGACAACGCTCTCACCCGCGATTACGACGAGCTCCTCGCGGCCATGACCGCGGCAGATGCATGGAACCTGGACATCCGCATCGCCTCGGTGCTCGCCGGTCTCGGGCTCGGAGGCCTTGCCGAGGCCCCGGCGCGCTCGCGCGAGCCGGCGTCCCTGTCGCCCGGCCAGCGCGGCCGCCTCGCTCTGGCCGCTGCTCTGATCGCCCGCCCCGCCGCGCTCGTCCTGGATGAGCCGACCAATCACCTGGACGACGGGGCGATCGCCTTCCTCTCCGAGACCCTCCACGGTTGGGAGGGACCCGTCCTGCTAGCCAGTCATGACCGGGCCTTCATCGACGACATCGCCACCTGCGTCCTCGACCTCGACACCGCCCCCTGGCAGGCGCTCCTGACCGCCTCCGGTGGCGGACGGGTACCCGGCGTCCACCGCTGCGCCGGCGCCTGCACCGACTACTACCTGGAAGGACAAGGCCCGCGCTCGTGCCTCCCACGAGCGCATCCACGCCGCCCAGCAGGAGGACAAGCGCGCCCTGCGGG
>ERZ772967.2470-NODE-2470-length-11900-cov-4.184297_pt1 | contig 11900 bp, 13 predicted proteins | sample MGYA00511677_ERZ772967 | MGnify/ENA primary metagenome ERZ772967 (study PRJEB29015, sample SAMEA2737931) | human oral metagenome | biome: human oral; feature: human-associated habitat; material: dental | place: China | collected 2146 ...
CCCGAATATCACTTCTATAAAAATAAGTATCAGCACCTTGCTTATATCCAAGCTGATGATGTCTATTAGTATAAGTTTTTTCTACATCAGTATTAATATCACTAGAAAATAGAATATTCATGCCAGCTTGTAATATTCCTTCACTCATTCCACCTGCACCACAAAATAAATCTACAATTTTATACATCTTTATTTTCCCCCTTTTCAAATTCAATAATATCCCCTATATCACAATTAAATGTCAAACATATTTTTTCTAGACTTTCCAATGACACATATTTATCTTTTCCCATTTTTGCTAAAACGTTTGAACTTATTCCACATAATTTTATTAAATCTGTTTTTTTCATTTTTTTATCAATTAAAACTTTCCATAATTTGTTATAATTTATACTCATTTTTTCTCCAAATAAATTCTATTTATATTTATTTTATCAAAAAGTAAGAAAAGGTAATTTATAAAGGGTTACTTTTTTTTATTTTAAAATTATAAATACCTTGTAAGCACCCTCAAATATTAGTATATTTTATGTATCATTTGTTATATAAAATTTTAGAAACTTTATAAAAAAATTTAAAGATACAGTATAATAAGAAAAATATTACTAGAGAGGAGGTAAAATAAATATGAATTATATAGGTTCAAAACTTTCTTTGAGACCATTTATAAAAGAAAAGATTTTAGAGATTTCAAGGTTAGATAAGGAAGATAAGGTATTTGGAGATTTATTTGCAGGTACAGGAGTAATAGGAAATGAATTTAAGAAGATGGGTTATAAGGTTATATCTAATGATATACAGCATTATAGTTATATTTTAAATAAGCATTATATAGAGAATAATTATCCAATGAATACAAAATTATTAGAGCATTTAAACTCACTTAAAGGACAAGAGGGCTTCATTTATAATAATTATTGTATGGGTTCAGGGAGTGAAAGAAATTATTTTTCAGATTTTAATGGGAAAAAATGTGATGCTATTAGACAGGAATTAGAAAAACTTTATAAGAATAAAGAAATAGATAAACATCAGTATAATTATTTCTTAGCAAGTTTGATAAATTCAATAGATAAATATGCTAATACAGTTTCAATTTATGGTGCATTTTTAAAATCTTTAAAAAAGAGAGTAGAAAAAAATTTTAAGCTTGAATTACTTCCTATTATTGAAGGAAATAAGAAAGGAAAAGTATATAATGAGGATGTTAATTCTTTAATAAAAATATACTATATTTAGATCCTCCATATAATGCAAGACAATATTCAACGAATTACCACTTATTAGAAACGATTTCAAGATATGATAATCCAGTTATTAAAGGAAAAACAGGTTTAAGAGCTTGTAATAAACAAAAAAGTAAATTTTGCTCAAAACCTCAGGTCAATCAGGTATTTGAAGAATTAATATCAAATGCAGATTTTAAATATATATTTTTAGGCTATAACGATGAAGGTTTAATGAAGTTGGAAGATATAAAAAGAATTTTAGAAAAATATGGAGAATATAGGTGTTTTGCTACTAATTACAAAAGGTTTAAATCTGATAAAGATAAAAATAGAAACTATAAAAAATCATCAACAATTGAATATTTACATTGCCTTATAAAAAATAGAATAATTTATAAAAGATATAGAAAAATACATATAAAAGTAAAAAGAAGTAAACAAGCTAAAGATTGACTTACTTCTTTTATTTATATTTTAAAAATTTGAAAATTTTTGTTTGGAATATCCAGACAAAAGTGATATAATAGTTTTTAGGAAAAGGTAAAAAAATTTTTAATGTTTTTTACTTTGTATCAACTATTTAAAGTATAGGGGGTTTTGGAAATGAGGGAAAACGAAAAGATGGATAAGATACGAATTCAATATGAAAAGAAATTAGGAGCTTTTTTAAAAAAAATTAGAACTAAGAGAAAACTGTCTTTAAGAGATGTAGGAGCAGAAGCAGATATGAATTTTCCTTATCTTTCACATTTAGAAACACATAATAGAGATAAGGCAAAACTACCAAGTGTAGAGATATTAAATAAACTGTTTGCTGTATATAAGTTAGATTTAAAAGAAAGAGTAGAATTCTTAGAAATTTACTTTAATTTAATTATGCCAGAAATATATTTAAAGAACTTAACTACTGATAAAATCAAAGATATAATTAAGATTTTAGAGGCTTAATTTTATCTTTTACTTGATTTAAAATTTAATATCCCTTATTATCAAATTGTTAGCTAAAAAATAGCTAGCAATTTTTTTAGTAGTTTAGTATGGGATATCCATACTGAAAGGAGGCGTTTTTATGAAGAAGTTTAAACTTGTAATATTTTTAGGACTTCTTTTTAATTCTATGAGCTTACTTGCTTCAACCAATGCAAATATGATATGGGAGAAAAATACAAAAGATATTTCTGCTTCTGTATCAGGACCTGTTGCAATGGGAATAGGAACAATAGCTATTGTAGTAGCAGCACTTGGTTGGGCTATTACAGATGGAGGGTCAATGACAGGAAAAGCAATTAGAATAGTTTTAGCACTAACTATTGCAGGTGGAGCAGGAACACTTGTTTATGGATTGTTTGGATTAACAGGAGGAGCTGTAATTTCTTAAAAGAGGGTGGTAAATGTGGGAAATAATAAGAAATTTACAAATTATGAAAAGGCAGTAGAAGCATTTGAAAACCAGCTTTTAAATATTTCAAAAGCACTTCATACTTGGAAGATATTAGCATTTATTTGTTTAGGAATAGCTTTTTTAGCACTATCTGGAAATATATATCTGTCAACAAGAAGTACACTAATTCCTTATGTTATTGAAGTAGATGAAGCTGGTAATGCTAAGGCTATTAATCCAGCATATCAAAAGAACTATGAGCCAAAGGAAGAGTTTCTAATCTATTCATTAAAAGAATTTGTTAGAAATTTTAGATGGATTTCACTTGATCCTGTTGTACAGAATTCTCTTTATTCAAAGGCAATGAATTTATTAACTGAGCCTATGCAAGAGAAATTAAAAGAAATTTCCTTAGAAGAAAATTTATAAAACCTTATACAAGAAAAGTATACAAGAGATGTTCAAATAAATAGTGCAATAAAAGTTGCTGGAACAAAAAATACTTATCAGATTAAGTGGAGAGAAATTTTATATTCTTCTAGTGGAGATATTCTTTTAAATAAGACATTAGTAGGAATATTTACTATTTCTATTGAACAACCTAAGACATTGCAAGAATTAGATAGAAATCCATTAGGAGTGTATATAGTTGATTTTCATATAACAACTGAAGGGAGTTAAAAATGGAATGTAATATAATTCAAGAATTTAAGGGAGAAATTGGAGGAGTTGAATTTGATGATAAAAATATTTACTATGCTTCACAGTTTATATTAGAAAAAATTGAAGATAAATTTGGAGAAGTATATAACAGAGAATTTATTAAAGATTTGAGAGATACAATTGAAACTATGGAATATAGGTATGATAAGTTTTCATTTGCAATATTGGAAGATGATTTTTATAAAGCTGTTAAGGAAGCTAAATCTTTTAATGAGATTGAATTTTCATATTATGGAAGTGATTGGAAAATTGATAGTTTAAATGAAAACATTAAGAATAATAAATATGAAATTTCTAATGAAAAAGTAAATAGTTGGGATAAAAGAAGTCAAGGAATAGGGATAGCAGACTAAGGAGGATATTATGAATGCAAATGCAAAAAAGGTATATGAGATTATAAAGAATCAACAAGGAATTATAAATGTAGGGTACACAACAATTTCTACTGTTGCCTTAGCAAAGGGAAGTGGACTTACAACAGATGAGATTAAAGCAGCAAAAGGGGAACTTTTAAAAGAAGGAAAACTATTCTATAACAGTGTTGAGCAAAATATAGGAAGTGTTGATTTAGAAACAGGAGAGATAAGACAATCTTTAAAACAAAGACTATATATTGATAAAGATATCTTTCGAAATGATTCTAAGGAAATGAAAAAAATTGATATGGAAAAATTAACTACTAATTTCCTAAAATATGCAGAAAGAATAAATAATATAAAAAATCTTTCAAATGAAGCAATAGCTATATTTTCATTAATAGAAACATCTAAGAAAAACCTTGCCTTTTCTAGTTTAACAACAAAGGAAATGGAAAGTATAACAGGGCTTTCAAATGAGCAAATAAAAAAAGCTAGGGAAGAACTTACAAATAATAAGTTAGTATTTGAAGTTGGAATACCATTAAAAGAGCCATATAAATATATAGCAAAAGATGAAAAAGGAAATGATGTTGAAAAAGAAGCAAAAACAAAAACTGTATATATAACTAATACAGAGGTATTATCAAAGGTTATAAAAGCAGTAGAACTGGCAAATAAAAAAGAAAATGTAAAAGAAAATAGTTGGAATAAGACAAAGGGAAGTTTAGGAATTGCAGATTAAGGAGGAAAAATGAAGAAAAAATGCATATTGGCTATTATTGGAATATTTTTAATGAGTTTTAATACTTTTTCAGATAGTACTATTCAAGATAATAAAGTAAATCTGGACAATGGGAAGAAGCAAGAAAGTTTTTAAAAGAGAATCTAACTACTGATGAATATAATAAAGCAATGGAGAGTACCTTAACAGCTTTCTATACTCCAAAAGTTGTAATTGATAATATTTACACAAAGCTAATAGAATTTGGTTTTAAAGAAGGAAGAATTCTTGAGCCTAGTTGTGCAGTAGGTAATTTTATAGGAAACTTGCCAAAAGAATTAGACAGTAGCCAAGTATATGGTGTGGAACTTGATAACATTAGTGGAAATATTGCAAAACAGTTATATCCCCAAAGTGAGATACAAGTAAAAGGCTTTGAAGAAACCAATTTTAGCAATAATTTCTTTGATATTGCCATTGGAAATGTACCATTTGGAAATTTTAAAATACTTGATAGAGAATATGACAGATATAATTTTCTAATTCACGATTATTTCTTTGCTAAAACTATTGATAAGGTAAAAAGTGGAGGAATAATTTCTTTTATTACTTCATCAGGAACACTTGATAAAAAGGATAATTCTGTTAGAAAGTATTTAGGAGAGAGATGTGAGCTTTTAGGAGCTGTAAGGCTTCCTAATAGTGTATTTAAAGGTGTAGCAGGGACAGAAGTTACCTCAGATATATTGTTTTTAAAGAAAAGAGATAAAGTTCAAGAATTAGAATTAGATAATGAAACCTGGTATGAGATTACAGAAGATAAAAATGGGATAAAATATAATAAATACTTTGTAGATAACCCAGAAATGATTATTGGAGAGATGAAAGAGGTTAATGGTCCTTTTGGAATAACCCTAACTTGTTCTTTAGAAGATACAAACTTTGAAGAAAGATTAAAAGGTGCATTAGAAAATATAAAGGGAGAATTTACAGCAACATTAGAAAAAGAAGAGCCTAAAACTATAACTTTATCTGACGAAGATATTAGAAATTTTTCTTATGTTGCAAAAGATAATAAAATTTATTTTAAAGAAAATAATGAGTTAGTATTACAAGAATTTTCACAAAAAGATATTAGAAAAATTGAAAAATATATAGAGCTATCACAAACTTTAAGAAATGTTATTCAAATTCAAAAAGAAGATATAACAGATGAAAGATTAGCTAAGGAGCAAGAAAAATTAAATAATATATATGATGATTTCTTTAATAGATATGGATCTCTAAACTCTTATGCAAATAGTAAAATACTTCGTGAAGATTCTACCTATCCTCTTTTATCAGCTACTGAGGTTTTAGATGAACAAGGTAATTTTAAAAGAAAAGGAGATATATTTTTCAAAAGAACTATTAAAAAACCAGTAGCTATTGAAAAAGTAGATACTCCACAAGAAGCACTAATTTTAAGTATTTCTCAAAAGGGAAAAGTTGATCTTGAATATATGGAAAGTCTAACAAATATAGATAAATCGGATATTATTAATGATTTAAAAGGTCAGATATTTCTTGATATAAAATTAAATAATGAAAATATAGTAGATATTAGAAAAGATTCTCCTAATGCATTTAAATATATTACAAAAGATGAATATTTAAGTGGAAATATTTTAAATAAAATAAAAGATATAGAAAGATATGAGGAAATCCTATTTAATCTACCTGATGAATATCAAATAAATTTAGAACTACTTAATTATCAAAAGAAAGAACTAGAAAAAGTTATGCCAAAGCCATTAGAGGCAAGTGAGATAAATATAAGACTTGGATCAACTTGGATACCTCCTGAATATATTAAGGATTTTATAAAGGAAACTTTAAAAACATCGCCTTATGTAACATATAGAATAGAAGTTAATTATTCAGAATATAATTCAGAGTGGAATATAAAGGGAAAAAGTATTGATAGTACAAATCCTCTATCAAATATGACTTATGGAACAGATAGAGTTAATGCCTATAAACTAATTGAAGATAGTTTAAATTTAAGAGATACTAGAGTTTTTGATTATGTTCTTGATGAAGAAGGTAAAAAAGTAGCTGTACTTAATAAGAAAGAAACAATGCTTGCAGGACAAAAACAAGACTTATTAAAAGAAGAATTTAAAAACTGGATATTTAAAGAGCCCCAAAGAAGAAATGATTTAGTTAAAATATATAATGAAAGATTTAATGCTATAAGGCTTAGAGAATATGATGGTTCTAATTTAACTTTTGATGGAATAAATCCTGAAATACAACTAAGACCTCATCAGTTAAATGCTATTGCAAGAACTTTATATGGAGGTAATACACTTCTTGCTCATGTGGTGGGTGCTGGAAAAACCTTTGAAATGGTTGCAAGTGCAATGGAAAGTAAAAGACTAGGATTATGTAATAAATCTCTATTTGTTGTTCCTAATCACCTGACAGAACAAATAGGAAGAGAGTTTATGCAACTATATCCTGGTGCTAATATTATGGTTGCTAAAAAGAAAGGCTTTGAGCCTAATAATAGAAAGAAATTTATTGGAAGAATAGCAACAGGAGAGTATGATGCAATAATAATAGGACATAGTCAATTTGAAAAAATACCAATGAGTAAAGATTATCAGGAAAGACATCTTAGAGAAGAGATAAATGATATTATAGTCAATATTAAGAAATTAAAAGAAGAAAATGACCAAAAATTTACTGTAAAGCAATTAGAGATGACTAGAAAGAAATTAGAAACTAAATTAAAAAAATTAAATGATGATTTTAAAAAAGATAATGTTATTAATTTTGAAGATTTAGGAGTTGATAAACTTTATGTTGACGAGGCACATTCGTTTAAAAATCTATATCTTTTCACAAAGATGAGAAATGTGGCAGGAATAGGACAAACAGAAGCACTTAAAAGTAGTGATATGTTTATGAAGTGTAGGTACATGGATGAGATAACAGGAGGTAAAGGAATTGTCTTTGCAACAGGAACACCAGTATCTAATTCAATGTCTGAGTTATACACTATACAAAGATATTTACAATTTGAAGATTTAAAGAAATTAGGATTACATCATTTTGATAGTTGGGCTTCTACTTTTGGAGAAACAACAGCAGCAATGGAACTATCCCCAGAAGGAAATGGATATAGAGTTAAAACGAGATTTTCTAAATTCTATAATTTACCAGAGCTTATGACACAAGTAAAACAATTTGCAGATATTCAAACAGCAGATATGCTTAATCTTCCTACACCAGAAGTGGAGTACAAAAAAATCCTAACAAAACCTACTCCTGAACAAAAAGAAATTTTAGAAAGTTTAAGTGAAAGAGCTGAATTAGTAAGAAATAAAGAGGTAGAAGCAACAGAAGATAATATGCTTAAAATCACGAACGATGGTAAGAAGTTAGCCTTAGACCAAAGACTTATAAATGAAATGTTCCCTGATGATCCAAATAGTAAAGTCAATACTTGTGTAGATAATATTTACAATATATGGGAAAAGACAAAAGAAAATAAATCAACACAATTAGTATTTTCAGATATGTCCACTCCAAAGGGAAATAATGAATTTAATATATATGATGATATTAAGAAGAAATTAATAGCAAGAGGTATTCCTGAAAAAGAAATAGCCTTTATCCATAGTGCAGGGAATGAGCAACAAAAAGATGAAATGTTTGCAAAAGTGCGAAGTGGAGATATACGAATTTTACTTGGCTCGACTCAAAAGATGGGGGCGGGAACTAATGTGCAAACAAAACTTATTGCTCTTCATGATTTAGATGTTCCCTGGCGACCCTCTGATTTAGAACAAAGAGCTGGAAGAATTGTAAGGCAAGGAAATGAAAATGAAAAAGTTGAAGTATATAGATATGTTACAGAGTCTACATTTGATGCGTACTTATGGCAGACGATAGAAAATAAACAGAAATTTATATCTCAAGTTATGACATCAAAAACTCCTGTAAGAATCGCAGAAGATGTGGATGAAAGTTCACTAAGTTATGCAGAGATAAAAGCTCTTGCTACTGGAAATCCTTTAATAAAGGAAAAAATGGATCTTGATTTAGAAGTAAACAAATTATCTATGTTAGAAGCTAATTATAAAAGTAACTTATATAGCCTAGAAGATAAAATTTTAAATCATTTTCCACAAAAAATAGAGGAAGAAGAAAGAATTATTAATAATATGAAAGTTGATATTGAGAGAGTTGAGATACGACCTGATACAGAGAATAAATTTACTTCTATTACTTTAAATGGTGAAAAGATAACAGATAAGAAGATTGCAGGAGCTAGTCTTTTAATGGCAATGAGTTCTGTAAAAACTGATACTCCAACTAAAATAGGAGAATATAGAGGTTTTACATTATATTCATACTATGATACTTTTTCTAAGGTTTATAAGGGAATTTTAGAATACAAAGGAAAACATTTTACTGACTTTGGAAATGATTCTCTGGGAAATATCCAAAGATTAGATAATTTATTGGATAAGATACCAGATAGATTAAAAGACAGAGAGATAAAACTACAAGAAGTAAAAGAAAACTTTGAAAGAGCAAAAGAAGAAGTAAAAAGACCATTTGAAAAAGCTGATATATTAAAAGAAAAAAAGAGTAGATTAAATGAACTTAATAAGCTACTTAATATTGGAGAAAATGTAAAGGAAAACTCTTGGAATAAGAGAAAACAAGAATTAAGTATAGCCGATTAAAGGAAAGGTGATAATATGGAACAAAATTATGATGAAAAGATAAAAGAAGTTAAAAGTTGTTTAAATAAGCTAGAGAGTAAAAAGAATAAAACAAATTCCTTAACAAGAAAAGAGAGAGCAGCTCATTTAATACAAAAGGGAACATTATTAGAAATAGCTGGAATAGATAATGTAGACAGTGAAACACTATTAGGTTATTTCCTATGGTTTAAAGATGTACCAGAAGAAAAGTTAGAGAAGTTAAAAGCTAGAGGTAGGGAGGAGTTTGAGAGGAGAAAGAAGTAGAAATTTTACAAAAAAGATTTTTATATTAAGGCTACAAAAAAATTGATTTTTATAAGTAAATATGGTATTCTAAAAAAGTAAAAGTTCCTATATAGGGTTGAAAAATAAATATTCTTTAATATCAGTATAGAGTTGAAAATGGTGGTGAAAATATTGGAGTGGATTTATGAAAATGTAAAATGGATTTTTAGTGGGGTAGGTAATCCTTTTTTTTACAAAGTCTATAAAGTTTTACGAAAAATTTTTGACAAAAAAAAGAAAGAAAATTTTGAACTAAACCAAGTTTCCATGATTAAAGAAAAAAATAAATGGCTTTCAGATAAAGATATTGAAAATTGGAAAAATCTTTATAGTTTTTTTTATACATCAGGTTTATTAAAAAAAGTATATAATTTTAATTTTGGAGTTTCTTATTCTGAAGATTATTTTTATGTAAATGGAAAATCGGGAGCAGATTTTTTAATGGAAATTGAGGAAGACCCATTACCATATTTTGATGATGAAGAGTTACAGAAGTATTTTTCTTATTTTAGTGAGAACTATCAAAAGGCAATAGATTTATTATGTTATAGTTATTTTGCTGATAGAAAACCTGGATACATGACAATAAATGAAAATTACAAAGGTGATATTGTATATAGAAAATCTGAGGATTTTAGCTATTACAAGTGTGAATTAAATAAAAGTTTTAATAAACTTTATAAAATAATAAAAAGGAAAACTTCACTATATAATTAATAAAAATTTTGTTTTTAATACTAGCATTAATTAAACAAAGCAAAAAATATTAAAAGGAGAAAGATATATGAAAGTTGTGATGTATGTTACTTATAATATAGAAAATAATCAAAAGTATAGGGAAGAAATAGAGAATATTTTTGAAGAAAATTATTTTATAAAAGTAGATGAATTTGAGACCCTTTATAAACGAATTTTTACAGTAGCTGATTGGAGTAAAGGAAAAGAAAAATTTGAAAAAGTTAGGTGTAATTTAGAAAATGATTTAAAATTAGAAACGAAAAGGATAAATAAAGACATATTTCCAAAACTTAAAGTTGTTTTAGGTTTTACACTATCTTTGGAAAATTTTCCTACAAACAAAATTACTGAAATTTAAAATATAGATATCTTATTATTTTATTTAAAAAATCAAAAGAACTGGCTAAAAAGCCAGTCCTTTTTGCCATAAGGCTTATTCTATCATTCTGCTACTAAGAGCTTCAAATAAATATTTAAAAAAATGGGGGATGGACTTTTAACAAGTGCACTCCCTGCAAAAAAACTCTCATTTTTTATCGTGATTTATATTAACATTTTATTAAAAAATTGTCAATTAAGAACAAAAATTAAAAGATCAGATTATCTGATCTTTGAGTGTCGCTAGGGACTTATTAAAAATATCCATACAACCGTTAAGGTTTTTAGTTAGTTATATTCTACATTCTTTTTGGAATTTGTCAAGATTTCAGTATCTTAAACATGTAAAAATATATGTAGAAAAACAAAATCCTCTCTATAACGAGAGGATTTCTTCAATTTCAGTAAAAATCAATTCATTTAAAACTCTGTTCAGCAAAAATCAATTTATATTTAAAATTCTATTCCAAATATAGTATAACAATATTATGGATGTTTGTCAATTAATTAAAAAAATTTATTTTCAAGATTAGAGTAAGTTCTTTCTATTTCTTTTTTCAAAAATTCAATGGCTTGAGTTTTATCTAAAATATTTTTTTCTTCAATGTAATTACTAGAAATACAAATATCTTTTTTACTATCTGGACAAATAGTTCTATATGTTTTTGATGAATAAGTATACTCATGAACTATAAGTTTATCTTCTTCAATAGCATTTTTTATATGTGATAATAACTCATATTCTGGTAGTTTAAAGTATTTAATATTAGATTCTAATATGTAATCTAAACTTCGAGTAGGATTTTTTTGCTTGGTAAAAGTATCATCATAGTATTTTTCAAGACTTAATATAAAATTATCTTGTATTTTTTTATATTCTTTTTCTGATTCTTTTGGATTAGCTATGTTTAAAACTTCATCTTCTAATATAAAAAGTTCATCTGGGAAGTTTTTAAGTGTACTATCATAGCAATCCTTATTTGTAAATAAATAAACAAATTCTTTATACCTTTTTATTATTTTTATTAAAGGTGTCATATCTTTATCATTAGATATAATAATAAACCCATCTATGTTAGAATTTTCATAAAGTTCTTCTAAAAGATCAGAGGTTATTTTTAAATCAGCATAATTTTTTCCTTTATTTGCTGTATGAAAAGTTTCTAAACCATATTCCTGTAACTTTGATTGATGGTGAGAAAGGTATAAATCTTCTATATCAAAGTTACAATAAACTTTAATATCTAATGGGAAATCACAAATAAAAATATCGCAATGATGTGTGGGATAGCTATTGTTTCCATCATACGATTTTTTGCAGTG
>ERZ772967.2472-NODE-2472-length-11896-cov-2.955156_pt1 | contig 11896 bp, 9 predicted proteins | sample MGYA00511677_ERZ772967 | MGnify/ENA primary metagenome ERZ772967 (study PRJEB29015, sample SAMEA2737931) | human oral metagenome | biome: human oral; feature: human-associated habitat; material: dental | place: China | collected 2146 ...
GTCCCGGATGACCTTGCTCGTGGCGGCGGCCATCTCCTGGAGCGCCGCGAGCGCCTCCTCGGACTTGGCCTCCTGCACGACGCCGAGGACGGAGTTGAGGATGACGACGAACATGATGATGACCACGTCGGCGAAGTCGGCCTCGCCCTGCACCACGCTCGTTGCGGCCGAGATGACCGCAGCCACGATCAGCATGATGACCATGGGATCGCCCATCTGCTGGAAGAAGCGGATCCAGAGTGGGGTCCTCTCGGCCTCCTTGAGCTTGTTTGGGCCGTTCTGCCTGAGCAGCTCCTCTGCGACACCGGCACCAAGGCCCTGCTCGGCATCGGTTGCGCACTCCTCGAGCACGTCCGACGCGCTTACCAGGTACTCTCTCACGTTATGTCCCCCCTGGGTCTCGGACGGCCCCCTGCCGTCCTCTCTTCGCGCCTGGCAGATTGATGCCCGATCATAATTCCCCAGGAGGGGCAAGGGCTCACCAAGGCTGCCATGCCAGGCACCTCGTGGGCGCACCAATCGGCGCGCCCGTGCCTATTTATAGCATCTATCCCAAGGCGTCGCATCCCAAGGCGTCGTGCCGACTGCGACAAATCTGAACAGGCAAGACGTCCCTCGCGGGGCAAACGCGACGTCCCTCGCGGGGCAGGCGCGGGGGACCTAGTGGGCGCCCACATCGCCCGATGTGGGGTTGTAGGCGGACCCGCCGCGTCTGGCGCCCATGACGTCAGCCTCGGTGAGCGCGATGGAGACCTTCCTCTCCCCCACTCCCCCTTGTCTGAAAAACATTTTCATGTCGGAGGCACTTTCTCGCCCCAGAGCTGAAAGCAATTCAACAACTTGACCCCCAAGGGCTTCTCCCACCGACCCGTCACCTATCCTTGCCGGCAGAGGACGGCGATGCAAGGGAGGTGACAGGGCGTGTTCGAGCAGCTCCTTCGTCCGCTGAACGTCAACGGTATGATCCTGAGGAACCGCATCATCGCAACGCTGACGGGTGACGCCTTCGACGAGAAGGCCCTGGGCGGTGCGGCGCTCGTGGTGGCCGGGCACGCCATCGTCGAGCCTGGCAGATCGAGCTTCGCAAGCGAGGACGAGCCCTGGCCATTTGCGAAGTACGAGCGCGAGGCGACGCGCAAGCGCGTCCTCAAGGTCCACCAGGCGGGCTCCAAGGCCTCCATCGAGATCTTCCACGGAGGGCGCGAGTCGCGGGTGAGGGACTACGCAAAGGGCCCCTGCTCGCTCACCATGCCCGACGGTACCAAGGTGCGCGCCATGGACGAGGCCATGATGCAGGAGACGCTCGACTGGTACTCCCGGACGGTCGCGTCTTGCAGAAAGATCGGATTCGACGCCATCCTCCTCCACTTTGGTCACGGCTGGCTGCCCGACCAGTTCCTCTCTCCCTTCTACAACCACCGAAGCGACGAGTACGGCGGCAGCATCGAGAACAGGGCCAGGTTCCCCCTGCGCATCCTCGAGGCCGTCCGCGATGCCGTCGGGCCGCACTACCCTGTCGAGATGCGCATCAGCGCCTATGAGTGGGTCGAGGGGTCCATCGAGTTCCCAGACGTGCTCGCGTTCTCCAGGATGGCCGAGAGGTACGTGGACATGATCCAGGTCTCCTCGGGCATCGACAAGAACACCGTCGCGAACGTCCACTGCATCACCACCAACCTCGAGCCGGAGATGACCAACCTCGGCTGGGCACGCCAAGTAAAGCGGGCCGTGAGCATCCCCGTTTCGGTTGTGGGCGCGTTCATGACGCCACAGGTGGCCGAGGACGCCCTCGCCCGCAACGACGTCGATGCCGTCGCCTTTGGTCGCACGCTCATCGCCGACCCCGACTGGCCGAGGAAGGCCATGGAGGGCAGGCCCGAGGACATCGTTCCCTGCCTGAGGTGCAACAACTGCTACCACATCGCCTCGGACCACTGGAACGTGGGATGCTCCGTCAACCCGCACTACCACAACGAGTCCTTTGTCCCCAAGGGAATCGCCCGTGCCGACACAGGCCGCAACGTGGTCATCCTTGGTGCGGGACCAGGCGGCATGAGGGCGGCCATCACCGCCTTCGACCGCTTCACCCGCATGATGTCCGACGTCTACGCACCCTACATCCCCGTGCTCGCAACGGGCGGCATTGCCTCCGGCATCATCAGCCTGCTCGCCAACATGGGCGTCGTCGCCCCCGACAGCCTGACCTATATGACGTTCTACGCGATCTTCTACGCCCTGATCTACTTCTTCCCGATCCTGCTTGCCTTCACCGCCGGCAAGCACTTCAAGTGCAACCCCTACGTCGCCGCGACCCTCGGGGCTGCCATCATGTACCCAGGCGTCTCTGACTTGCTAGTCACGGGCGCAAGCGTCAACCTGCGCGACAAGAGGCTCATCGCCACGATGGTCGTCTCGGGGGCCTGCGGCGGGCTCGTGCTCGGCCTCGGGCAGGTCGCAGCCACCAACTTCGCGTTCTCTGGCATCCTCTCGTTTGGTGCATGGCTCGGCGCGAAGAACTTCCCCATGTACTGTCTGGGCATCGCCATATCACTCGTTGCGTCCTTCGCCTCGACGGCCATACTGCTGAAATCTGGTGGCATAAGGGACTTCGGCTAGCGGCACCTGTCCCATGCGGGATCCGCGTCACACGTCAGAAACGAGAAACGAGACATACGATGATCATGGACGCGCTCAAAATGAAGGGCAGCCTCACCCCTCCGAGGCCAAGATCGCGGATTACCTCCTCGTGAATGCCCACGATATCAGGAACCTGGGGATCTCGGAGCTCTCCAGAAGGACCTACTCCTCCCCCGCGACCATAACCCGCCTCTGCCGCAAGCTGGGCCTGTCAGGCTACCGTGACTTCCGCATCGTCTTTGCGGCAGAGCTCGAGGAGGCCTCCCGGCGCAAGAGCGTCGACGCAAACCTGCCCTTCTCGGCCACGGACCCGCTTCGGGAGGTTGCCTTCAGCATGGCCAACTTGGCGGCGAGCGCCATGAACAACGCCCTCCAGAGCTTCGACTACCGCAGGCTCGAAGGCGTCGTGGAACGCATGGCGTCAGCGGATAGCGTCAACATCTACGCTGTCGGGGTCTCTGCCACCGCAGCCCTCGACTTCAAGCAGAAGATGGTCAGGCTGGGCAAGCAGACCAACATCGAGGAGAACTCGTCCCTGCTTCCAAGCTACGCCTTCCTTGGTGGAAAGGACTCGTTTGACCTGCTCATCTCACACTCGGGTGAGACGCCCACCATTGTCGAGTGCGTCCAGATTCTCCGGAGTCTGGGGAGGCGCACGCTCGCCATCACCGCACATCCGCAGAGCACGGTCGCACGCATGGCCGATGACACCATCCTCACTCACGTCGGCGAGGACAGCTCGTTCTCGACCAAGATCGAGGGCTTCGCGTCGTTCAACGCGGTGCACTTTATCCTTGACTGCCTCTACTGCTGGGTCTTCCAGCAAAACTACGAGACGAACGTCGGACGATCGAAGCAGAACGCACGACGCATCGCCGCAGTACGCCAACGCTGAGGGAAGCGGTGTGTCTCGCTCGAGAGACCGAGCGAGACAGTGGAGCCGCCCATCATGATCTCGTTTGGCGTGGTCTCTGGGGTCGGTTCGGCGATCGGCATCTTGGGGAACTGGTATGCCACCCATTCCCTAAACGTCCTCTCAGACGGCGGCATGATCGTGGCCCACGCCCTTGGAGACGGCGGCGGAGGCCCCTGCGTGAAGGAGCCCAAGACCTCGGACTCGCCGAGGACCATACCGCCCACCGGGCACACCTCCAACACGCTGCGGCTGGTGAGGGCGGGCACCGTACGCCGTTGCGAACCGCGTTAGCGCCTCTCGACGTTCCAGCCGGCGCTCTCGTGCTGCAGCTCCCACAGCCGGGCATAGAGGCCCTGCCGTTCGAGCAAAAGCCCATGGCTCCCTTCCTCGACAACGCAGCCGTCGTCGATCACCACGATATGGTCGGCCCCTGCCACCGTGCGCATGCGGTGGGCGATCACGATGACCGTCTTGCCGGCGCACAGGCGCCCCACGGCCTGCTGGACCAACGTCTCGCTCTCAGGATCGAGCGAGGCCGTGGCCTCGTCGAGCAGGATGACCGGCGCGTCCTTGAGCAGGGCGCGGGCAATCGAGAGACGCTGGCGTTCGCCGCCCGAAAGCGCTGCTCCGTTTTCGCCCAGCATGGTGTCGAAACCGTCGGGAAGCCTGTCGATGAACTCGGTGCAGCATGCCGTCTCCGCCGCGGCGCGCACCTCGTCATCGGTCGCGTCCTCGCGCCCGATGCGGATGTTGCCCGCCACCGTGTCGTCGAAGAGCAGCACATCCTGGAACACTATCGAGACGTGCGATAGCCACGATTCCTCGCGGAAACCCGCTATGTCGTGTCCGCCGCAGGTCACGCGTCCCCCGCCGGGAATCCAGAACCGGGCCGCGAGCTGGGCGCAGGTCGATTTGCCCGAGCCGGACGGCCCGACAAGCGCCGTCACCTGCCCCTCGCGCGCGATGAAGCTCACGCCGTGCAGCACCTCCTTTTCCTCGTAGGCGAAGCGCACGTCCTCGAAGGCGATCTGATGGCTGTCCACCAGGACTTCCACATCGCCGCATGCCTCGGGCTCGTCCATGATGGCCCTGAGGCGCGCGGTCTTGGTCGAAAGGCTCAGCACGCTGGGCAGCTTGGAGACCAGCATGAGGATCGGCCCGTACACGCGCGAGGCGATGAGGAGGAACATGAGCAGCGTCATGAAGTCGACGCTGCCGCCCGCAAGCAAGGCGGTGCCGACGAACACCGTGATGCCCACGCCCGAGCGCAGGATCGCGTTGGCGAGCGATACCGATAGGTCGACCGCCAGCTCGACTTTCATGGTCATTCGCTTGAGCGACAGGAGCGCCTCGTTCATCTCGTGCGATTTCTCGCCGACCATATGGCAGGCGCGGATGTCTTTGAGACCCTCGAGATAATCCTGGATGCAGGCGAGCGATTCGATGCGCGCATCCTGCTGGCGCTCGAACAGGCGCTTCTCATGTCGATGGCTGGCAAGGACGATCAGCGCGGCGATCGGCAGCGTCACGAGCACGCAGAACGCAAGCATCCAGTTGAAGAACGCGAGCAGCGCGCAGATCGCGATCGTCGAGACGCACCCGGCCACGAGCTGCGGCACCGTGCTCGAAAGCATCGTTTCCTGCGCGGTCACATCGCTCATAATGCGATCGGCGACGTCGGCGGTCCCACGCCGGTTGAAGAAGCTCATGGGCAGCCTGCGCAGATGCTCGGCAAGGGACAGGCGCATCGATTCCGATTCGGTGTAGGCGGCGACGTATGTCTTCCTGTAGTCGTTCTTCGCGGCGATGAAGGTGACGACAAGGCCCGCGATGCCGCAGGCGAACACCGCCCACAGCCTCCCGGCCTCGAACGGCTCGCCCGCGAGCGTTCCGACGAGGATGGAAAACGCGGCGACCGTGCACATGAACGGGATCATGAGCGACAGGTCGGTGAGGGTGCAGGCGACCGACGAGCGCGCCAGGCCCCTGTATCCCTCGTCCGAAAGGCTCAGAAGCCGCTTGAGCCACGGCTGCCTCTTGCCCGGGGCATCCTCGTTTCCATCGGCGCTTGCGGTGGCCACGGATACGGTCGTAGTAGCAGCGGTAGCGGACTTCGCAGCCACCGCCTCGGGCGGAAGGGCTGCAGTAGGCGGCGCCGCAGCGATTCGCGCGCCGCCGTCGGAGCTGATGCCCCAAACGAGCGACTGCTCGTAGCGTTCCCACATCCGTGCGTAGGTGCCGCCTGAAGCGAGCAGCTCGGCGTGCGTGCCCTCTTCCGCCACCTTGCCGTCGTCCATGACGACGATCTTGTCGGCGCCGACCACCGTCGACAGCCGGTGCGCGATCATCAGAACCGTCTTGCCGTCCATGAGCTTCTCGAACGCTTTCTGGATGAGCCGCTCGTTCTCGGGGTCGGCGAACGCGGTGGCCTCGTCGAGCACCACGACAGGGGCATCCGAGAGGATCGCCCGTGCCAGGGCGATGCGCTGGCCCTCGCCGCCGGACAGATGGATGCCCGCGGCGCCCACGACGGTGTCGTATCCGGAAGGCAGCCGCTCGATGAAATCGTGCGCCTGGGCCGCCTTCGCCGCCGCGATCACATCGGCATCCGTGGCGCCGTCGCGGCCGCGGCGTATGTTGTCCGCGATGCTTTCGCGAAACAGGTGGAAGTCCTGGAACACCAGGCTCAGCTGTTCCATGAGCTCGTCGGATCCCATCGAGCGCACGTCGGCGCCGCCTATGCGGATGCAGCCGCGATCGACGTCCCAGAAACGCGCGAGGAGGTTCGCGAGCGTCGATTTGCCCGAGCCGGACGGCCCGACGACCGCGCACACGCTTCCGGCGGGCACGGTGAAGCTCACGTTCTCGAGCGCTTGCGGGCCGCCTTCCTCGTACGCGAAGCTCACGTTCTCGAACTCCACCGAGGCATCGCGCGGGGTCTGCGCTTCGCCGGCGGAGGAAAGCTCGTCGAGCTTCAGCACCGAATCGATGCGGCCGATGCTCGCGCCGGCGATCATGGAGTCCTCGCTCACATAGAGGATCTTCTGGAACACGCTCGATATCGAATGCACGAACAGCAGGTAGAAGACGAGCGAGAGGACGAAGGCCGGCCAGTCGTCCGCTCCGGGGGCGAGCAGGATGCCTACCGGCAGGACAAACAGGTAGGCACTGTTGAGCAGCGCGGTGAAGCCCGGCATGGAGTTCTGGAAGAAGAACGTGACGTCCAGCGCCAGCCCCGTGTAGTCCTTGACGGCCTCGGCGAGCTTCCTGAACGAGCGTGCGGTCTGCCCGAATGCCTTGACGACGCGCATGCCGCGCACGTATTCGACGGCGGCGTTGCCCATTTCCTCCTTGACCTGCTGGTAGCGCCCCATCTGGCTCATGAGGCGCTTGTCGGCGTAGCACGAGAACTGCACGATGCAGGCAACGGCGACCGCGACGATGGTCGCCACGCCGAAGCGCCAGTCGAACACGAAGAGCAGCACGATGAGCACGACGGGCGCAACGGCGGTGGCGGCCAAATCGGGGATCGAGTGCCCGATGAACTGCTCTATGCCGTCGACCGCCTCGTCCATGATCTTGGAGATGCGTCCCGTTCCCAGCCGGGCGACGTGCCCCAGCGGCACCTTGCCCAAATGGTCGACGATGCCGATCTTGATGCGGTACTGCGTGTCGAACGCAGCCGCATGCGAGCACAGCAGCGCGCACAGGTAGCACCCCACATCGGCGACGACTCCCGCCAGCGCCAGCATGCCGTAGCCCGAGAGCTGGCGCGCGTCGAGCGCAGACAGGTCCGGATAGACGGCCACGATCGCCGATATCGTCGCATAGATGGCGACGTAGGGCACGAACGACGCCGCCGAGGACAGCGCGGCCAGCAGCATCGACAGCACGATGAGGGGCTTGCGCGGCCCGGCGAACGCCATGCAGCGCGTGAACACCCCGGGCCGTTTGGGCTGTCTGCCCTTGCCGTCCGCGGATCCGGCCGAGATCTTGCCTGCGACCTCGGCCGCAGGTTCGACCTGCATGGCATCCTGCTCTTTCATGCGGTCCACTCCCTTCCTGCTCCTTATGCGATGCCGGCGCGCTCGAAGTGCTTCTTGAAGACGGTGCGCCCTAGGAAGGCGCCAATGAGCGCCCCGACGATGGTGACGGCGGCGATGGCGGCGAACGTCTGGGGCGTCACGAACGAGAGCATCGACTCCATGTAGGACGGATCGATGTTGTTCGATCCCATGAGTGCGCGATAGTAGTCCTGATCCGCGAACATGGGGACGAAGATGCCGGCGGCCCAGCAGGTCTCGAACAGCGCGTAGCCGACGGCGATCCCCGAAAAGCGCCTGCGACCGACCGCTTTACGCACCAACTCGGAGACGCCGCCGCCGATCAGGAGGCCCAGGGCGACCGGCCAGCCGCTGCCGACGGCGAACACGACGATGGCGAAGACGGCGGCCATGACGAGCGATGTGCCCGCACGCGGGATGCGCACGTGCATGTAGATCCAGATGATGCCCGCGGGGATGGCCGCGATGGCACAGCAGCCGCAGTAGGCGATGACGCTTATCGAGGTGAGGCCGACGACGAGCATGCTCACGATCATGAAGAGCAGAGAGAAGACGCCGAGCGCGATGAGATCCCTCGAGGTGAGCTTCCTCTCTTCAACGTTTGCTTCCATGTGCGATGTCCTTTCTGCTTGTAGGTTCAGGTTTCTTTTGACGAAGCGCGTCTGCGCAGGTCATCCAAGCGTGATAATCCGATCGCATGCCTCCGAGAGCAGTTCGGGATCATGGGTTGCCACCACGACCGCTCGGCCTTCGTCCGCCAACTCGCGCATGGTTCGCGCAAGCCGGCGCATGTTGTCCAGGTCAAGGCCGCTTGTGGGCTCGTCGAACAGCAGCGCGCGGGCGCCCGAGAGCGCAGCCAAGGCGCATGCGACGCGCTGCTTCTGACCGCCCGAAAGCGAGGCGGGATGGCGATCCGCAACCGAAGCCAGCCCGAATCGTTTGAGCATCGCGTCGGCGCGTGCAGGGTCGATGCCGCCCTCGACGCGGGGAAGCGTCATGAGCTCGTCGCGAACCGTCGGTCTGAACAGCTGATAGTCGGGGTCCTGCATTACCAGGAAGACATCGTCCGCGCGCTTCCTGGGAACCGTGACGGCCCCGTCGATGCGAACGTGCCCCAGCACCTCGGGGTGCACGCCGGCCAGGCATTTGAACAGCGTGGACTTGCCCGTCCCGTTCGGCGCTACGACGCCGGTGACGTGCCCGGCCTCGAAGCCCGCGGTCACGTTGCGCAGCACCTCGTCGTCGCGGTCGTACTCCGCGACGATGCCGCGCGCCTCAAGCGCCGGAAACGCCGACGTCGCACCGATGCGAAGCCGTGCGACGAGATCGGCTGTGCGCGGCGGTGCCGGCGAGCGCAGGCCCATACGGGTGCGTTCCGGGGCAGAGAGCGCTTCGAACTCGCTCGAGGTCCATGCGTGCGCGACCCGACCCTCTTCGATGAGGACGTACGTGTCGGCGGCATCTGAGAGGTAGGCCAGGCGATGCTCGGCGACAAGCACCGCGGAACCCGCGGCCTTCGCCTTGGCGATGAGTGCAGCGAGCCGCTCCATGCCGACGGGATCCAGGTTGCTCGACGGCTCGTCGAGCACGTAGGCCCTTGGCTCGCAGACCGAAACGCTTGCGAAGGCGATCGACTGCATCTGGCCGCCCGAGAGCTTGAAGATCGAGCGATCGAGCAGGTCGGTCGCACCCAGCTCGTCTGCCACGCGTGCCACGCGCGCATGCATCTCGTCGCGCGGGACGCCCAGGTTCTCGAGGGCGAACGCGATCTCGCCTGTCGTGTCGAGGTTGAAGAACTGCGTGCGGGGGTTCTGAAACACGCTGCCTATATGCTCGGCGAGCTGCCATTCTTCGAATTCGTCGACGTTTCGCCCTTCGACGCGCACCGCGCCTGTACGCCTTCCTTCCCAAAAGCCGCCGGCCAGCCCGTTGGCAAGGCGGGTCAGGGTGGTCTTGCCGCAGCCCGAGCGCCCGCACAGGACCACGCATTCTCCTGCCTCGACGGTAAGCGAGACTTTCTGCACCGAGGCCTTGTCGGCGCCTGCATACGTGAACGATGCGTCCTCGAACTCGATGACCGGCGCGCTCATACGACCAGGCCGCCTTCGAAATACGTCTTGGCGGCGATGACGCCGGCGCACCAGGCGATAGTGCTCGCCATCACGGCGACGTCGGCCGCCGTGATGCGGATAGGGCTGTACGACGTGCGGAGACCCGGCCGGTCGATACCGCGCGCCACCGCCGACGCCGCGAGCTCGTCGGCTATCTTCGCGCAGCGCAGCATGAGAGGCACCAGCAGCGATTCGAACGTGAGAACCGGGTGCGCGACGACGTTGCGCGGCGAAAGGCCCAGCCCGCGCAGGTGCATCGAGGTGAGCACGGCGCCGGCCTCCTGGCCGAGCGTCGGAAAGAAACGGACGCACACCGCGAGCGGCACCACCAAAGCGCGCGGCAGGCGCAGACCATACAGCGCCGCCGTGAGGTCTCCGATCTTGGTCGACGACACGAACGCTGCGGCGAACAGGAATACCGGCATGCACGTGCGCGCCAGCAGGACGGCCGAGCCGATGGCCCCCGACACGCTCGGCGGCAAGAACAAGGTGGCCCAGAAGACGAGCATGATGAGCGCATAGCTTGCCGCGAACGACAGCGCCATCCTCCTCCGTCCGATCGCGAAGGTCAGCATGCATGTGAAGGCAAAGATCGCGCTGCCCCACGCGAAATCTTTGACGAACGCTCCGGTGACGATGAGCGCAAGGAGCACTGCAAGTTTGATGCGCGCGTCGAGACGGTCGCATAGCCCGTTATCGTCGGTCAAAACCACTCGCTGTTCCTTCGCATCCCACGTATACGATCCGATGTATCGTATAGATGTTAGCTACTCCTAACTATGGGGAACGAGGATCGAAGGGAAAGGGCTCGATGCGCATGAATCGCGTCCGATCGCGAATATCCGACTCCGATGCCCCAGGCGGTTCCTGGGCCGAGTCGCTCTTCACCGCCCCTCTGGCGAATGTCGGGCTTGCCCCCTCGTGCGAGAATCCGCGAGACTGCGGCGTGTTCTTCATGGGCGACGGCGAAGTTTCAGAGGGCTGGTACCACGCGTGGTCGCTCGATCGAGACCTCGTCGTGGCAAGCTGCGACTTCAGGCTGCTCAAACGAGTTCCATTCGCATTCGATTTCACCAACTACTTCGCGATCCGCCATGAAACGGCAGGAATTCTCCCGCCTGCTCAGATCATGACGTTTCTGGAAACCAGGCCTCGCACCGGACGTGTCTTCATGCCGGCAGGCACGCACGTCGCCTATACCGAGATCGAGTACTATGACGGGTATTTCGAGAAAGCGTTCGGCAGCGGGTGCTCCGGGTCGCTGTCCCGCCTTGCCGCATGCCTTGGCGCGATGCGCGGAAGGAGCATGTGGGATCCGCAGATCCCGCATCTGCTCGAAACGATCGGCAGCACCGAGGCGCACGGCAGGGCGGCCGAGCTGCTTTTCGCGGGTATCGCGAACGAGGTGATGGGGCGTATGCTGGCCATGGAGGACCGTTTTTCCGAGGCGGTCGACGACGGGGACCGCCGGGCGATCGTGCTCGTGGCCGACCACATCCGGGCCAACATCGACGCCCCGCCCCGTCTCGGGGAACTCGCCGACATGGCGCAGATGGGCACGACCAAGTTCAAACGGCTCTTCCGGCAGACGACCGGAACCACCACCACCGAGTTCATCGCGATCGAGCGCGTCGAACAGGCGAAGCAGCTGCTCGCCTCGAGCGAGCTGAGCATCGGCCAGATCGCGCGCATGTGCGGCTTCGCGCGTGCGACGAGCTTCTCGGCGCTGTTCTCGAAACGCGTCGGAATGCCCCCTCGCACGTTCCGAAAGCTCGCGCGCGTCGCGTTTTCAGACGATCCGGTCCGGACCGTCGAGCTGTGTTAGCGTGCTGAGGCAAGCTGCATTTCATTCGAGGCATCGCCGCCGCGATCCCACCCCGGTCTTGCCGAACTGCTTCGTGCCGTCCTTGCAGCAAGGGCGTTTCGCCCTATAATTCCGCTTGAGCGCTCGGTGCTTTGGCACTTTAAAAGAAAGGGGCCGTAACTTCTGTTACGGCCCCTTGCATGTACGTGGTGCGGGCGAAAGGACTTGAACCTTCATGGGGTAACCCCCACATGGACCTGAACCATGCGCGTCTGCCAATTCCGCCACGCCCGCACAGTAGTAGTGCCTCCTTAGGAAGCGAATGGGTATGTTACCTGAGTTCACGAATCGTGGCAAGAACGAA
>ERZ772967.2474-NODE-2474-length-11867-cov-2.498476_pt1 | contig 11867 bp, 12 predicted proteins | sample MGYA00511677_ERZ772967 | MGnify/ENA primary metagenome ERZ772967 (study PRJEB29015, sample SAMEA2737931) | human oral metagenome | biome: human oral; feature: human-associated habitat; material: dental | place: China | collected 2146 ...
AAAAGCGACTCAAGCGAAAGACGCGGTTGTTGAAGCAAAAGATGCGGCTGTTCAGAAGATGGGTGATGCTAAAGACGCGGTAACCGATAAAATGAATAAAGCGGCGGATGCAGCGAAAGAGGCAATGAAATAATTGTAATTTATTTTAATCGAAAATCCTTACTCTTATTTAGAGTAGGGATTTTTCTTTTTGGGAAAAGAAAATGTTATGTGCCGTTTATAAAAGTAAAAGAAAGCCGGGGGCTTATTTGTATGTAACGAAACGCGATGATTTTGATCGGCTTCCCGAAGATTTGATGGCAAGCTTTGGGCCGCCTCAGTTTGTGATGTTATTTAATTTAAACGGGAAAAAATCACTCGCAAATGTTAGCAAGGAAGCAGTTTTGGAGAAAATTCAAACGACCGGCTTTTATTTGCAATTGCCCAAACAATATGACGGATTATTTACAAGTTTGAGTGAGATCAAATAATTATTGCTTTCTTAGAACTAGTTTTTATAAAGTTGCGTTAGCTCAAGTATTCTTATCAAAAAAATATCTAAAATTCTCAGGTTAATAATAAAAGGAGAGAATATGAGCTGCTTTTTTGTGACCGGTACCGATACGAATGTAGGGAAAACAACGGCAAGTCGGGCAATTATTCAAGCGTTACAAAATAAGGGAATAAAAACAGTGGGTTATAAACCGATTGCATGTAACCACGAAGAGATGATCCAGCGAAATGCGATTTTGCCCGAAAAGACGGATTACGATTCGAAAGAGAATATCGACGTATTAACGTTAATCAATTCAAGCAACGAAAAACTAAGCTATACGGAAGCAAATAGCTATACGTTTAATTATACATTACCGATTTTATTGGCTGAAAAAAATCGCGTTGATTTAGGTAAAATTGATCGTGCATTGGTTCAGCTTGTGAGTAAATATCAATCTGTTGTTGTTGAGGGATCATTCGGTTTGCTTACCCCGATGGATGAAAAAAAGAGCTTTGCCGATTGGATTTTAATGCATAAAATGCCGGCCGTATTAGTTGTCGGCATTAAAGACGGTTGTGTAAATCATGCATTATTGACCGCACTTGCGCTGAAAACATTAGGCATTCCGTTACTTGGTTGGATTGCCAACCGCATTAATCCGTTTTTGGGACATTATGCCGAAGTGATTGATATTTTAAAAACGCATATTAATGCGCCGTTAATCGGTAAGATTCCTTATATTCATAAGCCGGAAGAGCAAGAGCTGGGGCAGTATTTGACGAATATTGAATTGCTGCTTTAACGCAACTTATCGATTTTTATTTTTTTAATTTCATTATTCGCAAACGTGTTTTTGATAAAAATACGTAGGCGGTTTTTTAATAGTGAGTAGATAGCGATTAATAGTGAGTAGATAGCGATGACAACGTTTTCAGTGTTAATGTCCTTATACGCGAAGGAAAAACCCCAATATTTAAGAGAATGTTTCGAAAGCCTCGTTGCCCAAACGCATCAGGCAGATGAAGTCGTACTGGTTTTTGACGGTCCGGTTACTCCCGAATTAGAAGTGGTCGTTGCCGAATTTGAGGCTAAATTGCCGCTTAAGTTTGTGAAATTAGTGAAAAATAACGGCTTGGGAAAGGCACTAAACGAAGGCTTAAAACATTGTGCTTACGATTGGGTTTTTCGTATGGATACGGATGACGTCTGTCTTCCACAGCGTTTTGCGAAACAAATTGCATTCATTGAACGCTATCCCGAAACGGTTGTTTTCGGCGGACAAATTGCCGAATTTGATCGCGATGTAAACCATATCGTCTCATATCGCCATGTTCCGACGACTGCACAGGAGATTGTAAAATTTACTCAAAAGCGTTGTCCGTTTAATCACATGACGGTTGCTTATCAAAAAAGTGCGGTCGTTTCTTGTGGCGGTTATGAGGATTTACAAGAAGATTACTCTTTATGGATTAAACTTATCGCTCAAGGAAAAAACGTCGCCAATTTACCGGATATTTTGGTTTATGCCCGTGTTGGAAATGGCATGGTCGGTCGTCGCCGCGGTTTAAATCAGGCTAAAGCTGAATGGCGATTATTTAAGCTGAAATACCGTCTGGGCATTCAAGGCTTATTTTCCGGTCTGTATACTTTTGTATTACGATCGACCGCCCGTTTTTTACCCGGCGTGTTATTAAAAACGATTTATCATAAATTTTTAAGAAAATCGTCATAATTGTGTGACATCAATCGCATTACGCCATTTAGGCGCTTTATAAGAAAAGGATGATTTAATGAAAAAATGCCGTGTGAAAACAAGCCTCATATTGACCGCACTTTTCTTAGCGGGTTGTTCCTCCTTGACTCCAATACAACCTTCCTCTTCCGCTGCCGCTTATACAAAGCCAAGAGTATTGGCGAATTTTAATGATTATGTTCGCTTTCTAAAAAGCAAAGCGCTTACCGAAGGCATTTCCGAGTCAGTGGTCAATGCGCAAAATAATATTGACTATCTTCAGAAATCCATTGATTTAGATCGCGCACAGGCGGGCAAAATTAAAAATCGACATAATTCGTCCGCACAAGCGAATCCAAACGGCGCGACGAATTATTTAAATAAAGTGTTAACCGAAAATAAAGTTGATGTTGCATTACGACGTTATGACGAAGTGAAATTGCCGCTACGGCGAGCCGGCAGTAAGTTTGGCGTTCCGCCGGAATATTTGCTGGCGTTATGGGGGATGGAAAGCGGTTTCGGTTATTATCAAGGCCGTTATGATGTGCTGTCCGCCTTAGCAACGCTGGCTTTTGATGGACGGCGGGAGACGTTGTTTAGTAGAGAATTTATCAATGCAATGAAAATGCTGGATCGTCACTATATCGACCGCGAGAAAATGTTGGGTTCCTGGGCGGGCGCCATGGGGCAGACGCAATTTATGCCGAGCGCTTATTTGAATTATGCCGCTGATGGTAATAATGACGGCAAGAAAAATATTTGGACCGAGTATGACGATATTTTCGCCTCTATTGCAAACTACCTCTCTCAAGTAGGATGGAATGAAAAATTGCCGTGGGGAATGGAAGTGACTTTGACTCAGCCGCTTGATTTAACGCTTTCCGGAGCGGAACGAAATCAAGCGCGTTCCTTCTCGGCATGGCAAAAGCTGGGAGTGATGCCTAAAGGTCAAACGCATGAAATTCGCGAAAAAACGACCGCACTTTCTCATGCCGAGCTGTGGCTAATTCGCCCTGATCGTGAAAATGGACGGGCTTTTTTAGTGTCGAATAATTTTCGTACGCTTTTGAATTGGAATAAATCGACTTATTTTGCCTTAAGTATCGGCATGTTTGCCGATCGCATTAAAGCTAAGGGGGGATGGCATTAATTGCTCACTCAAGGTTTGAGCGTTTTTTATTTCTTTATTCGCGGCAAATTTATTTTTTCCATATCACATGAAATTCGCGTCCTTCCTCTTGGTGGGAAATAAGAAATTTAGCGAAAACGTCATCCATTTCGTCTTGTTCATTAAATAGCCCGACCCAAACTTCGGCATATTCAGTCGGATCGATTAATACGCCGATCTCTTCTTCCCAATTTTCAGCCGTTTCGACTAACTCTACGCCGCCTCGTTCCTCAAATTGTAAATTGAACAGCAGAATATCGGCCGATTCGAGATTTTCCCCCGCCATTTCAAGAAAAATATCATAGGCAAGATCGATGGCAAGATTTGGATCAAGCATTTGGTGGTGAGCGTTCATAGTCGTTCCTCAGGATGTAATTTAACCGATTTACGAATGACGAGTTCGGGTTGAATTTCAATGCGGTGCGGCGTGGAATCCGGTTTATTTTCATTTTTTTCCGTAATACGTTTAAATAACAGATTCACTGCCTGTGCGCCTAAACGGGATTTCGATTGATGAATAGTGGTTAGCGGCGGTGCGTAAAAACGTGACGCGTGAATATTGTCATAGCCGATAATCGAAATATCGTCGGGGACACGCAAATTTTTTTCGGTAATCGCCGAAATGGCGCCTAACGCCATGACATCATTGCAGCAAAATACGGCAGTGGGTAGGCTGTCTTGACGCAGAATTTTATTCATACATTCATATCCGTCCTCCGGCTCAAAAAAGCCTTCCATGATCCAGTTTTCACGAATCGGTAGTTTGGCTTCCTGCATAGCTTTAATAAAGCCTTCATAGCGCGTTTTAGCCGTAGTTTTGGTCAGTTCCCCCGCGATAATGCCGATTTCTTTATGACCGCAATCAATTAAATATCGCGTCGCTAAATAACCGCCTAAAAAGCTATTATCCTCAATAATATCTGTTTTAGCATTCGGTCCCCAATCCATGACAACCATCGGCAGCGAAGAGAAGTGGGACAATACATCCAGAGAATCTTGCCCGTATTCGGAACACATGACCAACAACCCATCAACGCGTTTTTTCGCCAACATTTCAAGATGATTTTTAATTTTCTCAGGATTATTTTGTGTATTACACAAAAATAACGAATATCCATGGCGATAACAATGTTCTTCTACGGCATGAATAATTTCGGCAAAATAGGGTGCTTCACTCGTAGTGACAATCATACCGATAGATTTGGTGGTATTTACTTTTAAGCTTCGAGCCACCGCACTTGGGGAATAATGCAAGGCTTGAATCGCCGCACGGACAAGCTCCTCGGTTTCCTTCGCGACAAAACGGGTTTTATTAATCACATGTGAAACCGTTGTGGTCGAAACACCCGCCATTTTTGCAACATCTTTAATCGTTGCCATACTTAATCTCCTGAAAATTTTGGCTATTATAAAGATTGCGGCGAATTTGGTTAAGGTATTTCACTGAAAAATTTTAAAAAAGATGGTTTTATTTTTGTTTCTTGTTAGAATGCATAGGCATTGTTTCTTTTTTTAAGGAGTAAAAAATGAGCGATTTTGGTTATTCAATGATGATGACGGTTTTTGCGTTAGGCGTCATTATTTTTTTAGCAGTTTCAATTTTTTGATAAATTAATAAAAGGCAGCCGCACTTGAATGAGAGAATTCAAGTGCGGTTGTTTTTTGTTGAGTTTCAATTTAATCAGGGGCGTTTTTCAATTAACTAAGATAAAACTTTCCCGCTTTTATTATTACAACTCATTACAACATAGGAAATATCATGTCAAATTTACAAAGTATGATTGAATCTGCCTTTGAAAAACGTGCGGAAATCACGCCAAAAACCGTTGATGCCGAAACGAAGTCGGCTATTGAAAAAGTCATTGATCTATTGGATCGCGGCGAAATCAGAGTGGCGGATAAAATTGATGGCGAATGGATTGTGAATCAATGGGTTAAAAAAGCCGTATTACTTTCTTTCCGTATTCGTGAAAATGAAGTGCTTGATGGTGCGGAAACCAAATATTACGACAAGGTTCCGCTAAAATTTGCCGATTATGACGAAGCCAGATTTAAACGCGAAGGTTTTCGTGTCGTCCCTTCCGCCACCGTGCGTCAGGGCGCATATATCGCTAAAAATACCGTTTTGATGCCGTCTTATGTCAATATCGGCGCCTATGTCGATGAAGGCACAATGGTAGATACTTGGGCGACCGTCGGCTCTTGCGCCCAAATCGGTAAAAACGTGCATTTATCGGGCGGCGTAGGAATCGGTGGCGTATTGGAACCATTACAGGCCGGCCCGACAATTATCGGCGATAACTGCTTTATCGGCGCGCGCTCCGAAATTGTCGAAGGCGTTATTGTCGAAGACGGCTGTGTGATTTCAATGGGTGTATTTATCGGACAATCGACAAAAATTTACGATCGTGAAACCGGCGAAATTCATTACGGACGCGTACCGGCGGGATCCGTCGTTGTTTCCGGCAGCCTACCGAGCAAGGATAGCTCCCACAGCTTATACTGTGCGGTTATTGTGAAAAAAGTCGATGCTAAAACCTTAGGCAAAGTCGGATTGAACGAGTTATTACGCACAATAGACGAATAATTTTCAAAAATGACCGCACTTTGTGATCTGTTATTCAATAAATTGATCGAATAAGGATAAAAAAATGAGAAAAATCCTCACCATTGTTCTGGCATGGGGAGCAAGTATCGCGTTTGCCGCCGGTGCCGATGAAATTTTTGCTGACGCTCAAGCCGCCAAAGCAAGCGGCGATCTTGTCGCTGCACTTAAAGGCTATGAACAAGCCTGCGAAATGTCTCATGCGAATGCCTGCCGCCGAGCAGGATTAGCATACGATTACGGCATGGGAGCGACGCAAAACTACCCAAGTGCGGTCAAATTTTACGAAAAATCTTGTGAATTAGGCAGCGCCGACGGTTGTTCGAATTTGGCCGATGTCTACGGCGCGGGCCGTGGCGTTGCACGTTCGGAACAAAAGTCGTTCGAATTATTTGTCAAAAGCTGCGAAATGGGCTGCAGCGGCGGCTGCTACGGACTCGCTACCGCCTATGAAAAGGGTAAAGGTGTCGATAAAGCAATTGAGCTAGCAACAAAGTTTTACCAAAAAGCCTGCACCCTCGGACTGGATTTAGGCTGTGAAAAAGTGAAATAAATTTGCAGTATGTTTCTGGTTGTCTAAAAATACAGATAGAAAATTTCTTATTTTCTTAACGCATTTTTTCGTGTAAGAGTGTAAAAAAAAACGGCGCAATAATAGCGCCATTTTTATTTTGTTAGGTATAAATTATTATTGTGCCGCTTGAATCGCCGTTAGGGCAATGGTATAAACGATGTCGTCTACCAGCGCGCCGCGCGAGAGATCGTTAACCGGTTTGCGCATACCTTGTAACATCGGGCCGACGGCGATTAAATCGGCTGAACGTTGAACGGCTTTATAACCGATGTTGCCTGCATTAATATCCGGGAAAATAAAGACATTGGCTTGTCCGGCAACTTTTGAGTGAGGGGCCTTTGAGGCGGCGACATCGGCCATAACGGCGGCGTCATATTGTAATGGGCCGTCAATCAGAAGATCCGGGCGTTTTTCTTGCGCCAAACGTGTCGCTTCTTTGACTTTTTCTACCGATTGGCCGGCGCCTGAGCTGCCGGTTGAGTAGGATAGCATGGCGACCTTAGGTGCTAATCCGAAGGCTTTAGCGGATTCTGCAGATTGAATCGCGATTTCTGCTAACTGTTCTGCCGTTGGTTCAGGGTTTACTGCACAGTCGCCATAAACCAGTACTTGATCAGGCAGTAGCATGAAAAAGACAGAAGAAATAATGGAGCTACCCGGTGCGGTTTTAATAATCTGCATTGGTGGGCGAATTGTATTGGCTGTTGTATGAACGGCACCGGATACCAGTCCGTCCACTTCTCCTGCCTCTAACATCATGGTACCGAGTACAACGGTGTCTTCTAATTGTGCGCGTGCTTGTTCTTCGGTTAAGCCTTTGGATTTGCGTAATTCGACCAAGCGGGCGACATATTGTTCGCGTACTTCGTTAGGATTAATAATCGAAACACCGCTACCCAAGGTGACGCCTTGTTCGGCGGCAACTTTTTTTACAGCGGCAGGATCGGCCAATAAAACGGATTTTGCAATGCCGCGTTCGGCACAAATAGCAGCAGCCTTGACTGTGCGCGGTTCATCGCCTTCCGGTAGCACGATAGTTTTTCCTGCCTGACGGGCAAGTGCGGTCAATTTAAAGCGAAAAACAGCCGGTGACATGCGTGATGGGCGATTTAACGGTTGAGCCACTGTTGAAGCCAATGTTTCGGCGCTGAGTTGTGTAAGATAATGGGATTGCGCATTAAAGACGCCGATAATATCCGGATTTTTTATTCCTCCGAAACTGGAGGCGGCGGCATCGGTTAAAATCGCCCCATCATGATTGCCGATCAATATAATTTGGGCATCCAAAGTTTGTGCGATAGCATAGTTCAAATTATTGGCAAACGGTGTTTCCGCAGAGGGAAAAATGCCTGTGACGACAACGGTTTGCGCCTGAAGCGCTTGGAAACGGGCAACGATTTCTTCCAGTAAGACCTCTTTTTGATTATTGGCGATAAGTTGTTGTGCTTCGGTGAGATTTTCAATCGCTGTAAAAATCGTAGCGCCCGTAGATTTTGCGATGGTGAGTGCTTCGTTAAGATTGGCCCGCTGACCGGTCGGAATAAGAATCACGGTTTTTGTCATAATAATTTCTCTTAAATATCCTATATAGTTCAGATAAAAAACCTGTCGGTTTATCGACAGGTTTGTGTCATTAACCCGCTAAGCGAGCAGTATCTTGGGCAATAACTAATTCTTCATTAGTTGGAATAACCATGGCTTTAAACGCAGAATCATCGGTCGTAATCACCCCTTCTTTACCGAAACGTGCGGTCAAATTACGTTCTTGATCGAGTTTAATGCCAAAGAGTTTTAAATGATTTAATGTCAATTCGCGAACATGAGCTGAGTTTTCGCCGATTCCGCCGGTGAATGCGATACCGTCTAAATATTCGTCGCCTAAAATTCCCATGTAAGCACCGATATATTTTGCCAAACGGTAACTGTAAACGTCTAATGCGCGTTTCGCCGATTCTTCTTTGTCATAATTATCTTCTGCGTAACGGCAGTCACTGGTGACTTGCGTTAAGCCGAGGAGCCCGGATTTTTTTACTAAAGTGGTTTCGATTTCTTCCATAGACATACCGAGATTTTTATACAAGAAGAAAATAATTGCCGGATCAATATCGCCACAACGGGTTCCCATCACTAATCCTTCTAAAGGGGTTAACCCCATGGAGGTATCGATGCATTTTCCATGGCGCACGACGGAAACGGAGCCGCCATTACCTAAGTGACAGATAATGGCGTTAACTTTATTAACCGGTTTGCCGACACGTTCAGCGACCTGATGAGTGATGAACAAGTGGCTGGTACCATGGGCACCGTAGCGGCGAATAGCGTGCTCCGTATATAAATCGTAAGGCAGCGCGTAAAGATAGGCTTCTTCCGGCATGGTTTGATGGAAAGCGGTGTCAAAAACCGCAACATTTTTATTTTTTAATGCCGGGAAAATGCGGAATGCTTCGCGGATACCGATTAAATGTGCCGGGTTATGCAACGGCGCAAATTGAATAGCGTCTTCAATTCCTTTTACAACCTCATCATTAATGACCACCGACGAAGTAAATTTTTCTCCACCGTGTACAATGCGATGGCCGATAGAACCAATATCGGTTTTTAATTCATCGGAGAGTAATTCATTGGCGATAAATGAAAGTGCTTCGCTGTGTGATGCACCGTTACCTAAATCTTTCATCCCTTTTTCACCATGTAATTTCCATTTGATACGGGCTTCCGGTAGAAAGAACGCTTCGGCCAGGCCGGACAATTTTTCATCCCCGGTCACCGGATCCAGTACGGCAAATTTTAATGATGAACTACCACAATTAAGTATAAGAACAAGTTTTGACATAATAAACCTATTTGCGTTGGTTGAAGTTAAAAGGAATTCATTCGCGTTATTTGAATGAGTTTAATATCCGCATAGCATACACGTTTTAAGCCTTAAAAGGAATAAATAGGATTAATTGAAAGCCCAAAATATAAAGTGATTTGATAAATCTCAAGTATTGCTTTACATGATGATTTTCGTTCGCGGAACGCGGAAAATTTTGCCTGTTTTTTATAGAGAGAGTATGATGAAAGGCCTTTACAGAGGTTTTTTATGGCGTTTTTATCTATTTTTAAACAGGGGCAACGGTATTTGAACACTTGGCCGTTAGAATCTAAACTCGGTATGATTTTTCCGGAAAACAGGGTCATTCGCGCAACGCAATTCGCTCAAAAATTTATGCCTTTTGTTGCCGTGTTTGCCGTGGTGTGGCAACAAATTTATGCCAAACACGACATTGCGGCTTTTTCTCTCGCAATTTTGATCGCACTTTTTGCCCTCTTGCTTCCTTTTCAGGGGCTTTATTGGCTTGGTAAGCGGGCTCAAATGCCGCTTGATGCGAAAAGTGCGGTCAAATTTCGGGAAATTTACGTCCGTTTCCAGGCAGAGTTTATTTCTTTCCCTACCGATAAACCGACTTACCAAGATTTAGCGGAGATACTACGTAAAGCTCAGCAAAAATCAGATCGAAATTTTTGGCAGGATATTTGACGCAATCGTTTTCCTTTTGAGTGGAATTTTAGTAGAATGGCCGCCTTATTTTATTAGGAAGAGATGATAGGGTGAATGTTCACCCTATCTTTGTTCGTAAGGATATCGCATGATTGACTATATTATTATCGGGATGATTTCTTTCTCTATTATTGTCAGTTTATTACGCGGCTTTGTTCGAGAAGTGATGTCATTGGCAAGTTGGGTTGTGGCTTTTATTGTAGCAAGTCAGTTTTACCCTTATCTTGCAACGTATTTAACGCAAATTGATTCGCCTTATGTACGCAATGGCACGGCCATCGGTATTTTATTTGTGCTCACGTTAATCGTCGGGGCGGTATTAAATTATATTATTGCTCAATTAGTGGATAAAACCGGGTTAACAGGAACTGATCGCGTTCTTGGCGCGGCTTTCGGATTATTACGGGGCGTTTTGATTGTGGCGGCAATCTTGTTTTTTCTGGATACGTTTACGAATTTTGAGCAGACCGAATGGTGGAAAGATTCTCAATTAATACCGCACTTCGGCTTTATTATTCAATGGTTTTTCCAGCAAATACAAGCAGGATCAAGTTTTTTAAATTCAACATTAAACTAAAATAAGGATAGGCGCGAATATGTGTGGTATTGTCGGTATTGTCAGTCAAAACCCGGTTAACGAAATGATTTATGCCGCGTTAACATTGTTACAACATCGGGGACAGGATGCAGCGGGCATTGTAACCGTTGATGATGAGAGTCGTTTTCGTCTGCGTAAAGCAAACGGGCTTGTCAGTGATGTGTTTCAGCAGGTTCATATGATGCGCCTACAAGGGAATGCGGGAATCGGTCATGTGCGTTATCCGACCGCCGGAAGTTCCAGTGTTTCTGAAGCACAGCCCTTTTACGTCAATTCGCCTTATGGAATAAGTTTAGTGCATAACGGTAATTTGACAAATTCGACAATATTGAAAGAAAAACTTTTCCATATTGCCCGCCGTCACGTCAATACCAATTCCGATTCCGAGTTATTGCTCAATATTTTGGCGAATCATTTGGATGAAATAAAAAAATATCAATTAACGCCGCAGGATATTTTTCAGGCGATTGCACAAACTCACCGTGATATTCGTGGGGCTTACGCCTGCATAGCCATGATTATCGGACACGGGATGGTCGCTTTTCGCGATCCGAATGGCATTCGTCCGTTGGTTCTGGGAAAACGGATAGACAATCATTTCACCGAATATATGTTCGCCTCCGAGAGTATTGCGTTGGATGTGGCAGGGTTTGAATTCGTCAGAGATATTGAACCGGGCGAAGCCGTTTATGTCACCTTTGACGGACAATTATTCTCTCAACAATGTGCCGACAAACACAGATTAAGCCCTTGTATTTTTGAATATGTTTATTTTGCCCGTCCCGATTCGACGATGAACGGCGTTTCCGTTTATGCTTCAAGAGTGCATATGGGCGAGCGTTTGGGGGAAAAAATTGCACGTGAATGGAAAGACGATCTGGATAATATTGATGTGGTTATTCCGATTCCGGAAACCTCGACGGACATTGCTTTACAAATTGCTCGGGTATTGAATAAACCTTATCGTCAAGGTTTTGTAAAAAATCGCTATGTGGGACGGACATTCATTATGCCGGGGCAGGCGCAACGAATTAGTTCCGTACGTCGTAAATTAAATACGATTGCATCGGAATTTAAAGGGAAGAATGTTTTATTGGTAGATGATTCCATTGTACGCGGCACAACTTCAGAGCAAATCGTCGATATGGCAAGGGCCGCCGGGGCGAAAAAA
>ERZ772967.2476-NODE-2476-length-11861-cov-2.986871_pt1 | contig 11861 bp, 9 predicted proteins | sample MGYA00511677_ERZ772967 | MGnify/ENA primary metagenome ERZ772967 (study PRJEB29015, sample SAMEA2737931) | human oral metagenome | biome: human oral; feature: human-associated habitat; material: dental | place: China | collected 2146 ...
TATGGGCTTGTTCCATTCGCCGCCTCCTCGCACAATCATGATTATTGTATCACAAAACATGTTTTCCCTTGAATTTCAACGCTGTTATGTGTCTTTAGGTGCTTATTGGTGCTTATAGAACAACGCATTCATTATCTTCAAAGAAGCGGTAGAGGTCTTGACGGGTTACTCTGTAATGTCTGCCTATCCTATATGTCTTTATCTTCCCCTCTCTCATGAACTGAGATATTGTTGAGAATGGGATGCCTAACATGGTAGCAACATCTTTAGGACTGAACGCTATCATTTTATCCCATGTTCCTTCTTTTGTCGAGAAGAAATTATCTAATTCTTTGTTGAACATTTTATTTTTTCTTCCTTTCCTCTGTTTTGTTTGTCTTTTTGGAATGATAATAGCATAGTGTGTAAGGTGACTTATAGTCATCCTCTCGCATCCGTAAAGATTCTTCATTCTGATCTTGGGCTTTACGATGCGAGAGGCTGCTATAAGCAAGGAACACAAGGAGAAGGATAAGAAAGGTTCAAGCTCCTCACTTCGTAGGTCAGCTTGAAGTTATCTTATAGAGTGTGTATCTGATCTCTGAGACAACACTAAGCACCCCTAGAAATGCAGGGAGCCTAAAGAGAGCGATAAGGACAACATCAAGGAATCCTGCTCCGCAGGAGAACTTAATGTCTCTTATATAACTTTTTCCTCTTCCTTTCTTCTTGTGTACCACCTAGGCTTTTTTCAATTTTTGTATATTTGTGTACCACCTAGATTATTTTAATCTAGTAACGTAAATCTTTAATGTTTCTGACACATTTACTTCCGTACTCTTCCGGCTGTGTCAGCACACCTTCCAGAACCATATCTTCAAAGCTCCGAGCCCCTTCCTCCTCTTTGTTGTCTCCATCGGTGTCCATGACACTCAGCCAATAGGCTGCTGCCATTGTGACGGCATCCAGACGGTCGTCATGCGCAATGGCATTCTTATCCCGGCAGATGCGTGTCATCTGATAGATCAGGGAATAAGCCTGTCCGCTCTCATAGCGGCGGTAATCGCTCTCGATGACACTCTGGTTGACAATCAGTTTATGCCGCATGAGGATGGGCTCTAGTGTGTCAATAATACGCAGTTCTTTCTGTTTGGTGTGTTTGACCTCAGTGATGGCACAAGGGTGAATCTTGGTAAAGATTGGTGTCATGATCTTGGTGAACATACCGTCACCGAAGTTGGCCTCTACGATGATCTCATTGACCTCCCAGAATTTTGCAAGCTGTGCCATCTGTGTGAGTGTCAAATCACTATATCCCTCTGTGAAGCCTCCAACTTCCATCAAGAAGAGATAGCCATTAAGGGCCTTCATGACGGCATAGGCGCTCTCATCACTCCCCCGCCCTGCCGGGTCGATCGCCATAACGGTCCCTGTGTAGGGCTGTGTCTCCGGTGATCTGCTGAGAGGTGCATAGTACATGTCGCCCTTCATAGCGACGCAGGGGATGTCCTGCAGCCTTTGTTGAGGCCCGTTCGCCCACGACCATTTCATAGATGTCTCATGTGGGTCAAGGCTGTCAATGATGAGATCGGAGACTTTGAGCGGATATTTCTCAAAGTCACTGAGGTTGGTGTTGAGCAGGAATTGCAGGGCAAAACCTGCGCGGCCATAAGATAAGCGGCGCTTCTCAATCTCGATGTCATCAAAGCGCTGCGGGTCCGTGGAGGTTCCTTTGTATTTGTCTGGGTCACTGCGGTATTTGTCTGCAATAAAAGGGGCAAGGCTGTCACCATAAGATTCAAGTTCTACCTCGTTCTCCGGATAAAGGACGGGCCAAATGCGGGTGCTATAACCGCGCTTTTGTAAAACATTATAGAGACTGGCCTCATTCTGCGGAGTACCGAGGTAGATGATCTGCCCGCCGGGCTTCAAGATCGCATCATATTCTTTGACTGCTTCACTGAGTTTGTCACGTTGAAGCTGTGTGCCGCTGTTCTTGGGAACTTCTACATCATCGCTGATGAGGAGGTCGGCGCGTGTACCTGTGATCTGTCCTGTGATACCGACGGACTTGACGCTCGGCGAGATGTCTGCCTGTGCCCCTCCGACGTTGAAGATATTCTGTGTGTCTAGTTGTGTCTTATCCGCTTTCATGTCAGCGAGAAAAGGCAGTGTGCGGATGATGCTCTTGATGAAGCGTGCATTATCATCGGCACGGTCTCTGGATGCCGAGATGATGAGGACTTTTAAATCCCTGTCTTGCCACAAACGCCACACAGCATAGGCACACGTCAGGAAGCTCTTGGCAACGCCTCGAAAGCCTTGAATAATCACGCGGTCGCTTGGAGGGTTTTGAAGATACTGTGCTATGTCCACCTGAATGGGCGTGGGGTTCGGGAGGCCAATGCTTTTCCATACGATATAGACAAAAGCCCAGAAGTGTTTCCGGGCCTTTTCTATATCAGCTTCCGACCAGTTCAATGGAGGGCCTCGCTGCTTACCAGATCGGGAATGTTCTGGATGTCGCGCACGATGGTCTCAACGCCCTCCGTCTCGGTGGTGGTGATGAAGTCGTTGTCTTTGAGGAACTGTCGCACCTTGGCAAGGAAAGCAGGGTTCTTGCGCATCTCCGGGTCATTCAGTCCCTCGATGAGTGCGTTGGCTTCCTGCTGTGCAAGGGCGTCAATGATCTCCTGTGGGAGTTTGATTCCTGCCATATGGTTGTCTCCTTTCAAGTTAGAGATTATGCTTCGCTGCCCATTCACGAAAGACAGCAATGAAGGCATCGTCGAGCGCATCATAATCCTTTGCATAAGCGCTCTCTAACTTATCAGCCCATGCATAATCATCACATTCGCAAGCATTTCGCATTGTGTACTCAATGAGTTTCTCAACACCCGGGGCGTACCTATCTATTTTAGTCATGTTGTTTGTCTCCTTTTCTACTAGGCTCAAAAATGTACTTTCCACTGCACTTCGCCACCATTGACCTTATTGTCTTTCATGTCATAATGCAGTTCAAGGGCAACGGAGTGATTCTTGTTGTAGTTCCGCTGAAGGCTGACGGGGATGTAGGCTTTATCATCATGGACGCCTACACCTACTCCCAGTTCCCAGTTGCGATAGGTGTTGATCTTGTAGATGCCAACGGGAACTTCTTTGTTCTCCGGCTGCTCTGCAACGACGGTTTTGTCTGTCTTTGCGAGGGCTTCAGGCGGGAGCGTAGGATCGCCTCTATCGAGTTTTTCTTCCACGGTATGTACAACACTGCCCCCTGCCTCAGAAAACTCGTTGTAGACGGCCTGAGGGCGTCTCAGGCCCCTTTGTGCATCCGAAATCATCTCTGCTGCCGTATGGGCATTCGGCTTGTTGATCTTGAGTTCGTTCCGAAGGACGTTCTCATTCGTTGCCTCTTCGGGTGTCATGATGACGGTGCTCTCGATCTGGTTGTCTTTCTGCATGCTTTTGCATCCATAGACACAAAGCACAACGGCAAGGATGGTAAGACAAACAAAAAGAACCGCCATCAGGCGGCTCCCTTTGATTCTTTCCCATCCCTTACGCATAAAGGATGTTGGCATCAAAACTCTTTCCTCCAATCTGTGCACTGTTGGTGTACTGCCACATGTAGCCCTTAATGTCATCACTGCTGCCCCACTCGGCATTCCACACGGCGCATCCAAGGCTCCTCCAATCAATATAATTGGTAAGCCAGTGGTAGCTTGCATAGATACCGCAGTCAAGTCCGAGGGTGTCAATGAAGGCTCTGCACATGGCGGTCATCTCTGCGGGGTCAAAGGCGAAGCCCCTGCGTGCCTTGTATTGGTCTGCATCCTCCATGTCATAGAACACGGGAAGTTCCAGAAGGACGCCGGCCTCGTCAATGATGTGGCGACAGTGGCGTGCCTCCTCGCGAGCCTGCCATTCGTTCAGGCCATAGCCGTAGTGGTAAGCGCCGACAAGGAGCCCGACGCGGTGCGCCTCATGGACGTTGCGCCGGAACATCTCATCGACGCCGGTACGCCCATAGGTACACCTGATGATGGCAAAGTCATATCCGGCCGCCTTCACAGCGTCCCAGTTGACCCACCCATTATTTTCGGAAACATCAATTCCTCGTTTCATTTTTGTTGTCTCCTTTCTCGATGATGTTCTTTTCGTCTGCTATCTGTTTAAGCTTTGTCCGTAGGAACGCAGGGATGATATATCCATAGCCCAGACGGTCAATGTTCTCTACAAGGCTCAACCCCTCGATCAGGGCAAAGCCTGCAATCACCATATCCCTGAAGAGATCGAGGCTCATAGCGGTGTCAAGGAGGAAGCCAATCAGAATACAGACAAAGATACCTGCTTTTTTAAAGAGCCCTCTGGAGCCGATCGCAGAACTCAGGCGGTGCTGCTTCAATCCGACGGCTACGCCTGTGATGACATCAAGACACATCAGGACGGCGAGGGCCTCGATGGAGGCGTCAATACCGCCGACAGCTTTGTCAAAGCAGGTGAAGCAGATGCCGAAGATGGCGCCTAAGGTCAGTTCTGTGGTGGACCAGAGGTTTTGAATATAGTGTAGTATGGTAGTTGTCCTCCTTAGAAAGTGATTCCTAAAATCCGTTGAATTAAATGCTGTTGTCCCGTCGTATGCAGCGTCAACTGTACATATTCAGAACCATCCCTTGCAAATGTAAGCAGGGATGAAGCCGTTCCATCAAAAATAACAATGGAACCTTTGAGGTAGCAAAGGGCATTAAAAACCCGTGCAGAAAAGGTATAATAAAGTGGGATTGTGTAACTCCCTATTCCCTTGCTAAGAACTTCTATAAGATAAATATTAGCTTGCGGCACCCCGACGGGAGGAAGGGCAGCAGCCGTATTTACCTTTATCTTATCAAAGTATGCAGGTTTGTTCCCTACCTGAACTTTCGAGTTCCCTTCAAGAGGAAATTCCAAATCTATGGGGTTTGTATTTATTGTAGTACGCATCCTCTTTATAGGGGCAAGTTCGAGGGCTGCTGTTGTCATTGGATTCAGTTTCTGGAATGTGACCGCTCCATCTGCAATGTTCTCGGTTTTGACAAGACCATCCAACCCCGCTGAAGCGGCAGCCTTCTTAGCACTCTCAGCGGCGGCTGCTGCCGATGCACCGGCATTGTTTGCGCTCGTGTTTGCTGCCAGAGCGTCCTGCTTTGCGGTGTCTGCGGCGATCTCTGCTGCATCTCTGAAATCCCTAGCTTCCTCTGAGAGTTGGCGCGTTGTATCGGTGTACTGAGCGGCTGCATGCTGCATGCCCCTCACGAGTGTTTCGGAGGTCTTTGCATTATTTTCGCTCTGCTTTGCATTTAGCTCACTTATTGCAGCACCCTGTGAGTTGTTTGCCGTGATGTTTCGATCACGCTCAACCTCCTCTGCTATACCTGAAATATTCTTTTCGATGCGTCGCAGCTCATCAGCACGGACTACACCGACGCCGTCGAGATATTCAAGGTTCACAGCATCTGAAGGCGCCGATGGTGCTGCTACGTTCTTGATGCGTTTGCCGCCTGCCTGCCATGCACCATCATCGGTAAACATACCGCTCAGGAAGATGGCGTCATTGTTCTCCTCGGCGACATGCAGGAGCTGCACGCTCATTTTATCGAGCTCGGAGGCGAGCAAGATGCTGCCGTCATTGAAGTCCACCAGACTGCCGGTTGGTGTCTGCCGATAGATGCAGATGGTGGCCTGCTCGCTGCCTGCCGTGGTTAGTTTAACGGTCTGTCCCTCAACAGTATAATCCTTGTTATACATAAGAGGTGTGGAGGTGTTGCCCTGGTCGTAGCGAACTTTGACAAATTGTTTACTGAGATAAGGAAAAGGGAAGGTATATGTCTCCTTCCCTCCCTTATAGAATACGGTTGCTTTATTTTGCATGTTGTCTCCTTATTTCTTAGGTCTCTTATCGGGATAGTCGCTGCTCCCGATGACATGATCGATGTAGGTCATGAAGGGGATGAAGCGCGGGATAGGCAGGAGATTGTAAAGGGCCCGCATATCACGTTTTGCTGCATCTCCCTCGATCATATGGTAACCGCCATAGAGAGCACTGAGGGGAATCCCGAATGCTTCTTTGACGGCAGGAAGCTGAGACACAAAGTCTCCGGCAATGTCTGCATCCGTCCGCTCCTTCTTTTGGGAGCCCGAGCGGCTGACGGTCGTACGGATGGTTGTGTCTCCGGTTGCCGCCTCATAAGCATCATTTCCGAAGGACAGCGGAGATGTGAAGGCTGATCGCGTTGCGGCAAGACGCATAAGCACCCCGCCGTCAAACATACGCTTATAGTATTCCTCGGCTTTCTCATCCATGCCTGTTGCCTTCATTGCTGCATAGACAGCCCCTGCACGGAGCATGTATGCACCCAGATTGGTGGCAATCGACATCCCGAAAGCAATCATGTCATCCAGTTCTCCGGCGGTCATCGCCCGAAGGGTCTGGGCGTTGATGGCACGCAGATTGTAGTCTTTGAACTGGAAGAGCATGCGTGTCCCCCAGTTGAGATTTTTAAGGAAGCTCTTGTTGCCCTGCTTGGTTCCTGAGACAATAGCACGTTCTGCCTGCGCCTGTCCCATTCCTACAAATTTGAAGTAGCTCTCCGGGCTTTCCTTCAGCCACCCATCCATATCAAGATGAGTGATGTGGCCGCTCCCGTCTCTCTGAATTGCCTTATTGAGTTGTGTCTTGATGGTCTCTGCCATCTCTTCAGACACATGGGAGGCTTTGAGTTTTGCCTTAGAAAAGGGGTTGCGTCCTTTACTGAAAGTTCTGCCGCCGGCCCACTCGATTGCGTCTGCAATATAGGCAGCCCGCATGTCGCGATACATGGAATCGGTCATCTTTGGGAGCATGTTGAGTGTAGAGGTCACCTTCCCGAGCTTCTGGACACCATCAGACAAGCCGATCAACAGCTTATTGCTGATGCTGTTCCGCTCGGTGAGAGCATCGCGAATGACACGGTCTTGATAATTGATGTTCCAGACTTCGGCTTCCAATGAACGGCCGAACATATGACGTTCTGCGTCACGGAAGGCCTCTGCGGTCACTTTACCGTGCTTGATGTCTGCCGCGAGATCACGAAGCATCGGGACAGCACCAAAGATACGTCCTGCACCTCCGTAACCGATCGCACCTCCAATCTCCCCAAGCTGTGCAAAGCCCATGTTGGCACCGTTCTTGACATAAGAAAGGGCAAGTGCAAGACGTGCAAGTGCTCCCAGTTTCCCCATGGCATCTTCACGCGGGCGCATGCCGCGCAGTTCCATGATAGATTCTTCAATCTTCTTATAATCATTCAAGGTACTTTTGTTTGAGTTGCCGGTCCGAACGCTTGTGTCCAGTTCCTTCTGAATCTTAGCAAGGACTTCCTGCAGGTGCTTTTCGCTGTGAAAGACATTCTTTACGGCAATCTCTCCGGCGAAGCGCTGCATGTTCTTCTGTATGATATTGTCAAGATCAAAGTCACGTAGGTTATTGTCAAAGGAGAACTCAAATTCATTATTGGTTCCCTTGTTGAATTTCATGACACCCGAAGTGTCCATAGGGATGCGGGACTGCAGGAAGTTCAGCTTACCGAGCTGTCCAATATTCGTCCGGGCGATCGGGTCAAGGTTCGTCTGCAGATGATGTTTCACGGCTTCATCCACGCGGGATTCAAGCCATTCCTCCACTTCTGCGTCGGAGACGGCTTCTTTTTTTGTCTCCATCGGTTTTAGCCCCTTCTCTTCCCGCTCTACGTTCTTCTTTACAATCTCAGCATTCTCCATGCGAATGTCGCGCATCATCTTTTCGCGAATGACATCCCTCTTAGCAAAAGCACGAATGTACTCAGCAAGATCAGCTTCAGCATCCTCAAAACGGTTGTAATGCGCTAAGAACTGCTCGCGCAGATCATTATCGGTCATGCGCCATAGTTCGTGATCTACTTCATACCAATCAGGAGACACAAGATCGTCGGTACGTGCACCAAAATAGCGGGCACTGTTCCTGCCAATCTCAATTTGCTCCTGACGGAAGCGGTGCAGAGCATCGACAGCTCTTTTGACCTCTTCGGGGACATCTTCGAGCAGGGATGCTTTGTTCCCGCCATACTTTGCATTGTAGTGCAGCATCGTCATCTTATCAAAGGCGAGCTGTCCTGCACGGGGACTGAGTTTCTTATGCTTCAGAACCCAGTCTTTGCGTGCATCTGCCATCACAAGGAAAGGTTTTGAGAGCCGCCGAATAATGTACTCTTTCTGCTCTTCGGCGGGGAGTGTTGTCACATGTCCGAGGCCGCGTCCCCTCGGGTCTGTCCAGAGCTGTGCTGCATAACCTCTAGCCGTGTTCGACGGAGAGTTGAGCATAAGACCAACAGGCCCTTGTTCCAGATTCTTCGTCACCCTCTGCAAAACTTTGCGGGCACTCTCGGGGACATGTGTCCCAATATCAGCCTGCGTCCGTGTCGTAATGGTCGGTTCAAGCGCATAGAAGTCAGCCCAAAGCTGCGGGTTGAGCAGATTGTCACGGGAGAACTGAACCCCGGCAAAGGCGCTTGTGCCGTCATCATTGAAGTAGAAGCCGTGCCACATACGCTCTTTCTGCTCTGCCTGTGCTTTCAAGAGGTTCTTAACGTCGTCGCGGGATAGCTTAATGTTGTAGCCGCTCCCTCCGAGGGCTTTGTTCAGCCCTCCCTTGATACGAGACACAAGGGCAGAGGGAAGCATATCCTCCTCTACGGCGTGTGCAAAGACTTCTTCGGGGTCTTGTGTGTCATACTTACGGCGCAGCTCATTGAAGGCATGCCCTTCTTTGTTCATGTTCTGCCGAACCTGATTCATGAGGGAGGCATATTCCTTCTGGCCGAGGCTGTCCGCAAGGCCCGCATGAACACCAAATTCATGTGCAAGAAGGCTCTCAACATGGGCGGTGTTCTTGATGTTGTCTGTGATAAGAACGGTGTAGTCCTCATTGGGAACATAGAATGCTTTGGCGTCTTTCGGAATCTCAATCCCTGAGATGCGTGAGACAGCAGCACGGGCTTTCTCATAGGTTGTTGCAATGACGCGTCCATTTTGCTCGAAGCGGTCATAAATCTTGGAACCAATTTTCTTGCCGAACTCTGCATCATGAAGCGTTTTCATGTGTCCAATGGTCTCGCTGTGTATCTTTGCAGGGTCGATATCGGCAGCTTCCATATAGGCTTTTGTCTCGGCACGGTCGGCCACTTCTGCGACCTCTGCCGTGAGGGTTCTGCGTCCGCGGAGAGAGGACAAGGCCTTCCCTGCTCCGACGCCTGCAACAGACAAAACAGTTCCGGCGAGCATGGCTGCCCCAATATCATAGGCATAGTTGACATCTTCCCCTCCGAAGTGGTTCTTCAGGTAGTCATTTGTCGCCATGGCACCTGCAATCGGAGCATTCATCTTTGTCAGTTCATAGCCGGTCTTAGCGGCAATCTGTGCAATCTCACGAGCCTTACCGACGTTGCGGATGGCGTTGCCGAGGCGTCCAACCATCTGCGCACTTTTAACAGCATTCCCTAATGGGAGCAGGTTGATTGGGTCAATTATGGCACCAACAAAACCCGCAGTTCCAACAGCGAGGCTCGCAAGGATGCTGTCATTCTGCTCTTTCCATTTTTCTATAAGCACCTGTCGGTTGCGATCAACGAGCTTTTGATTGACGAGCCAACGGATTTCCTGACTGTCTCGCCCGTTGAGTAGAATAAACTGCTGTGCGTCTTTGTCGCCGGGAAGCGCCTGCTGCACATAGTTGACATCCTCCTGTGTGACAGGGTCTTTCTTCTCGAACCACCATTTACCGCTGTGGGCGATACCGCCCCATACATACTGAAGAGCGTTGGCGATGCCGGAAGTGGTAACGGAATCAAGGAGATTGGTTGACATTGCTTCAAGCATGGAAGCGGTCGGGACAGGCTGTTCATCAGCGTAATCTACGGTTGCAGGGTTTAAGTCTCCGTACATGACATAGTTGGATTTCTCTGCATGCAGAGGAGCAAGAATATCCCCGAGGGAACCTGTGTAGTTCTCTCCCCGGCCGCCTCCAAACATCTGAAGGTAACGCTGTGCTTCGCTGAAGCGCCGGTCCTTATAGGCATATTTAGGGTCTGGGGCCTCGAAGTCGTCGCACCACTGAGACACAAGATCGTAAAGACTGCCTCCGTTTGACATAAGGTTCGCCCATGCATAATGACGGGCTCCCCCATCAACAATCTCATTATGAAAATGTTGAAGCTGTGTGTCGAGGTCTGTGGGGTCACCTCCAAGGGCTTCAAGTGCGGTGCGCCTATCATATGTCCACTGGGCAATACCAAGGCTGCCCTCCCCGTCAAAGGAGATAGCACCTGTGTTGAAGCCGGATTCCTGTGAGATGTTCCCCATGATGGCGGCAGCTCGGTTGTCATCCAACCCTAAGTTCTCCGTCAGAAAGCCCCAGACACGGCGGGCATTGTATTCGTTTGCCATAGGTCTCCTTTCTTAGTCGATTTCAGTGTTCCATTTTGTGTAGTAAGAATCAGCACGCTGCTGATTAATGTCATCAATATCTACGGATGAATCATCAGCAAGAGAGGTCTCCGTATTGGTGTCTCTATTCTGATACAAGGCCCGTGCCTCTTTATGCAGCTGAGATAGAGTGATCTGACGCATCTCTCCACGATTATTGCAGGTGAATGTAAAGATACGTGTGCCGGAATTATAGCCGATCGTTGTTGTCTCATAATCCACTGTGGATGCCCCGTCTCCGCATGTCTTATAAATGTAGGAATTGATTGCCTGCTTGAACCAATAAGCATCATTATCGGTGCCGATGTTGTAATGGACATCCTTCGGATAGACACCCCAATGGTAGGTCTCGTAGTTTTGACGGACCATTTCATTGACTGCACTAAGAGCGCGTTCAGGGTCATAATTAGCATCATAGAGTGTTGTCCAGAACTTTTGAATGTCATTTGCGACGAATTGGTTTGCAGATAAACCGAAGTCAGCCCAATCCGTACTGCCATTCGCAGAAGGTACATTGTCGATCGTAAAGCCGAGCATGTGATCTTCTGCAGCCTCTGCGTTCGCCTTGTGCACATCTGGATTGAGACGTGCTGTTTGGTGTGCCTCTGCATAAAGGCGAAGCCCCTGCTGCATTCCTGTGTCTCCTCCACCAAAGGAGGTAATCAGTGTCTTTAGCGTATATGCCTCACGAGCAAGATCACCACCGAAGGTGTTGGCAACAGCAGCGGGATTGTTGATGATACCTCCTACAAAGGAGCGTATCTGCTCATTGTTTCCAATGTTTACACCACCATCATCGGTCGGCATGATCGAGCTGAGAATATTTGCAAGAGATGTAGAGAACGATTCCCGCATCCCGCTCAGCTGCGGCATATCCATCAGGCGATAGGTACTATCCCAGTTCCCTTCTCCAACGAAGCGCTGTAAAAGGGGAAGGGCTGTGCCATAAAGAATATCCTTATCTATGGTATATGTCTTGACCGGAAGTCCGTTGACAATATCATTACCGTTCACCCAAGCGGAGATGATGTCACTCGCTGCAGCGGGGTCGGTGATACTGCGGTTCCCACCACCGCTTCTTGTCCGTCCTGTGGCCGCCATCCGACGGCGCATCTCTGCTGCTCGTTCTGCTTCATCATGCTCAATGCCTGCTTTAATGGCGGGAATGAGTTTATTATATTCGCGGGCCTTTTCAGGGTCTGTTTGTCTCCACTCTGCTATTTCAGCAAGAGCTCCTTTGAGACTGCCGGTCTTGCGCTGTGCTTCCACCCAGTCATACTTCTCTTGTGTATGGAACTGGGCACTGTACTCACTTGCCATTGTCTTAAAAGACATCATGTCAAGAAGCT
>ERZ772967.2478-NODE-2478-length-11852-cov-3.412986_pt1 | contig 11852 bp, 9 predicted proteins | sample MGYA00511677_ERZ772967 | MGnify/ENA primary metagenome ERZ772967 (study PRJEB29015, sample SAMEA2737931) | human oral metagenome | biome: human oral; feature: human-associated habitat; material: dental | place: China | collected 2146 ...
AGGACGCCAGGCTCATTTTCTTCGTTGTCGACCGCCCAGCCCCGCTCGCGAGTGATCTGTAATTCCCTAAGTAGTGCGTCATAATGAGTGATCGTGTTTTTCGTAAAAGGTATGACGACAATCCTGTTCCAGATGTCCTTGACCTCATTTTCGGACATCCGCGCCAGGATGCTTTTACCCACGGCAGTGGAGTACATCGGTGCTCGCATCCCCACGAAAGATGCCATGCTCACGATACTTTCCCGCATGTCTTCTTTATATAGATAAACAACCTCATCCCCATCGCGAGCTACTAGATGTATCGCCTCGTTGGTCAATTCCGCAAGACGCTCGAGGTATGGCCTCGAAATCGATACCAGATTCATTCCACCGATAATACGGCTGCCTATTTCAAATAAGCGCATCGTCAATCGGTATTTCCCCGTCTCCTTGTCCTGCTGTACATAGCCGCGCGCGGTAAGGGAAGACAAAAGACGGTGTGTGGTGCTGATATGAAGCCCTACCTTTGACGACAAATTGGTCAATGTGACGCCATGAGGCTGGTTTGACAGTGCTTCAATCACATCCAACACACGGTCGATAGATCTCACGGGGCTTCCGGAACTGTTTACCAAGGGACGTCACTTCCTTATTTTCTCTTCAGATGCCTCTTGACAATCCGTAAAAACTCTTATAGTATAGCATTACATTCTACCACTACACGATAAACTATTTCACTATATGAAATAAGGAGATGACTGGAGTGGGTGATCCCGCACAATGGATTAAACAGGGAAAAATTATCGCAATACTTCGTGGGGTTGAGAGCGAAATTTGCTTAAGGGTTGCAGAAGCGTTATTCAACGGCGGTATTCGTTCTATGGAAATCACGTATGACCAAAAAAGACCGGAGACCTGGGAAAGTACGGCTGGCGCGATTCAAGAGGTCGCACGGCAGTTCCCCGGCAAGTTGCTGGTTGGTGCCGGTACGGTCACTTCACCGGAACTCGTGGATTTAACGGCAAAATACGGCGGGCAATTTATTGTATCACCGGATACGAACGTTGACGTCATTCGGCGCACTCGGGACGTTGGCCTTGTTTCCATTCCTGGCGCGCTCACCCCTTCAGAAATTTTGACAGCGCATCATGCGGGAGCGAATATGGTTAAACTTTTTCCTGCGGCTCGATGGGGCGTGAATTATCTCAAAGCGGTGCGAAGCCCCATTAGCAATGTGGATATTCTTGCCGTCGGCGGTATCGACAAGGACAATATTAATGAATTTCTTGCCGCAGGAGCTGTGGGCGTTGGCGTTGGGGGCAATCTCGTAAACAGCGAGTGGATCGAATCTGGAGGGTTTCATAAAATCACTGAGTACGCCAGGTTGTTGACGGAAGCAGCTGCCGCGTGATTCTCGGGTGCTTTTCCAGGAGATAATAACGATGAACTTCTTAAACAAAAAGGCGAAAGGATTGGAGCAGGGAGCAATCCGCGCTATGTTCGATAAAGCGACGGGGATGAGTGGCGTTATCAGCATGGGGATAGGAGAGCCGGATATGCCCACGCCAAGACCGATCTGTGAGGCGGCTACCGAGGCCTTGAACAAAGGGATAACGCATTATACCCCCAACGCGGGTGCGTTTGAGCTGCGCGAAGCGATAGCACAAAAATCAACGGTCAGGGAGATAGGCTACGACCCATGGACTGAGATCATTATCACGAATGGCGGAATGGGCGCCCTGTCGCTTTTGTTTCTGGTAATCCTCGATGAAGGCGATGAAATCCTGATTCAGGATCCGCAGTGGCTGAATTATGCCGCACAGGTACAGTACTGCGGAGGCAAGGCAGTGCGCGTACCGACAAAGAGTCAGGATAATTTCCAGATGAGTGCCGAGGTCATCGAGTCTCTTATCACGCCCAGAACCAAGGCGCTCATGATCAACTCTCCCAACAACCCTACGGGTGAGGTGATGCCCTGGAGCCATGTGGAAAAAATTGCAGCCGTAGCCCAGAGGCACAACGTTCTTGTCATCACTGACGAAGTGTACAACACATTGATTTATGATGATTCGACGCCTTATCGATCCATAGCCTCGCTGCCGGGCATGAAGGAACGAACCGTCGTCGTCAACAGTTTCTCGAAAGCTTACGCTATGACGGGGTGGCGGATTGGCTATGCCGCAGGCCCCGCAGATATTATTGACCGCATGGTCAAGTGCCAGGAAAATTTTAACGCCTGCGTCAATGCACCTGGCCAATATGCGGCTGTCGTCGCCCTGAATCACCCTGAATTGACAAAAGAGTTGAGGGACGTTTTTGCCGGGCGGCGAAAAGCGTTTCTCGAAGGGCTTTCCGATATCGAAGGGATCCGATGCAGCGAGCCTGGGGGAGCGTTTTATGCTTTTCCGGATATCAGCGCGTTTCGCATGAGCAGTCAGAGATTTTGCGAGCGTCTCCTGCTTGAGCAGCGCGTCGTGTGCATCCCGGGTAGCGCTTTCGGGGAGTGCGGCGAAGGTTTTATACGAGTCGCTTACACTTGTGTCGAGGAAAAACTGCTGGAGGCTCTTGAGAGACTCCGCACGTTTTGCGCAAAAATTTAACAAAAGGGGTGATAACGATGGCAAAGTATGTGACTTTTGGCGAAATAATGTTGCGCTTGACGCCGCCCGGTCATGACGTGCTCTTTCAGACGCCTCGCCTTGAAGCGACATTTGGCGGTGCGGAGGCCAACGTGGCCGTTTCGCTGGCAAACTATGGCGAGGACGTGGCCTTTGTGACGGCCGCACCCGCCAACCCAATCGGGGACGCCATGTTGCGCGAACTGCGCGGTTTTGGCGTCGATACGCGCTTCATCAGGCGCTGCGGTGATAGGCTGGGCGTCTATTATACTGAAACCGGATCGAATATGCGCCCCTCAAAAGTGATTTATGACCGCGCGCATTCGTCCATGTCGGAAGTAGAGCCTGGTGATTTTGACTGGGAGATCATCTTTGACGGCGCAAAGTGGTTCCACACGACGGGCATCACGCCGGCCATTGCGGAAGGGACGGCAAAAACGGCGCTGGAAGCCATGAAGCGCGCGAAGGAGAAGGGATTGACGGTTTCCTGTGATCTCAACTATCGCAAGAAGCTGTGGAAGTGGGGTAAGATGCCGAAAGAGGTCATGAGCGAGATGGCGCAGTACATCGACGTCATGATCGCCAACGAAGAGGACTGCCAGAAGTGTCTTGGGATTGAACTCGACGTTGACGTGACCTCCGGAAAGCTCGACGCCTCGAAGTATGAGGCACTCGCTCGTAAAATCATGGCGACGTACAAAAACGTTCAATATCTTGCCGTCAGCCTTCGTGAGTCCATCAGCGCGGATTGGAACAACTGGTCCGTAGTATTGGCCTCGAAAGACAGGTTTTACGTCAGCAAAAAGTATGAGATCCGCGACATTGTGGATCGCATTGGTGGCGGGGACTCTTTTGGCTCAGGGCTTATCTGGGGCCTGAACAACCTGGACGGTCCGCAGGCCGCTCTCGAGTTTGCAGCTGCGGCATCGGCGCTCAAACACACGATTTACGGCGATTTCAACCGCGTCAGCAGGGACGACGTTTTGACGCTCGTTGGCGGAAACTCGTCCGGGAGGGTTCAGCGGTAACTCGCAGAATTTACGTCTAGACGGCGGGTGTTTTGCGGGGCGATGCATGATTGACTCCCTCCTGTGGTGCGGTCTGGACGGGATAAACTCTCATTAGCGTACCTTGCTCAAACGTTTAAGTGAACAGGCTATTAACAGGAGGCGTATCATGAAAAAATTTCTTGTGCTCATTATGACTTTGGCTGCACTGCTGCAAATGACGGGGGCGCTTTCTGCCGCGGAAGATCTGGAGAAAATAAAGATTGGCTTTGCATTTCCCATGTCAGGCTCTGCGGCCATGGCCGGTAGATACAGTAGTCATGGAGCTCAAGTCATTGAAAAAGAGCTGAATGGTAAAATCACTGTCCAGGGGAAAGAGTATGACATCGAATTTGTCTACATGGATACCGAGGGGTCGGAGGAAAAGACCGTCAATGTGTACCAACGGCTTATTGAGGGGGAAGAGGTTATAGCCATTGTCGGCCCCGACTCCTCAAAGTGTGCTTTGGCGGCGGGGCCCGTGGCTCAAAACGCCGGCTGCTCCAATATTCCCACGTTCGCTACAAACACAGCCGTGACGGAGGTTGGAGATTATATTTTCCGCGCTTGCTTTATCGATCCCTTCCAAGGAAAGATTGCGGCGACATACTGCTGGAATGCCGGCTATAAAACAGCCTGCATCATGTTTAACAACGCCGACGCCTACCCCGTTGGTTTGAAAGACGCCTTTATCGAAAATTTTGAGGCCCTGGGCGGTCGTGTTTTGGCTATCGAGGAATACTCCGGGTCCGACGTGAAAGACTACAACGTACAGCTGACCAAGTTGGCGGCCCAAAATGCCGACTGCTTGCTGCTGCCGAACCTGAACGTAGAATTGGGACTTGAGATTCGTCAGGCCCGCACTGCCGGCATTACCTGCCCGATTGTCTGCGGCGATTCTGCTGATACCCCAGAGGTCGCTCAGGTGGCGGGTTCTGCTTCAGAGGGCGTCGCCTATGTATCCGCTTTCTCCGCCGAGTCCACCGCTCCTGCGGCCGCTGAGTTCGTGAAGAAATACACAGCCATGTTCCCCCAGGAGTTGCCAAACTCCAATGCCGAATTGACTTACGAGGCGACGCAGATGGTCCTTTATGCCTTGGAGAACGCAAGAGAAATCAGCCGTGAGGGCGTTCGCGACGCCTTGGCCTCCCTGAAAGGTTTGGAGCAGCCGTCAGGTATAATGAACATGGGCGAGGACCGAAATCCCGTCAAAGGGGCGGTAATCATGCAGTACGACAGCAAGGGCGTTTCTCATTTTGTTTCCGCTGTCAACCCTGATTAAAGAACATTGAAATTAATTTACCCGAGGAATGATTTTTTGTGGTAGACCTTTGAGCAAGGTGCGTGAATGGGAGGGTTAAGAGAGCAGAGGGGGTGTTTCTGTGGCCACCATCCTTCAGTTTCTTATTTATGGTTTGCAGCTGGGTAGCGTGTATGCTTTGCTGGCGCTTGGCTACACCATGGTGTACGGGATTGTGGGAATGATCAATTTTGCCCATGGCGATTTCCTGATGATCGGTGCTCTGGGAACATATTTTATTGCAAAACTGTTTGACGGCAGTCAGATTGATGGAACGTATCCAATGCTGATTGTGGGAATCATCATCATTATCGCCATGCTGGGGACCGGAGGGATTGCTGTGGGGACCGAAGTCATTGCATATCGTCCGCTGCGTAACAAGCCAAGGATGATTGCACTGATTACGGCGGTTGGGGTTTCCATGTTTCTTGAGAATTTTCCGCGTGCTCTGCCGTTTATCGGCCCTAATCCACGCTCTTTTCCGACTTTGTTCCAGCCCGTAACTTTCAGAGTGATGGGGGCGTCCATCACAACCACACAGATCATCATGATCGTTTTGGCCTCCGTCACAATGATGGCACTTTATTTTGTGGTCAACCGTACCAAAATAGGCGGTCAAATGCGCGCGGTCAGCATGGACAGGGATGCGGCGTCCCTCATGGGCATCAATGTGAATAAGGTCATATCCATCACGTTCTTCATAGGCGGTGCGCTGGCAGCCGTATCCGGCATCTGCTATGCCAGTGCTTATCCCCAGGTTGACGTGTATATGGGTTCCTGGCTGGGCAACATGTCCTTCGTGGCTGCCGTGCTTGGCGGTATCGGCGATATCCGCGGCGCCATGTTGGGAGGATTTATCCTGGGGATCGCCCAGATTTTTGCAACGGCTATCAACTCCACTTTCGGGTACGCTGTGGGCTTCATTATTCTGATCGTTATTCTCCTGGTAAAGCCCGCAGGCATTATGGGCAAGTTTGTCATTGAGAAAGTATGATATTGAGGCGGGTCGGATGAATATGAAAAAACTGTTTAAAAGCGTATATCCAGCCGCGCTCGTGTTCCTGTTCTACGTTCTTGTAACGCTCCTGCGTTCAATGAGAATCCTTAACGCCTACTATATCCAGGTAATGATGTTTGCCGGCATCAATATCATGATGACGGCCAGTTTAAATCTGGTCAACGGGTTTACAGGGCAGTTCTGTATCGGCCATGCCGGCTTCATGTCGTTGGGCGCTTACGGTGCTGCAGTAGTCACCACAATAGTATTTCACGGCAAAAGTATTCCTGCGGCGGCTCATGTGCCTGTCTTTTTATTGAGTCTGCTGACGGGAGGGTGCGTCGCGGCTTTGGTGGGCGCGCTGATAGGGCTGCCCTCCCTGAAGCTCAAGGGCGATTATCTTGCTATCGTTACGCTGGCTTTCGGCGAGATCGTCAGGGCAATTTTACGTCTCATCCGGCCTATCGGCGGTGCTCGCGGCATGATAGGCATTCCCAACTATTCCAACCTTGCGTGGATATTGTTCTTCGTGACTGTGACGCTGTACCTGCTGCGCAACTTGATTTACTCTCCATACGGCAGGGCGTTCCTGGCCATCCGGGATGACGAGATTGCAGCTGATGCAATGGGAATCAATACCACCCGTTATAAAATCATTTCTTTCTGCGTTGCCGCTTTCATTGCCGGCGTAGCGGGGGGGCTGTATGCGCATGTGCTGGCGTTTATCCAACCTGACTCTTTCAGTTTCACAAAGAGTTCTGATTTTCTGGTCTACCTCTACGCGGGCGGCTCAGGTTCGTTGACCGGCTCTGTCCTTGGGGCTACGTTATTGACCGTGCTGCCGGAGATACTACGCTTCCTTGCGGATTGGAGGCTGGCGGTTTATGCGGTCATTCTGGTCGTTGTGATGTTGTATCGCTCCGAGGGGCTTTGTGGAGGAAAAGAGCTTCCTTTTATGCGCATTTCCCGTGCCTCCCTATATGAAACGCCGCTGTTCGCTGCAAAAAGGACACGCGAGAAAAGAGCAGAGTCATGAGTCTGCTGGAAGTTAAAAACCTCTCCATTATGTTCGGCGGCCTTTGTGCGGTAGACGACTTTAATTTAGAAGTGGAGAAGGGCGAACTGATTGCCGTGATTGGCCCCAATGGTGCCGGAAAAACCACCGTGTTCAATATGCTCACCGGCATCTATAAGCCCACCTCTGGTGTCATCACACTGGAGGGGGAAAACATGGTGGGACTGAAGCCCTATCAGTTTGCGCAGAGTGGTATCGCCCGCACGTTTCAAAACATTCGGTTGTTTTCCAATGCCACGGTGGCTGACAACGTAAAGATGGCCCATACTATGCGCAACAAACAAAGTATCTTCAAGTGTCTTCTGCGTACTCCTGGCATGATCCGCAGCGAGCGGGCATTGGACGAAAAGGTGATGGAACTGCTGTCGCGCCTGGGCCTAGCGGATAAGGCGGATATCCCGGCTAAAAACCTGCCTTATGGAGATCAGCGGCGTCTTGAGATTGCGCGTGCGCTGATGACCGCTCCAAAGATACTGTTGTTGGACGAACCTGTGGCGGGCATGATCACTGCGGAACTGGAGGATATGGCTCAACTGGTCTCCAAGATTCGGCGGGACTTCGGCCTGACCATTATCCTCATCGAACATCACATGAACTTTGTTATGCCCATCGCTGACCGAATAAAGGTGCTGGATTTCGGGAAAACCATTGCTGAAGGTCTGCCGTCTGAGGTGCAGACCAATCCTCTCGTCATTGAGGCCTACCTTGGAGGGGGATACCAAGATGCCAATGCTTGAAGTACGGGATCTGCAGGTCTCCTACGGTGCCATTCAGGCAGTGCAGGGGGTATCCTTTGAAATGGACAAAGGAGAGATCGTGGCGCTGATTGGCTCCAACGGCGCGGGGAAGTCCACGATTCTACGCACAATATCCGGTCTGGAACACGCTAAAAACGGCTCTATCGTGTTCCAAGGCACAGAACTAACAAAAATGAAGCCTCATAAAATTGTGGAGTTGGGGATATCCCATGTGCCGGAGGGGCGGCGGGTGTTCCCCAGGATGACCGTGACGGAGAACCTTCTCATAGGAGCCACCTTGGCAACGGATAAGCAGGCCGTCAGAGACGACTTGGAGCGGGTGTTTTGCATTTTTCCCCGTTTGAAGGAAAGGGCAGGACAGGAGGCTGGTACACTGTCCGGCGGCGAACAGCAGATGCTGGCGTTGGGCAGAGCGCTGATGACTAACGGGACGCTCCTGATGCTGGATGAACCCTCAATGGGGCTTGCGCCTATCGTCGTTGAAGACATCTTCCGCGTAATCAAGCAGATCAACGAGAACGGCGCCAGCATACTGCTCATTGAGCAGAATGCTTTCCTGGCTTTGACGACCGCCTCGCGCGCTTACGTGCTGGAGACGGGAACTATCACAATGCAGGGTGCTGCAAAGGATCTTTTGACGGATGAGCGTGTAAGGGCGGCCTATCTTGGAGTCTAAGGTAAACAGTCGTGCCCCCATAGGTCAACGTGCTTCAGCTTCAGAGGTGCATTTAAAAAGCGATGGGACACGCACCGTGTGTGAGGCTGTTGCAGGGGATTTTTGGCGATGAGTGGGGTTCTCATTCATTCAGTCATGGGTTTTAACGTCCTGCATGATACATCCCTGTGGAAATCGAGGCTTTGGTGACTTACAAATAAATGATGCGTTAACGATGGTTCTGAAAGGGGAATAGCATGATTGACGTAATCAAAAAAATCAGGGACATCGGCATAGTCCCTGTAGTGAAGCTGGACTCTTCGGAGCAGGCTGTCCCCCTGGGGAGAGCGCTGATCGCGGGCGGTATCCCCATTGTCGAGGTGACGTTCCGCACAGACGCGGCGGAGGAGTCCATCAAGAAGCTCGTAGCGGAGCTACCCGAAATCATGGTCGGCGCCGGCACTGTGACCACCATCGACCAGGCGAAGCGTGCTTTGGCTGCTGGAGCAAAGTTCATGGTCTCCCCCGGTTTCAACCCCAACGTCGTGCGCTGGTGCATCGAGAACAATATTCCAATAACCCCTGGCGTCAACAGCCCCTCTCAGATAGAGCAGGGCATTGAGTTGGGGCTTTCCGTTCTGAAGTTTTTCCCTGCGGAGCAATCGGGCGGTGTGAATACGCTGAAAGCTTTCGCCGGGCCGTACGGCAGCGTTATGTACATACCGACCGGCGGCGTGAACCTTAAGAACATGTGTTCTTACCTCGCGTTTAAGAACGTCCTTGCAGTTGGAGGGAGCTGGATGGTAAAGCCCGATACCATAGCCGCAGGAAAGTACGATGAGATAACAAAGCTTTGCCGTGAAGCCGTCATAACAGGACTGGGTTTTGAGCTGCGTCACGTCGGGATCAACGACCCGGACGAGGACGCAGCCAGGAGGGACGCTGCACGGATGGAGGAACTGTTCAGTTTTACGTCAAAACCCGGAAATTCGAGCATCTTCGCAGGTGTCGGGTTCGAGTTTATGAAAAGCCCTTACCTGGGGAAGAACGGGCACATCGCCATTGCGACGTACAGCGTTGACCGCGCCGTTGCCTGGTTGGCCAACCTGGGCGTTAAGACGAGGCCGGATACGGAAAAGCGCGACAGCATGGGCTCTCTCACAGTCGCTTACCTTGACGAGGAGATAGGCGGCTTCGCCGTCCATCTGGTAAGGAGGTAGCCGAGCTTTGCGATACCGAATGCAACGGCAGGGGATGGAAGATAAAAAGGTCCGTAGGTGACAGCCATTCACGGTAAATGAGGTTTACAGATTGCAGCAGCGCTGTCATTCTTTCCACGCCCCCTTTCGGGAAGGGGCCCAAGCGCTTCTTCGCCCGATGATTCCGGGTGCCTCTCCTGCGCGTTCTTCGATCGGCGCAGCGGAAACGTCGTCCGGCCCGTAGCCCCTCACCGGCAAGAAGGCCTCAACCAACAAGAAGACCTCAAAAAGCGAGGTCCTGCCTCGCGACAGGCAGGACCTCAAGTCAGGAATAGAGCGCGCCAAAGACGCCCTCCGGTGAGGGAGGCGTGTGCGCGGGGAGCCGTTCGTCCGTCTCAGCGGCCTCCCGCACCGACGGTTGCGTTACTTCTTTGGGTCCTTCGCCATCCGCTCTTGGGAGAGGGACGTTTTGCCTTGCCCAAGAGCCTGTATGGATACAAAATGCGATCCTACCGGCAGCGTCTGCGAAGGAACGGAGCCGCTATGGACAGCAGGAGCAGCCCGCCGAGGCCGGCGTTGCATCCGCCGCTCCCGGAGGCCTTTTTCTCCTCGGGTTTCGCCTCGGGCTCCTGCTTCTTCATGGACTTCAGGAGGATTCCCTGGTCGCCCAGGTTGATCGTTTTCTCGCCCTCGACGCCCTCCAGACGGCAACGGATCGACCGAATGCTGGCCGTATCCCACTGGCCCCTGGCCACCTTGCCCGAGATACGAAGCCCGTAGCTCGAGGCCTGGGCAGATGTAACCTCCTGTTCCAGGGCCTCTGCCTCCAGCCCCTCCGCGAAGGCCTTCGCGCCGCCTTCCTGAACGGCCTCGACCGCGAGCGTCCCGGGGACGAACCCGGTGGCGTCCGCCTTCAGGGAACCCGCGACCGGCGGCTTGGGCAGCGATATCCTCACCTGCAGCCTCACGGGCACGTTCCCTGCAGCGTCCGGCTCGCCAACGGAGATTCCCCACTGCTCCGGGTCCCTGGGGATGGCGTTGTCGTCCGGGTTTGTCGGCTCATCCGGCCTGGGCGTGTCCGGCGACGGGGTGTCGGGCTTGCCGGGAGAGGGCTCCGTGGGCTTGTCCGGGGCCGGCCGATCGGGCTTGTCCGGCGTGGGGTTCTGAGGGTTGGGAGTGGGGCCGGGATTGGGGTTGGGCCCAGGGTTGGGATTGGGTTGGGGATTGGGCCCTGGGTTGGGGTTGGGCTGCGGCACGGGATTCTCCGGGGCCTTGACGTCCTCGAAGACCTCGAGCAGGATCGTGAACTTATCGTCGTCCAGGTGAACCCGGGCGCTTGCGTCCTCAGAGGCGGCATTGCCCGGGACGATGTCCTTCGAGGCGTTCAGCCAGGAGACCCGGACCTTCGTAAAGCTCTCCCCCGTCGCCTTGTCCTTGGTGCGCAGCTTCTTCCATTCCTTCGCCTCGACGGAACCGATCAGGGATATCCAGCCTTTTTTGAGCGTCCTGGCGGTGAGCTGCGAGGGGTCCAGCTGGATGGTCAGTCGGGGATCAACGCCGTCTAGGTAGTAATAGTCGATGGTCTTGGCCTTGAAGATGGGGCTCCTGTCCGCCGCCTCGGCGCGCGTGCCGGCGACGTCGCCGTCATTGGGAACGACGCCGATGCAGCTGTATTTCCCCAGGCTCAGCTCCACGTTTTTGGAGAGGTCCCTGACGCCCCTGCCCAGAGAAAATGTTCTGGCCAGGGCCCTGTTCCCTATCCCGATATTGATGCGGGCAAGGGGTTCGTTTCCCGATGCCGTCCTCTCCGGAAGGCCGCTCAGACGCAATTCTCCGCCGCGGACATGGATATTCAGGGGACTCGTCCAGCTGAACCTCCTGCCCTCGCCGCCGAACTCCACCGCGCCGCTCAGGTTTTGGCTGCCGCCTGTAATGGCCGAATTGATCGTGAGGGGACCTGATTGAAATTTGCCGCTTTGCAGCTTTTTGTGTGTGTTGACGGTAATGTCCCTGAAGGACAACACCTGCCCCTGCTCGGCCGCCAGCATGCCGCCGAACTTGACCTCGGCCCTGCCGGCCACCTCCAGGGTCTTCGCGGCCACCAGGGTGGCTCCGCCTCCCGTCTCGAAGCCGTCCTCTTCCTTGATGGCTCCGACCGTCACCTTGCCCCCTCCGATGGACCCGGCGCCCGCAAGCTCCAGGACCCCATTGACCACCAGGGTCTC
>ERZ772967.2481-NODE-2481-length-11842-cov-3.317977_pt1 | contig 11842 bp, 7 predicted proteins | sample MGYA00511677_ERZ772967 | MGnify/ENA primary metagenome ERZ772967 (study PRJEB29015, sample SAMEA2737931) | human oral metagenome | biome: human oral; feature: human-associated habitat; material: dental | place: China | collected 2146 ...
CTTTCGTTTTCGGGATGTGCGGTGCAGCAACATCGCCGGTAAAGCCTTGTTTTCGACTATACATCGCTTGCAGTGCATCGTCGAAGCCTCTTTTGCGACTATACACGCTTGCAGTGCATCGTCGAAGCCTTGTTTTCGACTATACATCGCTTGCAGTGCACCGTCGAAGCCTTTTTTGCGACTATAACTTACAATCACGTCGGCAAACGCATCAACTTTGCTGGCATTCCTGCAAGCTTGCCGGCAAAAGAGGCACGAACGGTAGCATACCTCGCTGCCATGTCCGCCGAAAAAGGCTTGAATGATGGAATGCTTGAGCGGCCTGATGCACGATTTGAACCAAATATGGGGATGGAAAGGTGGGTTTGTGGGGAAGATGTGCGCGCGGGCGGTGTTATTTTCATCATTTGTAGGTATTGCAATCTTTTATGATTTGTTATAATTTTGCCAGCAGAAAGATGTTGTCTCGCGTGCAGGTGAGGCAGCTTGCATTTAGGATAAAATTAAACATATAAAAGAATGAAAAAGAAAATCGTGTTGATGTTGGCCGTGTTGTTTGCGGCATGGTCGGGCATACAGGCTAAAACGGCGCTGTTGATAGTGGCACATGGGTCGCCCATGGAGTCGTGGCGCAAGCCCGTTTTGGACTTAGAGCCCATGGTGAAACAGCAGTTAGCCAATGGCAAGTTGAAGGGCATCGACTTAGTGAAGGTGGCGCTTATGGAATATACCGAGCCTTCGGTGGCCTCAATGGTCAAGGCTTGTGAGGCCGAAGGTGCCGACAGCATCTTTGCTTTGCCCATTTTTATAGCACCATCGGGGCACACCGAAGAGGATTTGCCCAATATCTTGGGGCAGAAATACAATCCCTACGTGCGCGAGGAGCTGGCCGAAGAGAAAACCGAAATGGTGCATACACGCGTGCCCATCGTGCTGGGGCCGACGTTCTATTACAGCTATGTGCTGGAGAAAAGCATGCTCGATCGCATTCAAAGTCTATCGAAATCGCCGACCAAAGAGGCTGTAATCTATCTTGCTCATGGCGATGACGAGCGCATTGGCTTTTGGAAAGAGATGCTCAAGAACGTGGATCAATACACCAAGGAGCACACAAAGATTGATTATGTAGACCATGCGCTCATCGAAATGGGCCATGATTTTGGTAAGGAACTCATGCCCTTGCTCACCAAAGCGGCGCAGAAGAAGCAGCGCATCATCGTGCAAGGCATCTATCTGACATCGGATGTGAAACGCATGGCCGACCGTCATAAGATGGAGGATGTGCAGCGTGACTTAGTGAAAAGAACGGGTGTGGAGATTGTCTACAGTCCCGATGGCATTTTGCCGGCTTCGAATGGTCGGGTGGTTGATTGGATTGTGGCGCAGACCCAGCAGTGGTTGGCCAGCAAACGTTAGGCGAATAGGCGTATGAAGAAGCTCGCAACGATGAGCCTTTTGGCCTTGGTGTGTCTCTTTTGGGCGCCGCAACAGAGCGCTGCCGAGACGCGCAAACTCTATGGTTATGTTACCGACGCCAACAATGAGCCTCTTGTTGGGGTGAGTGTTCGGGTCTATCACACGTCGTATGTCGCGGTGACCGACCCGAAAGGGCGCTATCAATTAAGCGGCGATTGGGGCCGGGGTGCAACGCTTCTGTTCACATATATCGGTTACAAACCGCTGAAATTGCGGGACGAAGGACAGGAGCGAATGGACGTGAAGATGGAGGAAGCGGCCACGGGAATAGGTGAAGTGGTGGTGAAGGCCAAGAGCAACATCAACGCCATCGACCTGCGTTCGAAAGCCGGAATCGTGGAGAATGTCGATATCAAGCGGCTCAATGAAAAGCCCATGATTGACCTCGGGCTTGCACTTCAAGGTATGATTCCGGGGCTGAATGTCATCAATCAGGGAGAATTGGGCGCTGCTCCTCAGATTCGCATTCGTGGCAACTCTTCGTTCCGGCGCGGCAATGTGAGCAACGAACCATTGTATGTGTTGGACGGAAAGATTATCTCTGCCGAGACGTTTTATAATCTCAACCCGCAGGATATTGCCAGCATCAAGGTGCTGAAAGACGCGGCTGCAGGTGCGTTGTATGGCATTAAAGCTGCCAATGGTGTGCTCGAAATCAGTTCGCAACACGGCTATCAAGGCAAGATGATCGTCACCTATGGTTTAGATTTAGGACTGACGTTGCGCGGCAGGCGAGGCGTTCGGCTGATGGATACCGACGAAAAGTTGGAACTTGAGCGGCTGTTGCAGAACCCTTCCGCACCGGGCTATCGCTACAGTCGCGACTATTATGAACGCTATTATGCCGCCGACCCCCATAAAGAGCAACTCATTGCCGAGGGGGAACGGCGCTTGTCGGCGCTCAGAGCAGTGCATACTGATTGGTTTAAGGAGCTCATCCGCAACAATTTCTATCAGAAACATAATCTCAGTATCAAGGGTGGAAGTGGCACAACAACCTATTATCTCTCGGGCAACTATGCCTATCAAGGTGGTCGAATTGCCGGGAACGACAAGCGACGTTTCAGTATTCGGATGGGGTTAGACCAGCAATTAGGCAAGATGGGCTATCTCATGTTGGGCGCTACGGGCGGTTACGCCAAGACAAATACCCCCAATGGCTCGACCTTCGACCCCACCTCGTTGGTTTATAACCTGAATCCCTACGAGTGGAAGACGGGCGAATTGTATTCCTACCCCAACCGCACTTACAGCGATTTGCTGTATCAATATCAGGCCGATGCAAGCGATAAGAATGCCGGTGTGGACGTGAACCTGACGCTCTCACCGTGGAAAGACCTGACACTGGCCTATGTCGCAGGGCTCGATTTCCTGCAAAACGACGACCATCAGTTCACCCCTTCAACGGCTTATTCAGAGCAAAAAGACGGTGTTCCGGCAAATGCACGTGGCATATACCGTCGCACGAAAGGCACGACCACTAATCTGTCGAGCAATTTCCGCGCCACTTACAACCACGTCTTCGGTGGCGTTCATGACATAACGGTGGGCGCAAACGTCGACTATTACCTGTATAACTACGATGCAGTGGGCATCACTGGCTATGGTGTCGGCACCGTAGATGCGCCTTCAGCCATCAATAATGCGTTGCAAGGATTTCGTCAACCCGAAGTGAGAAACCCGAGAGACAAGAATGCGCAGATGGGTATTGGTGCCGTGGCGGGCTACACTTACAACACAATTTACGATCTTTATGCCACTTATAAGGCCGATGCGTCGTCGATTTTGCCGGCCAATAAACGCTGGAATGCAGCTTGGGCTGTTGGTCTTGGATGGACACCTACGAACTATTCCGGACTGAAAGACCTAAAAGCCTTGTCTAAATTGAACTTCAAAGTGGCCTATGGCGTGACGGCAAACCTCAATGGCGTGACATCTTCCAGCACAGTGGGCACTTTCATGTTTGGCGAACAAACTTACGAAGAGAGCCGGGCGCTCTCGCTGTTGTCACTTTATAACAAGGATTTGAAGGCCGAACAAAATAAGTCTTTAGACGTCGGCATGAACGTAGAGCTGTGGAAACGAGTCACGTTGGATGTGAATTGGTATAACCGTCGCACCGATCAGGCGCTCTTGGATGTGCCGATTGCTACCAGTTCGGGCTTCTCTTCGTTGAAGCGCAACATTGGTGTTTTGCAAAATCAAGGCATCGAAGTGGGGCTCAACGGGCGGATATGGGATAGCTTTGACTGTCGTTTGACCGTCGGAGGCAACATTGCTTACAACAGCAATAAGGTCATAAGCCTTTATTGGACCGATAAACTCTACTTGGATGAGCAGTCGGTTGTGCCCAATTATGAGGTTGGAAAATCCTACGATATGATTTATGGTGTCCATTCGTTGGGCATCAATCCACTCACCGGTTATCCCGTGTTTCTTACGCCCGATGGCCGTGAGAAGCAGGGAACAGAGCAGCTGACGCGCGACGATTTCGTTGCCTTGGGTCACCTGACGCCCCCTTATTCGGGCAGCTTCTATGCCAATTTCTCCTATAAGCAGTTCGATTTCGATATTTCTTTCTATTATGTGTTGGGTGGCAAACAGCGTTTCAACTATCAGTATGTGCGCAACAGCGATAATGCCAACTATAACGCAGTGGCCGGACAAACGGCAAAGATGTGGTTTAAAAGGGGCGATGAATACAAAACGTATTGGACACCTTTCTATACACAAAGCGTTGCAGAAAATAATCTTGTGCTCTATCCCAACTCGCGCACGGTGGGTAACAGCAACTATTTAAAACTCTCAAGTTTCTCCATGCGCTATCGCATTCCGTCGCGTTGGCTCCATCGTGTGATGCCTTTGGTGCAATATGCCAACGTAGGATTGCAGGGCTCGAATCTCTTTACGTGGACCAACTACAAGGAGTCCGACCCTGAAAGCGGCACCTTGGCAGGCACCATGCAGCCCGTTTTCACCTTTCATCTCAACTTAACATTTTGATAAGAGACAATGAAACAACATCTACCGATATTCAAAAGTGTGGCCATCGGTGTGCTTTCAATGGCTTTTGCCGCATGTAATCTGAACATACCGCCGCAAGATCAGTTCTCCGATCCCGATGCCATCAAGACGGTTTCAAATGCAAGGTCGCTCTTAGCTTCGGCCTATTTGGCCTATCCCCACGAAGAATATGCGTTTTCTTTGTTGGGCAACGATTTTGTTCCAACCTCGCTTTCGATAAAAGATATCTCGTCATTGCACCTTTATAATTGGGACGACCGCGAGATAAGCAAACTTGCGCCTACGCTTTGGCAAGGCTATTACAATGTCATTGCACAGTGTGATGCTTTGCTTGAACGCATGCAAGCCGTCGAAACGCAAGGGCAAACGGAGAGCGCCGAGAGACAAGCCATCATTGCTGAGGCCAAAACTTTGAAGGCTTTGAGCTATTTTCAGCTGCTTCGTGTGTTTGCACCGGCCTACGATTTAAATCCCGAGGCACCGGGCATCGTTTTGAAAACGCAGCTTGGCATCGAGGATAAGCCACGCGCTTCCATCCGCGATGTCGTGGCTATGATACGCCGTTTGCTGACCGAGGCCGTCCAAACGCCGCACGATCCGGCACGCAATGGCTGGCTCTCGCAAACAGCTGTGCAGTATCTTTTGGCCGATTTGGCGCTTTATGCGGGCGACAACGAAGCGGCCATCACCTACGGAAAAAGTGTTCTCGGCAAGAGCAACGATGCTTATTTCACCCCCGACGGCATCAACAGCCTGTGGCAATCCAACAGCTATCCGGGTCGCATTTTTGCCTTCAACATCCACACTTCCTACTATGCCGGCATTCAAAGTAGTGCCCGAGAAGGAGATTATTTCTGCCTCAATCCACAGTTAGACTACGTGGCTTCGGATGTCCGTCGTGCCTCTTTCGTCTATCCCTTTGTGATGGATGGCGTCAGCAGAACGCTCTTCGGCAAGTATAACCGGGCCAACAAAACCAATCAAGCCATTGGCTATATCAACACGATGCGCTATGCCGGCGCCTATTATATCGTTGCCGAAGCCTATTGTAGAAAGGGGGATACCGAGGCTGCACGCGCACTGATGAATCATTATTGGCATTGCATTGGCGTGGCCGAAGCACCTGCCGGCACCTCTAATCAAGTGCTTTTGCAACTCATTCTCACCGATAAGCAACGCGAGTTTGCCGGCGAAGGTGTAAACTTCTTCGACCTCAAACGCACGCATCTCGCTGCTTTGCCTCGCCAAACGCAGTGGGGCATCGGCACGAGCAACACCATTTCGACCGGCGATTACCGCTGGTGTTTCCCCATTCCGGTATCGGAATATCGTTTCAACCGCGTAGAACAGAATGCCGGTTGGCCTTCCAATTAAACGAAAAAACAAACAGATGAAACATATATTGAATACGCTTCTTGCAGCTATAGCATGCGTTTTGGCAGGTTGTCAGGCACAAGATGCACCCCAAGAAACCATGACCAACGGTGTGGAATTGACCATTCCGGGCAACGCAATCCTGTCAGAAGACGACACAGCAAGCATCTTTGTGCATGCGATGATTGCCTTTGCGCCTCAGCAACGCGAGTCGGTAAAGTTGTCTTTCATGGGCAATGAAAAGGCCATTTTGCATGCCGATAACGATGAGTTGGTTTTCAATCCCGGTCAGAAAGAGGTGGTCTTCCGCGTGAAATCGAATGGAAAGCATTTGCTTGCAACGCCTCAATTGGTGACCGTGCAAGTGGCTTCGGCTTCCAATCCGCTCATCAAGGGCTTTGGAAAAGGTGCTCAAATCACGATGAATCCCGATGCTGACGTGCCCCTTCTGACGCCAACGCAGTTGCAGTTGATTGCCGATGTGCAGACGAAATATGGCATCAACCTGAGCCGTTTGTTGGGAAAGATTCCCGTAGAAACCACCATCACATTCAATAACGATGATAAGGAGGGCTTTTTCCAAGGGCAAGCACAACGCGTTTATAAGGGTTACAGTGTGATAACGTTGAGCGATGATGCCACAGTTGACCACCCCAAACTGAAACTTTTGAGCAATCCCATGGGATTAACCACCTTCTTATATGATGTGTTGAAGCGCAAAACGGTCGACGACAACGAGTTTTTTATGAATACCCCCTATGGAAAGGCGGCCGTGAAAGCCATTCATTACGACGAGCGTAAGGAGACTTTCGAGGCATCTTTGGATGGGATTGCCTTCAATCCCGTGAGCAAAGCTGTCACCTTTGTGGGCGAGAAAGAAGATGTTTATGGCGACAAAGTGGCCGGATTACCCTTTGCTTACAACTACTCTGCATGGAACAGGCTGTTGGAAGAGAAAGCAAAGGGCACCATTGTCGAGATTGAAGAGGGAGGAAACTTGGTGGGATACACCATCGATGACGACTTCCTGATGATGGGAGGCTCGCTGGATCCCAATAAGTTTTTGGGCGTAAGTGCCATTGATAGAGATACTTTCGGCCACAATCCGAGCGATTGGGTGGCTCCTTCGGCATCGGTTGATTTCGAAAAGGGCAAGCTGTCGTTTGTCTTCCCATGGGACTTTGCCGACGGAAATGGTTACGAACAGGTGCGTGTTGTCTACACCATGCACCCCTAAGAAACATTTATTGTATGCAGAAAAAGCTTTTACGCCGTCTTTTTTGGGGCGTTATTATGCTGCAATGTATGCCTCTTTATGGTGTAAAAGCAATGACTTTACACCATAAAGAGGCATATATTACATTGCCAAAAGGCACCGTTGAAGGACAATTTGACAATGGGCTGCGCTACATCATAGTGCCCAACGGGCTTCCGAAACACAGTATTGAGGTGAGATTGGTCATGAATGTGGGGTCGTTGCAGGAGGAAAACGACCAGCGCGGAGGTGCTCACTTCTTGGAACACAGTGCCTTTATCGGCACGAAACACTTTCCAAAGCGTGGGCTTATCGACTATTTCGAGCGGCAAGGCATGAAATTTGGCCGTGACATCAATGCTTTTACGGGCTTCGATCGCACGATTTACTGGCTCTCGTTACCCCATCATTCAGCCCACGACAGCGTGCTCGATTCCACCTTTTTAGTTCTGCGCGATTGGCTCTGTGCTATTTCTTTCGATAGCGATCGCGTCAGAAAAGAGCGCGGTGTGATTATCGAAGAGTTGCGCAGCTATCAGCAAAACGACGACTTTTACGCTTTGAAGATTGGGCATGGCCGCTATGCTGAGCGGCTTCCCTTGGGCACATCGAGCGACATTAACCGCATTGACAGCCGGCGATTGCGCGCCTATTACGAACGTTGGTACACGCCATCGCATGCCACAGTGTTGGTCATCGGGCAGGTAAAGGCCGAGGAGGTGATTGCCAAACTGCGCGAAACGGTGGGCACCATTCCAAGGAAAAGCGGCGAAGGGACCGTCCGATGTGTGCCGTTGACCTATGCCCGAGGTGCCTCTTGGATGCAGATTACCGACAGTTTGCAGCGTGAAAGCAAGCTGGAACTCATCATCCCGCATACCACTTTTGCAGGAAAGACACTGCAAGATGCTGTCGACAAGCAACGCATGCGCATGCTGGTGCAATGCCTTTCAAACCGTTTGGCGGCCGATAGTGTACGCGGTGACGTGTCGAATAATTGGTATTTGGCCGACAAAGACCATTTTGTGGTAGCCCTTCGCGGGGCATCAGCAAACCATTTGGCGCAGCAATTAGCCAGTGTCGGCAATGAATGCAGACGATTGTTGCAGTTGCCTTTGGATGCAAACGAGCTGCAAAGGCTCATCGATGCACGTTTGGCACAGTTGCAACCCGACACGACTCAGCATCTTTCGGCCGATTTATGTGATGATTTCGTCGACTATATCACGGCTGGCGACCGTCCGCTTCGCGATGCTAACGATGTGAAATGGGTGCGCAAACAGGTGGCTGCGACCACGAGTCGGCAACTGCAAACGCTTTTGAAAAGGCTACTTCGCGCCATGAAACGTAGTCGGTTGTATGCCTATACCGTCGCAACGGGCGGGCAAAACGATACACTACTCACTGCTCAGCGGGCTGATGAAGCGTGGGAACAGGGCTGGCGACGCCCAATAGTGCCCTATATCGATCGGCATATCGTGGTCGAAAACGACACCGTGGCCTTGCCTTTGTGTTTGAAAACGCCGGCCAAAGTGAAGCCGGGAAGCGTGAAAAGCCAACGCCGATGGCCTGAACTGGGGCTTAACGATGTGCAGCTTACCAATGGAATCAGGTTGTTAGTGCGCCCCACCATGGACGAAGACCACACGCTTTTCTTGGCAGCTGTGGGACGAGGCGGCACGGCTGGCCTCCCTCCCGCAGCGCTTTTGAAGTATCATGATGCAGTGAGCTATGTGGATATGGGCGGTTTAGCCAAGGTAACGAGCGACACCTTGCTCTCGGTGATGACCCAAGAACAACTGTCAATGACCGTGGGTGAGGATGCGTTTTGGCATCAGTTGTTGGCCTCTTCGCCGGCAAAGAAAGCCACAGAGCTGTTTAATTTGGTGTACGAAAAGTTGTGTTTCCCAGGCATTAATCGTCAGGATTTTTCCGAGTGTGTGGCCAATGAACAAGCCAATGCAGGCAAAACGACGCTCCTTGACAGGCTGTTGGCACACGATGCCGACCGCTTAATGACCAACACCATCGACTCTTTGGTGGGCGATGGGGGAGCAATGAACAAGGATTGTGCCATGAAAGCTGCTTTGGAAATCCTGAATATCGACACGCTTACGCACTATTATAAACGCTTGTTTGCCAATCCATCGCAGCTCACAATCATTCTAACAGGCAACTTTGATGAGGCCGATGTGACGGCGAAAGCTATTGCAACTTTCTCGCAGATGGTGCCTCAGGCAGAGCCTTTGCCTCGTAAAGAAGAACCGTTCAGGAGGGAAAACAAAGTCTTTGTGAAGGGCTTCGAAGGCGGAAACGACCATCAGACGGTGGCGCATTATGTGTTTGCGGGCAACTATAAGCCTTCGCTTCAGGCTTCGTTGACCATGAAATTGATGCGCGATGTGTTGCAAGACCGCGTGCTGCAAGTGTTGCGTGAACGTGAAAATATCGTCTATTCGCCCTATGTTGACATGTATTACAGTGGCATTCCGCAGCAGAAATACCATTTCATGGTGACACTTTCGCTGAAAGATGAGAACCGTAAACGGGCGGAAGAACTGCTGAAAGGTATGCTCGATGAGTTGAAGACGCAGCCTGTTTGCACTGCCGAACTCCAGAAACTGAAATGTTCTTTCCTCGTGACCAAGGACAAAATACTCAACGACAAGGCACCTGCAGAGTGGAAAACAACCCTGATGTCGTTGGTGAAAAATGGCGAATCGTTGAGCGATTTCAATGATTATGGCGCCTGCTTGGGAAGCATTACGCCCGAGATGGTGCGGGAAATGGCCAGCAGTATGTTGGATTGGAACCGAAGGATAGTGGTCTATAAATCACAAAAACAATAAAAATGACAAAGAAATTCAGAATGATTTGGCTGCTCATGGCGCTGTTTATGACAGTCAATGTGTCGGCACAGCAGCAGCCGGAAGCCTATCGTCTTTATGACAACAAGGGTAAATCAATCAGCTATGAGCAGCTCGTCAAGAACCTTTCCAAGGCGGATGTGGTTTTCATTGGCGAGATACATAACTGTGTCATCACCCATTGGATGGAACAAAAGTTGCTGGAAAGTCTTTACAATGTGCACGGAGCGCAGTTGAAAATGGGCTTGGAAATGTTTGAAAGCGACAATCAACTCATCTTAAATGAGTATCTTCAGGGGCAGATTACAGGCGAACGATTTGAGGATGAAGCACGCTTGTGGCCCAATTACAGTACCGATTACGCAGGTTTGATTGGCTTTGCGCGCGAACATCACGTGCCTGTTGTTGCCACAAATGTGCCGCGTCGTTATGCCACTGCCGTGAAAAACCATGGTCTTGCCTATTTGGATTCGTTCTCAACCGAAGCAAAAAGTTACATGGCGCCATTGCCTATCCCCTTTCAATCAAATGAAAATGTTGAGCAGGGCTTTGCACTCATGGGGATGATGGGGAAGAATAAAAATGCCGATCCGCACCGCATTGCCGAGGCGCAGGCCATCAAAGATGCTACGATGGCCTGGCGAATTGCCCAAAATCTGCCGGGGAAGTTGATTCATTTCAATGGTAATTTCCATTCGGATAGCCGTGAGGGCATCATCCCTTATCTGTTAACATATAAGCCGGGGGTGCGATATGTGGTGGTGAGAGCCGTGCGACAGGAGGACATTTCGCACTTGGATGAGGCCTATCAAGGCATTGCCGATTATTATATTTGCGTGCCCGAGGATATGACGACGTCGTATTAAGCAGGGCATTAAATATAAATCCCCAATCGGTTTATGAGCAGCTGTATAGATTTTGTTTGTGGGTTGCTCGGCCGCTCTGTTGTCTGTTCTCTGAGTAGCCTGCTGCACTTTTAGCCAAGTGATAGGTCTACTGCCCGCCTTCCCGCTTCAATCAGGGAGAAAATAAGACAAAAGAGGGTGCTATTTATCATTCTTATTACTTTTATCATAAGAGTGATGGAATTATATGATATTCTTGATGGAATGTCAACTACAACAAATAGCTTACTATTTTGCCTTCTGATAACATTCAATATCACGCTGAAGATACTCTCGAAAAGCTGGGAACTCCTTGTCCGTATACTCAAGAATACGTTCCCGAGCCAGCAAGGGAATGCGATCCAAGCGTATGAGTTGGTCATATTCACCGAACTTGGGATAATCTACCCAAAGCTTCTCCAGCTCCTCTTTTGAGATGGAGGGATGCTCTGCTATGATTTCCTCATAAGTGCCATCAATCATCTCCCCTTGATAGATGACAGTCGAGAATCCTCCTTGGTGGGTATATGAGAAGTCTATACGTCTGATCCTTTTATCTGTGCCTGGGTTGCATTCATATAAGAAAATTGCTGTCAGAAATAGCTTGCCATTCTGGTTGCGTTCCTCTTGATACTGAAAAGTCAAGTAATGAGTGTAATTGCTCTGTAGAAATTTGAGACCAAAGTATCCCACATTGGACTCAATGGCGCAATAAGGGCTACCGTCATCATTGAGTATCGTTGCAAAGTAGACCTCTTGCTTCTCGTGGGCTTCACGAGAAGCAAGCTCCAACAGCCCCTCTTTCTTCTTGCGACGAGAATAGCGAGTTTTGTTGTAGCCATCTAATTGGCATAGGGTGGTTTCTTCTGTACCTATGTAATTACCAACCCAGGTTCTAATGAATATTGTCTTCATAACGAATTGTAGTTTTTTCCATTGATCTCTCTAAAGGACAGCACAGA
>ERZ772967.2483-NODE-2483-length-11840-cov-11.960967_pt1 | contig 11840 bp, 9 predicted proteins | sample MGYA00511677_ERZ772967 | MGnify/ENA primary metagenome ERZ772967 (study PRJEB29015, sample SAMEA2737931) | human oral metagenome | biome: human oral; feature: human-associated habitat; material: dental | place: China | collected 2146 ...
CGGAGGACCCCGACGCCATGTGGCAGCTCGTCGAGGCCATCACCGGCCTGGCCGACGCCTGCAAGACGATGGGTGTGCCCGTCACCGGCGGCAACGTCTCCCTGTACAACTCACACGGGAAGGTCAAGGGCAGGATCGACTCCTCCATCAACCCCACGCCCGTCGTCGGGGTCCTCGGCGTCATGGAGGACGTGCGCCGCGCCAACCCGTCGGGCTGGTTCGAGGAGGGGCTGGCGATCGTCGCCCTGGGGGAGACCCGCGATGAGCTCGACGGCTCGGCCTGGGCGCGCGTCGTCCACGACCACCTCGGCGGCCAGCCCCCGCGCGTGGACCTGGAGGCCGAGATGGCGCTCGGGCGCGTACTGGTGGCCCTGAGCGAAGCCGACGGACCGGATGCGCCCGATGGCGGGCGGCTCGTGCGCGCCGCCCACGACTGCTCCGCCGGGGGGCTCATTCAGACCCTGGTGGACGCCGTCCTGCGGCACGGGGTGGGGGCCAGCATCGACCTGACTCAGCTTCAGGGGCGCGACGACGTGGACGATTTCACGGCCCTGTTCTCCGAGTCCGGGGCGCGCGCACTGGTGGCGGTGCCCGAGTGGGCCGTGGAGGCCGTCGTTGCCGCGGCCGAGGCCGAGGACGTCGCCTGGGCGCGTCTGGGCACCACCGGCGGCGACATGCTGGTCGTCTCCGGTGGGGACGTCCTGTCCGATGGCGGGGCCGGGCGGCCTCTGGTGCTGGACCTGGCCGAGCTGCGCGAGGGCGCTGAGGCGACGCTGCCCGAGCTATTCGGCTGAGCTGTTCGGCGGGTGGGGGCGTCATACTCACAATCCCACCTCCCCCGCTCGGGCTCCGATGCTGCCCGGTACGGCGGCGAGGCGCATATTGCCGTTGATTGCTGACATGGTCGCGGTGGCTATGCGGGAGCGGTTGGAGCGATCAGAGGAGATGGCAAAGGCTGGGCGCAGGTAGCCGGGTTCTGAGCCGAGTGGATCGTCGAAGTCGATCCACCAGATTTCGCCGCGGGCTACTACCCCCGCGCTTCTTGCGCTTCCTGCACTTCCCGCGCTCCCCGCGCTCCCGCTTGAATCAGTGCGCGCCCGGTGAGGGGCGCGTTCTCCTGGGGCGTGTCGTCCGCGAGGGCGTCGAGCACATGCTCCTGTGTTCGCTATCACTTCGCGATAGCGTGAAACTGGCGTCAATCGAAGGAGGTTCATCGAGGAGGTATTGAGGAATATTCATTATTATTATTCAGGCCACGACCATCGGAATGATCAGATCCCATCACGTGCACTCGGCATCGGAAGGAATACCTGATGAAAGCCCGAAGAAAAGGCCCGATCTCGATAGTCGCCGCTACTATTTTCTCACTGTCCGCAATTGTTGAGCCAGTTGGTGCTGCTCAGGCGAAGGATTCGGCTGACGCTAGCGTCGGAGGGCTCCCCGATAAGAGATATGATGGATTCATTGAGAGTGGGTGGAACTAATGGGGGAACAACAGGATGTCGCACTGCGTGGAGCGATCGTTGCCGTTCTAGTGGTGCTCAATATGAGTGTCGTCGGCTTCTACGCGCTGTGGGAGGTGGCGGATACGATCGCCGTCAATCGCGCTGAGGAGCACGGTTTCGATCCGCAGCAACTGCTGCCCCACTTCGTGCCGTTCTGGTTTGCCGCGCAGGCTTCGCTGCTCAGCCTCCTGGCCCTTGATGTTCTTATGATTGTCGCGTGGCGCCGACGGCGGCGTTGGCAGAAGCTGCAGACTGCCGTCAACGATTCGTCTGAGCCGGCGATTCAGGTGGATCAGCAGTGGATCTCTGCGGCACCGCGGTCAGAGCGACCGGATCGTCAACATGAGCCATCGATGCGCTGAGCCCTATCGGGGCCTACCGGGTGGCTCCCCACCAGTAGGGCCCCGCACGGACCGCCGGCGTCCGCCCCCGGCGGTCCGGGCGCTGGGCTGCCCTGCTGGTTTGGTCAAGGTCGATTGCCAGGACGGAGCGACTGCTCTGGGCAAAAACCACAGGCGACGCTCATGCGGCCTCACCTTTCCACCACGTGAGGAGGACGATGACGGGGCGGGTGCTACTGCGGCTCCGTCCAGTGCGCATTGTCAGAGCCTTGTCTTCGGAGCAGAGGCATGACCGGTATACGGGGCTGCTCTTTCTGTCTGCTGGCGGTGGCGCGCTCGTGATTCTTCCTGCCGCCCGAGTCCCAGCTCTCACTCATACAGGGCTGGGGGCAATGTCACGGATTCGCTGCGGAACCGGACCGATCTCGGTGCGGATTACGACCGATCTCGAGCCGGAGTTCGACCGATCTCGCGGCGGAATGCGACCGATTTCGGCGCGGAGTTCGACCGATCTCGGTGAACGGGGAGGGCGGCTGGGGCGGCTCATCGCAGCGGTCGCCTGCGGCGGACCTGTGCCTACTATGAAGTCATGTGCCCGTCGTCCTCGCGGTCGCCGCGGCGGCCCGTCCGCTCGTCGTCGGCATCGACCGGCCGCTATCGCACGGATTCAGCGGATTCAGAAGCTCGCACCACCACCCGTATGTCTGGCGGAGGTGCGCGCCGGCGTCGTCGTCTCGTGCTGACCGAGCCGTGGAAGCTAATTCGCGCTCTCGTCATTCTCGTCGCCGTCGTCGCGCTCGTCGGCCTGGGCGCGCGCATGTGGGCCGGCCGTGGTGCGGGCGACCAGGCGGTCCCCGCGTCCACTCCGGGGCAGGAGCTGGCTGCGGACGCCGAGGCCCCGGCATCCGCCGAGTCGGATGCCGGGGCCAGTGCCGGGCCGTTGCCGACCCCCGCACCGCGGGTTGACGATCAGGGCTTCGCCCACAGCGACGCCGTCGGGGACGACACCTGGACGGTCGCCGACCCGGTGGCCCCGTCCCGGCCGGGTGCCGACACGGTTTACCACTACGTTCTCCGGGCTGAGAACGGCACCGATGTCGATGCGGCCGCCGCTGCCTCCGCGGTCGAGAGCGTTCTCAACGACGACCGCGGTTGGCGCACTGCCGAGGGGGTCTCCTTCGAGCAGGTCAGCGACCCCGATTCGGCGGACTTCGTCCTGTCCATCGCCACGCCGCCAACGGCGGATGCGCTGTGCTCCCCGCTGGAGACGGCCAGCATGTGGAACTGCCGCAGCGAGGAGAACGTCGTCCTCAACTCCGACCGCTGGACTTACGGCAGCCCTACCTTCTCCAGCCTCGACGCCTATCACATCTATGTGATCAATCACGAGGTCGGGCATTTCCTCGGGCACGAGCACGAGTACTGCGCCGGCGCCGGCCTCAAGGCGCCCACCATGGCGCAGCAGAGTCGCACCCGCGATGGCGGCTGCACGGAGAACGGCTGGCCCACCGAGGATAACCAGGGCCCCTGAACGGTTGCGACGGCCGCCCCCGACACGGCCGCCCCGGCTGCTGCGGCTACTGCCGAGATCGGTCGAGTTCCGCGTCGAGATCGGCCCGCTTCCGGCTCGAGATCGGTCCAGTTCCGCGTCGAGATCGGTAGTATTTCGGCTCGAGATCGGTCGGAGCTGCCGCGGCCATTGGCTTGATGCTCAGCATCATGAACGACATCATGATGTGCTGTTTGGTGTAGGGGGATGCTGTGCGCACGACGGTCACACTGGATGACGAGCTTGTTGTCAAGGCTGCTGCTTTGACGGGGATCGAGGAGCGTTCCGCCTTGCTCCGTGAGGCGATGAAGGTGCTTGTTCGAGTCGAGAGCGCCCGTAGGCTCGCCGCTCTTGGAGGTGCGGATCCTCATGCCCAGGCGGCGCCGCGCCACCGGAATGCGCACGTGTGATCCTCGTCGACACCAACGTCTGGATCGATCACCTTCATGAGCGAGAACCGGTACTCGCCGCCATCCTTGAACAGGACGAAGCGGCGAGAGTTCCCGGGGGCGCTTGACGATATGAGGAGGCTTCGGCCTGTTGGCGACGGCGACGTGCGTTGGTTGGTCGAGAAGCGTCGGCTATGGGGGAAAGGTCTTTCTGCAGTGGATGCCCATCTGCTGGCGTCAGTCCTGAGCACGGCCGGTTCTCTGATGTGGACGCGGGAGAAGCGGCTTATGGCGTCGGCGCGTGAACTCGACGTGCTGTTCATCGAACGACCTGCGTGACCGACGACAGCTGCAGCGCGGCGGGTGAGATCTGTCCGCCGTCGGCAATTGGGAGAGTGGGACCGATCTCGTGGCGGAAGCGGACCGATCTCGGCACGAAGTACGACCGATCTCGTGGCGGAAGCGGACCGATCTCGGCGCGGAGTGCGACCGATCTCGGCGCGGAGTGGGACCGATCTCGGTGAAGGAGCGGCGAGGCTGTGAATATGCTTAGGGCGTGGGATCGAATCCCGCAGACCGGCTCCGGGTACGGCTCCCTCATCACGGGGGAGGTGTCGGCATCGGAGAACTCGTCACCTACGGCAAATCCCCATCACATCTTGAGAAGGTTGATCGTGCCTCCCATACCTCCCACGCCCGCCGAATCCGTCTCCGTCTCCTCGGAATCTCCCTCCGGCCCTCCCGCCGAAGCCCGCATGTCGCGCCTGCTCGCCTGGGCCGTGCACGCATTCACCATGTCGGGACTGGTCTTCGCGACCCTGGCGGTGCTCTCCATGGTCCACAACGAGATCGGCTGGATGTGGGTGTGGCTCGCCATCGCTCTCGTGATCGACGGCATTGACGGCACCTTCGCCCGCGGCGCCCGCGTCAAGGAGGTCATTCCGTGGTTCGACGGCAGCGTCGTCGACATCGTCATCGACTACCTCACGTGGACCTTCATTCCAGCGCTGTTCATGTACCTCTGGGTTCCGATGGGGCCGAAGCCGGTCGCCAGCACCCTGCTCGTCGTGATCCTGGTCTCCGCAATGTTCTGCTACGCCAACGAGGGCGAGAAGTCGAATGACAACTACTTCGTCGGCTTCCCCGCAGCATGGAACATCGTGGCCGTCATGGTGTGGGTGCTCCAGACCCCGGCCTGGATCAATATCGCGGCGACCATCCTCATGACCATCCTCACCCTCGTACCGACCCACTACGTCCATCCGGTCCGCGTGAAGCGCTTCCGCGCGCTCAATGTCACCGCGGTGGGCGTATGGATCGCAGCCACCGCCTGGCTCCTCGTCGTGCACCCCGTGCGCCCGCAGGTGGCCGCGGTTCTATCGGTCGGAAGCGGACTCTGGCTCGTCGGCGTCGGCGTGCTGCGCTCCGTCCAGGGGGAGGCGCCTCAGAGCCCTCAGTCGTCCCAGTCGTCGGAGGCCTCCGCCAAGCCCTGAACGATCAGCCGCTCGCGCCACCAGCGCAGCGCCTCCAGGCCGGCGCTGCCCACGATCATCGCCATGACGACCGTGATCACCCATGGCGGGTAGTCGCGCCCCGTGATCCAGAAGTAGACGTAAGGGGCCAAGAAGCTGACGAGCGTGGTCGCCAGCCCGAGGAGCCGGTAGCGGATGCGACGGCCGGCCACCATCTCCACCAGTCCCCATGTGTAGGGAATGGCGGTGAGGATATCGATCGTCCACAGCACCCACACCTGGCCGTGGAAGCCGGGGACGAAGGCCACCGGGATGGCCCGCAGGGACGAGTACACGAACACCAAGAGATAGGCCAGGGCCACGGGGTTCCACAGCAGCCGCAGCGCTCGCGAGCGCGGTACCACCTCGACACCGCTGCGCTGCAGCGCCACGATCGCCCGGGACGAGCAGCGCAGGGTGTCCACGCCCGCGAGCACGGTGCGCAGGTAGCGGCGCGAGTCGTCGTCGCCGTCGGTCAGCGCCATGAGGAGTGCGAGAGGGCTCAGGGCGATGACGACGGTGCCATCGGGCGCGGGCGAGGCCGTGGCCGGAACGTCGGGCTTGTTCTCCGGCTCGGCCTCGGGCAGAGAGACGATGTGAATGAGGTCGTCGCCGATGGCGCGGCTGATCAGCGGTACCGCTTCGGCCGTGACCTCGCACAGCCACAGGCGCACGCCCTGCTCGATGGCGTGTCCGAGCGCCTGACCGATTCTCCAGCCGGCGCCGTCGGGCAGACGCAGTTGCGACGCCGTCGTCGTGGCGAGATCGGCGAGCGCGGGCAGCTCGACCACCTGCCTGACTCCCAGGTCGCCGCACCGCGTCACGCCTGCCAGCTCGCGGATCCGCGCCGCGTCGATACGGCGACGTCGGGCGAGCGGGCCGTCGAGGACGGAGCGCGCCGTCAGGGCCCGCGTCGCGACGACGCTTGGAGAGGAGAGCACAGGCGCAGATTGCCAGATCAACAGCGTTCTCGGCGACTCGGGGCCGGGGTGTCGTTGTTGTGCATGGCGGGGCTCAGAGGTCCAGAGGCTCAGATGCTCCCAGGAGCTCGTGGTCCCTGATCCGGATTGTCGGCAGGGGCCCGAGCATGCGCCGACTCGATAGGACTTCAATGGGGAAGAGCTCGGAGTGATAGCGCATGATGGTGATGTGAACCCCGCGGAGTCCGACCAGCGCACCACAGACGCCAGTAGTGTCGGCGGCATGACCGATGCGACCGCCGCCGATGCCGGCAGTGCCGGTGGCGCTGGCAGTGCCGGTGGCGCCGGTGGCGCTGCCGGCGTCAGCGAGGTCAGCGACATCAGTGAGGCCAGTGAAGTCAGTGAGGTTGTCGACGTCATCGTCATCGGGGCGGGTCAGGCCGGGCTGGCCGTGGCGGGCGAGCTCGCCCGCCGTGGGCTGATTCCGGGACAGGAGCTGCTCGTGCTCGACGCCGAGGATGGTCCCGGAGGCGCCTGGCGCCACCGCTGGGACTCCCTGACGATCGGTCGGGCGCATCGGATCGCCGACCTGCCCCAGTTCCCCGCCAATGATCTGGATGAGGGATCGCCCAGCAACATCGCCGTCCCCGGGTACTACCGACGCTATGAGGAGGCGCGCGGGCTGCGCGTCCTGCGTCCGGTGCATGTCACCGCGGTGCGATCCACGGAGCTTGCCTCGCCTCCGCTGTCCACCGGGGGCGTTCACGCGGCCGTGGGGGCCGCGGCCCGCAGCGGCCGTACTCGCATGAGCCGCCGGCATGATCCCGTGCGCCGTGACACTCTTCTGGCGGTCGAGGCCCGCACGCGGGAGGGGCAGCGCACCTGGCTCGCACGCATGGTCGTCTCCGCGACCGGCACCTGGAACCATCCCTACATCCCGCACATTCCGGGGAAGGACCGTTTCGCCGGCCAGCAGCTCCACACCGCCACCTACCGCCGGGCCGAGGAGCTGGCCGGGCAGCGCGTGCTCGTCGTCGGCGGTGGGCTCACCGCGGTGCAGATGCTCCTGGAGGTCGCCCCCTATGCCGCCGCAGTGACGTGGGCCACGCGACGTCCGCCCAGTTTCACCACCGGTCTCGATGACATCTGGGGTGCCGCGATGGAGCGGGCGGTCAGCGCGCGCACCGTCGGGCCGTTCCCGGAGAGCGTCGTGCGGTCCACGGGCGCCCCCACTCTGGCCAGGCATGTCGACGGCGTTGAGCGGGGGATCCTCGTCTCCAAGGGGATGATCAATCTCATCGGCGAGCGCGCGGTGCGCTTCTCTCCCGCGGCCACCGGTGATCATCCCGACGGGTTGGGGACCGATGCGATCACGGGTGGAGGGCTGGCGGTTCCGGACTCCTGGAATCCTTATCCTGAGCCCACCTGGGTCGAAGTCGACACCATCTTCTGGAATACGGGCTTCAGGGCGCCGCTGACGCACCTGGAGCCCCTGCGCTTGCGCGACCGGGAGGGCGCGGCCTCTGTTGATGCCCCGGTCGATGGCGGTCATCGGTATGAAGCGGGAATTCGTCTGGAGGGGCGCACCGGCGTGGCTAAGGATCCGCGCGTGCTGCTGGTCGGGTACGGGGCCAGCGCCTCGACTCTTGGCGCGTCCCGGGCCGGCGCGGAGGCGGCGCGCAGAATCTGGCGGCGTCTGCGGCATCAGGAGTGAGGGGAAGTCCGGCGGGGCCCGGCCTCAACCCCTCAATCCGGCTCCAACCTGGGCCCCTCAATCCGGCCCCAACCTGGCCTCCCGGCGGCGCCGCACCTAATCTGATCTGGCAGTCGGTAACCGTCTTTCGAAGGAGCAGTCATGACCTCAACGACCGATGAGTCCCTCTTCATGGTCGCGAACGTATTCGGCAAGGGCGAGCCCAATACCGCCTTCGCCCAGTACTTCACCGGGAAGAGCTTCCTGAAGAATCTGGTGGCCGATCCCGAGTGCGCCGTCGGGGTGCACAACGTGACCTTCGAGCCGGGATGCCGCAATAACTGGCACATCCACCATGCCACCAGCGGCGGTGGTCAGGTGCTCATCTGCACGGCGGGCTCCGGCTGGTATCAGGAGGAGGGCAAGGACGCCATCTCGCTGAATCCCGGTGACGTCGTGTTCACGCGGGCCGGCGTCAAGCACTGGCACGGCGCCAAAGCCGATTCCTGGTTCTCTCACATCGCGCTCGCGGTTCCGGGCGATAACACGTCCAACGAATGGCTCGAACCGGTTGACGACGCCAGTTACCCGGCTGCGTGACCTTCGTGAGTCTTCGACGAGGCAGACATTTTCGGACGAGATGACGGCGCCACCGTCGATCTCGTTCGACAATGTCTGCTTCGTCGGGGCGCGTGCAGTGGGGTGTGTGTGCCGGGGGAGGCACGCGTCGGGGCGCAGGTTGCGCGGCCCGCTATCGGTGCTATCGGCGGGCGAGGATCTCGCCGTGGACGACGACGAACCAGCCGTCGTCCGCCTCGGCCCACTCGTGCCACGCGCCGGCCATCTCCTCCAACTCGGCCGGGGTGGTCAGTCCCAACTCGACCGCTTGCGGGCCGAATGAGGAGCGGCAGCGCTCCGCCCAGGTCCCGCCCCACCAGGACCGCAGTTCCGGCGTCGCATAGCACCACGTCGATGTCGAGGCCTCCACATCGCTGAATCCAGCGGTGCGGAACCAGGACAGCAGGCGACTGCCGGCGTCGGGCTCGCCGCCATTGGCCCGCGCCGTCGCCATGTAGATCTGGCGCCAGCGCTCCAGGGCGGGCGGCTGCGGGTACCAGGCCTTGGCCGAGTACACGGCGTCGCGCGCCGCCACGAGCCCGCCCGGACGTACCGCCCGGTGCATCTCGCGCAGCGCGGCCACGGGTTCGGCCACGTGCTGGAGCACCTGGTGGGCGTGGACGACGTCGAAGGAGGCGTCCGCGAAAGGCAGGGCGTGCACGTCGCCGCCGACCAGTTCGACGGCGTCCGCCAGCCCCCGCGCCTGAAGGGTCGCCCGCGCCGCCTCGAGCGCGGCGGGGGCGCCGTCGAGTGCGACGACGCGGCCGGGGGCGACGGCCTCGGCGAGATCGGCGGTGATGGTCGCGGGGCCGCAGCCGACGTCGAGCAGATCGAGGCCCGCCCGGAGACGGGGGAGAAGATAAGCGGCGGAATCGGCGGCGGTGCGGTGAGCGTGACTGGCGAGGACGGCGGGGGAGTGCCCGTGGGTGTAGCGGGTGTTCTGGGTGCCGTTCTGGGCATCGCTCATGGTCGGGAGCATACGGGCCGGGGGTGCTGGGTTGCCGAGGTGTGAGTGGCGTGAGTTCTGGTGAGAGAGCGATAGATCAGTCACAATTCAGCCATGGGGGCGAATGAGACGGCTGACCACGCGGATGCCGCGAATGTCAGCAGGAGTAAGAACGGGTCCGCGCGCGCCCCGGCGGGCGCCCGGCCGCGATTCGATGTGCGGCACCACGATCGCCTGCTGATCGTCCTGACTGCGATCCTCATTCTTATAGCGGCGGCGGGGCTGGTGCTGTTCGGCATCGGCACCGCCGATCCGAATCACCCCGCTCATCCTCAGGCGGTTGAGGACCTGCTGCCGGTGCGGACATATCTGCGCCCGGCCGCCTCATGGGCTGTCCTGGTGGTTGTTCTGCTGGCCTCGGCGTGCCTTGCCGCGATCTGGTTCATTCGCATCCTGTCGGGAGTTCGGCGTCGGATCATGAGGCTGATACTCGGCGGCCTGCTGCTCGGTGGTGCATTCGTGGCATTCCCGGTCCTGCTCTTTCCCCTGGTCATGACGCTGGACGTGGGTACTGAGGTGTCGGCGGGGCAGCCGATGTATGACGAGAGCACCGGTCCTGATGAGGTCACGGTCGCGTGGTCGACCTTTCTCAGCGATGCGCAGGAGGCGGTCGTCTTCCGAACGCACGGTCCCTGGCTCATGACTCCGGTGCGGTTGGGGCCCGTCGGGTGACTCCAGTGTGGCGGGGAGATGCCGGCGTCGTCCGTGCTGGGTTGCGACCGATTTCGGCGCGGAAGTGGACCGATCTCGATGCGGAGTGGGACCGATCTCGATGCGGAGTGGGACCGATCTCGATACGGAGTGGGACCGATCTCGGTGCGGAAGTGGACCGATCTCGGCGAATGTGACAGGCATGAGTCGCCGGAGGGCGAGATGTTTCGTCTCAGTTTCCGGCGCGGTGCCAGGGTTGTGTCCTGACGAGGGCGACGTGCGGTTTGCGAATGCGACCGTGCGCCTCGCACAGTCCTCGCACAATACGGAATGAAGGAGTCCCCTATGCAGGGAGTTGTCGAGAAGGTCTACGAGCAGGTCGTGGCCCGCAACCGTGGCGAGGCCGAGTTCCACCAGGCGGTCCGTGAGGTTCTGGAGTCCCTGGAGCCCGTCATCGCCAAGCACCCCCACTACGCAGATAATGCGCTCCTGGAGCGCATCGTCGAGCCCGAGCGCCAGATCATCTTCCGCGTGCCGTGGGTCGACGACGCCGGAGCGGTTCACGTCAACCGCGGTTTCCGCGTCGAGTTCAATTCGGCCCTGGGCCCCTACAAGGGCGGCCTGCGGTTCCACCCGAGCGTCAATGTCGGCATCATCAAGTTCCTCGGTTTCGAGCAGATCTTCAAGAACGCCCTGACCGCTCAGGGCATCGGCGGCGGCAAGGGCGGGTCCGACTTCGACCCGCACGGCCGGTCCGACGCCGAGGTCATGCGCTTCTGCCAGTCGTTCATGACCGAGCTCTCCCGTCACATCGGCCCGAGCACCGACGTCCCCGCCGGCGACATCGGCGTGGGCGGCCGTGAGGTCGGCTACATGTTCGGGCAGTACAAGCGCCTGCGCAACTCCTACGACGCCGGGGTGCTCACCGGAAAGGGCCTGGCCTGGGGCGGTTCGCTGGTGCGTACCGAGGCCACCGGGTACGGCACGGTGCTGTTCGCGCAGTCCATGCTCGCCACCAAGGGCGAGACCCTGGAGGGCAAGAAGGTCGCGGTCTCCGGTTCGGGGAACGTCGCCATCTACGCCATCGAGAAGGCCCAGCAGCTGGGCGCCACCCCCATCACCTTCTCCGACTCCTCCGGCTACGTCGTCGATGAGGCCGGTGTCGACCTCGACCTGCTCAAGCAGATCAAGGAGGTCGAGCGCGGTCGCGTCAAGGACTACGTCGAGCGCCGCCCGGGCGCGCGCCTGGTCGCCGAGGGCCGTCCGTGGGACGTCCCGGTCGACGTCGCCCTGCCCTGCGCCACTCAGAACGAGCTCGACGGCGACGCCGCTGCCACCCTGGTGCGCAACGGCTGCACCGTCGTCTCCGAGGGCGCCAACATGCCCTCCACCCCGGAGGCCGTCGAGGCGTTCCAGGCCGCGGGCGTCCTCTACGCCCCGGGCAAGGCCTCCAACGCCGGTGGCGTGGCCACCTCCGCGCTGGAGATGGAGCAGAACGCCGGTCGGACCCGCTGGGACTTCAAGACGGCGGACGCCAAGCTGACCGGCATCATGGCGGACATCCACGACTCGTGCGTGGCCGCGGCCGAGGAGTACGGCCGTCCCGGCGACTACGTGCTCGGCGCCAACGCCGCCGGCTTCACCCGCGTCGCCGACG
>ERZ772967.2486-NODE-2486-length-11826-cov-3.802226_pt1 | contig 11826 bp, 5 predicted proteins | sample MGYA00511677_ERZ772967 | MGnify/ENA primary metagenome ERZ772967 (study PRJEB29015, sample SAMEA2737931) | human oral metagenome | biome: human oral; feature: human-associated habitat; material: dental | place: China | collected 2146 ...
AGTTTCGGTTGAAAGTGCGGTCATCTTTTTAAGGGTTTTTTTAAAGCAGCTCTTCCACACTCACGCCATTGAGGCCGTCTGAAACCACGCTGATTTTGTAATCGCCAAAACCGCTTGCAGGCGTACCCGATTCGCCGTTTACGCGTTCGACTTTCACGGCGTCAAACAGTTTATGTGCAGGCTGGCTGCCGAGTGCGCTGTCGTGTTTGAAAACAATCAATTTACGTGCCGCCATTTCACCACGGGTGGCGGAGCGGTCGTGTTCAAACATCAGCGTCAGGGCTTGCCAGAGTTTGGCTAAGTCCTCGTCTGAAAAACCGGTCTGGGAGGCAAGGTTGGCGGAAATGAAGCCATGTACGCGGTAAAGCGCGTAAGGGACGATGTATTTGCGCCCCATCATAGTGTCTTTACCCTCTTCTTTTTCTGCTTCAGAAGTTACAGCTACGCGTGTAATACTTAACTCCAACGGTACAATGGGGTCGATAGATTGGGCGAATGCCAGTTGTACAGGACCACGTACTTGACCTGCTTTTTTAGCAATCTTGCTTTTTTCACCATTTTCATCGGTTTCTTCTTTTTCCTTCCCTGTACTCATTACCGCACCAAAAGTACGAACGTCAAAAAAGTTTTCACACATCCAATCGCGTGCAATGTCTTCATAATGTTTTTCAGGTTTGGAAATATTTTCTCCTTCCCCTCCTTTTTTCTTATTCTTCCGTTTTTTCTCGTATTCTTGCCAAGCCTTGAGATTAGCTTTGACTTCTTCGCTTTCCATATAAGCTCGTTCAATTTGACGGTTTAATACACCTTTTTCTCTTACAAAAATCTCATAGCCAGCATGACCTGATGAAGTCATATCCACAAAATTACGGATTTTGCGTTTCAGGCAGACATCGGTTACCAAGCCTTTGCTGGATTCGGGGTCAAGACGCGGCATATTGCCCGCATCGGGATCGCCGTTGGGGTTGCCGTTGGTTACGTCAAAAAAGTAAACAAATTCATAGCGGTTTTGAATGGCAGACATTTTCTGGCTCCTTAGTTTTCTTCATTTTCAGAATCGGCTTCATCAGCCAAATAATTTGTTTGTTCAATATCTTCAGGGATATTACCGTCTTCTTGCTTATTGTATTTTTTGAATCGTTGCTGGTAATAACCGACAACAAAACGTCCTTGCTCTTCCAGCGACAAATGGCGTGGGAACGGTGTTTCTGCATCGAAAACACCAATAATTTCGCCAACCTTTCCTTCCAACCAGTTTGCCAGTTTTTTGGGATCGCCTTTTACCCATTTAGCTTTTCTTCCTTTTCTCAAGGCTGAAATATGCGTGCGATAGTTATCCAGCAATAAGGGAAAAGTGCTATGCGGAGAACTGGATGCACCACCGTAAAATTTATCCCTTACCCCAGCATTGAGTTCACCCAATGCGGAAGACTGCGCCAATTCGATAATGGCAAACAAGCGTCCCAAACGATAGGGAATATCGTGGGTTTCTTCATTTAATCCCATTTTAAGTTCCTCTCTGTACAAACTGTTACGGTTAATAACTGCTTTAATTACGGCAACACGCAAACCGGAAATGTATCCATCAGAACGGATACGTCCAATCATTCGTGTCAACATAGTTTTCGGATAAAATCGCCCTGTTAAAACCGAACGCATATATTCTCCAGCCAGTTGTGGCGGAATATCTTTACTTTCCGATTTTTTCAGACGACCTTCCGCATCTTTTCGCTTCGGTGTCGTTTCTAGGAGAATGCGCCATACGGGAGGTTCTTTACCCTTCTTCCATGCAGACGGTTCTATATGCAAATCCTTCCAATGCTGCGCCAAATTTTCCGCCAACTGCCCAAACGTGGTGTCCAGCCAAAACCGAACAGAAATCCGCGCAGCATTAGGGGCAAGCCCTAAGATATAAAAACGGGTATTGGCAGAGAGTTCGGGCGCAATTTCTTGCAGCGGACGACCTTTGCCGATTTGTTCCAATACGTTGAAAACTTTGGCGCTTTCTTGTTCGTCATCCGGCGGCGTGAACACGTGCGCGAAAAAGCCTTCGGCAGCCTGCGCCGTAGCGTTATCGTCCGCTTCCGCCCAAAAGACCGTGCTGGCATCGCCGATGGTCAGGCAGTGATTATTTTCGCGGCGTAACAGATAGTTCAGCGCGGTGGTGTAGGCAAACGCGGATTGTTCGGAAACGGGCGCATTTGCGCCTTGCTCCTTGCCAAAGGAGGCAAAGGCTTCTTTGTTAAACGAAATAATCGAACCGCCGGAGCTTTGCCCGCCAAACACGCCTTTAATCGCCGGATGCAGCCGTGCAATCGGGGCGGTGTCGCCGCTAATCAGGCACAAGCCCTCAAGCGCTTCATCGCTTTTCAGGCAGCCTGCCCACAAGGTTTGCGCGGCTTCGCGTTTATGGATAAGTGCGGTCGGTTTTTCAAGAGAAAATGCGATGTTGGCATCGAGCATTTCGGCTGGCAGGTTTTCGGCAGCGAAATGTGCAGGCTGCCAGTTTTGCAGAAAACGGCATAAGGCTTGCAGGCCTTCGTCTTCGCTGTTTTGCAGTAAATCGAGATGGTATTGCTTAAAGGCATCAAAGGTTTTTTCAGACGGCGTAAACGGTTTTTCTTTGGCTTCGGCTTTGTTTTTATTGGCTTCCACGCCAAGCGCATAAGAAGTTTTATCCCACAGAAAAAATGGCTTGGGTGTAGTACCAGGGCGTTTGAAAGATTGAGGCACGCTCATCAGCTTCGGCTGCGGCTTTTTATCGGCAGTCAGATTTGGCACAGTGGTTTTCAGACGACCTTCTTTATCCAACACCAAAATCCAGCCGATTTTCTCCTCACTAAAGCCATAAGGCGGCACTTTTGGGTTGCCCATTTCATCGGTTTCCGTTGCCAAACGGCGGTAATAGCGGGCAAGGGACGCAAGAATCATGCTTTCACCTCCTCGGCGTAAAACGGCGGCACATCAATCACGCCCGCTTTCATTTGTGCGCGGAAAAAATGCGGCGTGTTGCCGTGGTCAAAATCAATATCATGCAGCATCCAGCCCAAATCGCGGTTTGCCTCGCTTTCTGATAACGCCGACGGCGGCAGTGGTTCGCCTTCGTCAATCAACGCAAAATCAGCAGGAAATTCACGCACGCCCAAACAAGGCTGCTGAAAACATTGCCCCTTTTTCGCACGGCGTTTGAACATCTCGATATGCTTGATAACGGACTCATCCGCCCCTGCTTTTGCCGTCAGCACTGCATGAGCCTCAATCACATAAGCCACGTCTTTAAGCACCGTCGCCGCGCGTTGCTGGCGGTCGTCTTCAATCAGCGTATATAAATCGGCAACGCTCTTACGCTTCATCGCACCACTGACCTTACCCGCCGAAATCTTGCCGCCCAACTCATTGCGCCGCACCGACTCAAACCGAATCGGCTTTAACACATAAATCTTATCAATCACCCAGCGAATCGCCGGCTTCCAATGCACCGCCGCCAAAATCCCGCGCGCCGCCGACGGCGTGATGACATCATAAGACACCCGCTCCACCTTCATCTCCGGACGGGTAAAACAGGCATAATCGCCCCAAACGTGTAGGCGGATTTGGTTCATTTGGTTCTCCTTTTGGTTGTACACACGCCCCTTCATAAAGAAGGGGCGGATTAGCTAACTAATCTAACTACTTTAGTTTCAATCCACGCATGGTTAAGTGCGAAAAGTTTTCAGACGACCTAAAAAAACAACGGAAAAACTCTTAGAAATCAGTATTAAGCATTCTTTAGAAATATTTTCCCGAACGATTATCAAAGGCTGGTTTAGTACCCTCTAGTACCGTAACTACTCGTTTATTGATTTCATCGTTTTCAATAGCACCAGCCTGATAACTTATTGTGAAATTATCGGAACGGCTGAAATTGGCATAAATAATTTGTTCAGCATCGCAAACAACCGCCAAATTAGGGTTATGCGTAACCATAATAATTTGGCGTTTTTTCTTTGCTTCAGAAAGCACTGGTACTAATAAGCGAAATACTGTCTCGTTATCTAAATTCTCTTCCGGTTGATCAAGAATAATCGGCAATTGTCCTTTATCCACCAATAAGTAGAAGATTAATAACAATGCTCCTCTTTGTCCTGGTGATAGCTGTTCTATCTGTGTATCCTGAAATACTAATGAATATCTTGGCTCAAGGAACTCCAAGCCAAATATCAGATCATAAACAGCATTGGCAGTCTGATCTTTCTTCAATATATTAGAGATACCAACTGCCTTTTCATTATTGCCCTTGGAAGCTGTTTCAATTTTTTCAAATAGATTACTTATAAAACCTGTAACCCCTTCTTTATCATTTAAATCATAGGCATCAAATAATGTTCTAATAACGGTTAATGCCTCGTCTTGTCCACGAAATTCTCCAGAAGTTTGTTTGATTAATCCAAATAGCTGGTTAGCAATTGCATCCGAAGAAGCAGACAACGTCGCCTGAAATTGTAATTTATAGTCATCTCTTATCAGAGAATTATCTTGGATTAAATCTTGAACAGGTTTAAATAATTTTTCCCTTTCTTCACGTTGCGCATTTAACGTATCAAAAATATCTCTTGATAACTGCAATCTTCTTTCACGGAGTTTTTCAAGCTCTAAAGGTAGTTGTTCAATCTGTTGTATCCTTGTTTCCAACCCTATTTTCGTTTCAGGTTCAGTAGGAGACCCTGTTAAAGCATCAAGTTTTTGCGTCCATTCTGTGAGTTGTCGTTGATATGCCTCATACTGCCTTTGCGGCGCATCCAATTGAGCAGTATATGTTTTTTGTTTTCCTGTTAATTCGTTAATCTCACCTGCAACTCTTTCACTCTCCGTTTTGAACTCTAACTGTTTAGATGAAATCACTTCCTTTTTGGAATCTAATGCTGATATTCTAATATCCAGTACAGCAATATCATTCCAAGACAACTCAAGTAAAGTTAAATCATCTGTTGATTCTTGTTCCAGTTGCTCAAATGAACGTTGAAGTAAGGATAATCGTTCCTGAATATTGAATATCGCTTGTTTTTGCTTAGCAAGTACTGTATTTGCGCTAGCAATAGTCTTCTGACGTTCTTGTCGGCTTTGTATTTGTCGATTAACTTCATCAAGATCATCAGCAATTTTCTGTTGTGTTGTATCCAAAGCAATTTCGGGCTTGATAACCTCATCTGGCTTGAGCTTTTTGTGTTCCTCAATTTGCGTATTTTTTAGTTGAAGTGCTTCAGTCAGTTTTTTTAGTTCGATAGGCTGTAATTGCTCTTCAATTCCAACAATTTCTTCATTAATCTTAGCTAAATCTTTACGATATTCACTTAGTCTATTTCTAAGAGATTGTTCCTGTTTTTCTATTAATTGTTCGAAATCAAGTGCATCAAGTCGCATATCTTCACTCGTATGTGAAAATATGACCGAACGAAGTTCTCGTTCAAAAGCATTTGATTTACCTGATGTATGCTCATTACAAAGTTCTTCGAAATATCCTTGCGGGATATAACGTACACGTTCTGTTTTTTCTTCTGGAGATAATTCATTAAGTAAACGTGATTCTTCACCACCATCGCACCAAATTAACGTTCCTGTAAAATGATTAGCTGGCTCTCCTGATTTGCCCCAGAAGCGATCTCTTTTCAAAAAACTAAAATGCTTTGATTGCTTGGAATTTCCAAGCATCGCAATTACATCAGCCAATGCGCTTTTACCACTACCTTTATTCCCAATAATAGCTGTCAAATCAGGATTTAAAGGAATTTCACAACCATCCAGCCATTGACCTACAGGTTTTATTCCTGTTTTTTGAACTTTTACAGAATCAATATAAAAAGTTTTATTTAACTCAATTTCATGTAATTTAGGTGGTTTTTCTCCAATATAAGAACGTTTTGCAGGCTCTAAAATCGCTTGTTGCAATCCTTTAAAAGTTGGTTCTGCTTTAATCCAAGTTTTCTTATTTGATGGAAAATCACCATAGCCACGCTTATTGTTATTACCTTGTTCGCCAATAAAACAATGCGCATCGCTACCTGAAACAGCAAGTCTAGAGATATTTTTTAAGCCAGATTGAAAACTATCAAAATATTTCGCATTACCAGATGTTTTCTCCCCAACAAATGCAGCCCGCAAATCAGTATTATTTCTTGTCTCAAAAATAAGGGAACTCTGGAACAATTTCATTGCGTAAGCATAATGTTCTTGCCACTTAACTTCCACTAAGCCATCATTTGTATCCCAAGGCATTAATCCTATTGCATGTCCATTAGGAACTTTTGAGATTGCTTCTTTATAGGAATCAGCATTAATTTCAGCAATGATTGCTCCTGCTAATAATGCAGTTGTATCGCAAGAAACTTTCTGTTTATCAAAACCATGAACTATTAATTTATCTTCACCTATATGTTCTTGAGCTAGTTCTATTAGTGCGGATTCTGATAATGGTCTATCGACTAATTCTATTTTTAATGCAGAACAAAAATCTAAAAGGTTCTGTTCTTCAATTTCATTAGAAAAGATAACATGGGCATTTAATCTTCCTTTCATTGGGGAAGCTAATCGAAGTTCCATTCCTGGGAAAACAGTTTTTTCCAATTTAGGCGAATCGGGTTCTTTTAACCTATTTTGCAATTTAAACCATCCGTCAAACGTCCAATAATCCATAATAGCAAAGACTTCTGGTTCTGCATTATTCAAAGCATGAATCATTTCATCGATTAAAGCATCATCATGTTTTTTATCTCCGTTGAATTTTTCTCCATTCCAATGAAATGAAGCTGGAGTATGAATGTGCAAATCCCATTGACTCCAAGTTGAACCACGCAAAATTTTTTTGTTATTCATAATGTTATCCTTAAGTTAAGATTTTCTAATCAGTCTTATTTCGTTAGTCTCATATCAATGAATTAGCATTCTGTAGAATATTATCCCTAGCAAATACCAAAATCAACTTCTAAAGAAGTTAAATAAAGAAATCAACCTCAAAACACCAAACTCTCCCCCTTTAAAAACGCCGTATCCTCCCAACTCAAACCCGCCACTTCATCATACAAATCCAGCCCGATCAGCGCATAAAACTGTTTGCCGAAGTTTTTCTCGTTAATCGGTTCGATACGCCCTGCTTTATACAAGGCGGCGAGGGCTTTTTCGGGGATTTGGACGGTGTAGGGTTGCAGTTTGCGTAAGAGTCCGCCGATGTGGTCGGCGTGGTGCAGGCTGCTAATGAGGTTTTCGGCATCAACATCGAACGGAATAATCAGCGGCTGCATATGGCTTTCAATCATGCGGAATTTGTCGGCGATGGTTTGGAATGGGAAATCGAGGCTTTGCCCTGTATCGTTGTGCATTTTCAGAATTTTTTTATTGTCTAGTTCGCTGCCTTTTAATTGATAAAGCTCGGCGAAATAGGCGGCGACGGCTTGGGTGGATAAGAGGTCGTCTGAAAAGCTGTCGGCGGTCAGGCGCATAACGGCGGCTTGGGCGGCAAGTTCGGGCGGGGCTTTCCATTGTTCTTCGGGCGCGAATATCCAGACGAAGCTGTTTTCAGACGGCCTTTTACCTTCGCGGTTGCAGCGTCCGGCGGCTTGGGCAACGCTGTCCAAACCTGCTTCGGCGCGCATTACCAGTGGAAAATCCACATCAACGCCGGCTTCAATTAAGGAAGTGGCGATAACGCGGCAGGGTTCGCCGTTTTTCAGACGGCCTCGGATTTCATCGAGCTTTTGGCTGCGGTGTTTGGCACACATTAAGGTGGTCAGGTGGAACGTGCCGTCAAGGTGTTTGGCTTGGTCGTACAGGCTGCGGGCGTGGCGGCGGTTATTGACGATGACGAGCATTTGCGGGTGTTCGGCAAGTTTGGCGAGCAAGTCGGCATCGGTTTGTGTGCCGATGTGTTGCACGGTGGTGCGGCGCAGTTTGTCGAAAAGTGCGGTCGGTTTTGGGGCGATTTCGCGCACGTTTTCAAAGCCGCGATAGAAGCCGTTTTCGGCTTGCACGGCTGGCTGGGTGGCGGTGCACATGACGACAGAGCAATGATAGTTTTGCGCCAATTCTTTGATGGCTTGCATGATGGGCAGCAACAGATTGAGCGGCAGCATTTGCGCTTCGTCGAGGATGATGACGGAGCCTGCGATGTTGTGCAGCTTGCGGCAGCGCGAGGAGCGGTCGGCAAAGAGGGATTCGAAGAATTGCACGGCGGTGGTCACGACAATCGGCGCATCCCAGTTTTCCGAGGCAAGGCGCAATTTGTCTTTGGTGGCTTCATTTTGCAGTTTGCCGTCGTCGAAGGTGCTGTGGTGTTCCAACACGGCTTGTTCGCCCAATTCGCCAAAGGCTTTGCGAAATTCGGCGGCATTTTGTTCGATGATGCTGGTGAACGGGATGACGTAAATCACGCGCCGCATACCGTGCCGTTTGGCGTGTTCCAGCGCAAATGCCATGGAAGTGAAAGTTTTACCGCCGCCGGTTGGCACGGTGAGCGTAAACAGCCCTTGCGGTTGTGCTGCTTGTTCTACGGCATGATCGAGAATTTCACTGCGTAGACGGTTTAAGGCGGCATTGCGTTTTTCGGCTTCGGTTTGCTCTGGAGCTTGGGCGAGACGTCGTCTGAAAGCGTTGATAAATTGATTAAAATTGTGCTGTAAGGCATTTAAATCGGGATAACCGCCGCGCTCGACGGCTTTGTTTTCTAGGTTTGAATAAAAGGCTTCGGTATCAAGATAATCGGCATCCACCAAGCACGAATAGAGCATTCGGGTGAAGAAAGCGTAGGAGAAAAAAGGATGATACGCGTCGGCTTTGAGTGGCGGTGCGGACAGGTTTTGAGGGGGCTTGATTTCTTGTTGCCACAGGTTATCGAGAACGGGAATATCTTCGCTGAATTGCAAGGCTAAACGCTGCTTTAATGTGTGACGGTTATCACCTTCACCGTTTCCATTAGCCAACCCTGCATGGTGCCCCGCAATGCAAAACGCCATTAACTTGCCGATAACATTTCCCCAACGTTCGACAGCAATTTTGGCTCCAGCAGTGGAATGATCGACTGATGGGCCACCATGTAATCGGCGATTAAAGGGTTCCGAATATTTCCCTAAGTCATGAAGCCGTCCCGTCTGGCAGGCAATTTCCTGCGCACCAAATACCCGAGCAAACTCCGCCGCCATTTCACCAACATTGACCGAATGGCTTTGCAAGGTTTGCCAATGTTCGTAAGGCAAGAGATTGCCGAGTTCGTCTTGCGCGGAATGGGCGTAGCGAATAACAGATTGGGACATTTTGGTTTCCTGAGGTTGAATACAATATCTTTTCAAATAAAGTGTGGTTTCTTGATGAATAAATTGAAATTTTTAGAGACATAACACCACGCTTATTTACGCACAGAGCATATCAAAAATATTACATATCATCTAACGCCGATTTTTCATTCTGAGACCCCAATCACACTTTTTATCCCCTGAAATTTGCCTCATTTCATGCTAAAGTTTATGCACCATTTTTCATAAGGATTTACCATGTCTTTTGTTGCTCAATTTGCCGATAAACTCCGTTCTCTCGCCGAGGTTTTAATTCACTCTTTTCCGGAAAAATTCAATTCCACCTTGTTTGAACAAATCGAACAACAAAGAAAAGATCCAACAACAAATATCGGGCAAATGGCTGTGGCGGTGGCGATGTCGGATTTTGTGGCGGAGGCGTGGCAGAAACAGCCTGCGTTTTTAGCAAAATGTTGGGAAAAACTACCGCACTTTGAGAACTGTGACCGCTACACCGAGCGGTTAGAGGAGGTATTACAGCATGTGCAAACGGAAGAACAGCTTTATCGGGAATTACGTCTGTTTCGCGCCCGTGAAATGGTGAAGCTGAGTGTTTGCCAAAGTCTCAATTTCGCCACGGTGGAACAGGTTTTTATTCGCTTGTCGCAACTGGCGGAAAGTCTGATTATTGGTGCGCGCGATTGGCTTTATGCGCGGGCTTGTGAAGAAATGGGCACGCCGACGGATGCGCAGGGCAACGCGCAACAGTTATATATTCTCGGCATGGGCAAACTTGGTGGCTTTGAGCTGAATTTTTCTTCCGACATTGATTTGATTTTTACTTATCCAAGCCAAGGAGAAACCGTGGGGGCACGCCGCAGCGTGGATAATGCGAAGTTTTTCACCCGTTTGGGGCAACGCTTGATTAACGCGTTGGATCAATACACCGCCGATGGCTTTGTGTACCGCACGGATATGCGTTTACGTCCCTTTGGCGACAGTGGCGCGCTGGCACTCAGTTTTAACGCCATGGAACAGTATTATCAGGATCAAGGGCGCGATTGGGAACGTTACGCCATGATCAAAGGTCGCATTTTAGGTGCGCAAGCAACGGATCCCAATGTTGCCGTTTTACAGAATTTATTGCGCCCGTTTGTATATCGTCGCTACATTGATTTCAGCGTGATTCAGGCGTTGCGCGAGATGAAACAAAAAATCGAACGGGAAGTGCGCCGCCGCAACCTCACCGATAACATCAAATTGGGCGCGGGCGGCATTCGTGAAATTGAGTTTATCGTGCAGGTTTTCCAGTTAATTCGCGGTGGGCGGGAAATTGCCTTGCAGCAGCACGAATTGCTGAATTTATTGCCGGAACTGAGCAGGCTGAATTTGATTTCCATCGAACAGGAATCCGATTTGCGCCACGCCTATTTATTTCTACGTCGCGCGGAAAATGTGCTGCAAGCCATCAAAGATCAACAAACCCAACAACTGCCCGATAACGAATTGGATCGTCAACGTTTAATCTTCGCCTGCGCGGAATTTACCCAATGGGATGCGCAACAAGAAAGTGTTTCCGTCACCTACCCGATTCACGATTGGGCGAGTTTTCTCGCTGTGTTACAAGAACATCAGCGCAAAGTGCGGTCAGTTTTTCAGTCATTAATTGGCGATGAGCAAGAGGAAAACACATCGGAAAATGCGTGGGAAGATTTCCTCGAAACGGATTTTGACGAACAGGAATTGCTCGGCATTTTGCAACAAAACGGTGTGCCGGAGGCGGAACAAGATGCGGTGTTGGATCGCCTGTTGCAATTTCGCAACGAATTGCCTCGTTATGCCATTGGTGTGCGCGGGCGGGCAGTGCTCAATCGCTTAATGCCAAACCTGTTGGAACAAGTTTTACACACGCCCAACAGCCCTGTTTTACTGCCACGGATTTTGACGATTATTGAAAAAATCCTCACGCGCACCACTTACCTCGAACTGTTGGCAGAGAATCCGCAAGCCTTGACGCAGCTTATCGAACTGTGTGCCCAATCAAAATTTATTGCAGAACAAGTGGCGCGCCACCCGATTTTGCTCGATGAATTGCTCGATCAAAAATCCCTGCGAAATCCACCGCACTTTACCGAGTACGCTTCCGAATTACAGCAATATTTATTGCGCCTGCCGCAAGATGACGAAGAACAATTTATCGACGGCTTGCGCCAGTTTAAGCACGCAGCCCTGCTCCGCATTGCCGCTGCCGATATTCTCGGCGTATTGCCGGTAATGAAAGTGAGCGACCATCTCACCTATTTGGCTGAGGCGATTATCGGCGCGGTGGTCAATTTGGCATGGCAACAAATCGCCGTGCGTTTTGGTGTGCCCGAACATTTGGCGGAAGGGGAGAAAAACTTCCTCGTGGTGGGCTACGGAAAATTGGGTGGCATTGAATTGGGCTATAAATCCGATTTGGATCTTGTCTTCTTATACGATCCCGCCGGTAACAGTCAAACCGTGCGCGGCAAAAAAGTCATCGACAGCAACCAATTTTATTTACGTTTAGCCCAAAAAATCGTCAGTA
>ERZ772967.2487-NODE-2487-length-11825-cov-3.385302_pt1 | contig 11825 bp, 11 predicted proteins | sample MGYA00511677_ERZ772967 | MGnify/ENA primary metagenome ERZ772967 (study PRJEB29015, sample SAMEA2737931) | human oral metagenome | biome: human oral; feature: human-associated habitat; material: dental | place: China | collected 2146 ...
GAAAAATTTTAAAAAAATTTTAAGGAAAGATTGTTAGATTTGAGTATAATAAAGGAAAGAAATCAAAAAACTATGGTATAATAAATAAAAAAGTTTTTTAAAAAGCTTGCGCTCAAAAAAAGAATAGGTTATAATTCAAGTGGCGCAAACGTTTTCGCTAGATAAAGTAGGAAACAAGCATGAAAAATTTTTTGAGGTGATAATATGAAAACAAGACAAAGTGGTGTATTGATGCACATTTCCTCTTTGCCAGGCAAGTACGGGATTGGTTCTTTTGGTCAGTCTGCTTATGATTTTGTGGATTTCTTAGTTAGAACGAAGCAACGTTATTGGCAAATCTTGCCTTTGGGAACGACTAGCTATGGGGACTCTCCTTACCAGTCTTTCTCAGCCTTTGCAGGGAATACTCACTTTATTGATTTGGATTTCTTGATTGACGAAGGCCTGTTGGCAGAAGAAGATCTAAAAGGCGTTGATTTTGGTGATGATCCAAAAGCTGTAGATTATGCAAAAGTATTTGAAGCACGTCGTCCTCTTTTGGAAAAAGCGGTTGCTCGTTTCCTTAAAGTTGGCGATCTTGACAAATTCCGTCACTTTGTTGCGGAAAATGCAGCTTGGTTGGAACTCTTTGCGGAATACATGGCTGTTAAAGAGCATTTTGACTTGAAAGCTTGGACAGAATGGCCAGATGAAGCGATTCGTCGTCGCCAACCAGAAAGCTTGGCTAGCTACCGTGAGCAATTGGCGGACAAGTTGGAATACCATCGTGTAACCCAATATTTCTTCTTTAAACAATGGTTGCAACTTAAGAAATATGCCAACGATCATCATATCGAAATCGTTGGTGATATGCCAATCTATGTGGCTGCTGACAGTGCAGATGTCTGGGCTCAACCTCATTTCTTCAAGACAGACGAGCAAGGCCGTCCAGTCAAGGTTGCTGGTTGCCCGCCAGATGAATTCTCAGAAACTGGTCAGTTGTGGGGTAACCCAATTTATAATTGGGAAGCTATGGATCAAGATGGTTATGCTTGGTGGATTGAGCGCCTGCGCGAAAGCTTCAAGATTTACGACATCGTTCGGATTGACCACTTCCGTGGCTTTGAGTCTTATTGGGAAGTGCCAGCGGAGTCTGAAACAGCGGCTACTGGTCACTGGGTCAAAGGTCCAGATTATAAACTTTTCGCTGCAGTCAAAGAGGCTTTGGGTGATTTGAACATCATTGCAGAAGATCTTGGCTTCATGACAGATGAAGTAATTGAATTGCGTGAGCGGACCGGTTTCCCAGGTATGAAGATTCTTCAATTCGCTTTCAACCCAGATGATGAGAGCATTGATAGCCCACACTTGGCGCCACATAATTCTGTGATGTACACTGGTACTCACGACAATAACACCGTACTGGGCTGGTACAAGGATGAGATCGATGATCCAACTCGTGAATACATGGCTCAATACACCAACCGCAAAGAATACGAAACAGTGCCACACGCAATGCTTCGTACAGCCTTTGCTTCTGTTAGCTTCATGGCTATCGCAACAATGCAGGACTTGCTGGAGTTGGATGGCTCTGCCCGTATGAACCTGCCATCTACGATTGGCGGCAACTGGGCATGGCGGATGACAGCTGAAGAGCTAAATTCTGCTGTGGAAGAGCAGCTTTATTACCTGACGAAAATCTATCGTCGTTTAAATACTGACTTAATTCCACAAGAAAATAAAAGAAATACTTTCTAATACTAGGAGAAATCATGTCAAACTTACAAACATATATCCAAAATACTTATCAAAAGCAAATTGCTGATTGTAGCAATGAAGAGCTTTACTTGGCTCTCTTGAACTACACAAAATTAGCAAGCGCTCAAAAGCCAGTTAATACTGGTAAAAAGAAGCTTTACTATATTTCTGCCGAGTTTTTGATTGGGAAACTTTTGTCAAACAACCTAATTAACCTTGGCCTTTATGACAATGTTAAAAAAGAGTTAGCAGACGCTGGTAAAGATCTAATTGAAGTTGAAGAAGTAGAATTAGAACCTTCACTTGGAAATGGCGGTTTGGGACGTCTGGCTGCTTGTTTCCTTGATTCAATTGCGACTCTTGGTTTGAATGGAGATGGTGTTGGACTAAATTATCACTTTGGTTTGTTCCAACAAGTCTTGAAAAATAATGAGCAAACAACAGTTCCAAACTTCTGGCTAACTGAACAAAATTGGTTGGTAAAATCAAGCCGTAGCTATCAAGTACCATTTGCTAATTTTACATTAACATCAACTCTTTATGATATTGATGTGCCTGGTTACAAGACGGCTACTAAAAACCGCCTTCGTCTGTTCGATCTTGACTCAGTTGATGCAAGTATCATTGAAGATGGGATTGACTTTGATAAGACAGATATCGCTCGTAATTTGACTCTATTCCTTTACCCAGATGATAGTAATAAGCAAGGTGAATTGCTTCGTATCTTCCAACAATACTTCATGGTATCAAATGGTGCGCAATTGATTCTTGATGAAGCGATTGAAAAAGGGAGCAATCTTCATGACTTGGCTGACTACGCAGTTGTGCAAATTAATGATACTCACCCATCAATGGTCATTCCTGAGTTGATTCGTCTCTTGACTGCACGTGGGATTGAGCTTGATGAAGCAATCTCAATCGTTCGTAATATGACTGCTTATACAAACCATACTATTCTTGCAGAAGCATTGGAAAAATGGCCGCTTGAATTCTTGGAAGAAGTTGTTCCACACTTGGTTCCAATTATCAAAGAATTGGATAAACGCGTAAAAGCAGAATATGCAGATCCGGCTGTTCAAATTATTGATGAACACAATCGAGTACACATGGCACATATGGATATTCACTATGGATATAGTGTAAATGGTGTTGCAGCACTTCATACAGAAATTTTGAAGAACTCAGAGCTTAAAGCTTTCTACGATATTTATCCAGAAAAATTCAACAATAAGACAAATGGTATTACGTTCCGTCGTTGGCTCATGCATGCAAACCCACGTTTATCAAATTATATCGATAGCTTGATTGGGCGTGATTGGCATCATGATGCTTCAAAATTAGAAGATTTACTTGATTTTTCTGACAAGGCTGATGTAAAAGCTGAACTTGAAAAAATCAAAGCTCACAACAAACGTAAATTGGCTCGTCATTTGAAGGAACACCAAGGTGTTGAAATCAATCCAAACTCTATTTTTGATATCCAAATCAAACGTCTTCACGAATACAAACGCCAACAAATGAACGCTCTTTATGTCATTCACAAATATTTGGACATCAAGGCTGGGAATATTCCTGCACGTCCAATTACAGTCTTCTTTGGTGGTAAAGCTGCTCCAGCATACACAATTGCTCAAGATATTATCCATTTGATTCTTTGCTTGTCAGAGGTGATAGCTAACGACCCAGAAGTTTCTCCATATTTGCAAGTCGTCATGGTTGAAAATTACAATGTTACTGCAGCTAGCTTCTTAATTGCAGCTGGTGATATTTCTGAGCAGATCTCTCTTGCTTCTAAAGAAGCTTCAGGTACTGGTAACATGAAATTCATGTTGAATGGTGCATTGACACTTGGTACTATGGATGGCGCTAATGTAGAGATTGCTGAATTGGTAGGCCAAGATAATATCTACATCTTTGGTGAAGATTCTGAAACAGTTATTGATCTGTATGCGAAAGAAGCGTACAAATCATCAGATTTCTATGCTCGTGAAACAATCAAACCGTTGGTTGATTTCATTGTTAGTGATGCAGTTCTCGCAGTTGGTAAGAAAGAACGCTTAGAACGTCTCTATAATGAATTGATTCATAAAGATTGGTTCATGACACTTCTTGACTTAGAAGATTATATCAAAACGAAAGAACGTATGTTTAAGGATTATGAAGACCGTGATGTTTGGCTTGAAAAAGTTCTGATTAACATTGCGAAAGCAGGCTTCTTCTCAGCAGACCGTACCATTGCCCAATATAACGATGAAATTTGGTATTTGAACGCTTAGTTTAAATCTGGGATTTTCCCAGATTTTTTATTTATGTGGCTTTCATTTCTTCTTATTTTGATAAGTGTAAGGCAAAAAAGGGAATAAGACGAAACCACAAAGCAACGCTTTGAGCGATCACTTACTAGCCTGCTCGTATATCAACAAGAGTAGTTTTATATTGTCCCAGACTCCATGATTTTTGATAGTATAAGCAGAATGACATTTTTTGTAACTTTGTTTATTTTTGTTGCCTTTTTTTACTGCTTACGTTATAATAAATAAAACTGAAAACTCTTTTAAGCAGGAGGCTTATTGTGAAAAAACGACCAATTTATTTATATGTATTGCTGACGGTATCAGCCATTTTATCATCGTTTACATTCATAGGAACTTTTTTTGGTAGTGAAAAAATAACGAATACAAGTTCCTACAAAGGTTTATCTGAAACAGTTGTAAAACAAATAGTGAAAGTGACTGAAAAGAGTCTTGTCTTTCTTCATAATGGTCCCCATAAATTATTAACTATCCTTTCTATTCTGTTGTTGATAGCTGCTGTTGTTTTCATTGTTAAGAAAAACATTTTATACGCTAATTTTGCCTATATTGCCTATGTATTATTAGGAATTATTGGAACAATTTACAATTACGTAGGTGGGATGCCGCTAAACTATCTTTATCAAGATCAAACGATGCGTGCTACAGCAATTTCATCGACAAGAATTCTGACTATTATCTATTTTGCTTTTAATATTCTTTTCCTTGTTATTGTCTTTTTCAAGATGAAACGGCAGCAACAAGACTTAGCAAAAAAAGAATTGCAATAGTTGACAAAACATATCTATCAGCTTAAAATTTTAAGAGAATGATAGATATGTTTTAATTTTAGAAAGAGAGAAACTATGAAAATTTCCTTAGTTTATATTAGTTTGAGTGGAAATACAGCGAGTTTTATCAAACGCTTATCTGCATTTTTGCAAGAGAGACATGAAAGCGTTGAGATTGAGCAAGTGGATATAAAAGATATGGTGAAAGCAGGACGACCATTTTACGCCATGTCTCAGCCTTTTATAGCTTTTTTGCCAACTTACTTAGAAGGTGGAAATGGTCTGGACAATGGCGATGTCGAAATTCTTACCAATGATTTAGGTGATTTTATTGCTTTTGAAGAAAATTATAAGCGTTGTTTTGGCATTGTTGGCAGTGGTAATCGTAATTTTAACCACCAATATTGTTTAACAGCTAAACAATATTCAGAACGATTTGGCTTTCCAGTCTTAGATACATTTGAGCTTCGTGGCTTGAATGAAGATATTAAACGAATTGGTCTAAAAATCGAAGAATTATACGGGCTATAAGACAAAAACCTATCGATATATCGATAGGTTTTTATGATACCATTAAAATAATTACATTTTTTCTGGAGCATCAACACCGAGAAGTCGAAGAGCTTCTTTTAGAACAATAGCTGTTGCATAGCTGAGAGCTAAGCGGCTGTCACGTTCAGGACTTTCGTCCAAAATACGCGTATGAGCGTAAAACTTGTTGAATGCTTGTGCAAGACTGATAGCATATTTTGCAATGAGTGATGGATCATAATTGTCAGCTGCACGTTTAACAACACGGGCGAAATCTTGCAGCAGTTTAATGATTTCCCAGCTTTCAGCATCTTTAAGGCTATATGTTGCTTCAACACTTGGCTTAAAATCAGCTTTGCGAAGGATGGATTGGATACGCGCATAAGCGTATTGGATATATGGACCTGTTTCTCCTTCAAAGGACACCATTGCTTCCAAATCAAAGTCGTAACCGTTGCGGCGGTCTGTTTTTAAATCGTAGAATTTGACAGCTCCCACACCGACAGCACGAGCAACAGTATCTTTGTTTTCAAGATCAGGATTTTTAGCTTCAATTTGGTTCTTCGCACGACTGATAGCTTCTTGAAGGGTTGGTTCAAGCAGAATGATATTACCTTTACGTGTAGATAATTTTTGACGGTTCTTTGTCACCAAACCAAAGTCTACATGAATCATATCGTCGCTCCAGCCGAATCCCATTTTCTTTAAAACAGCTTTCAATTGTCTAAAGTGGTTCGCTTGTTCTTGACCCACAGCATAAACATTTTTGACGAAGTTATAAGTACGGGCGCGGTACATAGCTGTAGCAATATCACGAGTAATGTAGAGAGTCGCACCATCAGATTTTTTAATCATAGCTGGCGGAAGGTTGACATCATCAAGATTGACGATGCTTGCTCCTTTAGATTCTTCTAGCAATCCTTTTTCTTCAAGGAGCTTAATTCCTTCGTCCATCTTGTCATTATAGAAGGCTTCACCGGCTAGGCTGTCAAATTCAACACCAAGCAATTTATAGATGCGGTTAAATTCTTTCAGACTTTCATCACGGAACCATTGCCATAATTCCGTAGCTTCAGGGTCACCGTCTTCTAATTTTTTGAACCAAAGACGTCCTTCGTCATCAAGTTCAGGATCGGTTTCAATTTCCGCATTGATTCGAACATAGAGTTTTAATAACTCGTCAATTGGACTGGCTTCAACAGCTTCTTTGCTGCCCCATTTTTTATAAGCGACCATCAGAAGCCCAAATTGTTTACCCCAGTCACCCAAGTGGTTGATTTTAATGGTGTTGTAGCCTAGTTTACGGAAAATATTAGAGAGAGCATCTCCGATAACGGTGGAGCGCAAATGACCAACTGAAAAGGGTTTTGCAATGTTCGGACTTGAGAGGTCAATTGTGATGTTTTCTCCATGCCCCTCATCTTGTTGTCCGTAGTTATTTCCTTCTTTTACAATTTCTTTAATAACTTGAGCTGAAATTCTTGATTTATCAAGAAAGAAGTTTACATAAGGACCTGTTGCTACCACTTTTTCAAAGTTTGTCGTATCAATCTTTTCTGCAATATCTGTAGCAATGATTTGAGGAGCTTTACGTTCTACTTTTGCTAAAGAGAAGGCAGGAAAGGCAATATCGCCTAACTCTGAGCTTTTTGGTTGTTCTAGTAAATTAAAAATAGCATCTTGGTCTAAGCTGTCAATGACCTTAGCCAATTCGCTTGCAATCAATTGTTTATTATTCATGGTTTCTCCTTTGGTCTTTTACTAGTATTTTAACATATTTTTTGACGAATCTTCAATTTTTTTGATATAATTTAGAGTATAAATATACATTGTTGAGGATAAAATGAAAAAAACTGAGCGTCATAAACTGATCAAGAAAATAATTAAGGAAGAGAAACTAAGTACACAGAAAGATATTCAGGATCGTTTGAAAGTACAAGGAGTTATTGTCACACAAACAACCCTCTCTCGAGATTTACGAGAAATTGGCTTGACGAAAGCCAAGAAAAACCATGAAGTTTATTATGTTTTAGCGGATGAAACAAACAAGATTGATCTGGTTGAATTCTTATCTTATCATTTGCAGGGAGTTTCTCGGGCTGAATTTTCCTTGGTTCTTCATACACGCTTAGGAGACGCTTCTATTTTAGCTAACTTCGTGGATGCTAATAAAGGAGAGTTGATTTTAGGAACGGTAGCAGGAGCCAACACGCTCTTAGTGATCTGTCGTGATACAGCAGCTGCGAAACAAATGGAAGAGCAGCTCCTTGAGAAAATGGATTAAGAGGAGAAGATGATGAAGCTGAGATAGAAGCGCTCAGCTTCCTTTATTTATATAGTTCTAATGACAAGATGTAGTGTGAGTGGGATGACGAAATTAAGTGTCTCCGAAATATTTAATTTCTGTCCGACTCTCATTGCTATTTAATAAACGGAAAGGCTGAGAATGACAAAAGAAAAACTATCTCCGGGAATGCAACAGTATTTAGATATAAAAAAAGATTATCCGGATGCTTTTTTGCTATTTCGCATGGGAGATTTTTATGAATTATTCTATGAAGATGCGATCAATGCAGCACAGATTTTAGAAATTGCTCTGACTAGCCGTAATAAAAATTCGGAAAAGCCAATCCCGATGGCAGGAGTTCCCTACCATTCGGTGCAACAGTATATTGATGTTTTAATTGAATCGGGCTATAAAGTAGCGATTGCAGAGCAGGTGGAAGATCCTAAAAAAGCAGTTGGTGTAGTCAAACGTGAGGTGGTACAAGTCATCACACCGGGGACAGTCGTTGATTCTTCAAAACCAGATAGTCAAAATAATTTCTTGGTAGCTTTAGATAAACTAGAAAATTTATATGGGCTGGCTTACATGGACTTGGTTACAGGTGAATTTCAGGTCACAAGTCTCAGTGACTTTAACATAGTCTGTGGAGAAATTCGGAACCTGCGAGCGCGTGAAGTGGTCTTAGGATATGAATTACCTGAATCAGAGCACCAAGTGTTGGCAAATCAAATGAATTTGTTATTATCACAGGTGGGAACTGCTTTTGAAGATGTTCAGCTATTAGGGGATGAATTGTCTCGCTTAGAACATCAAGTAGCTGGGAAACTGTTAGAATATGTTCATCAGACGCAGCTGCGTGAGCTTAGTCACTTAAAGCGAGTTCATCATTATGAAATCAAGGATTTCTTACAGATGGATTATGCAACCATGGCAAGTCTGGATTTAACAGAGAATGCACGTACAGGAAAGAAGCACGGTAGTCTGTATTGGCTGATGGATGAGACCAAGACAGCTATGGGGACGCGACTTTTAAGAAGATGGATTCAGCAGCCCTTGATTGACAAAGAGCGAATCCTTAAGCGGCAGGATGTCGTGCAGGTATTTCTAGATTATTTTTTTGAGCGCAGTGATTTAGCAGATAGTCTCAAAGGTGTGTATGACATTGAGCGTTTAGCCAGTCGTGTTTCGTTTGGAAAGACCAATCCGAAAGATTTATTGCAGTTGGCGGCAACATTGAGCAATGTCCCTCAGATTAAGGGAATTTTACAAGGAATCGATCATCCTGTTTTGGGACAGTTGATTGAAAACTTGGATGACATTCCAGAATTGGCAAACTTGATTCAGTCGGCAATTTCTCCCGATGCTCCAAATGTTATTACTGAAGGGAATATCATTCAAACTGGTTTTGATGAAACCTTAGATAAGTATCGAGTGGTTATGCGAGATGGTACGAGCTGGATTGCTGATATCGAAGCGAAAGAAAGGGCGGCTAGTGGGATTAATAATCTAAAAATTGATTACAATAAAAAAGATGGTTATTATCTTTTTGGAGGCTATATAGATGGAGAATATGAAGATGTAGAAGTAGATGAAAAAATAACTGATGATTCTGAAAAAATAAAATGGTTACATTTTTCTGATTGTATGAATAATGGAGGGACATCAAAATTATTTATAGATTTTTCTCCCTCAGAAAAAGGAAAGAAAGGACAAATAGTTAGGTATTTGCATGATCCAGATGAAATTAAAGTTATAGCAGATAGTTTTGATGAATACTTGGAAAAACTTATGGAATATGGCTTAGATTTTATTAGTGAAGATACAATATATTAACTTTGAAAAGAAAAACAATGTTTTTTAACTATTATAATGAAAAGGTGTATTATGAGGAATTTGGAGAGGGCAAACCCATTTTAATTATACATGGTTTAGCATGTAATATTGAATTGATGAAGGGATGTATTGAACCAATATTTAAGAAAGTGAATGGCTATAAGAGAATATACATTGATTTATTAGGAATGGGAAAATCAAATAACTGTTCCTTAGAATATGCCTCATCAGATAAAATTTTAGAAATGTTATTGAGTTTTATAAAAGAAAAAATGGATAAAGAATTTTTATTAATTGGAGAGTCTTATGGAGGCTATCTATCAAGAGGAATAGTATCAAAGTGTTATAAAAATATAGACGGTTTGATGCTGTTATGTCCTATGATAATTCCTGATGATAGTAAAAGAACTTTACCAAAAAGGAATCTAAAATTTTATGATAAAAAGTTTTTAGAAAGTTTGGATAAGAATAAAAGAGAACTTTTTTCAGAATATATGATTATTACAAATGAAAAGTTATATAAAAGATTTGAAAAAGAAGTTATATCTGGTATAGAACAAGCTAATAATGATTTTATAAAAAAATTAAGAGAAAATTATTCATTTTCTTTCAATGTAGATGAAGAAATAAAAATGATAAATTTTTCTAAACCAAGTCTTTTTATTGCTGGTAGACAAGATAATGCAGTTGGTTATCATGATTTATGCAATTTAATTGAAGATTGTCCAAGAGCAACTTTTGTTATTTTAGATATAGCAGGACATAATTTACAAATAGAACAAGAAGAAGTGTTTAATTCTTTGTTTTTGAATTGGTTAGAAAGAGTTGAGAAATATAATATTTAAAGTAAAAATTTATATATTATCTCTTTCTTAAAAAATATGTTATAATTAAAACACAAATAAATAAGATGGGGGGATTATATGAAAGATGATTTAGATAACTTAGAAGATGTTAATAAAAATATTGAGGATGATAATATAGGAGAAAATAATGATGAAAACTCATCAGATAGTTTTTTAAAAATTGATCCAATTAAAGGCTTAGATAGTAGTAATATAAAAATAGATATACCAAAAACAGAAATAAAAAAAGAAGTAGAAACACCTAAAAAACAGGCATATAAACAAACAAAAGATAATGACAAAGAAGAAACTAAAACAGTAGAAGATGATTTACAAAATAATAACAAGCCAAAAGGAAACTCAAAGATAATAAAAATAGGGATAGCAGTATTAATTATACTTTTATGTTTAGGTGGAGGATACTTTGTATATTCAAAATTTATAGCTAATAATGAAAGTGAAAATTTAGCAGGTAATACAGTAACAGAAGAAATTATAGAAGAAAGCCCTCAAGAAGTCCCTATTAAAGAAGCTAACAATATAACAGAAACTCCTATTGTAGAACCTGTCGCAGAAAATTTTCAAGAACAAGAAGAGGTAAAAGAAGAACCTGTAATAGAAGATAAAAATACTGTTGAAGATGACCTTGATTTAATAGTTTTAGAGACAGTGTATGATGAAGTTATAAATAAAGGAAATGAAGATTATCTATATAATTTTACACCAAGTGAATTAGCAATAATAAGAAATACTCTATATGCTAGGAGAGGGTATAAATTTAAGAAAAAGGAATATCAAAGATATTTTGGAGAAAAATATTGGTATAATCCAACAACATCAAGTCAAAATATTTTAACTAAAAATGAAGAAAAATTAGCTAATATAATAAAAAGATATGAGTAATTAATATAAAAAAGATGCTAAAACATAAAATAATTAGTTCTAGCATCTTTTGAATTTTATTTTCTAATTTTTACGAAATTTTGAATTAATTCCACTACCAGTTACATATGAAGCTACTCTTTTACTTATAATTTGATTACGACACATATTTAAGAAAGTAGAAAAGTTACTTGTATCTTCTACAACTCCTATACTACTTAATTCACTTAATGTAAATGTAAGACCTTTTGAATAATTTCTTTCTATTTCATTTATTACTTTATCTACTTGATCATGTATATTTAAAATCATTGCCATATTAATCATCCTTTCTTTTAGGTACAATACCATATTCTTCCTTTAAAATTTCTAAAGCAGCCATTCTATGAGTTGTTTTTCCTCTGCTAGCTTCCCTTTTTAATTCATCAACTGATAAATAAGACATCTTGCATTTTTCCTCGTCAATTTCTGCTCTCATTTCTTGCATTTTTTCATAACCTGCTTTTGCTAAATTTCCTAAACCTTTCCCTAGATTATCAAAAAAACCCATTCTAAATTACCTCCTCCTTAAATTTGTATGTAGATAGTATAAAAATTTAAAAATATAACTATTATATAAATAAAAAGT
>ERZ772967.2490-NODE-2490-length-11814-cov-2.627945_pt1 | contig 11814 bp, 10 predicted proteins | sample MGYA00511677_ERZ772967 | MGnify/ENA primary metagenome ERZ772967 (study PRJEB29015, sample SAMEA2737931) | human oral metagenome | biome: human oral; feature: human-associated habitat; material: dental | place: China | collected 2146 ...
TTGTAGTGTCAGTACAAGGTGCTGTGTACTGATGTTTGCGCCCAAGATGTGCAAACTCGCCCGTAAGACAATCATTCCAAAACTAATTCTTTTCGATTATAACGCTGCCTACAAACAAAGGCCTGTCGGGGCGATAAGTGTTGGGTGGCGTATCAATGTTCATAGCCATATAAAAAACCTAATGAACTCAAAAGCATAAAATGCTTAAACCTTCTGCTCCTCATCCTCCAACATTTCCTTAACGCCTTTGAATGTTTTACGATGAAATGGGGAAATTCCATGCTCTTCAATAGCAGCGCGATGCGCCTTTGTTGGATAGCCCTTGTTCACGTCCCACTGGTATGCGGGGTGTTGTAAGGCAAGGCTGTTCATATAATCGTCACGGTAAGTCTTGGCCAAAATGCTGGCAGCAGCTATCGACAAGAACTTGGCATCACCTTTAACAATCGTTTCGTGGGGCAGCGTGCCGTAGGGTTTAAAGCGGTTCCCGTCTACGATAACGGCCTGCGGACGAATTTTCAAGCCATCAAGTGCGCGGTGCATGGCAAGAATACTGGCATTAAGAATGTTTATTTTGTCGATTTCATCGGCCGTAACCTCGCCCACTGCCCACGCCAAAGCATCGGTTTCTATCTGCGTACGCAAGGCATAACGCTGTTTCTCGGTCAGCTTTTTCGAGTCGTTTAGCAAAGCGTTCTCGTAATCAACAGGTAATACTACGGCTGCCGCAAACACGCTGCCAGCCAAACATCCACGGCCTGCCTCGTCGCAACCGGCCTCGATTAAATCAGTGAAAAAATGAGATTTTAGCATAAAGCTTATATTTTATGGGGTGAAAAGGCAGACAAAGGTGAAAGGGTGAAAAGGTGAAAAGGTGAAAGGGTGAAAAGATGGCTGTGCCCTTCTAACTTGTTAACTAAGGAGGAAAGCTGGCTGTACTTATTAACCTTCCAGTTGTTCTAGAACTAGATATACTAGTTGTTTCAGAATGTTTTGTTATTCTAGGTTATCTAGCTGTTCGAGGATGTTTAGTTTCCCTTTACTAACTAAATATACGGCCTAAATAAGCCTTAAACTACTTACTATCTACTCCTTACTACCTAGTACCTACTCCTTACCACTTACTCCTTCCTACTCGTCTGTCACGGGGAACTCCATCAAGTAGGCCTTAATGAAGTCGTCTATCTTGCCGTCCATCACGCCGTCTACATCAGCCGTTTGGTAATTGGTGCGGTGGTCTTTCACACGGCGGTCGTCGAAAACGTAACTTCTTATCTGACTTCCCCACTCTATTTTCTTCTTTCCAGCCTCAATCTTAGCCTGCGCCTCCAAGCGTTTCTTCATTGCGCGGTCGTACAATTGCGATTTAAGCAGGCGCATGGCGTTGTTTCGGTTCTCCAATTGCTTGCGGCTTTCGGTGTTCTCGATGAGTATTTCTTCTTCCTCGCCTGTGTCGGGATCGGTGTATTGGTAGCGCAATCGCACGCCCGTTTCCACCTTATTGACGTTCTGACCGCCTGCACCACCACTTCTAAACAGGTCCCACGACACCTTTGAGGGGTCGACATACACCTCGATGGTATCGTCGACAAGAGGCGAAACGAAGACACTTGCAAAGCTCGTCATACGCTTTCCCTGAGCGTTGAACGGCGACACACGCACGAGTCGATGCACGCCGTTTTCGCTTTTGAGGTAGCCGTAGGCATATTCGCCGCCTTCTATCTCCATCGTCACGCTCTTGATGCCGGCCTCATCACCCTCTTGCAGGTTGCTGATCGTTACCCGATGGCCGTGGCTTTCAGCCCATCGCATGTACATTCGCATCAACATCTGTGCCCAGTCTTGGCTTTCCGTGCCTCCGGCGCCGCTGTTGATCTTCAAGACACAGTCCATCGGGTCTTCCTTTTGGCGCAGCATATTCATCAGTTCGAGGTTTTCGATGGCAGCAACAGCCCTTCGATAGTCGGCATCCACCTCTTCTTCGGTCACCATTTCGTCGTGATAGAAGTCGAAAGCCAGTTGCAGCTCATCGGTATATTGGCGCACTTCGCGATAGCCGTCGAGCCATTTCTCGATGCCCTTTACCTTCTTCATCTGCTCCTGTGCACGTGCGGGGTCGTCCCAGAAGTCGGGAGCCTGCGTGCGAAGTTGCTCTTCTTCAAACTCTACTTTCTTCCGGTCGATATTGAGATAACGGTTAAGTGCATCGGCCCTTGCCGTTACGTCTTTGAGTTGTTCTGCTGTAATCATCTTGAATCAGTTACTGGCGATATCGCGCTGCGTGTCCGGTTGCTCCTCATACATCTTATCGATAAGCTCTTTATAATTCTTATATATAATAGCTCGGCGCAGTTTCAGCGTGTTGGTAAGCTCTCCGCTCTCGAGCGAGAAGTGGTGAGGCAGCAGCGTGATGTATTTTATTTTCTCGTAATTGGCCAGCGGTTGTTGCAGCGTGTCGATACGTTCTTTCAGCATATCGCGCACTTTGCTACTGGCACAGAGGTCTTCCCTGCTGGCAAACGGTATGTCGTGGTCGCGGGCCCACTCCTCGATCAGCCTGAATTCGGGCACGACCAAGGCCGAGACAAACTTATATCGGTCGGCAACTACAGCTACCTGATCGATGTATTTATCTACCAGCATCATCGTTTCGATCATCTGCGGGGCGATGTATTTGCCGTTGCTGGTCTTGAAAAGGTCCTTGATGCGGTCGGTAAGATAGAGCTCTCCGTTTTTCAGATACCCCGCATCACCGGTTCGGAAGAAGCCGTCGGCATCGAAAATCGTGGCATTAAACGCCTCGCGCTTGTAATAACCGCGGGTGATTGTGGGACCTTTGAGCAAGATTTCGTTGTTTTCTCCAATCTTAATCTGAATGCCTTCAATGGGCCTTCCCACTGATCCGATGGTGTAAGGCGCATTTTTATGGTCGCACGAAACAGTGGCTAAGCTCTCCGTCAGGCCGTAACCAACGAGCATCGGAATGCCGATGGCGTGGACGAACTCCTCGACTTCGGGCGACACCGTGGCGCCTGCCGTGGGAAAAATATTGGGTTTTTCCAATCCCAACTGCTTGCGGACGAGACTCAACACCGTCTTGTTATACATCCTATATTCCAATTGCAAGGCGAGCGGGGGCCGCTTGCCGCGACTCAGATATTCAACGTTGTACCGCCGTCCCACGGCCAACGCCCGCAGAAACAGCTTACGCTGGAAACTTCCGGCATTATCGATCCGATCCTTGACACCCGTATACACCTTCTCCCAAAACCGCGGAACAGACGCCATACACGTGGGATGCGTCTCACGCATAGACTGCTGAATCTCTTTGGGATAGGTGTTGACGATCAGTTCTGCACCCTCGCTCAGGCACAGGTAGGTCCACGCCCGCTCGAAGATATGCGTGAAAGGAAGGAAGTTGATCACACGATCGGTCTCGCCTATGGGCACGCATCGGTCGTTAGCCTCAAGCCCGGCGGCATACTGCCCATAGCTGAGCATCACGCCCTTGCTGTCTCCCGTGGTGCCGCTGGTATAAAGAATGTTGCACAGATCGTCGTCCGAGGCCTCCTTCCAGCGCTGCTCCAGCTCGGTCTGTCGCGGCAGATTCTCACCCAAAGCAAGGAAATCCGAAAAGTAAAGGGCATTGGGATCGTGGGTGCTGATACGCACACTGTCGTCGAAAATGATGATTCTCTCGAGCGTGGGGCACAGTGCAAAGATGCGGTGAGCCTTGTCATACTGCTCCTGTTCGCCCACGAAAAGGAAGCGAGCGGCGGCATCGTTGATCACGTATTGAATCTGTTGCTCGCTGCTCGTGGCGTAAAACGGAATCGTGACAGCCCTCACACCGTAAGCGCCGAAATCGGTATAAAGATAATGTATGCAGTTTTGCGAGAACACGGCAATGTTTTCCTGCGGTTTGATTCCGAGGTTGAGCATCGCATTACTCACCTGTTTCACGCGCAGAGAGAACTGGTTCCACGTCACGGTTTTCCATTTCAGACTACCGAAATTGCGAAACGTGATGACGGGTTTCGTGCCGTATTTCTTTGCCTGTTCGTGTATAAGTACGGATAAATGACATCTTGTCTGCATACGTCTCGTTGTTTTGGATTGTTACGGCAAAGGTAATACAATTTACAAAAAAGTGCAACCTTTTGCCGCATTTTAATTGTTCTGCCTGACAATTCGCCGCTGCTCGCTGTGCTATTAATGGCTTTTCACACACCGACCGACGGTTAAGCGTACTGCAATCAAACGTTAATTGCAAGGCGATCGGTGATAAATTACCACCCTTCTCTTTCCATCTTTTACAGCATAAAATAAAAAAAATAGATTTTTATGAACATTTACGAAAAACTTTTTCTATCTTTGCGCTTACCAAACTATCACTATCTGGTATACAATACCATCAAATAGAACATCAAATCAATATTATTAAGCACTTTATGAAAGGAAAAATCATTTTATTATTGACCGTTTGGTTCATCGGCGTCGGTAACGCAATGGCCCAACGAACAGTCAAAGGTACGGTCTATTCGGCCGAAGACAATGAGCCCATCGTGGGTGCCTCGGTAGTTATCAGCGGTACAAAGACCGGCACGGCAACAGACATCGATGGCCGATTTACGCTCCGCAACGTACCTAATTCGGCCAAAACGCTGCTGATTTCTTACGTCGGAATGAAATCACAGACGGTGACTATCAAGCCCGAAATGAAGATTTTCTTGGAGTCGGATGCCCGCAGTCTTGACGAGGTTGTGGTGCAGGTGGCTTACGGCTCGGCCAAGAAATCTACACTGACAGGCGCCATTTCATAAGTAGGTAAGGAGAAAATAGAGCTCCGTCCCGTGTCGAGCGTAACCTCGGCATTGGAAGGTACGACGTCGGGTATACAGATTAACAGCACTTACGGACAGCCGGGCAGCGATGCAGCGATACGCATTCGCGGTTTCGGAACGGTCAACGGCAGCAGCAGTCCGCTTTACGTGCTGGACGGCGTACCGTTCAACGGCAACATTTCCGACCTCAACCCGGTAGACATCGAGAGCATCACTGTGCTCAAAGACGCCGCATCGAGTGCACTGTATGGTAACCGTGCCTCTAACGGAGTCATCCTAATTACCACCAAGAAAGGCACTTCGAGTAAGCTGTCGCTGAACTTGCGCCTGAGCCAAGGTACTTATTCGAGAGGTATCAAGGAGTATAAACTGCTCAACCCGCGCGAGTTTATGGAGACAAGTTGGATGAGTCTGCGCAACTCCCGGATATCTGCGGGCGACGATGCAGCCGCTGCCGGAGCTTACGCTACCAAGAATCTGATTCGTGACCGGCTCTATCTGAACATTTTCAACAAGGCCAACGACCAGCTTTTCGACAGCAACGGCCGCCTTGTTTCAGATGCAAGCATCCTGCCGGGCTATGCCGACGACCTCGACTGGTACAGCAATACAATCCGCCACGGAGCACGCCAGGAATACAGTCTCAGCGGTAATGCCGCCACGGATAAGAGCGACTATTACTTCTCCGTGGGCTATCTGAAAGAGAACGGTTATGTAACCAGTGCTTCGTTCAAGCGCCTGACGGGGCGGGCTCAGATGAATTTCCGCCCCAAGAAATGGCTGACCACAGGCTTCACACTGGCTGCCAGCCACCAGAAATCCAGCTTTTCAGACAGTGGCGACAGCAGTTTCAAGAATGCATTTATGTACTGTCGCCAAATCGCTCCTATCTATCCGGTGCATCTGCACAATGCAGACGGAAGCTATCGGTTGAATGCAAACGGAAACAAACAGTATGATCCGGGCAGCTATACCGATGCAGACGGCAATACGGTGCTTACCCGCAACCAATATCCCGACCGCCACGTGATCTGGGAAAACGAATTGGACAAAGACCGAAATATCCGTAATACCATTGAGTCTACATTCTATATGGACATCAAGTTCCTGCAAGATTTCACCTTTACAGTAAAAGGACAGCTCGGACTACGCAACAACGAAAGACACTCTTTCGACAACCCGACCATCGGAAACGGAAAAGGCAATCACGGAAGAGTAGACAGAAGAATGACCAGATACAAGAATTACACATTCCAGCAACAGCTGAACTGGGGAAGAGCATTTGACAAACACACCGTAAGCGCCTTGCTCGGACACGAGAATTATGCTTATAACTACGACGTTTTGACCGGCAGAAAGAGCGAGCAAATACTCACCGGACACAACAATCTGTCTAACTTCTCCGAACTGACAGGGCTGAACGGCTATGAAGACAACTATCGCACGGAAAGCTATTTAGGCCGGGTGCGCTATAATTATGACGACAAATATACGGCCGAAGTATCATTCCGCCGCGACGGGTCGTCACGATTCTACAAAGAAAGCAGATGGGGTAACTTCGGAAGTGTAGGCGCCAACTGGATGATTTCACGCGAAGACTTTATGCGTTCCGTCAAATGGGTGAACAGCCTGAAGCTGCGTGCAGACTACGGTTTGGTAGGAAACGACGCCGGATCGGGCTATTACGCCTACCTTTCGATTTACGGCGGTACGAAGAACAACAATAAAGGGGCTTATTATCTTTCGCAAATCGGTAATGAAAAATTGAAATGGGAGACCGGTTCTTCACTCGGAATCGGTATCGATGCGCGCCTCTTCAACCGCTGGAATATCAGCATCGACTATTTCGATCGCCGTAACCGTGACCTGCTTTTCGATGTTTATATGCCGCTGTCTGCGGGTCCGACGGAGAACAGCAGTGCTGTGGCTTCCATTACAAAGAACCTCGGCACTATCGGCAACAAGGGCTTCGAGCTCAACACCGATGTAGATATCTATAAGTCGAAAGATTGGACCGTGAACTTCGCAACGAATGCCTCGATTATCCGAAACAAGGTATTGAAACTGCCGGAACAGAACAAAAAGGGCATTATTTCGGGTATTTTCAAAATCGTCGAAGGCCGAAGCCGTTACGAGTTTTTCACATACAGTTATGTGGGAGTAGACCGGCTGACGGGTAACTCGATGTATAAAGTGAACACCGACAATTATCATTACAAGGATGCTGCCGGCAACATCGTGGGCAACAAGTCGGGAGACGATATCACAAGCAAGGTAACACAGATCAACGGCGAGTATTATGTCAACAACACGACCTATGCAATGAGAGAATATCACGGCTCTGCTATTCCCAAGCTCTACGGCAGTTTCACGCCCACGGTGCGGTGGAAGTCGCTCTCACTCTCCGTCCTGTGCACCTACTCTTTGGGTGGAAAGGTTTATGACAGCAACTATGCCGACTTGATGTCGGTGAGTAACAATCCGCAGAATTACAGTCGCGACGTACTCAAATCGTGGAAAGCAGCTCCAGAAGGGATGACCGCCACATCGCCCGACCGTATGTGGTATGGCGGTATTCCGCAGATAAACAGCACCACAAGTAAGGAAAATAACGCTACATCTTCACGCTGGCTGACCAGCGCCAACTATCTGGTAATCAAGAATGTCAACCTTGCTTATCAGTTGCCCAAGGCTTGGATTCGTGCGCTCGAACTTGAAAGCGTGCGCCTTAGCGTCACTGCCGAAAATCTCGCTACATTCACTGCACGTCGCGGAATGAACCCGCAGCAATCGTTTAACGGTACGCAATACAACTATCTTGTTACTCCGCGGGTATTCACGATAGGGCTCGACGTCAAGTTCTAACTCATTAAAAACAACACAATCGTATGAAAAAATCAATCTATATATGGCTTGCCGCCGCTGCCCTCGCATTCAATGCGTGCAGTGACGACTATCTGAACACCACGTCGGACGACACCGACAAGAAGACGATCTTCGAGTCGACAGAGAACGTAAAACTGGCCGTTAACGGACTGAGCAGACTGATGTCGACCCAATATTTGAGTTCCCAGGGATTCAACGGCGAAGGTACCATCATCACGTGGTATGCCAATTATCCGGGCAACGACTTCCAGAAATGCAATCTCACCGGGTGGTCGCCGATAATAAATGCAGAATATCACGAGATAAGTACAGCCATTTACGACTATTATCCGTGGTTTTATTACTACAAAATCATCGGCAATGCCAACACCATTATCTGTGAAGTGGACAACGCCACAGGGTCTGCCGCCGACAAACAGTTTCTCAAAGCCCAGGCACTTACATTCCGCGCTTACTGTTATCTGATGTTGAGCCAGCTCTATTCTCATCGCTGGCAGGACAGCAACAACGGTGCAAGCCGGGGCCTCCCGCTGCGAATAGACGAGTCGAAAGGCGATCTTCCCGCATCCACTTTGGCCGAGACGTATGCCCGAATTTATAAAGATCTCGACGAGGCCATCGCCGGTTACACGGCATCGGGACAAGACCGGAATTCCAAAGAAAACTATGCCGTCAACATAGATGTGGCTTATGCCATCTATGCCCGTGCCGCCCTGACGCGCGAAGACTGGGAAAACGCTGCCAAATATGCCGCGCTTGCCCGTAAGAATTACAAGCTGATGACCAATAAAGAATATGTCGACGGAGGCTTCAACGCACCTAACCGGGAATGGATTTGGAGCGTTTACAGCAATGCCCAAGAGACATTGTACTTTTATCAGTTCTTTGCTTACCAGGGAAGCAACAGCAATGCAAGTGCAGGCCGTAACTATCCGTGTGCCATCAGCAAGGAACTCTACGACCAGATTCCTGCAACCGACGTTCGCAAGGCGATATTCCTCGACCCGGGCAACTTGCCGTTCAATACAGCAACAGGCTTAGCCGATAAGGCATTGACCAAAAAAGCAAAAGCCGATTATGGCTCCAAGCTGAATGCGAAATCGCAGATCTTCGCTTATATGCAGTTTAAGATGCAGGCCGTTGTCAATCCCGGGGTAGGCGAATTCTGTCTGTTCCGCGCCGCAGAGATGTACCTCACCGAGGCCGAAGCTGATTGCCACTTAGGTAAAGAGGCCGAAGCCCAGGCGCTACTTGTGGCCTTGAACAAGACCAGCGGCCGCGACCCGTCTTACACGTGCACCAAAACGGGCAACGATCTTCTGACCGAAGTCAAGCTCTATCGCCGTTTCGACCTATGGGGCGAGGGCTTCGACTGGTTCGATTTCAAGCGTTGGAAACAACCTATTGTCCGCAAAACGTTCGCCAAAGGCGGCAGTTTCCACGAGACCTTTGCCAAGACCATCAAGCCCGAAGAAGCCAATGCATGGACGTGGGTGATACCGAACAGAGAAACAGACTACAACTCTGCCATCAAGAGTAATACGAAATAACATTCTCATTTCCAACAAAAAGAATCCCGAGTAACATCCCATTACCCGGGATTCTTTTCGTTTTCAATACCACGAGTTGCTTTCCCAGCCCGAAACACCACGAAAGAAGAGGGAGCCCCGTATGGACTCCCTCCGCAGGAAAGGCCTGCCGGCCTCAGCCGATCAGAAGGGAACAGCTGATTACGGCCACGATCGACACGAGAAGCAGAATGATGCGCAGAATCAGGATAAGCCTGTGCAGACGGTCGTCAAGCCTCATTGCCGCCCAATTCCTGTGCTCCCAATACCCCGAGCAGGGCCGTGGCAAGCGCCACAATGACTTTGATGACGAGCTTCCAGCCCGTAAGATTGATTTTACTCATTTGTGTTTGATGGTTTAGATGATTAATGAAAGTGAGATTGATTGTTTCAGACGGCGACCGGACCGAAGGCTGAGTCCGATCGCCCGACATCGCCTAAGGCTGCGAGGGGGTACCGCCCCCTGCCTTGGGTTTCTTCTTTTTGCGCGAGTCTACGGTATTGCGGCTGGTCTCCTGCACCTTAGCACCGGTGAGCAACGCCTGCCGACGCACGCCGTTTTTGCCGATGGTAACCTCGGGCTGAAAGTTCACCCGCATACCGACGACGTTGGTACCCGCATTGAAATTTTCGGGCTTGTCGGCTGCTTTGGTCTTCAATCCGATCTTGAACGAACCCAGTCCGTCGAGTTTCACCCGCATCGAGTTTTGCAAAAAGTCCTGCATCGTCTCCACGAGTTCGGCTATCACGGCACGGATGTCGCTCTTTTTCAGCGTACAGTTGCGCTGCATCACCTCGGCCACCTCGTCGATTCCTACGGTTCCGTTCATCACAGCGCGGGCATACCACTTGCCTTTGTGAGCACTGTTCTTTCTGTTGTCTTGATGCATTCTGTAAAGAATAGGCATAATTTTTAATGTTTTAAATGGTTAAAAAATAAAGTTTACTATGCATCGGGATTGTCCCGAACTGCGATGCAAAGATACAACATTCTGCAAGCGATGTCAAGCAATGATGCGATACACGTAGAGATAACAAGCGAAAAAGATGAAAAGACAAAGCAATGAAAGGATTAAAAGATTAAAAGTCAGCATCGGATAAGCTGTTGTCAGGCCTTGAAGACGAAGGGATGAAAGGATAAAGAGCTTGAAAGTTGCTATTGACCAGCTCCCGATTAGGTCCCCGATCGCTGCGATAACTCACGTGAATCCAACCCGTTCCGCAACCGTTGATACGCTCCAAAAGCAGTTGGTCGAAAGGCAGCGAGTGGCGGATGAACTCGAACAGGCGCTGCGCCGCACGGCGATTGGGCACGTGAATATCAGCAGCTTCACCGTAGAGGTGCTGCGAATGGCTCACACCGTGGACGGCCCGATTGAGTGCAGGACAACGAAAACCGCTCGTGATGCGGATCACACCGAACCTTCGGCGCAGTGGTTCGAGCACATTCTCGCACAGGGCACGCATCCGCGCGATGTGTTCCGGCTGCGGCCTATTGTCGATTCCCAAGCGGATGGCCGTGCCCGAGCGCACCATTTCCCAGAGCGAGAAATGCGGTGTGAGCAAGAGTTGAAGTTCCTGAAAGGTTAAGTTTCCGAGTTTTCGGTCGGCTGCGACCGCCGGTTGTGTTTCCATAACTTGTACGTTGCCGGTGGGCTGTGGCTTAAATTCGAGCAGGCGAGCCGGATCCGGATAATTGATTGTGTTCATATCGTTTGGCATTTAGTTTATCGCCGGCAAAGATACGCCCAAAAGCTCACCCGTCGAAACTTCCGTGCGATACACAAACAGATATTCAATCGGTAAAGATTCACCCCCACCCTCTCTCCAAAAAGAGTCGAGAGAGGCCGACGTCACATCCTCTCGTTTCCCCTTCTCTCCCCTTTTGGAGTCGTAAGACATCGATTTCTCTTTCTTTAAGGGCCTCTCCTTCCCCCCTTCTCCCCCCTTTCGGGGAGAGCCGGAGGAGGGACCGCTCGTCAAGGTTTATAACAAACGCCGTTCGGTAGACCCGAAAGTGGGAGTGGAAACGAAAGGAGGAAAACTAAAAAAACACCCCCAGGGAAAGACTTTCATTAATTTTATTACGTTTTATTGCGGTGTACCATTTGGTCGTGTTGATAACTTCCCATATCTTTGCAGTATCATTAAAATATGCCAAATTATGGCAGTATTAAATTTCACAACCAGAGAGTTCAGGGAAAAGCAGGCTTTGGTTTTAAACAAGGTCGATGCAGGCGAGGAGGTCATTATCCATCGTGGTAAGGATAAATCGTATATGCTTACCCCTATCCATAACAGTGATTTAGTTGTCAGTGATAAATTCAAGAAGAAAATAGCGCAAGCAAGAGAAGATTACAGAAAGGGGAAAGGCATTACCTGTAAGACTTTCGAAGATTCGATAGCTTTGTTTGAGACTTTGTGAGTATATATAGCATAACCTATAGCGATGAAGCGTTGAAAGCCATTTCGAAGTACTAAGAAATCAGATCCCCAATCTTACCTATAAGCCCCTT
>ERZ772967.2493-NODE-2493-length-11805-cov-2.800851_pt1 | contig 11805 bp, 6 predicted proteins | sample MGYA00511677_ERZ772967 | MGnify/ENA primary metagenome ERZ772967 (study PRJEB29015, sample SAMEA2737931) | human oral metagenome | biome: human oral; feature: human-associated habitat; material: dental | place: China | collected 2146 ...
TTCGTTTGATTTGGACGGCGACGGAATGTTCGGAGGCGCCGAAATAACTCCGGATCAGGAAAAAGCGATGTTCGATTATATAAACGATACGGGGAGAAATTTTGCGCCGTTCACGGGCGGCTTTTTAGCTCTCGTATACATACCCTTTGCGATCGGAACGGAATATATCATCGATTCAATAATTAATAAAATGGGCGGATTGAAAAAACTGCGGGAAAAGGAATGATATATTGCTTTCGGTTTCGCGGTACGCCGAAAATATTTTCGGATCGTGTTTTTCGGATTATTTTTTTTATATCGGCCGTCTGCGCTTTCGCTATTGTTAATCGTCGAATTTTACGGTAAGCTTGTGAGAAGAGGTGCGGAGTGCTCACAGCGAACATCGGAGACATACAGGCGGTTGCATTCGATATCGACGGCACATTATACAGGCCGCGCGATCTGCATGCGCGCATGATGTTTCATTTTTTCAGATTCAATCAATTCTTTTTGCAGTACGGGATCGTGCGCTCGAAGATTCACGATATGGGTGTGCTCGACGATTTTTATGCGGCGCAGGCCGAAATGCTTGCGAAGCGGATCGGATGCAGCGTCGATGCGGCGAAAGAGCGGCTTGAGCGGATCGTGTACAAGGGACTTTCATCGCTTTTCGAATCGATTCCGCTGTGCGCTCACGTCGAAGAAACGTTTCAAGCGTTCCACGCTGCGGGTTTGAAAATCGCGCTCATGTCGGACTTTCCTCCCGAACAAAAAGGCGGCCTATGGGGACTTAAAAAATACTGCGATGTTTTGCTCGGTACGGAAACCACAGGCGCGCTGAAACCGTCGCCGCATCCTTTTCGCGTGCTTGCCGAAAAACTGGGCGTGGCGCCGGAGCATATTTTATATGTCGGAAACAGCGTCAAATACGATGTCGTCGGAGCGAAAAATGCAGGCATGAAAACGGCACATTTCGGACCGCGCTGGCGGAATCTTTTAGGTATGTCTTGTCGAAAAGCCGATATTTCTTTTTGCGACTATCGTCAATTGCGGAAAATTGTGTTACAATAGAAGATGTGATATAATCGATAAAGCGGTTTAGTCCGCGCGGGTGGGAAAAGTGGATATCGTCACAATTTTGATAGCGGCTGCTGTCGCTGCGGTAATCGCCGTCGTATTCAGAAAACTGGACAGCGATAACAACTCGATGGAAAAAGTCAAGCGGTATGCCGATAAGCGGCTCGAAGGCTTTGATGAGTATTTTAAAAAACAGGATGCGAATATAGCGGGTGCGGGCGCGGAGCTCGAAACGAAATATCTTCAGGCGACTGCAGGAATCAAACGCCTCCAAAAAGAACGCGACGATTTTTTGGCAGGCGCCGACGAGCTGCAAAAATATAAAAATGCGATCGCGGCCGCAGAAGCGAAAATCAACGGCTACGATAAATCGCTCGCCTCCCTTGCGGAGATGACGGCGAACGTCGAAGAAAATTTGACAAGGCTGAAAAAAGAAGCGCTCATCGTCGAAAAACTCGACGCGCGTATCGATGCGCAAAAAAACTCGATCGACGAAATCGAAAAGAGAATTCCGAGTATTGCCGGAGAGTTTTCGCAAAAAAACGGCGAACAGCTGAAACTGCTCGGAACGAAATTGCTGCAGGAATACGATGCGCGCTCGAAGGAACTCGCCGAACATATTGCCGAGCTCGGAAAGCAGGCTGACGATGCGCTTGGCCGCTTTCAATCGGAGATAGAAGGCGTATACGATTCGGCGGCAAAAAAAGCGGATGCGCTTGAAGATACCGCATTCCGTCATTTGAGCGAACAGGCGCAGGCGAGAAGCGATGCATACGTGCAGACGATCGAAGACAAGGTCGCCGAAATCGAAGCCATTGTTGACGAGCGTATCGCTCGGGCGCAAAAAGAGATCGCGGCCAAAACGCTTTCAATCGATGCCGCGATCGGAAGCCGTACCGCAGAAATGATAAAAAAATACGACGCACAGTATATGCAGTTTACCGATGCGTATAAAAAGAAGCTTGAAGATTACGGTGCAAAACTCAATCAGCAGTATGCGCTCCTTTCCGAAAAGCACACGAAAAAAGCAGGCGAAACGGACGCTGCTCTTGCCGCGCAGTACGGAGCGCTTTCGGAAAAATATAAAGAGCTCGCGGCGAAAACGGACGCAGCGCTCGGCGAGCGGTACGCCGCTTTGTCCGAAAGCTATAAAGCGAAAATTGCCGAAATCGATAACGCCTTTACGCAAAAAACGTCCGAAACGGTTGCGGCGTTTAAAGATTCGACGGGCAATATCGTTTCGAATATTAAAAAGCAGCTTTCTTCTCTCGATGAAAAATACAAACAGCATATCGACGAATTCGCAAAGCGTTACGACGAAAAAATCGATTCGCTGCAGGGAAAATACTCGAAGCAGCTCGAATCGATAGACGGAAAGAACGACGGACGTATCGCTTCGCTCGTTGCGAAATTCGATGAGCTCTTTTCTAAGCTGAACGCGTCATACGAAGAAAAAGCTTCGTTGCTTGAAAAACAGGCGGCATCGATCGCGGCGGCATACGACGAAAAAGAAGGATCGGTTGCAGCCGACATCAATAAACGCATCGATTCTCTCGGCTCGGAATACGCTTCGCAGATCGAAAAAATCAAAAAAGATCTTGCGGCATCGCTTTCGGAAGCGAAGGCGACGTCCGATTTTATTTCGCAAAACGTTTCCGGAAACGCAAAGAGCCTTGAAGGACTGCGTGCGATGCTCGAATCGGAAGTGAAGAATATCGAGTCGCGGTACAACAACCTCTTTGCGAACGCCGTTTCCGCCGCCGACGAAAAGGAAAAGGCTGCGTTCGAAAAATTCTCGGCCGTTTCGGGTGAACGTCTCGAAAAATATCAGGGGCAAGTGCAAAATAAAATCGACGCGTTCAAAACTTCTCTTTCCGAAACGCTTGTCGAAATTTCCCGCCGCACGGACGATTCGGTACGCGATGCCGAAGATGCGATCAAAGAGTTGCGCGCAGCCTGCGACGAAGCTCAGAAAAAGGCCGATGACGCGGAGCCCAAACTTGCGGAAAAGATTCGGCTCATCGATGAACGGATCGAGAAATTCCGCGCGCAGTCGGAAGCGAAACTTGCGGACTTTGACAAAACGATCACCGAATCGATTTACAAAATGGCGAAACAATGCGAACAGCAGCAATCCGATGCGCTCAATGCGATCGATTCTCAGTTCGGTTCGTATAAAAAAGATTTGGCGTATCAGTTTTCGAGGCTCGAAACGTCGGGCAAGGATATCGATTCGCTTGAAGCGAATTTGCGCAAAGCGATGGACGAAATACGAAAACGCGTACTTTCCGATTTCGATTCGTTTACCGCGGGTCAGCAAAAAGCGCAAAAGGAATTTTCGGATTCCGTACAAGCGGATTCCGAAGCGCTTCAATCGCAGCTGCAAGCTCTGGAACAGACCGTAGATGCGCTCAAAGAATCGGCGCTCGGAAACGTAAGTGCAAAGTTGAAAGATTTCGAAGAAGGCATCGACGACGATTTGAAAACGCGCAGCGATAAAATCGCCGAAGATTTGGCGGTGTGGAAGAATTCGTTTGACGGAAAACTCGCACTGTTTACGGATGATTATGAAAACGACCGCCGTGCGCTTGAAATGAAGTACGGCGAAGATTTGAAGGCCAAGCTTGATTCTCTTCAGGAAAAAAACGACGAACAGCTTGCCCGCATCGCTTCCGGCATCAATGAGGCGAACGGTTCGCTCCGCGAGCGGATCGACGGCATTGCAAAGACGATTGACGGTTTTGAAGAAGAAACGCGGGAGCGTGTAAACAAAACGCAGACGATTTCGGACGAGTATTTAAAAACGGTCGCCGGTCAATACGAAGCGAAGATGAACGACGAGCTCGAGCGGGTACAGGCGGAATTGAGCGACGGATTGAAAAAAATCGAAGAAGCCGTAAGCGATCAGCAGGAGACGAGCGCGTCCACGATCGATGCCGCACGTTCCGAACTGAATACGTGGAAACAGCAGCTTAAACAGCAGCTCGACGAATCGCGCGCCGTTTTTAAAGATCAGCTCGATACGCTGAAGTCGTCTTCACAAAATAAAATCGATGAAGCGCGCGAATCGCTTCTCGCGGATTTCCAAAATTATTCCGCGGATATGAAAGAGCAGCAGGCCGCTCTTTCTTCTTCGGTCAGTGAGCTGCAAGCGAAAACCGACGAATCGCTCGATATGTATGAGTCGCGTTCCGAAGAAATGCTTGCACGTCTGCAATCCATGTACGAAGAAATGCTCAAAGATACCGAAGCGCGTGTGAGCAGACAGAGCGCCGATTCTACGAAAGCGCTGAGCGAACTTCGCGGAAAAATCAATTCGTTTGAATCTCAAGCGAGCGAAAATCAGGCTAAGTTCGTGCTTAAAATGCAAAGCGATCAGGATGAAATGCAAAGCCGTTTGGGTGAGCTGAACCGTGAAATCCAAAACGTGCGTTCGCAAATGCAGCTCTATGAAAGAGCGGAAGCGATGAAAAAATCGTTGGACGAACGTATTTCGGCTCTCGACGAAGACTTCAGCCGGCTCGCATCGTACAATGAGACAGCTCTTTCTCTTGCCGACAATTTCAAAGCGCTGCATAAAATGTACGACGATATAAACGGACGTCTGAAAGAATTCGATGTGCAAAGAGCGCGTGTCGATTCGATCGGGCAAAAATACGAAAAGATGGTAAATCTCTCAGGGTCTATAGACGAAAAGATAAGCGGTTTACAGACGTCGTACGATGAGCTTCAAAACTTTGAAGTTGCGGTGCGTGATTTTCAGGAAAAACTGCATTCGCTTACCGGTTCTTACGACAGGCTCGAACAAAAACAGACGATAATCGAGCGTGTGAACGAAGACGTCAACCGATCGTTCGATTCTTTGAAAACGCTTGAAGACAAATTGAAGCAGTGCACACGTCAAACCGAATCGCTTCCCAAAGAAATCAAAGACGTGCAAAAAGACGTCGACAAACTTTTGAAGAGCGGGCCGAAGCTTGCTCAGGCGGTGGCGAAGCTCGAATCTCTCGATGCGATTCTCGACGAAGCCGACAAACGCATGGATGCGCTCACGTCGGCTCGGCAGGGTATCGGCAGAAGCGAAGCGCGCCTTGAAGAGCTTAAAACCGATATCGAATCGAAGTTCAAGCTGCTCAATCAGTTGACGAAAAAAGATTTGGAAAAGCGTCCGGCAAAAGAGGATAAACGCTTGTCGCCGCAGGACAGGGACAATATCAAACAGCTTAAACAGCAGGGATGGACGGTAAAAGAAATAGCGAGGTCAATGAAGCGCACGCAGACGGAAATCGAAATGGTGCTCGAAATGCCCGAATAAAAAAACGCGCCGCATCGGTAAAGTGCGGCGCAGACAAAACGCGAACGGTAAGTTTTTCGAACCGAATAATGCTTCGACTTTTTGCCGTCGGCGCGTATTCAGTTTTTACCGAGAAAACAAGTGCACCACGCTTCTACGGCCTCTCCTTTGCCGACATCTCCGAGCGCTTCACCCGTTTTCGCTTTTACAAAGATCGAAGTGTTTTCGACTCCGAGAGCCTGTGCAATCGAATCGATTACCTGCCGGCGATACGGAAGAAATTTCGGACGTTCGAGTTTTATCACGCAGTCCATATTGATAAGGTGCCAGCCGTGCTTTTGTATTTTTTTCCAAACGGATTTTAATAAAAAAACGGAATCGGCGTCTTTCCACGCATCATCTTCCGGCGGAAAAAAACTTCCGATATCGCCGAGCGCGGCCGCTCCGAGAAGCGCATCGGTTACGGCGTGGAGGAGGACGTCGCCGTCGGAGTGCGCATCTTCGCCTTTATCGAACGGGATGACGACTCCTCCGATCATCAATTTTCTTCCCGGAATAAGGCGGTGCATATCGTAGCCCAAGCCGGTTCGAAAGGCCGTCATCCGTATATCCTCCGTATAGGTGATCTTTTTATTTTCCGGCGAGCCCTGCACCGTCATAACGTCTCCTTCGTATTTTCCCCAAATTTCCGTGTCATCCGTATATGCTTCTCCGTCGTTTTCCGCTTTGCGGTGAGAAGCGAGCAGTCGAATAAAATCGAAAGCTTGCGGTGTTTGAACCGCAGCCATACGTTCCCGCTTGAGATGTTCGACGATAAAACCTTCGGCGTTGATAATTTTTTGCGTGTCCGTCGGCAAAACGGCAGGGACGGCTCCTCCGTGTTCGATTGCCGCTTGTGCGGTACGGACGATGATTTGTTCGGTGACGAAGGGACGGGCGGCGTCATGAATCAAAACGATACCGCCCGTAATTTTTTCTCCGGTTTTTTCAAGCGCGATTTTTACGGAAGCTTGCCGAGTCGCCCCTCCGCGGACGAAGACGGGTTTTGTTTTTTGCAAAAGGGTTTCGATTTCCGTATCCGCATAAAGCGCATCGCGTGCAAGAGCGCCGTCTTCATCGGAAGGAATTGCGATAACGAGAGACGAGCAGTCGAGCGCTTTTAAAAACGGCTTAACCGATTCGGAAAGAACGGTGCCGCATCCGAGCGGCCGATACTGTTTCCGCACTCCTTTACCCATGCGTGAAGAAGCGCCCGCCGCGACGATGATGACGGCGGCGGGGATTTTATGCTTTTTATCCATTTTTATGATGCTTTACTTTCAAAACTTGCCGTTCATACATTAAAACGAATCGTCGTCGTAGGACGAGTCGTCATCGCCTGAAGAATCTCCGTCGTCCGATTCGTTCGAGCCTGTGTTCATATCGTCCATGAGGTTGTCGTCTTCGTCATCGTCGATGTTGATGACGTGCTTGACTTTGGGTGCGGATCCCGGCGGCTCAAGTTTGATATGGATAAGCGTTTCGACTTCTTTGAGCGATTTTCCCGTCGCAAACGAAATTTCATCTTCGAGCAGTTTGCGCGCGGAGTCGTAAAGCTTTCGTTCGAGGATCGGAAGTTCTTTTACTTTGCTGCGGTTGTACAGGCAGCGCACGATCGTTGCGATGTCGTTGATGCTTCCTTTTTTGAGCAGGTCGAGGTTCATCTGGTAGCGGAGCTTCCAATCCGACGTGATCGGTTCGAAATCGTCGGAAAGCAGGTTGAGCGCTTTTTCCGCTTCGGAAGCGGAAACGATGGCGCGGATACCGAGTTCTTCGGCATATTCAACGCGTGCCATGACGGTCATATCCGACGCTTCGATATAGATATTGTAATACGGCACCATTTCGCCGTTAAAAAGCCGGTCATTGATGGCGATGATTTTTCCGACGCCCTGACTGGGGTAGACGATCTTTTGATTTACGCGGAATCTCGAAGATTTCGATTTTTTTGAAGACGCTTTTCCTGCAGCGGATTTCGGATGAGCCGCCTTTGCGCCTGTTTTTGCTCCCGTCTTCGGAGACGTGCTTTTTGAGACGGCTTTCTTCGTCGTTAAAAGTTTCGATGCGGATTTTGCCGCTACTTTTGAAGATGCCGCCTTCGCGGGTTCTTTCGCTTTTGTCGATGCCTTTGCTTTTGCTTCGGATGTTGCCGATTTTTTCGGATTCGTAGTTTTTGCCATATCGCTACAGTATACCACAGGGCGGCAAAAAAATCAAACCGGATGCCGTAAAGCGTTTCTAAAAAACGGTAATATATGCGAACTATTTCAAATTATATCACGATTTTCACTTGTAATTGTTTGTTATTTACGCTATTGTGTCATTATGTGTGCTGTGTCTGATGGACGCATGCGCGGCGTGTAAAGCCGCATCTGTCGATTTTCCGGATCCTGTATAGTGCTTCCTGTCAGTCCCGTCACACAAATCAGGGGCGGGCGTTTGCCCGCAGGGTACAGGTATACACATGGATTCAGAAGACATCTCTTTCGAAGACCTCGGTCTGGACGAACTGACCCTGGCCGCAGTAGCCCGTAAAGGCTTTGTCACTCCTTCTCCGATTCAAGTTCTCGCAATTCCGCGCCTTTTGGGCGGAGACGCAAATGTCATCGCGCGCGCGCGTACGGGAACGGGAAAAACGGCCGCGTTCGGTTTGCCTCTCGTGCAGCGCTTGAGAGGCGGAAGCGATCACGTCAAAGCGCTCATCCTTGAGCCGACGCGGGAACTTGCCGTTCAGACGTGCACCGAAATGCAGTCCTTCGCCGACGGAAAATTTCCGCGCACCTGCGTCGTTTACGGCGGCGCGTCGATGCTGTCTCAGATACGCGATTTGAAACGCGGCGTTGAAATCGTCGTCGGCACTCCCGGCCGCATTCAGGATCACATCGAACGCGGTACGCTCGACATCGGCAAAATCGATTATTTTATTCTCGACGAAGGCGATGAAATGCTCGATATGGGTTTCATCGAAGACATCGAAGCGATTTTCGAAAAAGCCAATCCCGCAAGCCGCATCCTGCTTTTCAGCGCGACGATGCCTGCTCCGATTCTCAAAATCGCTTCTCAGTTTATGGGCGAATACGAAATCGTCGAAGAAGAAGGCGTCGTCGACGAGCCGCTGCTCATCGAACAGAAATTTTGGGTGCTCCGCGAAAGCGAAAAGATAGACGCCCTCGTGCGCCTCATCGATATTGCCGACGATTTTTACGGTCTCGTCTTTACGCAGACGAAGATGGACGCCGATACCGTCGCGCGCCAGCTCGACGAACGCGGCTACGAAGTCGCAGCTCTTCACGGAGATGTTGCGCAGAGCCAGCGCGAAAAAATCCTCGCGAGATTCCGCCGAAAAAAAACGCGCATCCTCGTTGCGACCGACGTCGCCGCCCGCGGTATCGATATCACGGGCTTAAGCCACGTCGTCAATTATTCCCTTCCGTTCGACGGTGCGACGTATGTACACCGTATCGGACGCACGGGCAGGGCGGGAGCCGCGGGAACGGCGATCACCTTTGTCCGTCCCGAAGAGCGGAAGCGCAAACTCAGCTATATGCAAAACGCGATCCGAAAAAGCACGAAGGGAGAGCTTAAAGAAGAAGCCGTTCCGACGATCGAAGAAGTCGTTGCAAAAAAAAGGGAGCGGCTTTTCGACAAACTTAAAAGCGATATCGGCTTGTCTCCGCGGCGTGGCAACGTTTCTGAATCGGATGATGCCGATAAATTAATAATTAATAATTCCGATGTACCGACGGATATCTCCGCTTCGAATGACGAAAGCGATATGTACGGTGTGCCCGATGCGGAGGGGCAAAACGATGTGTCCGTTGAGGCTGCGGCATCCGACGCGAACGCGCAAAGCCGTGTGTCGGATGCATCTTCGAAGACCGATACGAATCTTCAAAAGCCCGCGCTCATCAAAGCCGATGCTCAGTTTGCGGAAATGGCGAAAGAGCTGTGCAAAGACAACGATGCCGAAGACGTGCTCGCGGCGGTTATGTCCGTACTCTACGGCACATCGCTCGATGTTTCCCGCTACGGAAAGATTGCACGTCAAAAAGGCGAAGCGGGTCGAAACCGCGTTTCGTTCGGCGGGGCGGGCGATCAAGTGCGCCTCTACGTACAGATGGGACGGCGCGACGGATACGGGCCTCGCGAAATTGCGGATTATTTCAGCGATCTCCTGCATATTCCGGGGCGCTTTGTCGACCGCATCGATATGGCCGCGAATTTTACGCTTTTGAGTCTTCCCGCCGATTCGGCAAAAAAAGCCCTCGAACTGTCCAAAAGAGGCGGCGACGTTCCGCACATACACGTCGATTCGAAATCCGGCGGCTTTGAAAAAAAAACGCGTTCATCATTTCGAGGCGATGGCGAATCTTTCGGCGGAAAAAAGAAATCGGGACGTTTTGAAAGGAGCGGCGGATTCGGCGAAAAAAAAATCAAGTCGCACGGGAGACCGAACGTACATACACCGACGGAGCGGAGCGGAAGCGCAGGTTTGTATAGGCGTAAATCCTCCGGAAAAGCCGAACGCTTTTAGGTCGCTCGTCGATTTTTAAAAATAGCAATCGATACGGCTGCGTTTTCGGCGAGAACTTCGTTCGTTTTGTACGCGTCGTTCGGCGGTTTTATTCGTGCGACAATTCCCGCCGGATATCGTCCAGGCGGTCAAGCCGCCCCTGATCGAGTGCGACGAAAATATTTTTTTCCTGTGTCGGAAGCACGAGGCCTTTCGGACCGTTTTTCGCACGTCGGAGATATTTTACTTTCGTATAATAGACGTCGGCTTTTCCCGCTTTGCGCCCTTTCGAATAGTAGACTGCAAGGTTTGCCGCGTCGAGCAGCACATCGCGCGGTACGGTTTTTCCCGGCCGGTTTTTAATAAAAACGTAGCCTCCCGGAAAGTCGCGCGCGTGCAGCCACATATCTTCGCCTCGAACGTGGCGGCGTAAAAGTTCGTCGTTTTCGTTCGCGTCGCGCCCTGCGATGATGTACCAGCCGTCGACCGTGTAATCGAGACCCGGATGCGCTTTTTTCTTTTGCTGTTCCGGTTTTGTGTTTCGTCTGAGCAGCTGTTCTATCTTTACGGGATTTTGTTCGCGCACGATGTCGCCGTAGCGTTTGTCGAGCGCTGCGATCTCCTTTTTTTCGATTTCGATATCGTGAATGAGCTGTTCCGCTCCCCGCGTTTCTTTCCGATACCGCTCGTAATATGCCGCCGCATTTTCCTGCGCGTTTTTTTTCGGATCGATTTTGATCCTGACCCTTCCGCCGGTATCGTAATCTTCGCATTCGAGAAATTCGCTTTTGCCGTCGAGCAAGTGTCCGAAAGATAATATCAAATCGCCTTGATGTTTGTATTGCCCGGCATTTTTAAAAGATTCCCGTTTCGCTTTCAGCCGTTCGAGAGCGGCTTCTCTTTTCGATTTTTGTGCGGCATACCATTTTTCCGCCTGCGCCAAAAGCGCCGCGCGCGAAAGAGAGCGGGCATGCTCTCCGTACCACATATCGACTTTTTCGTTAAACGAAAGAGGTGCCGCGTCGGGATGCTCTTTTACATAGCGCTCTTCGACATCGCTGAAGGTGCGGACGGGATGCTCTTTTTGCAAAAACGCTTTTTCGTTTTCGGGAAGCGCAAAGGTACCGCCCGCGATTTCGCCCTTTGCAGGACGGCGATACATCGTATCGAGAATTATGTCCGATTCCGTGCACAATACGATATTTGCAGCTCCGCTCCACAAACGTATATACATGATAAAACTTTCGTCGGCGTGCGTAAGCGTCATTTTAATAATCCGTTCAAAACCGACTTGTGCGCAGGATGTAATCCGGGAGCCTTTTATGCGCGATTTTAAAAATTCCATAAAGCGCAGCGGCTTATCGTTCCGCGTGATTTTCCGTTTCGTCTCGTGTATGCGGCACGAAGTGTGCGCGGTGCAGATAAAGAGCGTGAGCGCCCTTCCGTTTTTATATGTGCAGAGCACAAGCGTATCGTAGCCGGGCTGGATAATGTCTTGGATAAAAGCGCCTTCGAGATCGAGTTCCGCAAGGATTGCGTTTATTTCGTTGCAGTTGAGCGACACGGTATTTTCTCCGGTGATACGGCAGTGTAATTCGAAAAATTATTTTTTGTCTTCCTGCCGTTTTGCGATCTGTGCGTTCAGCTCGATTGTCCGGTGCGTTTGTTTTTCAAGCCGCTGTGCAAGCATTCGTGAAAGGAATAAGCCGTAGTGCGGATTTTTCCGTATCATCTGGAGAAAATCTCCTTTCGGAATTTTAATAAGTTTGCAGTTGCCGACGGCGAGAATCGTTGCCGAGCGTTTGTCGTTGAGCAAAAACGACATCTCTCCGATAAACACGTCGTTCGGCGACATGACGGTGACGAGCTTCCGTCCGGAATAGACTGCGTAGCGGCCCGATAC
>ERZ772967.2494-NODE-2494-length-11805-cov-2.501106_pt1 | contig 11805 bp, 16 predicted proteins | sample MGYA00511677_ERZ772967 | MGnify/ENA primary metagenome ERZ772967 (study PRJEB29015, sample SAMEA2737931) | human oral metagenome | biome: human oral; feature: human-associated habitat; material: dental | place: China | collected 2146 ...
AGGCGATCATCTCGATGCCGTGATCCATGACGATGCCTACGAAGCGGGAGTTATCGGGAAGCTGCGAAGCGATCGAACCGGCGAACGCGTCGAGCTCCGCATACGTCATGCTGCGGCGTTCGTCTTTCGTGGCGATTGCATCGGGCGTGGCGCGCACCTGTTGTGCAAATGCCTGGTAGATGGTTTCTTCGATCATGCGACGCTCTCTTTCGGTCCGTGACGATCGGTCTGTGTCGTCGAAGTGCCTTTCGGTATCATAGGGTACCTACGGAGCGGCCTGCGCACCCCGATGGGCTTGAGCACGATATCAGCGTCATGCATGGTGAAAGGATGGAGCCGATCTGATGAAATACGTGGATCCGTGCGATCGCACGGTGTTGTTCGGGACGGGAGGGCTTCAAGCTCCGATCATCTACGTGATCGATCTTCCGTATCATCCGTTCGAGGTGGGTGCGGCGGCTCGAGACTGCGTGTCGACCATCGTCAAGGTTCCCGTCAACGAATGGGACGACAGCTTGACGCCGTGGGTCGCACCGGGACTCTATCATGGGGATGCCGATTTCAAAGGGGAGGCGGCCGTTACGCTCGAAGAACTGCTTGACGAGGCCGTTCCCGCTATCGAGCGTGCAGAGGGCCTTGCCCCGGCGAAGCGTGCGATATGCGGCTATTCCCTTGGAGGCCTGTTCGCGCTCTATGCGTTCGTGCGCTCGGATCGTTTCGATGCCTGCGGGTGCCTTTCGGGTTCGGTCTGGTACGAGGGATGGGTTGACCACCTGCGATCGCTCGACTTCACTGCAGCGGGGCGGTATGCGTTTCTTTCCATCGGTTCGAAAGAGAAGCACGCGCGTGAATCGATTCTGCATACCGTGCAGGACAACATGGAGGCCTGCGCTGAAATTCTACGTTCTCAAGGCTGCGAGGCGGATTTCGTCGTCGGACCCGGCGGTCATTTCGACCACGCCCAGGAACGGTTCGCAGCCGGGTTCAAAGCGCTCGATGCGTTTTTGAACAGGTAGGTTGATAGCTTGGCCGCGACAAGCGACTCTTTTGCGCGAAGTTTGCTCGAACCGAAGACTCTCTCATTGTTGCGCATATGTATTCCGGTACGCGCCGGGCGTCATGCCGACGTGACGCTTAAACGCCTTGGCGAAGCTGGCGGCATCCCCGTAGCCGACCATCTCGCCGATTTCCGCGGCGCTGAGGTCTGTGTCGGCGAGCAGCCCTTTCATCCTCATACCGCGTACGTATTCTCCAAGAGGTATGCCCGCATCACGCTTGAACATCTCGCTTAGGGTCGTATGTCCCTTATGAGCGATCGCGCAGAGCTGTTCGAGCGTCGGCGGATTCGGCATGGAGAGTTCGACTATCTTCATGATGTCGGCAGCTGTCGCGGTTGTGCGTCTCTTATGTGACCTATCAGCTGCATCGCGGTCATCCTCAATGATTTTGTTCAGATAGCATGTCGCCTCGAGCACCTTCGCCTCTAGGAGCGGCAGGGCTCCTGGCCCGAGCATGCTCGTGGCCGTCAGACTGTTCAGAATCCTGTCGATCTGGATACTGGAAGGCATGACCCCGTGCGACATCACTTTTTCGCCAAGGCCCCTGAAATCATCGGGGAATCGTTTTTCGATCTCGCCGAAGTATGCGGGCAGAAGGCAGAGGGAGGTGCTCTTGAACCTTTCGCCGGGATTCATGGGCATCGTGAACCGTTCTTCGGATTGCGCGAACGCTACGGAGGACCTTTCGCCGCGTCTTTTCCGGGCATCTTTCGGGACTCCCGCCAAGGAATCACGGGAGCAGACGCAGAGGCATGCATGCTCGGGAAGGTCTTCTTCTATACGCAGAGGCTCCCTGACGTCTATCTCATGTATGACGAGGATGCAGCTCGGGTTCACTTCGAAGGCGAGCAGATATCCCGCGCACGATTCGTTCATCACGCGCGCGAACAGGCTGCGATCCTTGCAGGTTACGCTCGCGGGACCCACCTGCTCGAGTTGGGGAACGTAGAATTTGTCGAGTGAGCGAGAAAGGGCCGCACAGGCCATTGTCATTCCGTCCGTTCCGTTGTCGATGCATCCCCTGTTGAATCGCAAGCGACTGACAAGGGGTAACGTTGCGTAATTAGCTCCATCTAACTTGCAGCATACCATGATTTCGGATGTGGGTCGGATTGCCATCCGTCTCATGCGGCGTTGCAGGACAGAGGGAGGCAGATCGACGACGGGGCGGGGGAATCGCGCAACCAGGCCCATATTGGATTGTCGCGGGAATCGCAGGAGATCCTTACCTCTCTTACGATGCCGCCCCGTCTGTCGCAGGACGGATGAACGTACGAGAGGAGCGGTCGATGGAAGACAGACAGGTAATCGAAAGCGGCGAATCGAAACGGCTCGCGATGAAGGACGTAATCACGCTCGTTATCTTCAATGTTGCCATACTCATCGTCATGGTGGTCGTGAAAATGCTGATCACGGTATTGGCCACACCTGCGTTCAACTACTTGGCGTACGTAGGCGTCATGGCCTTGTTCTGCGCGCCTCTCTTCGTCGTCATGTCCAATCGTGTTGCGAAGACGGGTGTGTACTTCGTGACCGCGCTCCTTGCCGGCCTCATGATGGCGGCGTTCGGATCTGCCTGGTTTCTTGCCGTCATGATTGCCGTCGGCGCTCTATGCGAGGCGGCCATGATGGGGAAGGAAACGTATCGCTCTCCTGTCCGAAACGGCATCGGATATGCTCTGTACTGGGCTCTCTATGCGCTCGGCAGCGCGATTCCCCTGTTCTTCTTCAAGGATCAATATATCGCATCCTTGCAGGGATCCTATACGCAGGAGGGGATTGACATCCTCCTGAGCTTTTACGGCTCCCCGAGCATGCTCGCACTCATAACGCTCATAACCGTCGTATTGGCGGTCGTGGGGTTCGTGGGCGGCTATGCGCTTTATACGAGGCACATCAAGAAGGCGAAGCTGGCATGACGGAATCGGTGGCGTCGAGCGGGGTGGACAGGGCGGATCCTCGCACGCATCTCGTCACCCTTCTGGTTGCAACCGTGTTCTGGGCAGTGTATTCGCCTCAGCTGATTCATTATCTTGCAGTTCTGTGCGCTGCGTATCTTTTCGCAAACGGCATGGCGCGGCATGTGCTCGGGTTCGCGGCCGTCTATGTGGCGCTCACGTTGATTGCAGGGGCATCGGCGTTCGTCATGCCCCTTCTCTACGTCATACTCAATACATTCGCGCGAGCCGTTCCATTGATGATGCTTGCGGCGGCGCTCGTGGCGAGCAATCCCAGCAGGGTGATGGCCGCCGTGCAGAAGATCGGGGTTCCTAGGACGGGGCTTGCGATGATATGTCTGCTCGTCAGGTTCTTCCCGGTCATGGGGGAAGAGATGAAAAAGATCAGGGAAGGCCAGCTTGCGAGGGGGATTCTGCCGAAACGCCGTGACATGCTAGCTCACCCGATAACCGCATACCAATGCTTCTTCGTGCCTCTTATCATACGTTGCCTGCGGCTCTCGTCCGATCTCGGCGCCTCTTCCGAACTGAGGGGCCTTGCAAGCCAGGAGAGAAGATCTTGCCTGCACGGCATAGGGTTTTCGGTATGGGATGCGGCGCTCGTCTTCCCTATGTTCGTTCTGGGCGCGGCGCCCCTGTTGCTGTCGGTCGGTGCCTAGGAGACGGATACGACGATGATAGAATTGAAGAACGTGAGCTTCTCCTATGGCGCAGACGACGCGCATCGTGCGATAGACGGAATATCCCTGCAGGTGCCCGATGGCACCTGCACGATTCTTTGCGGCAGATCCGGATCGGGGAAAAGCACGGTGATGCGTGTGGTCGAGGGTCTTGCGCCGGGGTTCTTCCCGGGAAGACGGGAGGGCAGCGTGCATGTTGCCGGCAAGGACCCTCATGCGATGAGCCCGAGCGAGAAGGCTCGCCTTATCGGAGGCGTGTTCCAAGATCCGCGTAGCCAGTTCTTCATGTCGCTTGTGCGCGATGAGATAGTCTTCGCAGCCGAGAATGTGGGATGCGATGAGGATTGGGCGCGTCGGCGGCTGGCCTCTTCGGCGGAAACCTTCGGGGTGGCCGATCTGTTGGATAGGCGCGTAGATGAGCTTTCGAGTGGACAGAAACAACGGGTGGCAATCGCCGCCGCCTCCTTTCTTGCGCCTTCCGCCCTGGTACTCGACGAACCTACATCCAACCTCGATGAGAGCGGCATAGAGGCGCTCGTCGCTTCCGTCGGCAGGCTCAAAGATCAAGGGATTGCGATACTGATCTGCGATCATCGTCTGCACGAATACCTTCCGATCGCCGATCGGTACGTGCACATTTCCGAAGGGCGCGTGGCTCACGAATGGACGGGAGAAGAGTTCTCGGCGTTGTCGTGCGCCACTCTTCGCGAATGGGGCTTGCGCCATCCCGGCATAGGCCTTCCCGTCGTTTCATCGCCGGGGATCGTCGGAGTCGACAGGCGCCCGACCGCCCTTTCGCCCGAGGTTGTTGGAACCCACGGGCTTTCCCTGCATTCGCTGACCGTTGCGTACGACAAGTCGGAGCCCTGCGTGACCGATGTCTCTCTTGCCATTCCGCGGGCAACGGTCTGCGGAGTCTTGGGCAAAAACGGGATGGGCAAGACGACCCTGGCAAAGGTTATCTGCGGCCTTCGGAAACAGACAAGCGGCGTGGTGGAGATCGGCGGCAATATTCTGGGCATGGCGCGACGAAGGGCCTGTTGCTACATGGTCATGCAGGATCCCGACTATCAGCTGTACTCGGACAGCGTGGCCCGCGAGCTGGCCATGGGAAGATCTGCCATCCCTTCCGACGACCTCGTGATGGAGGCGCTGGAGACATTCGGCATCGGGGGCTTGGCGCGACGCCATCCCGCGTCTCTCTCGGGCGGCGAGAAGCAGCGAGTGACGCTTGCCGCGGCATACTGCGCGGACAGCGAGGTGGTCCTGCTGGACGAGCCGACGAGCGGGCTCGATGCCGATGGGCTTATCGCGGTTTCCTCGTGGACCCGAAGTCTTGCGAGGCGTGGCAAAACGGTGTTGGTGATCACCCATGACCGCCTGCTCTGCAGACTCGCCTGTGACGAGACGATCAGGGTCGAAGGACGTCACGCAAGCCTTTCAGGATAGGCGCCCCATGCGTCATCCGACCGCAGACCTGACTAAATGAAAATGAGCAAGGGTCATGCGCCATCTTGCAAGACGGGGCTACTCTTTGAGCATCTTCCTGAACTCGCTGGGCAGCATGCCCACCTCGCGCTTGAACAGGGCCGAGAAGCGGCTTGCGCACGTGTAGCCGACCGCGTGCGATTTGCTCGATGGTGAAGTCGTCCTGGCGCAGCAGCAGCTCAGCCTGGCTCATGCGTCTCCCCTGCACATAGCGCGTGACCGTCATGCCGTTCACGCACTTGAACGTCTCCTTGAATTTGGTAGGGCTCATGCAGGCGATGGCGGCGAGCTCGGAGATGCGCAGGTCGACAGAGCAGTGGTCGTCAATGTAACACACCACGTCGTGTATGCGCTCGCGATCGGCGGCGCTTGCGGCTCCGCCCACATCGGACGTCCGCCTTCTCGAGCGCTCCACGATGAGTCTCATAGCCTCGAGCACCTTGCCTTCGTAGTGCAACGCGCTGCGTCCCTCGTCGCCCGACCGGGGCCATAGCCTGGAGAGCAGGGCCTTCATCTCAGGGAATTCGTCATCGCGGCCCAGCGAGGTGAAGGCCTGTGCTACGTTCTGGGATTCTCCTCCATACTCCCGTTCCAGGAACCGTGCCGAAACTCCGATGAAACCTCGATAGAGACGCTCTGCACCGGTATGCTGCCATGCGCGACGCCCCTCCACGGGCCGCCGATGCTCTGTCCCCATATGCTGTTGGGCTTGAGCTTGCGGTACGGGCTGAACTCCTCGCCGGCGATGGATTTGAACCAGGTGACGGTGAGGTAGCTGGGCGGCTTGAAGTCCATGACGTAGTCATCGCGCATGGTGAAGTCATGGATGCTGATGCTCCACGGCGCGTCCTCGGGAGAGAGGAAGTGGAACCAGCCCCGGCAGTTTCCATCTTGCGAACGATAGGAGCGCCAGAGCGGACCGAACCCCGGTGGCGAAGGCTCCTGCGCGAACGACGGCTTCCGCAACGCCTGCTCTTGGAACGGTCGTTTCATGTTCCTGTCCTTTCGTCATGCGACGATGGGACGCAAGTTGGCGCGATCCTGGTGGTGACGCACGACCTGGAGCTCGTCGCGTGTGCCTGCGACCGGGCGCTGTGCGTGGAAGGCGGGACGGCATCGGTGCACTAGCGAACGTTGCCAAGATGCAATCGATATGCGTAGCGCGCAACGCAGGCGGCCCATTGCCTCTTCCTGCAGGAGGATGCCAGCTCATAGAGGAATCCTCGACTATGGGTGGGGCTTATGGGGCGCCTTGCCGACGTTTGCTAAAGCCGCTTTATGAAGAAGTGGTCCGTTGCGCTATGCTGACAGAGGGCGGGCTTTTGTATGCGTTGGTAGCCGAGCTTCTCGTAGAGGTGAATGGCTGCTTTCAGGTTTGAATGGGTTTCCAGGTAAAGCCGCTCGCATCCCATGCGGCGTGCGGCTTGCTCGATACAACCGACAAGCCGTGCGCCCAAGCCATGGCCCTTGGCGGCATCCACAAGATAGAGTTTCTGCATCTCAGCGGTGTTCGGAAAGCCCTCGAACTCAGCAAGCCCTCCGCCACCAATCACCTGCCCCGTGGCATCGACGGCTACGTAATACGCACGGTGGGCAGGGTCAGCGTCGTAGAATGAGCTCAGATGCATGATCTGTGGGTCGAAGAAGGCCGTGCCGGGATGTCAAGCCCGTTGGCAGTAAGGTTCTCTCGTGCGATGATGCCCATCGCCGTGTCGTCTGCTGCCGTAATGGGACGGATGGTGATGTCGGTGCTCATGGTCGCCTCTCGGACTGTTTTTGTGCAGCAATCATATACCACCTGCCAACAGGAACCCGTGGATAAGAGGCGATGCGAGGCATCGCCCCTCGCGGAGGCGGTGTCTGTGGCACGGTCGTGAATGCCAGGCCAGACGTATCGAAATCGGTATCCGGCAGGAAGCCTATAAGGGACCCCATCTCATTTTGGGCAGGGATCGCAGCCGCGGCTTTCATGCGCCGACACACCAGAGGAGAAGCCCCAAAACGGGTGCGGAACACCTTCGCAAGGCGAGGCTGGCTCGCAGGGTCTACGGCGCTTGCGACCTCACCCACCCTCATACTGCCTTCCGTCACGAGCCTTGTGGCATGCCGCATGCGCAGGTTGCTCTGGTATTCGCTGTGACCGCCAGACACCGTTGCTCCTTCTGAAGTCTGCCGGCGAGAAGCCCTTGCTCCTTCGGAAGGCTTCCGTGAACGCTCCCGGTTTGTGGTACCCGACCGCCTTGCCGATGCTCGCAATCAGAAGGTCGGTCTCCCTGAGCAGCCGGGCCGCCTCCTCCATCCGTTCCCGTGTGACGTATGCGGAAGGAGAAAGCCCCGTCGCTGTTTTGAATAGTCTCTTCAGCTTGGTCTGCCCGATATACAGCTCTGACGCAAGTCGCGCACAAGAGAGGTCTCCGCTCAGGTTATCAGCGATATAGCTGCTGATATGGCTGATTGCACACGCATCGCCCTGAGACAAGGCCCTGTGTTCTCCGCTTCCGTCTTCCCGGCTTGCGTATTCCATGACAAGAGCGACGGCCTCTGCGACCACGCCCTCATAGAACAGCTCCGCGGCAATTCCCTTGCCCTGATACGCACGTGCCTTGCGGAGCAGATCGACAAGTTCGGGAAGATCGTATTTTCCGTCGACCTTGGCAAAGGCTTTTCGGACATCCTTCACGTTCCCGAACCTGCTTTGCAGGTAATCCCTGTAGTAGTCAGGAGAAATTGTGATAGACGAGGCCCTCGCGACGGCCCCCTTCGAGAAGTGCGCCTCGTACTCCCCATGCTCGTCTCCGAGATACACCATGATGGCCCCCGGAACGAGCGCGGCACCCCTCCGTTGCGCCATGCCTCTGACGTCATCGTAGCATCCGAGGCAGATATGCTCGCTGCAGCGGTACCGCATGGTCCCGCTCTTTGCAAAGCTCATCCTGAACGCATTCACGGCAAAAAGGTTTCCACGGAAGTACGCCCAGTACTCACCGGACCCTATCTCGTTTTCAAACGTGTGCAGGACGCCTTCAGGGCCATAACCACGGACTCCCTTCAAAGGCTTGAGGCCCCACCCCCGAAACGCCCCGCTGTAGAGATCTGTCTCGATGCTCTTCATCTTCCCTCCCCTCCGCTTGTCTGGTTCCCGGTCTTCTTCCCCGGTTCGGCACTCTCTTTCCGTATGGGGACGCATCTCGCCAATGCAACGGTCAGTGACCCACCGTCCGTCCATTATAAGGCAGAGTTTCCTATAGATAACAATTGATCGGGTTGGTCGACGGTCGATCGGTACGCATCGACATGGAGATTCGACTGCAAGGGGGTCACCTTATGAGAACGGAAGCAGGGCACCCTGTCGACAACAGGTGGACCATGCGCGACGTCCTGACGTTTGTGATATTCAACCTCATCATCATGGTGCTTATCACCGTGGCGAAGGTGGTCGAGGACATGCTGTTGGCGCCACAAAACACGTTCTTCGTCGGATCGTGGCTGTTTCCGTTGCTTGCAACGCCGTTCTACCTCGTCATGGCCGACCGCATCGGCAAGCGCGGCGTACTTGCCGGATCGATCCTCATATTTGGCATCCTCTACACCTTCATGGGCGGACTCTACTGTGCACCGGTTGCCCTTGCAGGCGCAGTCATAGGCGAGCTGGCCATGTGGGGCAAGGACTCCTATCACGACATCAGACGCGTCATCGGCGGCTACATCGTGTATTGGGTGACGTTCGGCTTTTATGGGATCATGCCGTACCTACTGTTTAGGGAAGCCTACATGAAGCAGTTGGGGACCTACTACAATGCCGCCGACATCACCGCGATGATCGCCCAATATACCGAACTCCCCTGGATCCTTCTGATGATGGCGCTGTTTGCAGCGGGAACGATCGTGGGCGGCCTCATCGGATCCAAGTTCCTGAAAAGGCACGTCCGCAAAGCGAAGATCGCATAGACGCTATGGGAGGGGCGGACATCAAGTGCGGTCTTCTCGGCCTTGACCCAAGGACACATCTGTCGTCGTTCCTTGTTGTGGGAATCGTCTCCATGCTGATAGTGGGCCTCCTCGAGACAGCGCTTTTGCAGGCACTCGCTGCCGCTTATCTCGCTGCAAACGGACGGACGAGAAGTGCGGCGAAGTCCTGTGTAGGCTTCGCGGCCATATGCGGCCTGAGCTTCCTTCCCCTCCCGGGGCTGTACGGGGTCCTTTTCGTGAGCATGCTGCACATGATCCCTCCGTTTACGACCGGGTGCGCGTTCTTCTCGCTTTCTCCTTCGGCAATCATGTGCGCACTCGACCGGTGGCATCTCCCGCAAAAGCTCCTCGTTGGGATCTGCATGATATTCAGATTTGCCTCGATCCTTCCGTTTGAGATGCGCTCAATACTTCGCGGGATCCGCATGCGAGGTATCTTCCCCAGCCTGCCAGACATCGCAAGGCAACCCGCACTCGCATACGAATGCTTTTACACGCCGCTTGTCATGCGCTCGCTGAGACTCTCAAGCGAGCTCGCCGCATCGGCCGAACTGCGAGGAATTGATATAGGAGCAGGGCGGACGTCAGTATACCACGTGGGATTCTCCCTGCGCGACGCGGTGTGCGCTGTTGTCGTGGCTGCAGCCGCGGCAGGCATATACGCGTTGGGGGCGGTCTCGTGAGTGGACCGGAAGCCGTTGCCTTGAAGAACGCCTCGTTTTGCTACCTCGACGAGTCTGGGCTTTCGAGCGAGGTGTCAGCTGATAGCAAGGTATCAGCCGGCAGGCGAGAATCTACGGAAAGCTGCGTACAGGAGATCTGTTTCAGCGTTTTGGCCGGCTCATGCACCATACTTTGCGGCCGTTCCGGCAACGGAAAAACCACGGTACTGCGTCTCATCGACGGTTTGGCAGGAACCTTCTTCCCCGGCGAGAAGGGCGGTGCGGTCCTCGTGCGAGGAACGGACGTGTTTGATCTGTCCCCACGCGATCGCACGGAAAGCATAGGCGTGGTCATGCAGGATCCGCGCAGCCAGTTCTTCATGGGGACGGTAGGCGATGAGATCGCGTTCTCCTTGGAGAATATGGGTACCGATCCCTCGCTCACGGTCAAGCGCGTTCGAGAGGCGGCGTCACTGTGCGGCATCGAGGATCTTCTTGATGAGAGGCTCACCGAGCTCTCAAGCGGACAGAAGCAACGCGTCGCCCTCGCGGCGGCAACGGCATGCCATCCGCAGGTGCTGGTGCTTGACGAGCCCACCTCGAACCTGGACGCACAGGGGTCTCGGTCGCTCGTCAAGATCCTCGGAGAGCTTAGGAGAAGCGGCGTGGCAATGGTCATCTCCGAGCATAGGCTCCATCAGTTTTTGCCCGTGGCCAACGAGTTCGTATATCTTCGGGAAGGACGCATAGCCGCTCGGTGGAGCGCCGAGAGGTTCGCGTCTCTTTCCGAACGCGAAACGGCAAAGTTTGGGCTTCGGCATCCCGACATGAAGTCCGACTCCAAAATCAAACCCTATTCCGCAAAGGACTCGGACGGATGGCGCATGGTAGATGTGACCTATCGGTACCCTCCGACAAAACGTGGAATCGATGGCATTACCGCCGAATTTCCATTCGGATCCGTAACGGTCATATGTGGTGAAAACGGAACAGGCAAAACTACGCTCGCGAAGGTCCTTGTGGGAGCTGTTCGTGAGCAGGGGGGCATCGTCACCAGGAACGGGAAACGCCTTTCCCGTAAGGAACGCCGTCTCCTCAGCTACTTTGTCATGCAGGACGTTGACTACCAGCTCTATGCCAGCTGTGTTGCGGACGAGGTAGTGCTCGGCAGGCATGTAGATGACTCTCTCAAGGCGCGTGCCCGGGACTCATTGGCGGCTTTCGACCTGACGGACTTGGCCACCCGGCATCCGGCAAGCCTGTCCGGCGGACAGAAGCAGCGCGTCATACTTGCCGCAGCATATTGCTCGGATGCCGAACTCATCGTGCTCGACGAGCCCACGAGCGGGCTCGATGGGCGCGGGATGCGCGAGGTTGCATGCTGGTGCTGCAAACTTGCATCCGGGGGAAGGGCCGTTGTGGTCATAACGCACGACGAGCTGTTGGCGCGACTGGCAGGCAACCGCATCGTTGACCTGTCGTCGCAGAAAAGGGGTTGATATCTCCATGAGCCGCATTACGCCAAAAGACCAAGCGGTACGTCCCAGTGCATTTTCCAAGCTTTTCTATTTCATGCGACCCGACAGGCATCGAATGCTCTTCTCGCTTCTTCTGGCATGCATAGGCGAGGCGGCGGGCATGGTTCCTTATGTCGTCGTTGCCTTACTTGCCGCGGGATTGGTGGAAGGGACGATCACACTTGAGTCGGCTGCTCTCCTGTCAGCTGCTGCTGCGGCAGCCCAGATTGCAAAGTTCCTGTTCACTTGGCGCTCTTCCATGATCAGCCACGGAATCGCCTTCAAGGCCCTGCGCACCATGCGCGAGCAGATGGCGGAGAAGATGGCTCGCGTGCCCATGGGGACCATCGTCGACACGCCGACGGGCGCATTCAAGAACCGGTTCGTGGACAACGTGAACCAGCTTGAGGACGCCATCGCGCACTTCATGCCCGAGCTTCCAAGCACGGTATTCGCGCCGCTTTTGGCAATGG
>ERZ772967.2496-NODE-2496-length-11803-cov-16.852230_pt1 | contig 11803 bp, 7 predicted proteins | sample MGYA00511677_ERZ772967 | MGnify/ENA primary metagenome ERZ772967 (study PRJEB29015, sample SAMEA2737931) | human oral metagenome | biome: human oral; feature: human-associated habitat; material: dental | place: China | collected 2146 ...
CTGTTTAAAAGATATATGTTTAATTGGTAGTTTTTGTTTTATCTATTAATCCTAAGTTTTATCTATTAATCCTAATTAGATTAGATATATTAAATGAGTAGTATCGACTAATCTAGATCCTCTTCAATAATAGTTTCCTTCGTTAAGTCCTCTTCGATATAACCAACCTCATCAGTCGCTTCATCTTCATCTCGTGTAGTATCAATGTAGATACTAATTAGGGCTAGCGCCCCCTCTTCGTTTAGGCTCGCAATAAGGCTCATTGGACCATACGTTACAATTAGGCCGTCTTCTTCATCGCGAATAATATGAGGCACCGCATTAAAGTGTTGGTTCATGAGCTGATCAAAATAATCCTCTACATCAAGGCCGCTTTCAAGGGTAATGGATTCAGAATCGCCCTTTTGGAATACTACGCGCATATCTTCATCGATGTATTGATAAAAATCATCGACAGCAACATTCCCGGTTTCAAGCCACATGCTGAGAGCTGTAATCCAATCTTTCACAGTAGTTGGTGCAGAAATAAAAACATACTCACTTTCATCATCGCCAAAGCGAAGATTATCATACTCAATACTATAGTTTTCCTGACTAGATACGATGCGGTCTACGAGCCCCTCATCATTTACATCTACAAAAATCATGTACACATAGTTATCGCTGCTTTCATAAGAAACAGTCAAACCATGACGGCCCTCATGGAATAGCGCATCCTCCTCGTACACATCGGTGATATGCATCACCTTGCACGTAACAGGCACATTATCAGCCTTAATAGACTCAGTCATAGAGGACAAAAACTCAATCGTTTCATTTCGATTACGACCGATAATACCTCGACCTGTGGACATGTATTCACAATCCTTAGCCAAAATGTTTTCAATACCATGAATATCTGCGGACTCAAGAATAGATTTTATCAATAAAAGAGCTTGTATTTCAGTCATACTACTTCTCCAAATCTTTTTTAACTATATCTTCAATATTAGCAATATCAACATTGCCCTTGAATTTCTCAGGAATAGTAACTAACTTAACATCAGTTAACATATTACGAAGTTGTTCTTTAGTATAAGACATATTTCTATTATAACTCAATATACTAGTTAAGGCTGTTGTTCCGTCCTGAATATAAAATACCATTATCCCCTCTTTATTAGCTTTCTCTTGTTCCACTAGAATACCTGGTATACCATCATTCCATACAATGCGTTTAGAGAAATGGACATAGCCTTCAGGCGATTGAACTGCATTCATAATCACCTCATCCATAAAGCTAGCTAGCGCAATAGAATCAGTTCCCCGTTCCTTAGCTATGAAATCTATAAAAATAGTTTGTGTTATACCAGAAGGACTTTTATAAAATAAACCACTTTTAAAATCTGCTAAAGTGGCACTAACTTTTGCATCATTAAGAATACGATAAATAAAATTTTCACCGTCTATTTTTGTTGTATGAGAATATAGATTGCTATCTGTTAAAGGTTTAATAGATGGTAACACATAATTAACCAGTATTGGACTAATTACCTGCCCCATATCCCGCTTAGCTTCAGTTATACCTACATGATATCGAATAGTCGAATCATTATCAAAAGCAAAGTTTAAATTAGAGTAAAATTGAGCTTTATTATTTTTCTTAATTTTGCCATACAAAGAATCCCAATAGCTATCTATTAAACCAGCATATGAAAAACTCGCTCCGTGAATATCTTCTGGCTTGTAAGAAAGAGAGTTAAACTCTTTTATATTAATAGGTCGTTTATAATCTTTACGTAAATCATCTTCCGTAATCGAATCAAATGACTTACCCATATAATCAGAACTTTGCCAATTTTGTTTGTTCTCAACAATTAAACCTATTGTTATATCATTAGAGAAAATATCATAGGTCGTATATTTATCAGTTATATTATTTTCCTGTACTTTATAATAACTCATATAAGGTACAAGAAAACGAATTCCTTTTCCACTATGGTCAATAATCTCTGTTTGCCCCTCATACATATTAAGAGGACCTACATAGCTTTCTCGAATGACTGTTTCAGCCTCTTTTTCATTTAGGCCATTATCTATGTACAGTTGCTTAGTTTTATCATACTCTTTGCTTTTTTGAAAGTCTCTTAATGCTCCTTCTTGTATGCTTTTAATTGAAGAATCACTATGTATATAACTTTCATAAGCATTTATAGGAATTCTATGATCAGCACCGGGAATATTAACATCAACAGCCCCTACTAAACCAGTAATTAAGCTAATATATACTGAAAGTGCTATTGTTTTACAAATCATGTATCTCTCCAATTTTAAAAGTCCCAACTATAGTACGTTAATTGTAACATAGTCCAATTTTTTATGAAAATTTTCTCTGTCTGTCATATAATAGAATAGTTAATAATTACATTTGGAGGTCCCCATGAAATATACGACTATCGTTTTTGACTGCGACGGCACATTGCTCAATACGGCTACAGATTTAGCTAACGCCGTAAATCATGTTCTACGTACACATAACTTTCCTGAAAAATCTCTAGCAGAGGTAAAAGCAGCACTCGGTAATGCAGTAACATATTTAATGCGTCAGTGTCTCCCAAGTACAATAGCTGATCATGAATTAGAGCCATACATTGAGGAATTCAAAGCTTACTATGGTAAGCATTTAAAAGACACAACAGCACCCTACCCAGACATCCTAGATATGCTAGATGTATTACGTGAAAAGGGCTATAAATTAGCTATCGTATCCAACAAAATCCAAGAAGGTGTAACACCACTCAATAAAGAGTACTTTGGCGACCGCTTACCTGTTGCCATTGGTGAAAGACCAGGATTACAACATAAACCAGCACCAGATATGGTGCTACAAGCGTTAAAAGAACTAAACTCTACACCAGACGAATCTATTTATGTAGGTGACTCTGAAGTTGACGTAGCTACTGCGAAAAACTCTGGTCTACTCTTTATCGGTGTTACATGGGGCTTTAGAGAAGAATCTCTTCACCAAGAATTAGGCGTAACACATATTGCCCGAAAAGCAGATGATATTCTAAGCATTATTGAAACCTTAAATAAATAAATAATATATACACCGTTTCATAGAATTTATAATAAGATTAGTCATATTCAAGGCACTACTCATATATTGAGTATAGTCATTGATATATTCTAAATTCTTATCAATAATCTATAGCAAATTCATATACATAAGAGATTTATAAATTAAAATCGTACAAAAATAGGAGTTAAAATCTTAAACTTCTCATTTTGTACGGTTTTTCTTTTATTTACTCAATTTTATTTCATTTTTCACATTATATATTTTACGCATAGCTCCTATACCAGATCTATTGTCTTAAAAATGTGATATATGTTACATTTGTAGGGCAGTGCTTTCACATAGATACGCCGTCAATTCAATAGCTAGTGTATTGAACCGGAGATAACCGCACAATATCATGTGAATATTTTACTGTATGGTTGTAGTTAGTTGACAGAGAAATGAGGAACAAATGGAAAAGGAAGTAAGAAAAGTTGAAATGAGTGAAAATGTAGCAGATCCAACAGGTCTTGGTCTACTAGGTTTAGCTATTGTATGTTTTGTGGTATCCACGTCCCGCGTAGGCTGGTCTGGTCCAACAACATCCGTTATTATACCTTGGGCTGTTTTATTAGGTTCTTTGGCCCAATTAATGGCAAGCTATTTTGATTTCAAGAAAAATAATCCATTCGGATCCGTTGTATTCGGTGCATACGGTTTATTCTGGTCTGCAATGGCTGGCGTTTGGTTGATCCAAATGGGTACCTTCGGTCCTGAAATTCAAAAAGGCTTTGATGTAACGCAATTAGCATTCGCTTTTGTGGGCTTTTTAATCTTCTCTATCTTTGGTACTATTGCATCTTTGAAAACAAACAAAGTTGTATTCGCTATTATGGTTCTTATCTGCTTCCTATTCTTTGGTCTTTCAATAGATCTATTCTTGGGTGGTCGCACAGGCTTCTTTGCTCTTGCAGCATGGTCTGAATTATTCATCTCCCTCTTGGGCTTCTACGGTTCTGGTGCTGTATTAGTTAATAAAGTATTTGGCAAAACTGTATTTCCTATGGGTAAAAGTATTTTGTAATAGTTTTATAACTATATAAATTACTTGCACGACAAAAGAGGTTCCTGATGGTCACAAGTTGAATTTCAGTCATAAGTTACCTCGCATAATACAACAGCCAACCACATTACATTATTGTAACATAGTCGGCTGTGTATAAATACAGAAAGCTATATTAAAGATCTAATTTAGCCATCATTTTATTAATTTGTTCTTGCATGGTATTGATTTTTTCGTCTTGTTGTTTAAGCTTTTCATCTTGGTCGTTAATAACCTTAATAAGCCCTGCCTTGGAATACTCCGCATAAGGATTACCTTTGCCAAATTTCAGACTAACACCTAGATTAAGGAGATCTTCGCCTCCGCCGAAGCTTCCACCAATAGAGAATAAAGCTTTACTATTAGGGCGATAGAAAATACCAAGCGCCATGGCATTAGCGCCACGATAATTGCCATACCCGGCAGCAATATTCCATTTATCATATGGATCAAACTCCTGTGGATGTAGTGCAGCTAGTGCTGCCGCGCCTGCCCCTACACGCTTAACTCGACTATCCACCTGATTAATATGAGTATCCACTTGACTGAATCGGTGTTCCATAGTAGATGCAGATTCTGTGGCAATCCGTTTTAATTGAGCTACATTGACCGCATCTGTATCTTCACTACCGGCTGCAACATTCGTAATTTGGCGTGTCAAAACCGTATTCCCTGTTGAATCTCCTACCGAAAGGGCTGCTGCGGTGGACTTCCAAGTTGGGGAACCTTCTGTAGAGGTAGCATTTCTAGAAGGATCATAGCCAGCAATCCCTTTATCTCTAGAAGCTACTGAATCACTACCTAACGCTACACCACCATTATGTTTAATATCCGTATTATATCCGAGCATAACAGCATTTTCAATATTAGCCGTATTGCGTCTCGTAGGAACTATTTCCTTAACCGTATATTTAGTTTCACTACCATCCCAAGAATTTTTAAGGGTCTTTGTTACTTCTTTTTCCTCTGAAGCCATAGAGCCTAGTACGACATTATGTTTGCCACCATCAAGCTTATGAAAGTCACCGATAACCACATTGTCTTCGCCATTTTTTAGACTATTACCTGTCCCAACTATTGTAGTTCGGCTAATGTTACTACCTTCATTGCCATATCCACTCATGTTATTATAAACATTCATGTGCCCTTCTTGGCCTTTTAACGCATTATTAGTACCCGATATTTGGGAACGCATCGTATAATCAACGCTATTACTATTGCCTAAAATAGATACGGCACCAGCATGCCCCGCCATATAGGCCTTCATGTTTTTACGACCAGCCTCTACGGTTCCTTCATGATTTCCATTTATCTTATCCATGCCAGCTATTTCAGCGCTTTCAAGATAAAAGTTCCCCAAAGTAGTCCCTAATTCAGGAAGAGGTATCACAGAGGCCTTAGAATTTGTTACTTCATTCCCGGAACCTACAATCATGGTTCCTGTTGATCCAGAGGCTCTATTCAAACTACCAGTTATCGTATTACCGATACTATCGGCTTCATCATTTTCAGTTGAAGTACTTTCAATACTATTAAAACTACCATAGGATGACGAAAATGCTCCCGATGAACGACTCATTTCCGTTCCACCCTCTATAACGGAACCATGACCGGTTAGGGTTTGGAAAATACTATTTGCCTTTGAGTGATTACCAATGACTACACTGCCTCCTGAAGAATTGGCTGAGTGATATCCAATGATAGTACTACTTCTACCGACTGTATATTTTTTATCCCTCGGATCACTTTCTGATTTTTCGGCCTGTTCCGCCGGAGACATACTGCCTATAACAACAGAATCTCTTATGGTATCAAGATTTTGATTGTCCCCGATAACAATACCTGCAGCAGGACCGCCAGCAGACTCTACACTATATTCAGCTTTGTTATTGTTCCCAATAACGGTCAATGAATCCCATTCATTTCGATAGGTGTCATTACCACGAAGGAAATTGCCTCTACCGATTGTCAAATCAGACGTATTCGGCTCCCGCCCTGTTTTATGCTTATAATCTGTAACAGTTCCCTTATCACGAGCAATCAATGTGTTATTGTCGCCAATAACATGCTGTCTGCGGCTGCCTTGAACAGTATTGTTAGAGCCTACAATCCGAACATCTTCACTGCCCATGGAGTTTACCGGCTTCCCTTTCTCATTTGGAAAGGTCTTACTGATCGTATTATTATCCCCTACGATAGTAGCATTTTTACCACTAGTTACCGTATTCTTTTTACCGGTAATATTGGTATTATCACTAGCTAAATACTCATTACCATTACCATCAGTAACCGGAGTCTCGCCATAAACAGGACCACCCAATAAACAACCGCACGTACTTGTTACTAAAACAGCAGTCAAGAGAGCTTTATATCTGCTTGGCTGTTGATCCATTTTCTTTTCCATGTTCTACGCCCCTTTTACATAACAACACAAAAAATACATCACATAATAACAAACATTTCTAATTAAAGGGTACGCCTATTACATAGGGCTTGTCAAAATGTTAAAAATTATGCGCTAAGCCTTTTGATTTTCTCAGAGTACATCATATATCAACACATCATTTATCACTAATTCTAATAAATGATTATGTGAATATAATTTCATAATTAAACTCAACTAGGAAATACCTAGGTCCTATGCACCAAATACATCGACAAGCGTTAAATAATATCCTAGATAGCATTATACTCCTTAATCTATAACAAATTCATATACATTACATACTAATTCTGATAAAAGCGTATAAATATATAAGGTTAAAATCTTATTCCTCATTATTTCTTCGCTTTTTATATGTTTCTAACGTATTTCTTTATATGCGTTTTAGGCATACATCTATAACTCACTCTATCGCCCTAAAACTGTGATATATGTTACATTTATGAGGAAGTACTTTCACAATGGTTATCTGTCAATTCAGTACACACAGTATTTAATAGGAGATGACAATAGTTGTAATCATGTGAAGATTTGGCTGTGTAGTTGTAGTTAGTTGACGGAGAAATGAGGAACAAATGGAAAAGGAAGTAAGAAAAGTTGAAATGAGTGAAAATGTAGCAGATCCAACAGGTCTTGGTCTACTAGGTTTAGCTATTGTATGTTTTGTGGTATCCACGTCCCGCGTAGGCTGGTCTGGTCCAACAACATCCGTTATTATACCTTGGGCTGTTTTATTAGGTTCTTTGGCCCAATTAATGGCAAGCTATTTTGATTTCAAGAAAAATAATCCATTCGGATCCGTTGTATTCGGTGCATACGGTTTATTCTGGTCTGCAATGGCTGGCGTTTGGTTGATCCAAATGGGCTCCTTCAGTCCTGAAATTCAAAAAAGTTTCGATGTAACACAATTAGCATTCGCTTTTGTGGGCTTTTTAATCTTCTCTATCTTTGGTATTATTGCATCTTTGAAAACAAATAAAGTTGTATTCGCTATTATGCTACTAATCTGTTTCCTATTCTTCGGTCTAGCAACAGACCTATTCTTAGGCGGCAAAACAGGCTTCTTCGCTCTTGCAGCATGGTCTGAATTGTTCATCTCCCTCTTGGGCTTCTACGGTTCTGGTGCAGCACTTGTAAACAAAGTATTCGGCAAAACTGTATTCCCTTTGGGTAAAAGCATCTTGTAATAGTTGCAAAACTATATAATACAAACACAATAAAAGAGGTTTCCAATGGTCACTAGTTGACTATTGGGAACCTCTTTACTATTTGCTTTTACTATACCTATTTAGCTAAATATTGTAGGCCCACTGAATATAATAGGCTGAACAAATATTGGGCTCTGAAGGATTATAGCTTATTTATAACTGAACTGCGCATCCATAATCATTTGGCGCAACTGTTCTATACGAATACCTTCAGGTAACTTATGTCGATAAAACTGTAAATTATAGTAGTATCTAGTATCTTCATAATCTGTCACTAATACCATATCCGTTCGATACTCTAATGGCCACCCATACATAAATTCCATAAGTAAACTACGCACGCCATCATTGTTGACCTCTATAACATCATACTTAACAGGCAATACCATCTTAACTGTAGGTTCTGGAATCGTTCTATCTTTAATAATCTTCTTAACCTCTTTATCTAAGGATGCACTACTATTATCAACGGACCTAGCCTTTACATGCATAAATACCCCATCAGAGGTTCTAAACACCCTACCATCAATGTCCTTTGTTTCGCCCTGCGTTTCAACAGCATCCTTTAATACTCGAAATTGATAAGGGCCATAAAACTTTGTTTCTGTGAAAGATTCTAGCGCCTCATTAAATTGACCATTATGTACATTCTCAACACGCAAAAAAGGCTTTATATCCATAGCTTCTGAAGACATCGGTGCAGCTAAACATAGACCGAGACTTAGTAATGTAATACAATGTTTCATAAATACGTCCCCCCTATTGAACAGTAGTATTAACTGTATTTTAACATATTTTATGAAAACAATTACAAAACGAAAGAGGTTCCTATTGGTCACCTAAGTGACTATTAGGAACCTCTTATCTATTTACTTTAATTATCAACACCGCTATATTGAACTTGAGGCCTCTAAATGGGTCCAGCCTTTGCTAATCAACTCGAGGATTGGCGGTGATCAATATGAGTACATACAAAGTGTTATCGTTAATGATTTCATTTGGTATGCTTGTGGCGACCATTATCATGGCAGCAAAGTGATTGGCCTCTAGCTGAAAGCTAGCTTTCTAAGCGTGGCATGAAAAAAGGCCCGACTGTGAAGTCAGACCGTTTCTTCAAATACATTTTCGAGAAGCGAGAGCTGGCGTCCAAACCATTTATGCCTCACTTTGATATAAATTATATCATATAAAAACAGAGAAAGGAATCATATGATTCCTTTCTCTGTTTTCATTTATAAACCTTCACGGTACATATGATAGTGACTTAGATCACCGACAAAATATATTATCAATTGCTATATTTATGATATATTCCTACTGGGCTGACGGATGCGTAGAATTGACTACATGCACAGTAGCACACACATCGTGTGATAGCCGACCGTCTGGGCAAGCTTTTGTTCAGATGGTCTTTTTTATTGGCTTCTCGTAACAAAGGCTTCTTTATCTATATTTGAGTATCTCATTTATACGAAAGGAGTTTTCTTATGAGAAATCGTTGGTTTATTGCATTAGCAGCCATTGGTCTGCACATATCCATTGGTAGCGTATACGCATGGAGCGTACTCACACGTCCCATTATGGCAGATATGGGTTTTACCTTATCGCAAACAACATGGACATTCTCATTAGCTATTTTAATGCTCGGACTATCTGCGGGCTTTCTTGGATCCTTTGCAGAAAAAATTGGCCCTAAGAAAAGTGGACTTCTCGCTATGTTATTCTGGGTAACCGGATTATTGGGTACGGCCTACGCACTTAGCATACACAATCTTACCTTACTCTATCTCTTCTACGGCATCATCGGTGGCATTGGACTAGGCATTGGTTATATAACACCAGTTTCTACACTCGTGAAATACTTTCCAAATCGCCCAGGGTTTGCTACTGGTTTAGCTATTATGGGTTTTGGCTTTGCTTCTCTCATTGCAGGGCCTCTTATGCAATACCTTGTAGCTCAGGTTGGATTGGTGGATACTTTCATTATCCTCGGTGTAATCTATCTCGTAATTATGGGCGCCTCTTCACTCTATTTGAAAGCACCTCAACAAAAACACCCCACTCGAACTAGTAAGGATAGATCTACCATGTACGTTCATACCCATGGCATGCTAGCCAATGATGCCATGAAAACTTGGCAATTCGGTGCCCTTTGGTGGGTATTCTTTATTAATATTACCTGTGGTATAGGCCTCCTATCCTTAGCCTCCCCTATGGCGCAAGAAGCCATTGGTATGACACCTACAGCAGCTGCATCACTGGTTGGTATCATCGGTATCTTCAATGGCGGTGGGCGCATTGCATGGTCTACTATCTCTGATTACCTTGGTCGAGCACAAACTTACATACTATTCTTTATTATAGAAATCGTCGCATTCTATTTACTCGCCCAAACAAATAGCGCACTAACATTCCAAATTTTAATTCTTCTCATTATCACCTGCTATGGCGGTGGATTCGCCTGTATGCCAGCATATCTTGCAGATCTCTACGGTATACGTCAGCTTTCTACCATTCATGGTCGTATTCTAACTGCTTGGGGATTGGCTGGCATCGTGGGCCCTATGCTCGTATCATACTTTCACGAAGCAGGATATGGCTATACTACTGCTTTAGAATGCTTTGCCGCTCTGTTTGTAATAAATACAATTATTGCTATAGCCCTAAAATTATACGGCAAACGAGAATTACACAACTAATAACTCCATTTAAACATGAAGAAACGGCCTGACATATCAATGTCAGACCGTTTCTTCAAATTTTTACTTTAGAAGCGAAATCTGGCGTCAAAACCATTTATGCTTCACTTTGATATAAATTATATCATATCTAAACAAGGAAAAAAATTGAATCGTTTCTTTCCTTGTTTTGCTATTAACCTAAATACTTTCCCAATCAAAAGTGCTAATAACACACCTTAACTTATTATCGATTACTCTAATTAAATCTATAAAAGGTTGTCCATTATTTTCATTCCAAGAATATAATACTCTATTAATATTAATATGAATCAACGTATTTTCATAATAGTTACCATGATGAGGAAGAGTAATACATTTTTCATAAACCATATTTAATTTAGCTAATTCCTTAGCAAGATTATTTTCAACCATAATATTAAGTTGATTATATATTTTTTTACGCAAAATCTTGCCATACTCAGTAGGATCATTATTATAATATCGTAAAGATAGGTACGCTCCTTTAGAGTCATGATCTACTCGCCAAAACATCCAAGGCTTAAAGCTTCTTGATGACTCTGTTCGAGACCAAAAACAACGATTAGTCCAGGGACTACCGCCTTGATTTGTACCAGTACTATATGGATTCGGATAGATACTCATATCCTTCCATAGCCAAGAGCCATCTACTTTTTCATTATCAAATATAATCTGTAATAATCCATGCTGCGTGATACGTTCCCATTTTATATAATGACACCTATCATCATATTGTCCACTTATTTTAGATACAATTTGATACCAATCTAGTTGATTCTTTATATGCTCACAATAACTCCTTAAAATATCACTTTCACAATCATAATAATTTTTTAGGATATCCCAAAACATAGGCCCAGTTATATAATTATGTACTGATTCGCTATGGGCTACTTGCCAATCATAATCAAAGTAATACCCCGTCTTGAAATACACTGTATGTATATGATAATCAGACAAATTAGCACAATCGATATTAAGCTCAGACCTCTTAAATGCTTTCTCCAATTTACTATAGGCATTCCAAGGTTTCTTACTATTAAATACAGACTCAAGTGAATCTTTATAAAATCTTATTTGATTACCATGTTCACTAGTGCTTGTTTTGTCTTCAATAATAATGGCTAACTTGTATTGAGGAATTATAGCTAACACATCAATATTTAAAACCTGCTGCACCAAGATTACTTTATCTATTGATTTGATGTCTACCTTTGATAGCACATCACAATTTGATGGCTTATCTATTAACTTAGCTAGTAAATCTAAACCAAGTTGACGATATCTATG
>ERZ772967.2499-NODE-2499-length-11793-cov-16.534333_pt1 | contig 11793 bp, 9 predicted proteins | sample MGYA00511677_ERZ772967 | MGnify/ENA primary metagenome ERZ772967 (study PRJEB29015, sample SAMEA2737931) | human oral metagenome | biome: human oral; feature: human-associated habitat; material: dental | place: China | collected 2146 ...
ATTCCATTCCGCGCAGTATCGATAAATTATGGAAGAATATTCGTAAAGATGTGGCTGGGCCGGTGTGGTTGGTGAATACGCCGAAGTTCGTCAGTCCGCTATCTAAGACCAACCCTGAAAATCCGCAGACGGTGGAGCGCTTCCAGCCGGTGATCGCTGGGTCGGAGCTGGGCAATGGCTTTTCCGAGCTGAATGATCCGATTGATCAATTGAATCGTTTTATTGAGCAGCAACAGATGCGCGATGCTGGCGACGAAGAAGCGATGATGCTGGATATCGACTTTGTGGAAATGTTGGAATACGGTATGCCGCCGGCTTGTGGTTGGGGTTATTCTGAGCGAGTATTTTGGATTTTTGAAGGCGTGACTGCCCGCGAGGGCGTGCCATTTCCACAACTGCGTCATGAGATTGACGAGACAACGCGGGCGATTTATCCAGAAGTGAAGCTGTAGTTTTTGAAGTTGTCGATAATATCGGTACTGGCTTTTAGGCAGCCATTTTCTCGCTATCTTCAGCTAGCTCGCCGAGCAAGATATCGATTTCATCAGACACAATATCTGCAAAGTCTGGTACATTGGCGCGTACCCAATCGACGATTTGGTCGTCGCTGGCTTCTTGCATGTGCGATAATTCTTCGGCTTGCTCTGGTGATAGCTCGAGGACGATTTCGTTGATGACACGTTCCTCTAGCGTCGATTCAAAATGGTCGGCAAGCGATTGGTAATCTTCGTCTGATAGATTGATTCCTAAATCTGCGAGGAGACTGCGGCTTAAAATTGGCATGATGTTATCCTTTCTTTTTCTGTTTTAACTTTAGACAAAGGTATTTTCGACGCTACGGTCTCTGGCTTGCTGGGTAGCTTCGGCTTTCTTTTTTGCAGCGGCTTCTGCTCGCGCTCTGTTCTCAAGCTCTTTACCGGTGTTTTCGACGTCTTTTTGAGCTTGAATCAGCGACTGCGCAAGTTGCGTCTCCTGTCGCTGCAGTTCGGCTAAACGTTTATGATAATCGGCGATTGCTTTCTCCATATTTTCTTGTTGCTGCTGAGCCTTGACGGCTTCGTAAGTTGCTGCAAATTTGTTGGCGCTATCATCGGATAGCGAGTCGGCTTTTTCTTGAAGTTTAGCCGCATTCTCTCTGACCGAAACCAGGTCTGACTCCATGTTGGCGATTTCTCCAGCTTGCTGGCGCATACTATTTAGCTCGGTTCTGGTCTGCTGAAGCTGTCCGCCAATTGATTCAACTCGATTTTGCGCGTCAGCAGAAGCTCGTTCAGCGTATCGTGCTTGCCAACTGGCCTCTTGTGAGTTTTTGCTAGCTTCGGCAGCATTCATGACAGCGCTAGCGATGCGGCGGCGTTGATCTTTTGGTATAGAATTGACGTGTTCTTTGGCTGCTGCCCAAGACTCAAACCAACCAACATTTTGTTCTTTACGCATTTTTTCACGAAGAGCTTTGCGGGTGCGGGCTTTGTCTGCACGTTCCGATAATTCGGCTATAGTGGCCTCGCGGCGCGATTCGTAGGCGTTTTTGACGGTTTCCAGGCGTCCGCTCATCCGATTCTGTCGTCTTTCGAGATTTGCTTTGCGTTTGTTCAGGCGAGCTTCAGCTTTTTGAAGCTTTCTCATGCGGCGTTTTTTAAGCGGGTGGTTGTCGCTGAGATGAGCAACCTCGTCAAGCTTTGCCTTGCGCCGGTCATACGAGCTTTGGGCTAGGCCGTGCATAAACTTATCCATCAAGAGGCCTGGCTGCTCCATGGCATTATTCCAAGCTGCTGCAGCTCTTTCCTTGCCCCATTGTAGTGTATTACCAGCGCCTTTTATCATTTGACTAACTGGGTAGCGATTGCCTAGAATTTCAGCGTCAGTGCGCAGTGTCTCGTTAGCCTGTACCTCGGCGGCGTCTTCAGCGCTTTCTTGGCCAGGCTCGACGTCTCCGTATTCGGCACCGCTTTCTTGACCAGATTCAGGGGTTGTCTCATCGCCTTCAGGCGGCACTTCTATGTAATCTGGTATACCATTCTCATCAGTATGTACGACAGATCCGTTATCTAATGTAAAATCCTTACTTTGTTCTCCTACTGGCGGTGGTGGACTTCCAGTTCTCTCGAATGATCTCACGGACATTTTGTTATTCCTTTTTATTTTTCTGACTTTCTATACAACTTATAGCAAAAAATCACGCTTATGTCAATATTTTTAGCGTAAAATAGGCAAAAATAGCCGAGATTTTTGCCCAGACGGCTGCAAATGCTATACTATTAGATATTATGGAATGGTGGCAAGCTATTATATTGGGTATTGTCGAGGGAGTAACGGAATTTTTGCCAGTGTCGTCGACCGGGCATTTGACAATTGTCGAGAAGTTGATGGGTATGCAGATCAACGATCCAAGTTTGACGGCTTTTACGGCTATTATTCAAATTGGCGCTATCGCTGCAGCGATAATTTATTTCCGAGATGATATTTGGCGGGTGATGAGTGCCTGGTGGCGCGGCTTGTGGTGGAAACGGGCGCGGCGGCAGTTTGATTACAAATATGGCTGGGCAATTATTATTGGATCGCTGCCGATTGCAGCTATCGGTTATGCTCTCAAAAATGAGGTCGAGACAGTGTTGCGCAGTTTATGGTTTGTGGCTTTTGCGTTGATTGGTTGGAGCCTGGTGATGTGGCTAGCCGACAAATGCAGCGCTGTGCGGCGCGGCGAGCGGCAGACAACTTGGCGGGATACGCTGGCGATTGGTTTGGGGCAGTGTTTAGCGCTGATTCCAGGCGTGTCGCGCTCAGGAGCAACGATTTCAGTGGGACTATTCCGCGGTTTTGATCGGGTAACGGTGACGAAATTAAGCTTCTTCCTGGGTATTCCAGCCTTGGTGGCGGCAGGTTTGCTAGAGGCAATGACTGCTTACAAATATATTGGCGGCGGCGTCGGCTGGGTGTCAACAATTTTGGCGACAGCGGTGGCTTTTGCGGTTGGCTATTGGTCGATTGCTTGGCTGTTGAAATTTGTCGCCCGCAATGACTTTTCGTTGTTTATCCGGTACCGCATCGGTTTGGGCGTGATAATTATGTTATTGCTAATGACTGGCGCGATAACGGCAATATAAGTAGGAGGGCTGAATGATTGAAGTCAAACATATTACTAAAATATACGGCAAAAAGAAGAATGCTTTTACGGCGCTGGATAGAGTTAGTCTGAATATCGAAGAGGGTTCGAGCGTGGCTATTTTAGGTAAGTCCGGTAGTGGCAAGTCAACTTTGATGCACGCGATTTCCGGCCTCGACAAGCCGCAAAAAGGCAAAGTGCTGATCAACGGCGAAGATATTTTGCGGCTGAAACCGCGGGCGACTGATAGGTTTCGGGCGCAGAAGATGGGTTTTATCTTCCAGAGTTTCTTCGTTGAGGGCGGCGAGAGCTGTTATGATAATGTCAGTTTGGCGTTAGAGACGGCGGGCGTGGCAAGAATCGGCCGCAGGAAACGGATTATCGAAGCTCTAGAGGCGGTTGATTTGGGTGATAAGGTTAAGTCGCGCGCCAAAGACCTTTCAGGCGGGCAAAAGCAGCGTTTGGCGATTGCTCGAGCGATTGTCGGCCGGCCGCAAATCTTATTTGCTGATGAGCCGACTGGTAATCTTGACTCGGCAACTTCAAAAGTGATTGAGGATTTGTTGTTTAATTATTGTAAAGAAAACAACGCTACGTTGATTATTGTGACCCACGATGAAGACTTGGCGAAAAAATGCCAGCGGGTGATTCATATCAAAGACGGCAAAATTGAATCAGACTCTGTCGCTAGGAAACTGGCCGCTAAAAACCAAAGCAAAGCACTAACCAAAACTGCTGCCAAAAATAAATCGGCCGGCAAGCCAGCAAAGGAGACAAAACAATGAAAACAACTGATATTATCGCTAGAGCCGGCCGTAATTTGCGCCGTGCTAAAATGCGAACGATTTTGACTAGCGTAGCTATTGCGGTGGGCGGTTTTGCGATTATGGCTAGCTTGATGGTTGGAGAGGGCGCTAGGCAGTACGTTGATCGGATAATCAGCAGTAATATTGATCCGAACGGCTTGATTATTGCCAAAGATAAGCGGGTTGTTACCGCTGGCGCAGCTACCGGCAGCAGAAATGAACTAACTGAGTACAATCCGAATGCAAAATCGTACTATGGCCAAGATTACGACACGCTCACCCAAAGCGATATCGAAAAGCTGCGCCAGCGCAAGGATCTCAAAAATGTTGAGCCGGGTTATCAACTGCAGCCGAAATACGTGACCTTTAGCGTAAAAGGTGACAAAAAATACGTCGCTCAAGTCATGATGCGCGATAATAGCTTGCAGCTAGAGACTGCGGCTGGTCGCGAGATCAAATCGGGGACAAAACTAGCGCCAGACGAAGCGGTCATACCAGAGAGTTACACTGAAAAATTAGGTAAAACAGCGGCAGAGGTGGTTGGTTCGATGCTAACGATTACCGTTAGCCAGCAGCCGCAGCAGGTAGATAGTGCGACAATTCAGCGGGTATATGCCGAGGAAGGCGAAACTGGCGTGAAAGAGTTGCTAAGCGGCAAAATGCTAAATAAACAGTTTAAAATTGCGGCAGTTATCAAGAAATCGCCAGATCAGATGGTCAGCCGGCCGAATTTGTACATTGACTCGAGTGCTGCTAAGGAGCTGACTGATTTTAGTACCGCCGGAACGGATTCTTATCAGAAATATATTTTTGCTAATGCGACTGCCACTGGCGGTAAAACTCCCGAGGAGGTTCGCGATAACTTGAAAGATGCCGGTTATCCGTCGATGACTTCGAAAGACGTGCAGAGTATGATTTTTACTTTCGTGAATATATTGCAAACCATTGTCATGGGGTTTGGTATTTTGGCTTTGGTGGTGAGTGTATTCGGGATTATTAATACTATGTATATTTCGGTGCTAGAGCGGACGCAGCAGATTGGTTTGATGAAGGCTCTGGGCGCGTCGAAACGCGACATTGCCCGGCTGTTCCGTTACGAGGCGGCATGGGTCGGTTTCTTGGGCGGTATGCTTGGCGTGCTGGGTGCCTGGGGAGCTGGTACGCTGGCTAATCCGGCAATTTCTAAGGCGTTGGGTCTGGGCAAATATAGTTTGCTGATTTTCCAGCCGATAAACGCCGCCGTTGTAGTGTTGGCGCTGATGCTGGTGGCGATCATCGCTGGTTGGCTACCGAGCCGTAAGGCGGCGAAACTTGACCCGATTGAGGCACTGCGAACGGAGTAATTTACAGCGAAATAAGTTGGTTTGATACGATTAATAGATTTGTTGGCGTACGGTATCACGAGATGATATACTAATGCTATGCTAGATATTCGCTATATTCGAGAACACGCCGATTGCGTTCAGGAATCGGCAAAAAATAAAGGCTACAATGATGTATCGATTGCTCGTTTATTAGACACTGATGAGCAGCGACGGCAATTGCAGCAGCAGGTCGATGAACTGCGAACGCGGCGCAACGAGATCGCTGGCCAGATGAAGGGCGGTAAACCAGCGCCAGAGCTGATTGAGCAGGGCAGGGCCTTGAAAGAAGAGCTAGCGAAACTAGAGAGCGATTTGCGCGATGTCGAAACAGCTTTTCAAGCGCAAATGGACGCGGTGCCTAATATAACGCTTGATGACGTGCCGCTTGGTGGTGAAGCAGATAGCGTGGAGATTAAAACGTGGGGCGATAAGCGTCAATCTGCCGAGGATCATTTAGATTTTGCAACTGGCCGCGGTTGGCTTGATTTTGAGCGCGGCGCCAAAGTGGCCGGCACGAAATTCTACTACATCAAGGGTGATTTGATGCTGCTAGAGAACGCGATTTATCAGTATGCGCTGAATTTGTTGATTTCTAAAGAATTTACGCCGATGACAGTGCCGCACATGGTGTCGGGCCGAGTGGCGCGCGGTTCTGGCTTTGCTCCGAAGAGCGACAAGGAAAGTAATGAGTATTTCATCGACGGCGAAGACGTCATGCTGATTGGCACGGCTGAGGCGCCGCTGACTGGCTTTCATGCTGACGAAATAATCGACGAGAAAGATCTGCCGCTGCTCTATGCTGGCTATAGCCCTTGCTACCGCAAAGAAGCGGGTGCAGCTGGCAAGTTTAGCCGCGGACTATTCCGCGTGCACCAGTTCAATAAGTTGGAGATGTATATTTTCTGCACACCCGAGCAATCGCGCGACATGCACGAAAAAATTCTGTCGATTGAGGAAGAAATTTGGCAAAACTTAGGTGTGCCGTACCATGTGGTGAATATCGCGGCTGGCGACCTCGGTGCGCCAGCAGCCAAAAAATATGATATCGAGTACTGGTCGCCAGTCGATAACCAGTATCGCGAGTTGACTAGCTGCTCGAATTGTACTGATTTTCAGGCGCGTAATCTCAATATTCGCGTGCGCCGCAGCGACGGCTCGCTGCAGGTACTGCACACGCTTAACGGTACAGCGGTGAGCTTGGCGCGCTCGCTAGTAGCAATCATCGAGAATTACCAGACCGATGACGGTAAACTGCGCGTACCAGAGGTACTGCGGCCGTATCTGGGTAATCGCGAGGAATTGTGATGAAGCGAGTGGTGCGCCAAGTTTCGCGCAGCGGCTACCAGAAACTTGCTAAACCGTTGCTTTTTCGACAACACCCAGACAAAGCACATGAGGGCATGATCAAAGCGGCGCGAGCACTGCACCGAGTGCGCGGCGAGAATATTTTGCGGGTGTGGAATTATCGCAATTCGCGGCTTGAGCAGGAGATTTTAGGCCTAAAATTCAAAAATCCGCTAGGAATGTCGGCGGGACTGGACAAGAACTTCGACTTGCCGCCAATAGCTAAACGGATTGGCTTAGGTTTCGAAATTGGCGGTTCGACTACTGCGCAGGTTTGTGCCGGTAATCCGCGGCCGTGGTTTCGCCGCTTGCCAAGTGAGAAATCAATTGTAGTTAACGTCGGCTTGGCAAATAACGGAGTCGCTCGCAATATACAACGGATTAAGCGGTATCCGCGGCGGCTGTGGCGCGATTTCCCGTTGAGCGTGTCAGTTGCTAAAACCAATAATCCCGAAAATGTTAGCGATAGCGAAGCGATTGCCGACTATTGCCAAAGTTTGCGCCAGCTAGAGGCAGCTGGTTGCGCGCCGTTGTACGAAATCAATGTTAGCTGTCCGAATACTTATGGCGGCGAGCCGTTTACGACGCCAGCGCGGCTGGATAAATTATTGACGGCAGTAGATGACCTGCGTTTAACACGGCCAATTTTCGTTAAGATGCCGACAGACAAAAAGTGGCCGGAATTTATGAAGCTGCTAGCAGTAATTGATCGGCATGAGATTGCTGGTTTAACGATTGGCAATCTAGTCAAGGACCGCTCGGCGCTGCGTAATTCAAAATTGCTGGATAACGAGATCAGGGGAAATCTCAGCGGCCAGCCGGCGCGGGAGCTTACTACTGGGTTAATTTTCAAAACTTATGCCAAGTATCGCGATCGTTTTGTGATTATCGGTGTCGGCGGCGTGTTTGTTGCCGAGGATGCTTACGAGAAGATTTGTGCTGGTGCGAGCCTGGTGGCTATGGTGACGGCGCTAATGTTTGAGGGGCCGCAGGTTGTCGGCGAAATTAACGAGGGTCTGGTCGAGCTGCTTGACCGCGATGGCTTCCAGAATATTACTGAGGCGATTGGTAGCGCTCACCGCGGCTAAATGCTATAATTAAAATACATTATCGGTTTAACGAAAGGGGTCAAAGTGATTGCAGATATTGATATAACTGGCGTAGGCGGTTACGTTTTGGATGAACCGACGAAAAAGTATATTAGCAAGAAGATTGGCAGATTAGATCGCTTAGTGACGCGGCATGCTCGCAAAACTATGAGTGCTTCGGTGAAAATCGAGGAAGTCAATCGCGACAACGGCAACAAATATGAAGTCGAAGTGATTATCAACGTGCCAGACCAGGTTATCAAAGCCAAAGATTCGACAATGAATGTTATGGCAGCAACTGATATCGTCGAGCGCAAGCTAGCCGGGCAGCTTCGCAAGTATAAGCAAAATTTGTTAGCTCATGTTGGCCGGCGCGATATACTGGCGCGGTTCAAACGCGGTTTTGACCGCGAAACGCAGTAGCGATTTAGTAGCAGCCTCTTCCAAAACTCCCCGAAAACAGTTATAATTAGGGGAGTTTTTGGAAAATACCTGAAAGTGAGGGAAATTTGACGTTATGGCGATAACACAACAGAAGGTGCTGACGAAGGTTTTCGGTGACCCGCAGAAGCGGATTTTGCGGCGTTTACAAAAGAAAGTCGACGAAATTAATGCGCTTGGCCCGAAATACAAGAAATTATCCGACGAAGAATTGGCTGGCCAAACCGATGTTTTGCGCAAGCGTTTGCAGAAGAAATCTGTGACGCTTGATACGATTTTGCCAGACGCTTTTGCGGTGGTGCGCGAGATGGCTGATCGGACAATCGGCGAGCGCCATTACGATGTGCAGCTGATTGGTTCAATGGTGCTGCATGAGGGTAGCGTGGCCGAGCTGAAGACTGGCGAAGGTAAAACTTTGATGTCGACGCTAGCAGCCTACTTGAATGCGCTTGAAGGCAAAGGTGTACATGTTGTAACTGTCAATGATTATCTGGCGCAGCGCGATGCCGGCTGGATGGGGCAGATTTATAATGCGCTAGGTCTATCGACCGGCGTGATTATCAATGAGGCTTCATTCTTGTACGACGAAAATTATGACAATGAGGCGCATACTGATCCGCGTATGAAGAAACTTCGTCCGTGCACCCGTAAAGAAGCTTACCAGGCAGATATTACCTATGGTACTAATAATGAATTCGGCTTTGATTATTTGCGCGACAATATGGTTAACGATATCGAGCTGGTGCGCCAGCGCGATTTGAATTTTGCGATTGTCGACGAGGTGGACTCGATTCTGATCGATGAGGCGCGGACGCCGCTGATTATTAGCGCGCCGGCTGCTGAAAATCCTGATAGCTACTATCAATTTGCCAAGATTGCAGCGAAGTTGACGCCAGAGGATTATACCTTGGAAGAGAAGCGCAAGCAGGTAGCTCTTACTGACGAGGGCGTCGAGAAGGTTCAAAAAATGCTGGGTATAAAAAACTTATACACGCCAGAGTATGTGCGCAGCGTTTACCATATGGATCAAGCTTTGCGGGCGCAAACGCTGTTTCATCGCGACAAAGACTATGTGGTGACAAACGACGGCGAGGTGATAATCGTTGACGAGCACACTGGTCGGCTCAAGCAAGGCAACCGTTATAGCGAAGGCTTGCACCAGGCGATTGAAGCCAAAGAAGGCGTACCAGTATTGCAGGAAAGCATGACGCTAGCGACGATTTCCTTTCAGAATTACTTCCGACTGTACAAAAAACTTAGCGGTATGACTGGTACTGCTTTCACTGAGGCTGAAGAGTTTCAACAAATTTATTCGCTCGACGTAGTAGTGGTGCCGCCGAACAAGCCAATTACTCGCCAGGACCATCAGGACTTGATCTACAAGACCGAGAAAGGCAAACTGAAAGCAGTAGCTCAAGCGATCAAAGAATATCACGATGAAGGCCGTCCGGTGTTGGTTGGCTCTGGTTCAATCGCTAAAAACGAAATGATCGCCAAATATTTGGATAGCGAAGGTATTAAGTACGAAATTCTAAATGCCAAGAACAACGAGCGCGAAGCAGAGATTATCTCGCATGCTGGCGAAAAGGGCGCGATTACGCTAGCTACTAATATTGCTGGGCGCGGCACTGATATTAAACTCGGGCCGGGCGTCAAAGAACTGGGCGGTCTAGTGGTCATTGGTTCAGAGCGCCACGAATCGCGCCGAATTGACAATCAGCTGCGCGGCCGCGGCGGCCGGCAGGGAGACCCAGGTGACACTCAATTTTACGTTTCGACTGAGGACGATTTGATGCGTATCTTTCAGGGCGAGCGGATTGCTAACGTGCTGGAACGCCTAGGTGTCGATGAGGAGACAGCGATTCAGAATCGTGCCGTCAGCAAAACACTGGAAGCGGCGCAGAAGCGAGTCGAAGGATATAACTTTGATACGCGCAAAAATGTTGTTCAGTACGATAATGTTATTAATCGCCATCGCAAAGTTGTTTACACGGTGCGCCGCAAAATCCTTGAAGGCGATAATATCAAACCAGAAATTCAGCGTTTGCTGCGGGCGATGGTTAATAAATTAACAGAGGTACCAGCCAAGAATAATCCAAAATTTGTCGAAGAATTCGCAGAGATTATCCCGCTGGAGGTCGATGAAATTGAAAAAATTGGCGCGATCAAAAAAGATAGCCAGCGCCGCGATAAAGCATTAGCTGCTGCACAAAAAATGTATACAGCCAAAGAAAGAGAGCTCGGCGACGATCTAATCCGTGGGGTTGAGCGCGAAGTTTATCTGCAAGTACTTGATACGTTGTGGATGCAGCACCTCGAGAATATGCAGCATTTGCGCGAAGGTATTCACTGGCGCAGCGTCGGCCAGCGCGACCCGCTGGTTGAATACCGCAGCGAGTCGCAGAAGCTATTTGATAGCTTGCAAGCGACATTGCGCGAGGAAGTTTTGCGTGCTATTTATCATGTGCGCGCCACCGACGCTATTAGCCGCGAATCAATTGACGATGACCACCAAACGGAATTGACGAAGCTTGCCGAGACTTCGGTCGAGCATGGAGTCAACGAAATCACTGGCGGCGAAGAGAATCGCGATCACGATTTCGGCGGTTCAATAAAAAGAGCCGCCTCGACCGCCGAAACTAATCATAGGCGCAACGTTGCCCGTAAAAAGAAAAAGGCCAAGCGCCAGAATCGAAAAAAGAGCCGCTAGATGAAACACACAGTAACAGAAGTACGGCTCGACAATGGTTCGCGTGGGCTGCTTATTGACGTGCCTGGCGCAACGGTGATGAGCTTTCAGTTTCAATTTCGCGCTGGCAACCGCTATGTTGGACGCAAAAATATTTATGAAACCGCTCATGTGATGGAGCATATGTCGTTTGGTGCTAATGCTAAGTTCCCGAGCGAGCATGCTTACGAAGCAGAGTTCACCAAAAATGGCGCGTACCACAATGCTTGGACAAGCGATTTATCAATGGTATATGTGGCTGATTGCGCTGATTTTGAATGGGATCGGATTTTAGAATTGCAGCAAGTAGCGATTTGCCAGCCGCGCTTTCAGCAAGAATCGCTAGAGGCTGAAAAGGGCAATGTCCGCAGCGAACTAACGGGATATTTGAACAATCACGGCCGCGTGCTTTGGCCGAAAGTCCAGCAGCTGCTGGGCGAGGACGTTTATACCTTTTGGCAGCGTTTGCGGACGATTAACAATATCACGCTTGAGGATATTCAGCGTCACCATCGAAAAACACACACTTCGGATAATATGCGCTTTGTGATTGCTGGTAAGCTCGATGGCCGGCGCGAGCAGATTAAAAGTATGCTTGAGAGCTGGGAGTTGCCGCGCGGCGAACGTTTCACAGTACCGCGCGATGTTTTGAAAAAGGCCGCTCCTACCCTTATCAAGCGCAAGGAAGCGACTAATCTGACCTTTGGTTGGAGCATGTCGCTGCCGCGTGAAATCAATGACGCCGAACTAGAGGCGATGTCGTGTTTGAATCATATTTTGACCGGAACGATGCACTCGCGTATCTTCGGCGCTGCCCGCAAAAAGGGTTTGGCTTACGGCATGTTTAGCGAGGCGAGCGCCGGTTTTTATGATAGTAGCTGGGATTTTGGCGGGCAGGTCAATGTCGAGACGGCGGATA
>ERZ772967.2505-NODE-2505-length-11772-cov-4.905693_pt1 | contig 11772 bp, 7 predicted proteins | sample MGYA00511677_ERZ772967 | MGnify/ENA primary metagenome ERZ772967 (study PRJEB29015, sample SAMEA2737931) | human oral metagenome | biome: human oral; feature: human-associated habitat; material: dental | place: China | collected 2146 ...
ACGCGATCGAGTACAGTTTGAAGCTCGACTCGAACCCCGAGTTCACGACGAGCGTCCTCCTGGCATACGCCAGGGCTGCGTACCGCCTCGCAGGAGAGGGCGCATCCGGCTGCAAGACCGTCCTCGACATTCCCCCCGCCTATCTCTCGCCGCTTTCGGCAGAGGAGCTGCGGGCGAAGATGCTGTGAGGGAAAAGCATCGGCATTGTGAACAGCATAAGCATAGAAGGAAGGGCGCCGTCGGCTGACGGCGCCCTTCCTTCTTGCTTATGCTTGTATTTTCTATGCGATCATCGCCTCAGTGACTGACGATAGTCGGTTCTCCTCCATGCGAGGAGGTGATGCGCGTGACGCTTTACAATGAAAGTCCAAGAGGTCAAGTCCGAAGGACGCAGACCGATTGGCTCTTTCATGTAAGGCGGGTGGACATGGAACATGTCCGGCAAGTTTTTGAAAAGCTGTCACTCCTGATTGCAGCGCTTGCGCTTGCAGTCGACATCACTTTTCATCTGCTTGATATGTAAGTAGAAAAAAGAACCGCAGCGCGGTTACGGCGGCTCCTCTTTCAAGACCTAAAAATTCAAGGGAGAGACCGACGCGACCAAACGCCAGTCACTCTTCTTTTGTCATTATAGATTTTCTGTATGCGCCTGTCAAGCGGGGCGGGGAACCCAGTACATCACAAGAATTTGCCGTAGACTCGCTGCAATAGATCGTCAAAGTACTGCCGCTCTAATGCATATGTACTGTGTAGATCCAATGGCTTATTGATGGCATCAAAAAAATCGGCCGCTCCCTGCAGCAAGGTGATCAACAATTCCTTTTCGGGAACAAAAAAGCGGCTATTGTTCCATTTTGTATGCAATTTTATAAAACCTCTGTCATATTCTTTGAAGGTCATTTCCCTTGGAGAATCCGGAAAGAGCATGGTGGCTGCTCCGTCTTGCAGGAGCTGATCGATGGCGACAGCGAGGTAAACCCAGAGATCATTAAGGGAGTCCCATTCACGGAAGGTTAATATTTCTTTATCAAAATAGCTTAGTAGAATAGCGCCGTCTATATATTTTTTGTCTACATGCCTGGCAATCTTTTTGAGCTCCTCGGCGTCCGTTACATCGATAAACCATGCTGGATCGATATGGTTCAAATTGGATATGCGCACCTTGGGTCTGATGAGAAAGGATCTGCAGGTAAACATTTTGTAATATACTCACGCCTTAGAGAAAGCTGAAAAAGATATGAGCTATGCGATGATCTTTGCAGATCTTCGCATAGCCCTGTTGTGATACTCTACTTCATCAAACCGCCGGGGATGTCGAGGGTGGCGAAGTAGTCATCGAGGGTTTCGGCGCGGCGGATGAGTTCGACGCTGCCGTCTTCTCTTAAGAGCAGCTCCGCGCTTCTGAGTTTGCCGTTGTAGTTGAATCCCATGGCGTGGCCGTGTGCGCCGGTGTCGTGGATGACGATGCGGTCGCCGATGTCGATCTTCGGCAGTTTGCGGTCGATGGCGAATTTGTCGTTGTTTTCGCAGAGTGATCCTGTAACGTCGTAGATGTGATCGCAGAAGGCGTCTTCCTTGCCGACGACGGTGATGTGGTGATACGCGCCGTAGAGCGCGGGGCGCATGAGGTTCGCCATGCAGGCGTCGAGTCCGATGTAGTCCTTGTACGTCTTCTTTTCATGCAGCGCCGTCGTGACGAGCCAGCCGTAGGGTCCCGTGATGTAGCGGCCGGATTCCGCCTTGATGGCGAGTCCTGCGAGTCCCGCCGGCTCGATGATCTTCTTGTAGAGCGCTTCGATGCCGCTTCCGACGCGCTCGACGTCGATGGCTTCTTCTTCGGGGCGATAGGGAATGCCGAAGCCGCCGCCGAGGTTGACGAATTCGAGCGAGATGCCGAGGCGCTTCTTGATTTCTACGGCGAGGTTGAACATGAGTTCCGCCGTGAAGAGGAAGGCTTCATTCCTAAGCTCGCTCGATATGACCATGGTGTGCAGGCCGAAGCGCTTGACGCCCTTTTCGCGTGCGATCTTGTAGGCGTCGAAGATCTGGTGGTGCGTAAGGCCGTACTTCGCCTCGGTCGGCTTGCCGATGATGTCGTTGCCTTCGATGAGTGGGCCGGGATTGTAGCGGAAGGAGAGGCAGTCGGGGAAGCCCGCGCACTTTTCGAGATAGTCGATGTGGCTGATGTCGTCGAGGTTGATGATGGCGCCGAGTTCGCGCGCTTTCTGGAATTCCTCGGCGGGCGTGTCGTTCGAGGTCAGCATGATCTCTTCGCCCTTGACACCGGCGGCCTCGGAGAGGAGGAGTTCGGCGATGGAGCTGCAGTCCGTGCCCGCGCCCTCTTCGTGCAGAATCTGCAGGAGACGCGGATTTGGCGCTGCCTTGACGGCGAAGTGCTCGGTGAAGTTCGGCGCCCACGAGAAGGCTCGCTTGAAGCGGCGGAAGTTCTCGCGAATGGCCTTTTCGTCGTAGATGTGAAAGGGCGTCGGATATTGTTCGATGATTTCCTCAAGCCTCTCGCGGCTTATGGGGAAAACTTTTTCTGTCATAAGGATGCCTCCCAAAATGCTTCTGATGGAGTGAAAAGCCGCCTGTGCGGCGGCGCTGATTCTTTCGCCATTATAACAATGCAGCGCAGGGCTGTCAATGAAGGCGATTTGTGGTATAATAGAAGAAAATATTTGATTTGCATGAGAAACTGCACGCACAAACGTCCGCTTCGTGGACAAAAGTGCGCCGCCCTTAAGGAAAGTTACCCAATCAGCCTGCGCCTTCGGCTTGGCTTCTTGGGCTTTCATAAAATATCGCTGTACGCGGAAAGGAGGAGAAGTCTTGCGGCTCTACATTGCGGAGAAACCGAGCATGGGGCGCGAGATTGCCAAGTGCCTCGAAGGCCCTGTGCGCTCGCACGACGGCTGGCTGGAAACGGCGGAAGGCGCGGTGACGTGGGGCTTCGGTCATATCCTGCGACAGAAGGAGCCGGAGGAGTACAGCGAGAAGTACAAGTTCTGGCGCACGGAGGATCTGCCCATCGTGCCCGCCGAGTGGCAGCTCGTCGTTGCGCCGTCGGCAGCGCGGCAGTTCCGCATCGTCAAGGATCTCATCGCGCGTGCCGATGAGATCGTCCATGCGGGCGACCCCGACCGCGAGGGGCAGCTTTTGATCGACGAGGTGCTCGACTTCGTCGGCAACGAAAAGCCCGTCAAGCGCATCCTTCTGAACGCGCTCGACGAGAAGAGCATACGCGAGGCGAATGCGGATCTTCGCGAGAACAGCGACTTCTACGCGCTCAAGCAGTCGGCGCTGGCGCGTGCCCGCGCCGACTGGCTCATCGGCATGAATCTTTCGCGCGCCTATACGCTCGCGGCACGCCGCGCGGGGCACAAGAAGCTCGTCCTGCCCGTGGGCAGGGTCAAGACGCCGACCTTGGCGCTCGTCGTGCGCCGCGAGCGCGAGATCGAGGGCTTCAAGCCCGTCGATTACTTCGAGATTCGCGCGAAGTTCCGCCATGCAGACGGGGATTTCATAGCCGTCTGGAAGCCGCGCGAGGAGGAGCCGGGGCTTGACCGCGAGGGAAGGCTCGTCGACGAGGCGGCGGCACAGGCGCGTCTTGCGGGTTTCGCCGAGCCGCCTGCAGACGGGCGAGTGACGGAGCTGCATCGCGCGAAGAAGACGGAGGGGCAGCGGCTGCCGTTTTCGCTTTCATCGCTTCAGGTGCTCGCGGGCAGGAAGTACGGCTACGAGCCGCAGCTCGTGCTCGATACGGCGCAGAAGCTCTACGAGAAGAAGCTCACGACATACCCGCGCTCGGATTCGGAATATCTGCCGCTGAACCAGCGAAAGGATGCGTCCGCGATCCTCGCGCATCTCAGGGACGGCGACGATGCGGCTCTGTCGCATTGGGCGGGCGGCGCGGACGCGAAGATCAAGAGCCGCGCATGGAACGACAAGAAGGTGACGGCGCACCATGCGATCATTCCGACGCGCGTGCGTGCGCGGCTCGGGACGCTCACGGAGACGGAGCAGAACATCTACCGCCTGATCGCGCAGGCGTTCATCGCGCAGTTCTATCCCGAGCATGTTTATGAGCAGACGCGTGCGGCTCTCGACTATCACGGCGAGGCGTTCGCCGTGAACGGGCGGCGCGAGATTCAGGCGGGCTGGCGTGCCATTTACCGCACGGCGAAGAAGGGCGCGGGCGAAGAAGCTGATGCGGGCGATGCGGACGGCGAGGAAGAAGACGGCGGCGTCCTGCCGCCATTGAAGAAGGGCGATGCCGTGACGTACTTGAGCGGCGCGCTCAAGAAGCGTGCGACGAAGCCGCCGCCGCGCTTCACGCCGGCGACGCTTCTGCAGGGCATGAAGGAGATCCACAAGTACGTGCTCGACCCCGAGGCGAAGAAACGCCTCAAGGACGTCTACGGCATCGGCACGGAGGCGACGCGTGCGGCGATCATCGACGATCTCATCAAGCGGCGCTTCCTTTCGGCGAAGGGCAAGAAGAAGCTGCTCTATCCGACCGATACGGCTTACCTCCTCGTTGACGCCCTGCCCGACGATCTCGTCTATCCCGACGCCACGGCGCTTTGGGAGGACAAGCTGCACTCGATGGCAGACGGCGAGGGCACGCTCGAAGAGTTTCTGTCGGCGCAGGTCGCTTTCACGCGCCGCCTTGTGGCGAAGGCGCTCGACGCGAAGATCGAGCGCGGGGGCGAGCATCCGTGCCCGCGCTGTCAAAACGGCGTCCTCGTGAAGCGCCGCGGCAAAAACGGCGACTTTTGGGGCTGCTCGAACTACCCGCGCTGCCGCATGAGCTGCGACGACAAGGAGGGAAAGCCCGATCTCGACTCGCGCGCGTCACGGGCAGCGTCGGCGAGGTCTGCACCGTCTCGCCTAGGTCAGAAGGATGTGCGCCCTGCCCGCAGTTTTGGCGCGCCCGCGCTTTCGGAGGAGGAGATGGCGGCATTCCTCGCCGAGTATGCGCCGCTGCCGTCCGCACAAGAGATGATGAATTCCCCTTCGGACGGCAAAAAGGGAGCAGGAAAAGCAAAAGCGGTTGTAGAATAAACGAAAGTAAGATATGTCAGTGCATTTTGATGGGGGAGAGTTCTTGGAAGATCCTTTTTTATTGTCTTTGAAAATTCTTGTCGTCTTTCTGCTCGTCTTCGGCAATGCGTTCTTCGTTGCGGCGGAGTTTTCCATCGTCAAGATGCGCAGTTCGCGGCTCGACGTGCTCATCGCCGAGGGCAACCGCCGCGCATCGTATGCGAAGAAGCTGGCCGATCGCCTTGACGTGGCGCTTTCCGTCACGCAGCTTGGCATCACCATCGTTTCCCTGGGCTTGGGCTGGCTCGGTGAGCCTGTTGTCGCTTCCTTGCTGCATCCGGCATTTTCGTGGTTCGGCGTGCCCGAGAGCGCGGTTGAAACCGTCTCCTTCGCCATTGCGTTCTTTCTCATCACCTCGCTGCACATCGTGGGCGGCGAGCTGATTCCGAAGAACGTCGCGATCCGCAAGGTCGAGAGTGTCGCGCTCACGGTCGCCTTGCCGCTCCTCGTCTTCCAGCGCATCATGTATCCTTTCGTCTGGCTGCTGAATCACGTCGCGAACTGGGCGGAGGAACGCATGGGCTTCTCCGTCGTGACGAAGGAGGAGGATGTGGCGCATACGGAAGAGGAGATCCGCGTCCTCATGGAGGAGAGTCATCGCCAAGGTTTCATCGATAAGACGGAATTGGAATTCGTCGACAACGTCTTTGACTTCGCCGATCTCTCCGTGCGCGAGATCATGATACCGCGCACGGACATGGTCTGCCTCGACCTTGAGGATTCCTTGGAAGAGAGCATTGAGACGGCGATGGAGGAGAGGCTCACGCGCTATCCGATCTGCGACGGGGGCAAGGACAACGTCATCGGCTTTTTGCATATCAAGGACTTTTTACAAACGCTTTACAAGAAAGAAGCGCCCGATCTTCGGAAGCTCGCGCGCCATGCGCTCGTCGTGCCCGAGGCCATGGCCGTCAGCCGCCTTTTGCAGACGATGCAGCAGGAGCGCTCGCAGCTCGCCATTGTCGTCGATGAGTATGGCGGCACGGCGGGCATGGTCACGATCGAGGACGTCATCGAGGAAATCGTCGGAGATATTCAGGACGAGTTCGATACGGATCGCCCTCTGGTGGAAAAGAAGGGCGCGTGCCTTTACTCCGTCGACGCCAAGATGCTCTTGGAGGAGCTTGAAGACATCCTGGAGGTCGCGATCGACGAGGAGGAGATCGACAGCGTGGGCGGCTGGCTTTCGGCGCATGTCGACAATCCGCCGCGCATCGGACAGAAGGCGGCGTTCGGCGATGCACAGTTCTTCGTCGAGGAAACGGAGGGCGTGCGCATCACGCGCGTCCTCTGCCGCCTTGGGCGAGAGCCGCAGAAGGAGCATGACGAGATCGTCGATCTCACGCAGTCGCGCAAGACCGACGGCATAAGATATATGAGCGGGCGCCGCAGGGATGGAAAGGGCGTCCGCGTGAATTGAGATTCTCGTGAGAGAAGCCGGGGCTGGCGCACGAGATGATTGCGCAGCAGCCCGATCAGGGAAAGAACGGTGAGGACATGGCATCAAATTTTGATTTCTTGATGGCGCGAAAGGATTACAAGGCGATCGCGAAGACGGCGATGGAGGCGGAGCGGCGCTTCGGCACGTCATATCCGGAGTGTGCGATCTTGGCGGAGCGTGCAGTCAAGTTGGCGGTGCGCTGGATGTTCACGCACGATGCGGGACTCGCGCTGCCGTATCGCGAGGCGATCGCTCGCCTCATTCATGAGCCGACGCTCAAGAAACTCCGTCCGTCTGGAATGAATTATCTCGTGCATTACATCCTGCATCTCGGCAATGTCGTCGCTTATCGCGGCATGGACGTCTCACGCGAGGAGGCCTTGCTCGCGCTGCGCGGACTGCACGCAGCCCTTTCGTGGTTGGCGGCGTGCTACGAGGAAGGTTTTTCGCCGACTCCTTTCAATGAGAGCTTTTTGCCGGCAGGCGGCAAGGAACACAATGCGAATCCTCTGAAACTTTTGGAGCTCTACAAGGAGCCATTCGAAGGCGGCACTCTTTTGCCGCGGCGCAAGAAGAACCGCGAGGCTTCGGAGAAGTTTGCCGCCCTGCGGGAAAAAAATAGGAACGGCAGTGTCGTCGAGGTGCCTGCCGACCTCCTTGCTGAGACGCGCGGCCGCTACATCTTGGTGGACAGTGCGCAGGCGGGATGGACTCTGGGCGAGGACCTCTTCATGAACGCGCAGATCGAGGGTGCGGGAAAAAAGATGCCGACCGTCGACCTCCTCTTCACCGACGCCGAGAAGAAACCGCTGGCCGTCATGGCGGTCAAGGCGGCGGAGCATTCCGCAGAAGACGGCGTCGCTCAGGCGAAGGAATGGGCGACGCTCGTGGAACAGAAGTACGGCGAACGTCCTTATATTTTTCTCCTGCGCGAGGGAGGATACTGCTATCTGGATGAGGCGAGCGGCACATTGCGTCCGATTCATGGGTGCTTTTCACGCGCCGGTTTGGAGCGGCGCCTGCGCTTCCGCCGCCTTTACGATCCGGACGGACATCCAGACCTTGCTGAGGACATTGTGAACCGCCCGTATCAGCAGGAAGCCGTCTGGCGTATATGCGAGGACGTGCATCGAGGCGTGCGCCGGCTTCTCGTTTCCACGCCGCCGGGCACAGGGAAGACGCGCATGGCGGCGGGCGCCATTGAAGCGCTGCTCCACCAGAAAGCCGTCAGCAAGGTGCTCTACCTTGCTGATCGCGAGGAACTTGTGCATCAGGCTTACGAGCAATTTCGCATGCTGCTGCCCGACGCGAAGCTCGTCGACCTCCTCGGAGATGTGCGTGAAGAGGCGCAGTCAGACATCGTTTTCGCGACGGCGACCATCATGATGGACGCCGTGAACGAGAGCCGTACAGAAACGGGGGCGCGTCTCTACGATCCGGCGCACTTCGATCTCGTCATCATTGACGAGTCGCACCCGAGCATCTACGACGACCATCTTGTCATCCTCAACTACTTCGATGCGATCCTCTTGGGCTTCTCGTCGCTTCCGCCGACGGCTCCAGGTGAAGCGGAGATCTACCGCTTCTATGATCTTGCACCGGGCAAGCCGACCTTTGCCTACAGTCTGGCAGAGGCGCTGCGCGATGGATGGCTCGTCGACTTCACGCTGCGCGACGAAGCGCCTGAGGGCGTCATGGAGCCGCACCTTCACTATGCCGATCTCACAGAGGAGCAGCGAACGATCGCGGAGATGGAGTATTCCGATACGGGCGCGATCGCGAGCAAGGATTTCGACGTGCCGGCCGTGAACAACTGGCTCTTCGGCGAGGAAACGATCCAGGCGATGCTCGAAAACCTTTTGCAGCATGGTCTCAAGACGCCGGACGGCAAGCTCGGCAAGACGATCATCTTTGCGAAGAACAGTCTGCAGGCGAAGGCGATCGCCTTCATCTTCCAGCGGCTCCATCCCGAGTACGGTGCAGACTTCATCCGTGCGCTCGATGCCCGTACGCCCGATCTTGCCGAGGCGGTGCAGGCTTTTTCGCTGTCCGATGAGCAGCTGACGATCGCTGTTTCCGTCGACGTCTTGGACACGGGCTTTAACATTCCTTCCGTCGTGAATCTCGTCTTCTTCCGCAAGGTGCATTCGCTGAGCAAGTTCAGTCAAATGCTCGGCAGGGGCATGCGCTTCTGCGCCGACTTGAACGGTGAGGGCAAGGACAAGGAAAAGTTCCTCGTCATGGACTACTGCAAGAATTTTACATTCTTCGATATGGAGAAGTGAGGGAAGTTTATGAAATTCAAGTTTTTGCATAATAACATCAATGTGCGTGATCTCACGCGCTCGCTCGCCTTCTATGAGAAGGCGCTCGGTCTCAAGGAAGTGAGCCGCGTGGAGATGCCCGATTTCACGCTCGTCTACCTGGGCGACGGCGGCTCGACGCCGCACGAGCTTGAGCTGACGCATCTCAAGGATCGCGAGACGCCGTACAATCTCGGCGACAATGAGTTCCACCTCGCCTTCGGCGTCGACGACTTTGCGGCGGCGCACAAACTGCACGAGGAGATGGGCTGCATCTGCTACGAGAATGCGGCGATGGGCATCTACTTCATCAGCGATCCCGACGGCTATTGGCTCGAAGTCCTGCCGAAATGGTGATCGCGCAGTTCGAGCGGACTGCTGTAGGGGAAGGGGCACGTCAAGGATGCAGAATATGAGAGATAAGACGAACAGTCATAAGGGAACGAAAGCGGCGCGGACGGCATGAGCCTCCGCGCCGTTTTTTCTATATATAAAATTTATACGTTGATAAGTTTTTCTGGCGCGAAACGAATGACGGCTGTTGAAGAAGCCGATGCACTTTCGCGCCGCTGCCAAGTCGGGGAGTTTTCCGCACCCGGGAAGGGAGAAAGAACATGAGCAAGAAAACACGCATCGTCGTCGTCGGCGCAGGATTCGGTGGAGTCAAGGTCGTACGCGAACTGGCAAAGGATAAGAGCCTTGACATCACGATTGTCGATCGCCGCAACTTCCATCTTTTTCAGCCGCTGCTTTATCAGCTCGCGACGTCACTTCTTTCGACCGATGAGATCGCCTATCCGATTCGCGCCTTCTTCCGCTATAACAAAAACGTCGATCTCTTCATGGCGAAGCTTCGCGGCCTCGACAAGGAGCGCAAGGTCGTCATCACGAATCACGGCGAGATCCCTTACGATTATCTGGTTCTCGCGGCGGGCGCGACGACGAATTTCTTCGGCATGGAGAGTGTCGAGGAGCATTCCTTCCCGATGAAGACCTTGCAGGAGGCGCTGCACATCCGCAATCATGTCATCCACATGTTCGAGCGCGCCAACAAGATCGAGCATAACGAGGAAGAGCGCCGCCGTATGTTGAGCTTCGTCGTCGTCGGCGGTGGGCCGACGGGCGTTGAGCTCGCAGGCTCTCTGGCCGAGGTCATCAACCTCATCATGAAGGACGAGTATCACAATCTTTCGCCCGATGAGATCAGCGTCAAGCTCGTCGAGGCGACGGGCGGGCTTCTGCCCATGATGCCGCCCGATCTGCAGCAGGAAACGGTGCGCGTCTTGGAGAAGAAAGGCATCGACGTCATGCTCAACACGCAGGTCGCAGGCTGCGACAAGAACAGCCTGATCTTGAAGGATGGCCGGGTCATTCCGACGAATACGGTCATTTGGGCGGCGGGCGTCAAGGCGGTGCCGATCATCAGTAAGCTCGGCTTCGCGTGTGACCGCGCAGGACGCGTCATCGTCAACGAGAAACTGCAGGTCGAGGGCGAGCGCGACATCTTCGCCGTCGGCGACTGCGCCTCCTTCTGCCACGGCACGGAGCGCCCGCTGGCGACGGTCGCACCCGTCGCGACGCAGGGCGGCGCCGTCGCTGCGCGCAATATCAAGCGCCTGATCGCGGGCGATGAGAACTTGGAGACGTTCCACTACAAGGATCAGGGCGCGATGGCGACGATCGGCAGGACGGAGGCCGTCGTCAATATGAACGGCACGAAGATGAAGGGCTTCATCGCCTGGGTCGTCTGGATGTTCGTCCACCTCCTGCGTCTCGCGGGCGCACATACGAACACGACGGTGCTCTTGAAATGGACGTGGAACCTCTTGTCAGGCACGCGTCTTGGCCGCATCATCACGAATATGCAATACGACGAGTCGCGCGAGCTTCGGCCGATGCCGCTCGATCCGGAGGAGAAGGGTTGAACTTGCAGAAAAACTATCGTTGCTTTTGGAAAAAAAGCGCCGCCGCCCTGGCTTTGTGCCTTGCGACGGCGGCACTTTCGCCGCAGGGAGCAGAGCGCACGGAGGCTGCGGCTACCTTGGGCGAAGCGCACATGACGGCGTATGCCGCGACGAAGGACCGTACGATCGTATTGGAACGCGATGCGGCGCAGAAGGAGGCGGGCGCTCCCATGGAGGAGGATGCGAATGCAAAGAATGAACGGATGGACGAGAGGGCGGCGGCAGGTGCAACGCCGCCGATGTCCGTGAATCCAGAGGGGAAGGAGACGGTGCGCAAGCTGCCGAAGAAGCTGCGCTTCTTGTGGCAGCCTGTCGCCGACGCCGTGCGCTATGAGTTCGTCATCGAAGAGGGCGCGGGGGAGAAGGCGAAGGTCGTCTACCGCGATACGCATGTCTTCAACAACGGCGTGGAAATCGCGCTCGCAGGACGCAGCTGGCTCGATGCGAACCACTATTGGCGCGTGCGTGCGCTCGATTACGACGGCAATGCACGCTCGGCCTTCACGCCGCCTGCCGCCGTCGAGCTGGCCGAGAAGGATCCGGCGGCGCCGCATCCGACGAGCGAATTCCAGAAGATGGACTATGTGCCGCTCTATCCGACATATTCGTGGATTCCTGTGCAGGGGGCTGCTGAGTACGAGGTCTCCGTCTGGAAGCGAGGCAGGACGGAGCCCGCGCTCCTGCACATGCTTTACGCGACCGACCTCACCTGTTACGATACCTACGGTTTCGCGACGCCCGGAAATTACTACTGGAAGGTGCGTGCCCTCGACGCTGCACGCCAGCCCATCAGCGGCTGGTCGGAGAACGTGCCGTTCGAGGTCAAATCGCCTGTCGCCGTCGCCGCGCTCGGCGACAGCATCACGCACGGCGGCGGCGCCATCGTCTACGGCCCTGACCGCGTGCTCTACGATTGGGAAACGTACGCGGCGTTCCCCATCAAGAACCTCGGCTACTC
>ERZ772967.2508-NODE-2508-length-11771-cov-12.353448_pt1 | contig 11771 bp, 7 predicted proteins | sample MGYA00511677_ERZ772967 | MGnify/ENA primary metagenome ERZ772967 (study PRJEB29015, sample SAMEA2737931) | human oral metagenome | biome: human oral; feature: human-associated habitat; material: dental | place: China | collected 2146 ...
CGTCCCAGTCCAGGGTCATGAAGTGCCAGGCCGGATCCACCTCGGGGTTGACCACCGTGAGCTCGAGACCGTAGCGCTCGCCGATGGCGCCCCAGTAATCGACGGAGGCGCCGCCCAGCGGATCAGCCCCGATGCGCACGCCCGCCTCCCGGATGGCGTCCAGATCGATGACGTTCTCCAGGTCGGCGACGTAGGTCTCGAGATAGTCGTGCTTGATGACGTGAGGGTCGTCGAGGGCGGTGGCGATCGGCGTGCGCGGCACATCGCGCCAGCCGCCGGCCAGCAGCTCGTTGGCGCGGTCCGCGATCCATCCGGTGGCATCCGAGTCCGCGGGGCCGCCGTGCGGCGGGTTGTACTTGAAGCCGCCATCGCGCGGCGGGTTGTGGGAGGGGGTGATGACGATGCCGTCGGCCAGGCCCGGGCCGGTGGTGCGCACGCCCGCCTCGGTGCCGGCGCCGTTGGCCCGCAGGATGGAGTGCGAGACCGCCGGGGTGGGCGTGTAGGAGCCGCGGGCGTCGACGGCGGTGGTGACCCCGGCTGCGGTGAGAACCTCAATGGCGGTGCGCCAGGCGGGCTCGGACAGCCCATGGGTGTCGCGGCCGAGGTAGAGGGTGCCGTCGGTGCCCTGGGAGCGCCGGTACTCGATGATCGCGGCGGTGATCGCCACGATGTGGGCTTCGTTGAAGGCGGTGTCCAAGGAGGAGCCGCGGTGGCCCGAGGTGCCGAAGACCACCTTCTGGGCCGGGACCGCGGGGTCGGGGACGAGGTCGTAGTAGGCGGAGATGACCTCGTCGATGTTGACGAGGTCTTCGGGCTGTGCTGGCTGTCCTGCGCGTGGATGCATGAGGGCAGTGTGTCACTGATCACGGGACGTGTCTTGAGAATCCCGAAAGTCGGACGCGTGATTTTGACGGGACTTTCTCGCCCCGGTGTGCTCCGGTTCTTCTTCACGTTTCGGCCGGCTGCCGCGACCCGCGCCGTCGGGGGTCATCTGGTGCGGTCGGCCGCCGTCGGCCTGCCGTCTGGTGCGGTCGGCCGCCGTCTGCCTGCCATCTGCCTGCCGGGCCCTGCCGGTTCAGCCGATCCCGTCGACCAGCCACGGCAGCACGTTGCGCCTGGTGGCGACCCACAGCTCGGCGCGAGTCACCCTGCCCCGGGTCACGACCAGTGAGCCCTGCAGGATGTGGGGGACGTCGTGGAACTGCCGGTAGCTCTCGCCGGCGTCGACAGCGACACGGCCCTTGCCCAGCAGGTGCAGGCGGACGGTGGGGCGCTGCGGGTCCGCCGTGAGGGCGGCCGTCACCCGGGGCGGGAGCCCCTGCGGCAGGATCAGGCCGACGTCGGCGGCGTTCTCGGCGGGATCCTGGCTCACGGCCGCGATGAGGACGTCCAGGTGGCTGTCGTTCACGACCTGGAGGAGCGATCTCCCCTGGTCGGTGTCCACGCACAGGCGGGTCCAGTCCACGGCGCCGCGCGCCCGGTCGCGCTCGGAGGCGACGACTTGATGCAGCGAGCCGTTCTCGTCCCCGCTGCCGCTGGCCAGGTGCTCACGGTCCTCCCGGCGGTGCAGGAACGCGACCGACATGATGCTGGGCAGGCGGATGCCGTGGATGTGAGCGAGCTCGGCGACGTCGAGGGGCAGGTCCGGCCGGCTGGAGGTGTCGAAGCCGTCGGTCCTGATTTTCTTGCGCTGCGCCCGGGTGTGGCCGAAGGGCGTGCGCTGCCAGGCGGTGCCCAGCAGCAGGGTGGAGGCCTTGCGCGCATGCGGCCGGGTCGCCATGGCCGTGCCCAGCTCCCGCTGGAAGCGCGACCCGGTGAACCGGGCTCCTCCCCGGATGCCGCCGGGCAGGGCGCCGCGCACAGTCTCATCGGCCCGCCGTGCGGCCCGGGAGGCGACCGCGGATGCTGCTCGCCCGCCGGCTTGCGCCAGCTTCCCGACGGCGCGCCGCGCCTGCTCGCGCCGGTCCTCATGAGGGGTGCCCACGGCTGCGTCTCCTCGCTCTCCTCAGTGGTTGGTACCCAGATTCCGCTCCGCCGGTTTCCGACGGGCGGGGCGCGGGGCGGTGTCGGGGTGAGCACAGGCTATCCGTCGGTCGTGCGCAGCGAGTGTGGGCGACTGGCCGCCCACTGAGCCCGCACCAGAGCCGGGCCGCCCGGCGGTAAGGTGGCTGCGTTAACAGTTATGCGTTAACAGTTCACAGCAGCCGCTCGCCCGGTTCAGCACCCGCCATCGCCTAGGAGCTCCCCTTTGTCCGCATCCGTTGACCCCACCGGTTCTGCCGCCTCTGCAGCCTCCGCCGCCCCCGCAGCCTCGGTCACCGCCGTGTCCACCGCCGCCGCCCCCGCCGCCGTCGGGCCCTACTCCCAGGCCGTGTCCACAGGGTCCACCGGGTCCACAGGGTCCACCGTATACATCTCTGGTCAGGTGCCTCTGGATCCCGCCACCGGTGCGCTCGTCGAGGGCGGCATTCAGGCTCAGGCCGAGCGGGTGCTGACCAACATCGGGGCGATCCTCGAGGCGGCCGGCCTGAGCTACGCCGACGTCGTCAAGACCACTGTCCTGCTGGCCGATATCGCCGACTTCAAGGCCGTCAACGAGGTCTACGCCCGCTTCTTCACCGGACCGGTGCTGCCCGCCCGCGCCGCCTTCGCCGTCGCCGGCCTCCCCCTGGGGGCGAGGGTCGAGATCGAGGCGGTCGCTCTCCGGCCCTGAGACGGCGGGCGGACTGCACCTTCCCGCGTCGAGATCGACATTTTCGGACGAAGGCGACGGTGCCACCGTCGATCTCATTCGAAAAAGTCGACCTCGACGTAGAGGGCACGCACGGGGGCGCGTGTTACCCGGGCAATTCTCCCCATGCGGGGCGCCCCGCGCGCAGCGGTGGCCGACTACCGTTGAGGCGGTGAACGACACACTGATCCGCTGGGGCGGCTCCCGCGCCGTCGTGTCCTTGTCCCTCAAGATCATCGTCATCCTCCTGCTCGTGGGCGGGGTGCCGTTGCTGGCCTTCTGGCCCTTCGGGAAGACGCATGCGCCCACCGTGGAGGTCTACGACGAGGCCAACGTGCTCCAGGACGACGGAACCGCCTCCTCCCTGGAGAACCTGCGTTTCCGCAAAGACGTGAAACTCGTCGTCGTCACCCTGGATGCCGGCTACAACGACAATTTCAACAGCGCGGTGCTGGCCTACGCGCGCCAGGACCACCCGGAGTGGATCAGCGCCTCCAACCCCAACTATTGGGCGGACGGCACGGTCATCCTCGGGGTCTCGCCGAAGGGCAGATGGACCGGCTGCTATTTCGGCGAGGACGTCAAAGTCGACCTGGCCATTCAGCAAGAAATCCAGGACGCGGGCAAGGACTCCTTCCGTCAAGGCCTGTGGGCGCCCGGCGTCGAGCGGATGGCCGCCCGCACCGCCGACGTCATAGGGCGTCCGATCCCCTCCGATACCGCAGCGGTCATCATCTCCGGGATCGGAGCAATCGGCGGCCTCGCGCTGGGGGTTGTGATGCTCGTGAGGCGCAGCGATGCACGGGAGGCCTTCACCCGAGCCCGGCGCCACTACACCCAGGTCACCACCGACTACGAGGGCACCCAGATCAAGGCCGGTCTCATTCCCACCGACGACGCCCACGGCGCTCAGATCCTGGCCCGTTTCGCCTGGTTCGAGGACCGTTACGCCGAGTTGACCCGGGCTTTCTACGACTTCGGGGAGCCCCGCAGGGCCGAGTGGTTCGAGTGGGACCGCAAGACGGATGCCGAGAGGCTCGAGGTTCGGGCCGCCGCACTCGACTCCCTCGACGACGCCATCTCCAACGCCTCCGACCTGCTGACCATGTCCCAGAGCTGGCGGGAGGCCTGGCGCAATGAGCAGGGGCCGGTCCGCGAGGACCTGGCCTCCTTCCGGAAGCTGTGCTCCTCGGTGCAGGCCAAGGGCGAGCTCGATATCACCCAGGAGCGCATTTGGCTGAAGGCGAGCTTGGACCGGATGGCGGCCATGACCAATGAGATGGAGGCGGGGGCGCTGTCGCCCTCGGCGGCGCTCGACGAGCTGGACACCATCTCTCAGGATGTGCGTACCCGGGCCGAATCTTTGGCGAGGCGGGCGCTGAAGGCAGACACCTCCTCCTACCGAAATGGCCGTCTGCACCGATACGAGTCCTCGCAGAGTAGAAGGGTGCGCAACAGCGATGCCTATGCGGGCTGGTGGCTGTTCGATGGGCACCGCATCTCCTACGACCCGGCGTCGACCATTCGCATCAACCCGTCCTCCGTGGGCGCCAACGCCTCCGGAGTGCATTGGACCGGTGCGGGATCGGCGTCCCACTTCTCGACGCCGATCGCCGATCTCGTCACCGGGTACAGCTCGGCGGCGAATTGGCAGCCGCCGTCGTCCTCCTCGTCCTCCTCCTTCTCCGACTCGGGCGGTTTCTCCGGTGGTGGCGGTTTCTCCGGCGGCGGGGACTTCTCCGGCGCCGGGTCGAGTTCGCATTTCTGAGCGGCTGCTTCTCTGGGCGGACCGAGGTGGACGAGGTCGCCTTCTTCGAACGAAGGCGACGGTGGCGCCGTCGATCTCGTTCGAGAATGTCGATCTCGACGGGGCGGGCGCAAGGAGAGAGCGAAGAGAGGAACGGCCGTCATGAAGATGCTCATGAAGACGCTGGGAGACCGGTTCGGCGGTTGGCGGGCCATCGGCGCTCTCAGTGCCAAGATCGCGCTGGGGGTTGCCCTCATCGTGCTGCCGATCCTGGCCGTCTGGCCGTTCGGAGGTCCGTACACCCCGCGGGTCGAGGTTGATGACGAGGCCGGAGTCCTGCAGATCGACGCCGTCAGGGGCGCACTTGAACAGGTCACGTTCCGCAGGGATGTCGACCTGGTGGCCCTCACGTTGGACGTCCCTTACGAGAGTAACTTCGATTCCGCGGTGCACGACTATGCGACGCAGAAGCACCCGGAGTGGTTCGGGTCCGACCGGCGCACCGTCGTCCTGGCGATCTCGCCCTCCGGGAGGTGGGTCGGCTGCTACTTCTACGGCAGGCTCTCCGGACTCTCCTCCAATTGGAAGGCCTTGAGCGCCATTCAGGAGGCCGGTAAGGACAACCTTCGGGCGGGCGACTGGACGGGCGGATTCGAGGCTGCGGCGAGGGAGTCCGCGAGCCTGATCGGGCGCCCGGTCACGACCTTCCAGCCGTACGTATGGGTGGGACTCATAGTCCTTGCGGGGATCGCCTGGCTCTCCGTGCTGACCTGGATCGCCCTGAGCGGCATGAGAGCCTTCGAACGGGCCTGCCGCCATCGCGACCGAGTCGCCCGGGAACACGGGGGCGTCCGGCTCAATGCCCGGACGATGCCGCAGAATGAGCACCATTGCGCCCAGGTGCTCAGGCGCTTTGAGCGGCTCGATGGGACCCGCGCCGAACTTTCCCGGGATTTCGCCGACTTCGGTTCGCCGCGCGGCGCTCAATGGTGGACGCGTGAGATGCGCTCGAAGGCGCGGGATCTGGAGAAGCGAGCGGCCGATCTCGACTCGGCCGGCAGCGCCGTTGCCAACGCATCGGCGCTGTTCGCGCGGAGCCCGGGCTGGGAGGCCGCCTGGAGCAATGAGCAGGGGCTGCTGCGCGAGGATCTGGCGAACTTCGATGCGCTGTGCATTAGAGCGACGAGCTCGCGTCTATCCGTGGATGAAAGCCGTTTGAACACGGAGATCTATACCTCGCAAGTCTGGGTGCGCAAGCAGATGCGCGTCCTGGATCAGACGACGGCCGAGCTGTCCTCGGGCGAGTTGCAGCCCGCCGAGGCCCTGGACCGGCTCGACTCGCTCTCGAGCGAGATCCGGTCCAAGGCCGAGCAGTTCGCCGCGTACGCGATCTCGTGCGATCACTCGCGCAGGGCTGCGGATCGCAGCCGGGTGCTCAACGAGAAAATACGGGAGTGGCAGCGCAGCCGCTTCGGCTATTCGGGCACATGGAGTCTCGATGAGGTGGAGGGCTCGTACGATCCGTCCTCGACCATTCGCGTCAACCCGTCCTCGCCCGGCATCGACGATTCGGACTGGGATGCTGCGGACGACCAGTCCGCACCGGCGCCGAATGCGGTCCCACTGTTCTCGTTGTCGATCGCGGGCCTCGTCGAGGTCTACAAGGAGGCGTCGACATGGTCGCCCTCCAGTGACTGGACCTATGGTGGTGGCGGGGGCGGTTTCTCCGGCGGCGACGGCGGCGGGAGCAGCTCGCACTTCTGAGCGGGCTGGTTGGGCTGAGCGGGCTGGACGCCTGCGCAGACTGGGTGGGCGGCCCCTTGCTGCGCCCCCCTGTCGAGGTCGACTTTTTCGGACGAGGGCGACGGTGCCACCGTCGATCTCGTTCGAGAATGTCGATCTCGTGTCTACCTCATGGTCTGCCTCGGCGGGGCGCTCGGCTACCCGCGCACACCGCTAGCAACTACTGTCAACCTACTGACAATTACTGTTAATCTATTTACAGTAGAGCTCGTGGACAGGATCGATCTCGACTCGCTGCTCGGCCTCGACGCGGAGGCCAGAGGTGCACGGCTCATCTCCGCATCGGAGTCGCAGTGGTTCGAGCGCAAGGCGTTCCGCATCAATGCCAAGAAGCTCGCCGCTGCGGTCATCGGTATGGCGAATGCCGAGGGCGGGCTTGTCGCCGTCGGTCTGAGCCAGGGACGGGTCGAGGGCGTCGACGCCGATCCCCGACAGGTCAACCGCCTGCGTCGCGCGCCCCTCGAGCTCATCGACCCCCCGCTGCTGCTGTGCATCGAGGAGATCGACGTCGTCAACGACGAGGGGGCCGCCGACCATGTGCTCCTGTTCTCCGTGGCGCCCAGCCAGCACGCGCATCAGCGCACTGATGGCGAGGCATTCATCCGCGCGGGCGACTCGACGATCTCCTTGAGTCGTACAGCCTGGCAGGAGCTCGTCTACGACCGGGAGGCGGACAGCTACGAGGCGCAGCCGGCGCCGGTCGGCGTGGAGGAGCTCAGCGCCGAGCGGGTGGACCGGCTCCGTCGAGATATCAATGCCGTGGGAGATGACTCGCACGTGCTGCGCGCCAGGAGCCTCGTCACTGTTGATGACAGACTGACAGTAGCGGGCCTGCTGCTCCTCGGTGAGCACCCCCAGCTGTCCTTCCCCCATGCCCTGGTGCGGGTGCTGCGCTACCAGGCCGATGAGACCGGCGTCGGTTCGAGACAGACGATGGTTGCGGACGGCGACCGGCGTCTGGAGGGGGCGATTCCGGACGTCATCGACGCCGCCCTCGCGCTCGTCGATGAGTGGGCGCCGCGTCGTCGAGCTCTGAGGGCCGACGGACGCTTCGGCCCCGTTGACGTCATCCCGAAGGAGGCGTGGATGGAGGCGATCGTCAACGCCGTCGTCCACCGCTCCTACTCGATGGCCGGCGATCACATCCGGGTTTCGATCTTCCCGCACCGGATAGAGGTCTCCTCGCCCGGGCGCTTTCCGGGACTGGTCGATCCCTCCGACCCCCTCAAGATCGCCCGATACGCTCGGAATCCCCGCATTGCGCGCGTGTGCTCCGACCTCGGCTACGCCCAGGAGCTCGGCGAGGGAATCCGCCGCATGGTGGGCGAGATGCGGCAGTCGGGGCTGAGCGATCCCGTCTACCACCAGACCTCCACGAGCGTCATCGTCAGACTCGACGCCGCCACTCGAGTCGCGGAGTCGGTTGCCGAACGGGTTGGGAAGGATGCGCTGGACGTCGTATCCCTGCTCCGATCGACCGGGCCGCTCGGTACCGCTGATATTGCGATGGCAATGGGCGTGACTCGGCAGACCGCGCTCAAGCGGCTCAAAGCGCTGCGGGAAGAGGGAATGGTCGAACGCGATGGTCGGTCTCCCCGTGATCCTCGGGCGACGTGGAGGGTTGCCGGGGCGTGACGTGCGCCTGGAGCGCCTGAGCCGCGCTCGGCTGCGGGTGCCCGCGTACGCCCCCTTCTTGCGTGCGCGCCCCCTGCTTGCGCGCGCCCCCGCGTCGAGATCGACATTCTCGAACGAGGGCGACGGCGCCACCGTCGATCTCGTTCGAGGATGTCGATCTCGTGTCTACCTCATGGTCTGCCTCGCCGAGGCGGGTGTGGGCGGGCGTGATGAGGCGTACAGGGCTCCTATAGGGCTCTTACAGGGCTCCACAGGGGCGTGTGCTGCGGGCGGTTGAGCACCGAGTGTGGAGGGGGCGGACGCTCGGGGCGCCCTGGACCTCATCATGAATAGATGAGCCACAACACCTTCGTCTCGCGTCCCGGTCTCCCCGCCCGCGGTCGCTGCGGTCCCACTCCGGTCGTCCGCCTGGTTTCGGAGTACACGGGTCTGAGCGGCGTGCGGCCGGAACGCGACGACGCCTGGCGCCGGGTCGCCCCCGGTGTCTACGTCTCCGCTGGTGAGTGGCGTCAGGCCACTGCGGACGAGCGCCATCTGGCTCTGGTCGATGCTGCCGCCCGCAGGCAAGGCGCAGACGGCGACGGCAGCCGGGAGCTCGTCCTCGCCGGCGCATCGGCGGCGCTCGTGCTGGGGCTGCCGGTGGTGGGGCGCGTGCCCGGGCGCGTGCAGTGCCTCGGTCGCAAAGGGGATCGCAGACGCACCTCCCTGCTTCAGCGGCGCATCCGCCGGGCGCCCGTCGTCCTGGTGGGCACGCGCCGCACCACCGACGTCGCTACGACCTGCATCGACTTGGCCCGTTGGGGAGGACTGGTCCAGGGCGTGGCCGCCATGGACCACGCCCTGCACCACGGCCTGTGCGCGCCCGATGACCTCGCCGCCGCTCTCGAGGGGCTTCCCGCACGTGCCCGCGGCCTGCGCGTCGCCCGCATCGCCGTGCGTCTGGCCGATCCCTTGGCAGAGTCGCCTGGGGAATCCCTCTCGCGCGTGCGGATGTGGCAGGCGCGGATTCCGCGCCCGGTGCTCCAGAAGGAGATCTGGACCGAGGCCGGCATGGCCCGCACCGACTACTTCTGGCCCGAGGCCGTGGCCGCGCCCCACCCCGTCGCGGAGTTCGACGGCGATGCGAAGTATCACCGAGAGGTTTCCGGGCATGCCGTCGAGGAGACGGTTCTCGCAGAGCGCAGGCGCGAGCGGGCGCTGTGGCGCCTGGGCTTCCCCATGGCGCGCTGGACGTGGGCCGACGCCTGGTACAACAGCGGCGCCCGCATGCTCGCCGAGCTCGCCGCCGTCGGCGTGAGACCCGGTACCGCTCGATGGTGAACGGTTCGTGTACGGCTCGGCGAGGTCGACGCCGGTGCGCCGTTGTCGTCGCCCCGCCCGGTAGTCTGGCCGGCATGTCGAAGAAGAATCGCCAGAAACGTCGCGCCGACGCCGCGACCAAGACCCCCAAGAAGAAGCAGATCCCGTTCGTGGCCCGCCCCTTCGAAGGACTCGCGGGCGAGCAGGACCTGGTCGCCATGATGCAGATCCTCCCCGCCGCCACCATGGTCGTGCGGTTGAATGCCGAGCACGGCGGGGGCGACATCCGGCTCGTCACCCTGCTGCCCGAACTCGCCCAGGCCCTCAAGCGCGCCGATGGCGAGGTCCTGGTGGCGATGCAGACCAGCATGCACTCCGGCGACGCCAGCCGCGATGTCGCTGCCGCTCTGCTGGAGGCCCTCGAACTGGACGCCGGAACCGCACTGACGGCCAGCGGCCTGCCCGAGCCCGGTGAGCGGCTTCAGGACATCCTCGACTCCAGGACCGCCCCGCAGCTCGATGTGCGCGAGACCTTCGACTTCTGGCTCGACTCCGAAACCGCGGAGAACCCGGAGGTGCTGCGCTCGCTGGAGGAGGCCAAGGAGGAGATCGCCCCGACCGCCCCCGTGCCCGGCGTCGAGCACGCCTACTGGTGCCGTATGAACGGCAAGGAGTTCGTGCGCTGGGTGCGTGGCGAGGACGAGGACGCCTTCTTCAACGCTTTCGCGCGCGTGCACGCGGCCCGCGAGTCCGACCTGGAGGAGGGGGCCCGCTTCGTCGGCGCCTTCCGCGCCTGTGGCCTGGCCATCCCCGTGTGGGAGCTGGTCCCCGGCACCGAGGCCGAGGAGCTGACCGAGCCCATGCGGGCGATGGCCGAGCGCTTGGACGCCGCCCTGGCCGATGACGCCCCGCTGGACGCCGCCGCTCGCCGCGCCAAGGCCGGGATCATCTCCCGGCAGGTGAACCTGTGAATCTGTGAGGACGGCGGCGGCGCCGCGCCCCTCGAGATAGACATTTTCGAACGAGATCGACGGTGCCACCGCCAACCTCGTTCGAAAATGTCAATCTCGACGCCGGGGGCTGCTCAGTCCGGGTCGGCTGCGCCGTCTGCTGCGCCGCCCGCTGCGCCGTCTGCTGCGCCGCCCGCTGCACCGCCTGCTGGGCTGTCTGCCTCGCTGCCGCCCTCGGCGGCGAGTTCGGCGCGCAGGCGCTCGTTGGCCTTCTCCACGTCGAGCCGCCACAGCAGCAGGAGGATGATCCCGTTGGCGATCGCGGGAATCCAGAGGTACATGAAGTAGAGCATGGAGATCGTCGAGGCCGGCTGCACATCGGCATTGGCGACGTACCCGCTGGAGGCCAGTAGCCAGCCCGCCATGGCCGTCCCCACGCCCCCGCCGACCTTCACTCCCAGTGACGTGCAGGAGAACATGATCCCGTCGATGCGCTTGCCGCTGCGCAGATAGGTGTACTCCGAGGCCTCGGCGATGAGGGCGTTGAGCGTGCCCTGCAACGGGCTCATGCCGATGGAGGCCAGGGCCGTGAAGGCGAGCATGAGCGGGACGCTGCCCAGGTAGCCGGCGACCACCACCCCCAGGCGCCCGGCGACGGCGATCGCGTAGCCGGTGGTGGTCACGCTCTGCATCCGGCCGAACCGGGAGACGATCGCGGGGGTGAGCACCAGACCCGCGATGAGCGGGACGTTGATCGCCCAGGCGAAGGGGCCCAGCAGGTTGGCGTCCTTCAGGATGTAGGTCATGAAGTAGATGCCCATGTTGAGGGTCGCGGTGAACACCTGGGTCAGGACGAAGACGACCAGGATGATGAGGTAGTACCGGTTCCCCAGGAGCAGCCGGGCGGACTCCCGGGCGGTGGGCTTGTCGGCATCGTCAGCGCCTTCGGCCTTGTCACGCGCCTCATCGCGGTCTTCATCGCTTCCCCCGTCACGGCTCCCGGTCTCCCGATCCGCCTCGGTCTCGGGGCGGTCCTCGAGCTCGTCATCGGGCAGCTCCCGCACGGACATGACGGACAGCGTGTTGGCCGCCAGCCCGATGACCGCGTAGATGATCGCGATGGCGCGCCATCCCTGCTCGCCGCCGCCGAAGAGCTCGACGCCCTCGACGGTCACGGTCTGGATGAGCAGGCTCGTGCTGAAGGCGAAGATGAACCGGATCGAGCCCATTTGGACGCGCTCGGCGCTGTTCTTGGTGATGAGCGCCGTCAGTGTGGAGTACGCGATGTTGTTCGCGGTGAAGAAGCCCGCGTTGAGCAGGGTGTAGGTGATGAAGAACCACGCGTACTTGGCGTTGTCCCCCAGGGTCGTGGGAATCGCGAAGATCGCGATGATCAGGGCGGCGCATCCGAAGAACGCCCACAGCATCCACGGCCGGGCTCGGCCCATGCGGGTGCGCGTCTTGTCGATGATGGCGCCGAAGAAGATATCGGACACCCCGTCGAAGATGCGCGCGACCATCATGAGGGTGCCGATCACCCCCGCGTTGAGGCCGGCCGTGTCCGTCAGGTAGATCATGACGAAGGCCGACAGGAGCGCGTACACCA
>ERZ772967.2510-NODE-2510-length-11767-cov-31.262893_pt1 | contig 11767 bp, 7 predicted proteins | sample MGYA00511677_ERZ772967 | MGnify/ENA primary metagenome ERZ772967 (study PRJEB29015, sample SAMEA2737931) | human oral metagenome | biome: human oral; feature: human-associated habitat; material: dental | place: China | collected 2146 ...
CGGCCTCGCCCCTGCGGCGCGCCGAGGCGGCGGTGAGCGCGCTCCTGGGATACGAGCGACCCGACTCCGCGCCGCCGCCGAACGCTCCCACGGGAGGGGGCGGGCTGTCGAACGGCGCGCACCGGCGCGACGCGGCCGCGACCGCCCCCGCGGGAGGGGCCGGGGCCGTCCTGGCCGCGGTCAGGCGCGCGACGGCCCGCCGCGAGCGCCTCCGCCTGGTCTACGTCTCGGCGACCGACGAGCGCACCGAGCGCGACGTCGACCCCCTGGAGCTGGTCAGCGACGGCTCGCACCTGTCCCTGCTCGCCTGGTGCTGCACGGCGCGCGGCGAGCGGACCTTCCGCCTGGACCGGATCGTCAGCGCCGAGCCCACGGGGCGCGCGGCCGACCCCCACCCCCGTCCGAGCTCCGCGGCCGCGGGCCGCCCGGACCGCATCGCCCACGGCGAGACGGCCGTGCTCCACCTGGAGCCGGGCGGGCGCTGGCTGGCCGAGCAGATCCCCTGCGAGGAGGTCGTCCGGCTGGCCGACGGCTCCCTGCGCGTGAGGGTGGTCGGGCGCGATGAGCGCTGGCTCGTGGGGCTCGTCCTGTCGGCGGGGCGCCACCTGCGCGGCGTCGAACCGCGGTCGCTGGCCGTCGCGGCCGCCGCCCGGGCCCGCGGTGCGCTGGAGCGGTACGCCGGCGGTGGAATATCACAAGGGTGTTGACGGGGCGGTGTTGGCGGGACGCTAGACTCGTCCACGTCTCATCGGGCCGCACCGGGCTTGATGCCTCTACACGGAAGGACATCATCATGGGAGCTGTTAAGCCCTGGCACTGGATCGTTATCCTCGTTCTGCTCATCCTCCTCTTCGGCGCCAACAAGCTCCCCGATATCGCCAGCAATCTGGGGCAGTCGCTCAAGGTGTTCAAGAAGGAGGTCAAGGAGCTGCGCGAGGAGGACGACGCCGCTCAGCAGAAGCCGCCCGCCCAGATCCAGCAGCCCCAGGAGGGCACCTACTACACCCAGCCCACCCAGCCCGGGCAGGCCGCCCCTCAGTCCGCCGAGCCCGCCCCCCAGTCCCAGGCGGCGCCGCAGTCCACTGACGACGCCGCGCCCCGGGCCTGAGTCCGCGGGGGAGGAACCGGCATGGTCAAGCTGCCGAGGGCCTCGAAGGCCAGGCGCAAGGACAATCCCGAGGCGGTCATGTCGATCGGGGACCACCTCCGGGAGGCGCGCAACCGGCTCTTCATCTCCGCCATCGGCGTCGTCGTCGGCTCCGTCGTCGGCTACCTCCTGTACGACCGCGTCTTCAAGCTCATTATGTATCCGATCACTGTGGCGCGCAGGAACGGGCATAATGTCACCATCAACTTCGACACCGTCCTGTCCTCCTTCGACCTGAAGATCCGGGTGTCGCTGTGGCTGGGTGTCATTTTGACCTCGCCGCTGTGGATGTACGAGTTCTGGGCCTACGTCGGCCCGGGCATGACCCGCAAGGAGAAGAAGTACACGTGGGCCTTCGGCGTGGCGGGCCTGCTCCTGTTCGCGGCCGGGGTCGCCCTGGGCGTGCTCATCCTGCCCCACGCGGTGTCGATCCTGGTCGGGTTCATGCCGACCGACGCCGCCGGGTACCTGCAGTACTCCTCGTACTTCTCCTTCGTCATGAGGATCATCCTCGTCTTCGGCGTGGCGTTCCTGCTGCCCGAGCTGCTCGTGGCCCTCAACCGGCTGGGCCTGATGAAGGGGCGCACTATGCTCGCCGGCTGGCGCTGGGCGGTGCTCGCCATCTTCACCTTCATGGCCATCGCCAACCCGCTGCCCGACCCGTGGTCCATGATCCTCATGGCCATCCCCATCTGCGGCCTGTACTTCGGGGCGTGCTGGATCTCCATGCACCACGACAAGGCCGTCGCCAGGCGGCGGGCCAAGCGCGACGCCGAGCTCGACGCCGCCCTGGCCGGTGACGGCCCCGTGGCCTCCGCCCTGCCGGCGTCCGCGACCGCCGGGCAGATCGGGGCCGGGGTCTCCGGGTCTTCCGGGACCGCATCCCCGGAGTCCTCCTCCGACGCCTCCGCATCCTCCTCCGGCGCCTGAGGCTCCCGAGGACTCCCCGCCAACCGCCCATCCCCGCACCCATTCCCATGCGCATCGGTCTTGTCGCCAATCCCAGTTCCGGGCGCGGTCGCCACAACGGCGCGGCCGAAGCCGCCCGCCGCGCCCTGCTGGGCGCCGGCCACGACGTCCTGCTCGTCGAGGGCGCCCACTACGAGGAGGCCCGCGCGTGCGCCACCGGCCTGCTGGAGGACGCCCGGGGGCTGGACGCGCTCGTCGTCGTGGGGGGCGACGGCATGGTCCACCTGGGCCTGGACGTCGTGGCGCGCACCGGCGTGCCGCTGGGCCTCATCGCCGTGGGCACCGGCAACGACATCGCCCGCCACCTGGGCCTGCCCGGCGGCGACGTCGGCGCCTGCGCGCAGGTCATCGACGACGCGCTGCGCGGGCGGGGCCGGGTGCGCGACCTCGACGCCATCCACGCGACGCGGCCCGACGGCGCGCCCGTCGCCGACGCCCACGAGTGGTCCTTCGCCGTGGCCGGCTTCGGGCTCGACGCCGCCGTCAATGTGCGCGCCAACGCCATGCGCCGGCCCCGGGGCGAGAGCCGCTACCTGTGCGCCATCCCCCTGGAGATGCGGGATATGACCCCCTACGGGTACCGCATCGTGACGGACGCGGGCGCCTGGGAGGGGGAGGCGCTGCTGCTGGTCGCGGCCAACACCCGCTACTTCGGGGGCGGGCTCGACATCGCCCCGCAGGCCGACCCTGCCGACGGGCTCCTGGAGATCATCCGCCTCGACCCGGTCGGGCGCCTGGGGCTGCTCGCGCACCTGGCGCGGCTGCGCCGCGGGGCGCACCTGGGGCACCCGGGGGTCCACTGCGAGCGCAGCCGCGCCCTCACCGTCGAGGCCCTGGAGCCGGCCCCCGGGCGCCGGATCCCGCCCCACCCCATGGCCGACGGCGAGGCGATCGCCGACCTGCCCCTGCGCCTGGAGGCCGTGCCCGGGGCCGTGCGCATGCTGTGCCCGGCCGAGGGGCCCGCGTAGGGTGGGCCCATGAGCTCACCGGCACAGCGCTACGCCGAGGCCCGACGTCGCCAGGCCGCCGCCCGCAGCGAGCTGGCGCGCTTCGCGGCCGGCTACGACTTCCCCTTCGACGACTTCCAGATGCGCGCCTGCCGGGCCCTGGAGGGCGGCGATGACGTCCTGGTGGCGGCGCCCACCGGCGCCGGCAAAACCGTCGTGGGCGAGTTCGCCGTCCACCTGGGGCTGGCCGGCGGGCTCAAGACCTTCTACACCACCCCCATCAAGGCGCTGAGCAATCAGAAGTACCTGGACCTGGTCGCGCGCCACGGCGCCGAGTCGGTGGGGCTGCTCACCGGCGACACCTCCGTCAACCCGCGCGCCGACGTCGTCGTCATGACCACCGAGGTCCTGCGCAATATGCTCTACTCCGGCTCGCGCGACCTGGACCGGCTCGGCTACGTGGTCATGGACGAGGTCCACTACCTGGCCGACCGCTTCCGCGGGCCCGTGTGGGAGGAGGTCATCATCCACCTCGCCCCCGAGGTGCGGGTGGTCTCCCTGTCCGCGACCGTGTCCAATGCGGAGGAGTTCGGCGACTGGCTGGGGCAGGTGCGCGGGCGCACCGCCGTCGTCGTCTCCGAGCACCGGCCGGTGCCCCTGACCCAGCACATGATGGTCGGCAGGCGCCTGCTGGATCTGTACTCCGTGCCGGTGGCCGTCGAGGACTCCGACGACGAGGCCCGGCTCGCGGCCCAGCCGCCGCTCAACCCCGACCTGCTCAAGGCGATCCGCGCGGCCAGGCGCGCCGCCGCGGGGGAGTCCGGGGCCTCCAAGTCGAACCGGGCGGCGTCGGGCCGGGGCGGGGCGCCCCAGCCGTGGAGGCGCGGCGTCTCCCGGACGGCACGCGCCCCGCGCCGCGGCGAGGGCGGCGCGCGCACGGCCCGGCTGCGCCCGCCCTCGCGGCTGGCGGTCATCCAGGCCCTGGAGCGGGCCGGCCTCCTGCCCGCCATCGTCTTCGTCTTCTCCCGCGCCGGGTGCGAGCAGGCGGTGACCCAGGCGGTGGCCGGGGGAGTGGACCTGACCACCGAGGACGAGGCGCTGCGCATCCGCGAGGTCGTCGAGCGGCGCACCGCCGATATCCCCCGGGCCGACCTGGGCGTCCTGGGCTTCCACGCCTGGGCCCACGCCCTGGAGCGCGGGGTCGCCGCGCACCACGCCGGGCTGCTGCCCGTCTTCAAGGAGACCGTCGAGGAGCTCTTCAGCGCCGGCCTGGTCAAGGTCGTCTACGCCACCGAGACCCTGGCGCTGGGCATCAATATGCCCGCCCGGACGGTGGTGCTGGAGTCGGTGCGCAAGTGGAACGGCTCGGCCCACGTCACCCTCACCCCCGGGGAGTACACGCAGCTGACGGGTCGGGCCGGGCGACGCGGCATCGACGTCGAGGGCCACGCCGTCGTCCTGGCCTCCGACGACCTGGAGCCGGACTTCGTCTCCTCCCTGGCCTCGCGCCGCACCTACCCGCTGGTGTCCGCCTTCCGCCCCACCTACAACATGGCGGTCAACCTCCTGGGGCGCTCCACGCGCTCGCGCGCCCGGGAGGTCCTGGAGTCCTCCTTCGCCCAGTTCCAGGCCGACCGGGGCGTCGTCGAGCTCGCCGCCCGGGCCCGCGCCAAGCGGCGGGGCCTGGCCGAGCTGGAGGAGCGCATGCACTGCCACCTGGGGGACTTCCGCGAGTACGCCGTGCTGCGCCAGCGCATCGCCGAGGCCCAGTCGGAGCTGGCCCGCGACAACCGCGGGGCGCGCCGCACGAGTCTGAACCGCGAAATGGAGTCCCTGACCCGCGGAGACGTCGTCATCTACCGCAAGGGCCGCAGGCACAGGCACGGGGTCGTCCTGGAGGTCGGAGCCGACCGCACCGGGGCGCCGTCCCTGACCGTCCTGGGGGAGGACTCGCGGATCGCCGTCCTCACGCCGGACACCGCGCCCGACGGCGTGACGCGGGTGGGCTCCCTGCGGGTCGCGCAGACCTTCGACGCGCGCAGGCCGCGGGAGCGCGACCGGCTCGTCGGGCGCCTCGTGGAGGCCGTGCGCTCGGGGGCCCTGGACGAGGCCGGGGCGCGCCGTCGCCGCCGCCGGTCGGGGGCCGGTGCGAACGCGGGCGCGGGCGCGGGCTCGGCGGGCGGCGGACGCCCGACGTCGGCCGGGGACGGGGCCGGCGGAGGGCCCGCGGAGGTCGAGGACCTTCCGGCGGCCGAGCGGATCGACGTCCTGCGCCACGAGATGCGCTCCCACCCCTGCCACGCCTGCCCGGACCGGGAGGAGCACGCCCGCGTGGGGCGGGCCTGGATCAAGGCCGTCGCCGAGGCGGATCGGCTCCAGGCCCGCATCGAATCGCGCACCGGCACCATCGCCCGGCTCTTCGACGCCGTGTGCCGGGTGCTCGTCGAACTGGGCTACCTCGAGCCCGTGGACCGGGGCCACCCCGAGCGGGAGCTGCGGGTCACCGGCGCCGGGCGGATCCTCGCCCGCGTCTACGCCGAGCGGGACCTGCTCATCGCCCAGTGCCTGCGCGAGGGCGTCTGGGACGGGCTGGATCCGGCCGAACTGGCCGGAGCCGTCTCGGCCTGCGTCTACGAGCCCAGGCTGAGCGCCCAGAGCCTGTCCCTGCCGGTCGCGCCCGACTCCGGGCTGGGGCGGTGCCTGCGCGCCGAGCACGGCGTCGCCCGGCGGATCAACGACCTGGAGGCCCTCGCCCACCTGGAGCCCTCCGCCGGGGCCGAGCCCGCCCTGGCGGGACCGGTGGAGGCCTGGGCCCGCGGCGCCGGCCTGGCCCGGGTGCTGGAGGACTCCGATCTGACGGCGGGCGACTTCGTGCGCTGGGCCAAGCAGCTGCTCGACGTCCTGGCCCAATTGGCCAGTCTCGTGCCCGAACCGCAGGCGCCCCGGGAGCTGCGCGAGCGCGTGACGGCCCTGTCGGCCGCGGCCGCCGACGCCTCCCTCGACGTCTCCCGCGGCGTCGTCGCCTGGTCCGGCGTGTGAGGGGAATGCAGAGAAGTCTTCCTTCCGGCGCGAGTCCGGTGGTGCTACACTTCACACATGTGTCGAAGATCGCGAACTCGCGAGTTTTGTCTGGTTTATCCCAGGCCGTCATCCTCGGTAGTTGGCGATGTGGGAGCCAGGATTTCTTCCTGGTTCCCAACAGGAACGGTTTTGTTGGACATCGAACCGCTGCTTATGCCGTGGGGCGCTACTGGAGGATTCATGGAACTATCCAGGGCGCTGACTCCCGTACCTCTGAGCATGCGTAATCGAATTGTATTAGTTAGCAACTCTGGGAAATACTCAGGTTCTCATAATTTACGAGTGGTAAGTTGTGCATTGAAGCCGTTCACTTCGGCTCGCATTCTACGACGGTTCTACGATCCGGTAGCCGTAGTGGGCGATACGGACATCACGGATGGACTGCTTGCGGAGCGGCTCGGCATACCTTTTGTGGAAATTGTCTTTCGAGGTTTGGACCCACCTTTAATGGGTCGTATTGAAAGATTGTGCGGAACTTCAATCAAGGCATTCTTGAAGAGATGAGCATACAATGAACATTAATCCAATACCTGAGGGTGAATACATGAGATCGTCTTCAGAAGTATATTTAAATATACTATTAAACGATTACGCCGAAGCTCGGGATGATGAACGGAACTTCTTATCAGTGCAGGCGACGTCGCTGACGCTCGGTGTTACTGCTGCTGCCGGATTGCTTGTATTTTTTGAGCAGGTTATCGATCGCAGCAAAGACCGTACTGAGCAATTCCCAGATTTGGTTATTGCGGGAGCACTAATGGCCGGGTTTGTCACCATCGCATTTGCGCTGTGGGTCGGATCTGTAGCAACTGTGCGAGCTTTCTATCTCCGATCTTTAGAGCGAGAGATACGTAGAGTCGCAAAACTTGAAAATGTTTCGTTCGGAGATCTTGGTCTGAGACCAATTAGTTTCCATGAACTTGTTGTCGAACATGGCTCTTTATCAAAACCAGTATCGACGACCACATCGATACTGGTTAATATTGTAGTTATCGGCTTAATAACTGTGTTCGGAGTGATTGGGTCTTTTCTCGCTTTTCAAATTAATGGAAGATGGATGATTCCTATTGTGTTCTTCGTGAACGGTGTTTTTGTCCTGTATGCTTTATGGGAATTATGGCAAATTAGTGTAGGCGGCCGAAAGTATGTACGAGAGTTGACGCAGAGATACAAGGAACGATTGGGTAGAGACTTGGTAAAACGGTATTCGCGATCTTCGCCCTGGCCAGTGATAAGCTACGCGTTGCTCCCCAGGCCAGACGATCTTGTGAAGTCTTTATTCACGATAGGCGGCTTAATAATTTCGGGGCTTACGATTGAAGGAACCTCGAGTGTAAATTTGCGTTGCAAAATTGTAATTTTCGTTGCGATTGAGTTGCTTGCATACCAGGCAAGATATCAGATCAATGATCTACTCGGACGATCGGAGGATAAGAAGTCGCCGACTGCTGGTTACCGCGGGAGGCTTCCAGAGGGCGCCGAGAAGCACAGTGTGTTCTCAATACTAGTCCGTATTGTACTGATCATTAGCGCTGTGGTTTATCTCTTCGATATGGACAATCAGGGTGCGGTGCACGGAACCTGGTTCAGATTGCTGCTCACTACATTGTTTGTATTCGTACTGATGGTTCCTTATGAAATAGTTCGCAATTGGGTCAGGGTAGATCCTGACGCCAGTTCAAAAAAACGTAGAAGCGTTACTTGGGTCCTATTATTTCTTGTTGCTTTAGGCTATCCTTTGCGGTTTGCCGGATCGGCTTTCTGTCTAACCGATACTTTTTCATTAGGCTTGTGGGCTCCCTTAGTTATAATGGGATTTGGGCTCGGTTGGGTATTTGTTGCGCCAACTTGGGTGCTTGAGTCTTTCAATTACGTGTCCGGTAGATCTAAAGATGGTCGCAGTTATCGTGTGATAGATGAATGCAAGCGTAAATATCATTTGAAAGAACTTGCAGCTATAAATGGGTGGTCAATGCTGTTCGAATCATCTCTCGAGGCGAGTAGTGTAGAATGGGATGATCTTGATGGAACATCATATCGCGCACTGAAGGCGCGAGTGCCCAGTGGAGTAAAATTATGGAGTATCGGTTCTGCTGTATACTATTTCGGACTAAGTTGTTTTGTCTTATTCTCCGGACTGTTCAATATGACTCTTATTGGCGGCACAATGACGGCGTTAATTCTTTGTGTGATGATGAGTTTTATCGCTCTTGTCGGGTATGATGATAGGCGCGTGGTGGGTCCGATCGCATCCGCCGTGGCAATAGGATTGATCTTTATTTGGCCTGCTCACTTGCATGGCGTGGTGTCTTGGATGGTCGTAGCTTTCGGCTTAATTTTGCCAGTTGGATTGGTTTTCCTTTTCTCTGGCCCGTCGTACATGGAGACTCGAGGTGTTATGAAAAAAGCGTGGAAAATGTGCGCCGATTTCGTGCCGTGGTTGTGTGAATTCATTTGGAAAGGGCGACGACCTTCGACGTCGTCATCGAGCTAGGGACTGAGCCCCGGGGAAGGGTGCGCCGGGTCCTGGGCCGCGCTGTCGAAGGCCCCGTTACGCCCGCGCCGACGGGCGGGCGCCGGTCGGCCGATGGTACGCTCCCCGACCGGGATGCCGCTGCGCTCATTCCCCATCGGCATCGAGGCAGATCCTCCGACAAGGAGTCCCATGTCCGGTTTCTTCGCCCTCCTGGACGACATCGCCACACTCGCCAAGCTGACGCTGTCCACCCTCGACGACACCGCCTCAATGGCGGTCAAGACCACCGCGAAGGTCTCGGCGGCCGCCGTCGACGACGTCGCCGCCACCCCGCAGTACGTCACCGGCATCACCCCCGACCGGGAGCTGCCGATCATCAGGAGGATCGCGCTCGGGTCCCTGCGCAACAAGCTGCTCGTCATCCTGCCCGTCGGCCTGCTGCTCAGCTGGCTGGCGCCGGCCGTCCTGCCGGTCGCCCTCGTCGCGGGCGGGATGTACCTGTGCTTCGAGGGCGGGGAGAAGGTCCTGGGAGGGGTGCTCGGCCCGGAGCACGCCGACGACGAGGACCAGCCCAAGGACGAGGACGCCGTCGTGCGCCGGGCGGTGACCACCGACATGGTCCTGTCCACCGAGATCATGCTGCTGGCGCTGGCGCAGGTTCAGGGCGAGTCCTCGCTGCGGCGCGTCGTCGTGCTGGTCCTCATCGCCCTCCTCATCACCTTCGCCGTCTACGGCCTGGTCGGGGCGCTCATCAAGCTCGACGACGCCGGAATCCACCTGGCGCGGCGCTCGCGCATCCCGGCGGGGCGGTGGGCGGGGCGGGCCATTGTGCGCGCCGCGCCCGCCGTGTTCAAGATCCTCGGGGTTCTCGGAACGGTCGCGATGCTGTGGGTCGGCGGTCAGATCCTCGCCCACAGCCTCGCAGAGCTCGGACTGACCGGGCCCCACCACCTCATCGCCCGCGCGGCCGATCTGAGCGGCAACCCGGTCCTGTCATGGCTGCTGGGCACCGGCGCCGCCCTCGTCCTCGGCCTTCTGGTCGGGTCGGTGCTCGCGGCCCTGGCCGCGCTGGCGGCGCGGGTGCGGCGGCCCGCGACCGGCGCGTGACGCACCGGGGGAGAAGCGGGGCGGCGGCCGCGCGGGAGCGGATGGCCGCGTGCATGGACGCACCGGGGGAGAAGCGGTCGCGCGGCGGAGCGGGTGCGCGGCGGGATGGGCCCTGCCGGGCGCCTATGCTTTTGCGCGTGACCGCACGCCCGAGCGCATCCTCGGCCCCGCGGCGCCCGACCAAGGGCCGCGGGGCCGCTTCGTCCCGCCCGCGGAGCGGATCGGCCCGCCGGGCGCAGCCCTCGCGGAAGGCGGACCGGGCGCCGGGGGTGAAGAGCGGAGCGGACTCGGCGAGGAAGTCCCCGCGGAAGGCGGACCGGACGATCCGCTCCTCGGAGGCGAGGAGCGCAGCGGCACGGGCCCCGCGGGAGCGGGAGGAGGAGCGGACCCCGCCCCGCCCGCGGGGCGGACCGCTCGAGTCCCTGGCCATGGCGCTCGGCGCCGGGCTGATCCTCGCCGCCGCCTTCCCGCCCCTGGGCCTGTGGTGGACCGCGCCGATCGCCCTGGCCGCCCTGAACCTGCTCGTCGCCGAACGCGGGATGTGGGCGGGCGCCGGGCTCGGCCTCGTCTTCGGCCTGGGCCTGTTCGCCCCCCTGCTCCACTTCGCGGCCGTGGCCATGGGCAACGCGGTGGGCTGGGCGGCCCTGACCGCGGTCGAGTCCCTCTACCTGGCGGCCCTGGGGGCGGCGTGGGCGCTGGTCTCCCGGCTGCCCGCCGTCGAGGAGGGCCCCCGGGCGGCCCTGTGGCGGGTGACGGCCTTCGCCCTGCTGTGGTGCGGGGCGGAGGAGCTGCGCTCGAGCTGGCCGTGGGGCGGCTTCCCCTTCGGCCGCCTCGCCTTCGCCATGGCCGACTCCCCGGTCCTGCCCTTCGCCGCCTACGGCGGGTCGATCGGCGTGGGCCTCCTGGTCGCCCTGAGCGGCGGCTGCCTGGCCGAGTTCGTCGCCCAGGCGCGCCGTCGGGCCCTCGTGCCGGGCCTGGCCGCGGCCGCCGCCGCGGGCACCCTGCTGCTCAGCCCCCTGGTCCTGCCCGTCGAATCCGCCCCGCAGGACGGCGCCGTGCGCATGGCGGCCGTCCAGGGCAATGTCGCCGAGGACTTCGAAAACGCCTTCGAGCGCGCCCTGGAAGTGACCGGCAACCACGCCGAGGCCACCGAGCAGCTCGCGGCGCGGGTGGGCCCCGGCTCCCTCGACGTCGTCGTCTGGCCCGAGAACGCCGCCGACCTGGACCCCCGCGACCACCCGCGCACCGCCGCGCTCGTCGAGGGGGCGGCCCGGGCCGCGGGCGCCCCCGTCCTGGTCGGCGCGGTCGCCTACGAGGGAGACGTGCGCTACAACGACATGGTCGTGTGGACGCCCGGGAGCGGCGCGGGGGACTACTACCGCAAGCACCGGCCCGTGCCCTTCGCCGAGTACATCCCGCTGCGCGACCTGGTGCGGCGCTTCTCCGGCCAGGTCGACCGCATCGGCACCGACATGGCGCCGGGGACCGGGCCGCAGACCCTCACGGTGCGCGCCGCCGTCCAGGGCCGCGACATCACCCTGGCCATGGGGATCTGCTTCGAGGTCGCCTACGACGACGTCCTGCGCGAGGGCGTCGTCCAGGGCGGCGAGCTCATCGTCATCCCCACGAACAACGCCAGCTTCCTGCACTCCTCCGAGGCCGCCCAGCAGCTGGCCCAGGGGCGGGTGCAGGCCGTGATCCACGGCCGAAGCGTGGTCCAGGCCTCCACGGTCGGCATCACCGCCATCATCAGCCCACGGGGCGTCGTCGAGCAGCAGACTCGCCCCTACACGCAGGCGAGCCTCGTGGCCGACGTCGGCCTGCGGACCTCGCTGACCGTGGCCGACCGCCTGGGGGACTGGCCCGCCCGGACCGCGCAGGTCGGCGCCGCTGCGCTGGCCGTCGTGGGTATCCTGGTGGACGCACGGCGACGCCTGGGCCGAGCGCTGCAGTCGCGCCGTCGGTGAAACGCATCCGACCACACGGAGAGAGCAGTGAAGGTCCTCGTCGTCATCCCCACCTACAACGAGATCGAGTCGC
>ERZ772967.2511-NODE-2511-length-11761-cov-27.353665_pt1 | contig 11761 bp, 2 predicted proteins | sample MGYA00511677_ERZ772967 | MGnify/ENA primary metagenome ERZ772967 (study PRJEB29015, sample SAMEA2737931) | human oral metagenome | biome: human oral; feature: human-associated habitat; material: dental | place: China | collected 2146 ...
TGTCATTGCGCTTTCAGAAAAACTGGAAGCCCTTGTACGGTGTGGAAACATTGCAGCCGTTAGGTCATTATGATGAGACATCTCGCCATGTTTGGTTTACTCAGGAGCGATTGGCGAATGCAGCGGATACAGGAACAACGGCGAATGTGGGCATCGGCTATCGCCGAGTTGCAGCGAACGATGAACACTATTACGGTGGCAATCTGTTTTATGATCATCGGTTCAGAGGCAATCACGGTCGCATGAGTGTTGGGCTAGAGTACGTGTCGGGGATCGGTGCGTTTCGCATGAACTGGTATCGCGGTGTGTCTGGCGAGCGTTCCCTTGATGGTGCGACACGCATGGAAAATGTGTCTAACGGATATACTGCGGAGTACGGGACTAGCTTCAAGAATGCCCGTTGGGCGCGCGTGTATATGGAGGCCTATCGTTGGCAGTTGCGGCGCAGTGCGGATAAGCATGGTTTGCGCATCGGCACGGAGTTGCAGCTCACGCCGAGAATTTCCGTGGACATGGGCTACAACAAGCCGGAGCATGAGCACGGCAGTCCGTACGGTAAAATCATGTTCCGTCTAGCCGGTGTCGATACGGCTTGGTTTGGTGGTAACCATCGATCGGATACAAAAACATCGGTTCGTGCTAATATGTTGGAAAATGTGCGTCGTCAACATACGGTGCACGTTGATTGATAGATTGATATATATATATATATTTATTTATTATTTTGATAAAAGTAGCATAAGAATCTATATTTATTTTTTAGATAAAAGCAACATAAGGAGCTGTTTTATAGTATCAGATGAGTGTCATTTGGTATGAAAAGACAGTTCCTTTTTTATACATTAATTCATAAAAATTTATTTTGTTTACAAAATAGAAAAAGAGTGGCACAATGTTCATGAAACTATAATGAAGAGTAAGTTGCACGTGAATTCATTGGGGAATGGAGAGGATAAAATGAGCAAGCGTAAACTTATATTATCAGTGTTGATTAATGGTGTGTTGTTATCGAGCCTATATGTGGCCGGAGCGGTGGATGTGGCACCGGGCAGCGGTAATGGTGTGGCTATCGGTACGGGTAGTAGTGCACCGAAGGCGGAAAACGTAGCCATTGGTAAAGGTGCCGGCATTTCTTACTCGAACGGTGCTAGTACGGCTACAGGTGATGTAGCTATCGGCAATGGAGCAGGTATTAATAACTATGCTAGCCAGGGCGGTAGTATAGCTATCGGTAAAAATGCAAAGGTTGAAAATATGGCCGGTGGTGGAGAGGCTAGTTTTGCGTTAGGGCAAACGACCTATAGCGGGGGACTGCTTTCTCCTGCCAGAATTCCTGCGGATCCTACAAAGGTGGTAGGTAGTGTCGCTATCGGTGATAATACATTTGCTCGTACCGGCAGTACCATGATTGGATCTCATAATTATAAAGGGGACCTTGGGGATACTACTGTAGATAGTGCATCCACAAGAAAAGATGCATTAAATGTATATGCTACAACAATTGGTGCTAATAGCTTTAGTAATGGGGCTTTCACTACAAGTACAGGTGTATATAATATTATCTCCAGTGATTATAATGGCGGCCGGCTGGCAAATCCCTTAAAGAATTTCGGTGCCACCATTAATGGTGCATTGAATAGTGTTGAGTCAAAGACGGGTAGCTATTATTCTGGCATTGCGAATAGTATTGTCGGTACCGCGAACCGGACCGCTAATTCAAATGGATCCCTTATATTCGGTGCAGGCAATGAAATAACAAATTCAGTAACATCTATAAATAATGCACCAACTGATGGAGGTAATTCCGCTAAGGAATTATCTGAGAAATTACGTTCTGCTGTCAAAAATTCTAGCGGTGGCGGTTCTACTATGGCATTTGGTAGCGGTAATAAGGCGGATTATACACTTCGCTCCGCACTTATGGGTGTAAATAACACATTGACTGGCTCTCAAGGCAATGAAAGTAAGAATACTATGTTAACAGGCTTTCACAATACAGCGGATAAGGTGTCCAATACGACCGTAATAGGGTCTGAAAATACGGTGACTAATTCTAAGAACGGTCTTGTGATGGGGGATAATCGTGAGGTAAAAGATGCCAATCATGCGGTTCTCATCGGTTCTACAGACAGCAAGACTACGACATCTGTTAATAATGCGGTCGCTGTCGGACATAATACGAATGTAACCGTAGAGGGAGGCGTTGCATTGGGCAGTGAATCGAAGGCTACTGTGGCGGCTGGATCCGTTGGGTATGATCCGAGTACAAAGGCACAGTCCACGAATACGGATCCTACGTGGAAGGCGACTAAATCGGCCGTATCTGTCGGTGATGCAAATAACAATATTACGCGTCAGATTACATCCGTAGCAGCCGGCACAAAGGATACGGATGCGGTGAATGTGGCACAGCTCAAAAAGTTGCAAAATCAAGTGAATGCGAATGGCTCCACTACCGTCAGTGCAGGTAAACATATTAATGTGACAACTACGACGAACGGAACGACCAAAGATTATAAGGTAAGCCTATCTGACGATATAACGAATCAGATTACAAATAACACGACAAACATTAACAATATACAAGGTGATGTGACCAATATTAAAAAGAATGTAACCAATATTCAGGGCGACATTACTAATATCAAGCAGGATGTAACGAATATGGGGCGGAATGTAGCTCGCCTCGATAAAAAGGTTAACAAATCTGTGGCCGGAGCGGCTGCACTTGCCGCCTTGCATCCGTTGGATTTCGATCCTGATGCAAAATGGGACTTTGCTGCTGGTTATGGCCACTATCATGATGGCAACGCCGCTGCATTGGGGGCTTTTTACAGACCGAATGAGGACTTGCAGTTTAGCGTAGGATCTACTGTTGGTAATGGCGAAACCGTTGTAAATGCAGGTATGTCTGTGAAAGTAGGTGCTCACAGTAATGTATCTCGTTCTCGTGTAGCTATCGGTAAGGAAGTTTTGGAACTTAAGAAAACTGTAGCAGTACAAAATGCACAGATTCAAAAGTTGACTGCTCTTTTGAATGGCTTGGCTGGAACGAATATGAAGGCGGACCGCAGCACATTATTCCCTGATGTGCCGAATAATCACTGGGCATATGCGGCGGTTAGCGATCTATCTCGACGTGGTCTTGTGGAAGGCTATCCTGATGGTACATTCGGAGGAGACCGTATGTTGACCCGTTATGAATTTGCTCAAATTGTGTACCGCGCCATTCAAAACGGTGTTGTCGTCGATGATCGACTCGTATCTGAATTTGGTCCTGAAATGGCGTTATTCCGTGTGGATACTATTGCCAAGAATCATGAAGGACAACCAACTATTGAACGTGTAAGAGTCAATAAAAAATAGAATATATATATATGATTTATATTGTGAAAGCCGAGGCTCTAGGGCCTCGGCTTTTTCATGTATCTGTAGGTGATAAATTTTCTGTATATAAAAATATCTTATCTATGAAAGCATTAAATTGAAAAGTCTAAAAATATGAAATTGATTACGTAATTACAATAATCGTTATATTCCGATATGTGGATTTATCGTAATATTTGATAGGAAAGATGAAGATTCTATTTCTTAAAATTAAAAAATATTAAATATGAAATAAATAAACGACAAAAATGAAGAAAAGATGAAAAAGTCGTTTACAAGATAGAAATTTTTTGATATTGTATTGTCGTGGGTGAGTATATGATGAAGAATCATGAATAATTATAGTATTCGTATCATAATTGAGAATACTAGTATTTGGTGTAAGAAGTGTAGATGATAATCAATCTTTATACTTCTTCTTTTTATTATCTTTGCAATATTATGCAACACAAGTGATGTGTTTTACTGAGGTTTCGGTAAGAAAGGATAATCATGAATCGAATTTATAATGTGATTTGGAGTAAGACTAAAAAATGCTACGTAGTAGTATCTGAAATCGTAAAAACAGGTGGCGGAAAGGTAAAATCCGTACAAACTGGTACAACTTGGGCACGCATGAGTGCAATCATGGCGGTAGCCGCATTATTGATGGGTGGTAATATTACTACGGTTAATGCTGCTACATATACTGCTATGACAATTAATGATGTAAATGGGGCTGGTTATGCTACTGGTAATGTAGTTTATAGTGAAGGTAGTTATTTATATAACTATCAAAATCCTGGGAACTTGACACCATTTGATAATAGTCATTTGTACAATGGTACAGATAGAGGTAATTATACAGAAAATAGTTTTGCCGGCATTGCTATCGGTAAAAATACAAATATTCAGGAAACTGGTAATCCAACTTATTATTCCGGTTTAGCTATCGGTAACTATGCTCAGGCCACAGGTGGTATTTCCTTTGCGTTGGGTCATTATGCTCAGGCTTTATCACCATCTGCTATGGCTCTTGGTACAGCTACAAAGGCGAGCGGATTTAACTCCTTGGCTATGATGCGTCAATCCGCTGCAGAAGGTGAGTTCTCCGCAGCATTAGGTACTGCATCTTGGGCAAAGGGTAATGGTAGTTTTGCTATGGGTTATTCTGCTACGGCAAAAGCGGATCAATCCATTGCAATCGGTGCGGCAGAAACTATAAAATTACCTGGGCAACAGGGTACACCAAGTGCACAATATAACGCCAATGGTAATACCGTAACAGAAGGTGTTCGTTCTCTTGCGTTCGGTACAAAAGCTCGTACTGCAGTTGGTGCAGATGATTCTATGGCATTCGGTTCTTCTTCCAGTACCGGTGGCGCCAATGCGGTAGCTATGGGTTATAGTGCTAATGCTAGTGCAGAGAATGCCTTTGCCATCGGTAATACTGCGCAATCATCCGCACAAAATGCCGTGGCAATGGGTAAAAGTGCAAATGCAAGTGGTGTAAGCAGCTTTGCTATGGGTAGTAGTTCTAATGCTGCTGGTGCCGATGCTATTGCTATGGGTAGTTCTTCCCAAGCAAAATTATCCAACTCCATCGCATTAGGCGGTAATGCAAAATCCTTGGGTGCTGATGCGCTTGCACTTGGCGGTGCGGCGAATGCCTCTAAAGATGGTGCCATTGCAATCGGTAAAGAAGCAAAAGCAAACAATACTAATACGACAGCTATCGGTCTTGGTGCAACTGTTACAGGTACTAACTCCATGGCTATCGGTACAAATGCTGTTGCAGAATCCAATAACTCCTTGGCATTGGGTACTGGTACGGAAGTAAGAGGTGCCTTGGTTAATGGTTTCTCTGCTTTCACTAACCAACAAAATAACAATATTGCAAACGGTGTAGTTGCGGTAGGTAACGTAGGTTCTGAACGCCGTATCATCAACGTAGCAGGCGGTGAAAACGATACTGACGCAACAAATGTAAAACAATTAAAATTTGTAAACAGTAACTTGGCAAAATCCATCGCAGGTCCTACTTATACGGGCTATGAAGCGAATGGTTCTACATATAAAGCGCCTGATTTCAATATCAAGAACAGTACGTACCATACGGTAAAAGAGGCTGTTGAAGCGGCGCAAACGAATTTCTTCAGTGCTAAAGGCACATCTGCCGATGCGAACTACGATAACACAGGTGCTACAGGCAATAACGCGACAGCAGCCGGTGTACGTACTTCTGCAGCAGGTAACTTTGCTACAGCTGTCGGTGCTGATGCGACTGCAGCTAATGCGAACAGTACTGCTATCGGTTATAAAGCTAAATCCAGCGTAGATGACGGCGTTGCATTGGGTGCGAATTCCGTTGCTTCCGTTGCGGCCGGTAAAGCAGGTTATAATGTTAAAACTGCAGACAGCCGTACAAACGGATATAGCGGATTGACAGGCGCTGCGTTGACATCCACAATGGGTGCGGTTTCCGTAGGTGACGGTGGTACAAAAACTCGTCAAATCACAAACGTGGCTGCAGGTACTGCGGATACTGATGCTGTTAACGTGGCTCAATTGCGCAATGTTAATTTGAAAGTAGCCGGCAACAGCGGTAAAAACGATGTTTTATTGGATAATCAAACACTGACTGTAAAAGGCGATGGTTCTTATGTTACGACATCTGTTAACAATCAAACAATTGATGTGACGTTGACTGATGCAACTAAGAACAAGATTGACAATGCGGCAAATAAAGACTTGTCCAACATTACGGACGGCGGTAAATCCGTTATTCGTGATGAAGCACAAAAAGCAGTAAAAGTTGTTGCTGGTAAAAACACAACGATTACAGAAGGTACTGATGGTACATATAAAACATATAAAGTTGACGTAGATGCTCCTGACTATCAATTAGTTGAAAACAGCAGTGCTGCTGATAAAGCTTATACTGTATCTGGCAATAAAGTTGACTTGACTGTACAAGATGCTAAAAATCCTGCGAATAAGAAAACTGTAACTATTAAGGATATTGCATCCAAAACAGAACTTGATGATACAAAAACGGAGCTTATCAATAAAGGTTTAAAATTCGATGCTGATAATGGCGGCGAAAAAACCAATAAATTAGGCTCCAAGGTAACAGTAGCTGGTGATGGCACTAATATCAGCACTACGATTACACAAACTGGTGACGATACAACCGTTAAGGTTGCATTGGGTCAAGACATCAATGTTAATACGGTAACTGCCACTAAGACTGTAAAAGCTGGCACTGCTACTATGGGTAACCAATCTGTAACAGATAACAAAAGTGCTGCTCAGAACGGTAACTTTGTATCCGGTTTGGACAATAAAAATTGGACATTAACTGATCCTGCCTTTGTATCTGGTCGTGCGGCAACAGAAGATCAACTTAAAATTGTTAGCGATGCTGTGAAAGCGGCTAACTCAAGTGCTACGGACTACCGTTTAATCGCTAATCCGAACAATGCGGCAGATGGCTCTTATAAAGTTGATAACAATAAAGTTGATTTGCAAGTGAAGGACGATAAATCCGGTACGGTTAACACTGTAACAATCAAGGATATTGCGTCTAAAACAGAACTTGATAAGGTAAAAGATCGCTCCGTGAAATACGACGGTGAAACTGATAAAGATACGGTAACTTTGGAAGGCCCTAACGGTACAAAAATTACCAACTTGAAAGATGGTAATGTAGCGGCAGGTTCTAAAGACGCTGTAAACGGCGGTCAATTACATCAAGTTAAACAAGACCTTGGCGATCAAATTACGAATACCAAGAATGACTTGATTAACACAGGTCTCAAATTCGATGCCAATGTAGGCGGCGTACAAACTAATAAATTAGGATCTACAGTGACTATTCAAGGTGAAGGTACTGCAGCTGACGCTGACTACAGTGGTGAAAACCTTAAAACTTTCATCAAACAAGATGCGGCGACAGGCAATACGACTATCGACGTGAAGATGAATAAAAACCTTAAGGCTGAATCTGTGAAGGTTGGCAAAAATGGTAAGGACGGCGTATCTATTACAGGTCCTGACACAGCGAACGGTACAGATGGCAAGGTAGCTGTTACTGACAAAAACGGTAAAGAAGCAGTTTCTATTTCCGGTAAGGACGGCGTAGGCCACATCGGCTTGACAGGCCCTGCCGGAACAAACGGCGTGAACGGTACTAATGGTATCGACTTGTCCGTAAAACCTGGTTACGATGATCCTGCTACAGGCGTTAAAGGCGAAAAAGGTGTAGACGGTACAAACGGTCTTACACGTATCGTTTACAAAGACGGCAACGGCGAACACCAAGTTGCGACTATGGAGGACGGTTTACAATTCACTGGTAACAATTCTGGTACTGTGAATAAACAAAAATTGAATTCCTTGGTGAAAGTACAAGGTGAAGGCGTAACTGAATCTGAATCTGCAGCGTTCAAGAGCGCAGCCGGCAATATCAACGTAAAAGCTGATGGCACTAACAAATTGGAACTTCAATTGGCGAAAGACCTTAAAAATCTTGATTCCGTAACGGCTGCTAAGACTGTGAAAGCAGGCGGTGCTACTATGGGTGGTCAAACTGTTAACAACGCAGCTGGTGACAGCGAAACAGGCAACTATGTAACAGGTCTTGATAATAAAGATTGGGATGCAGATAAGATTGTATCCGGTCGTGCCGCAACAGAAGATCAGTTGAAAAAAGCGTTGGATGCTCAAAGTGCTAACTCCACTGATTATCGTTTGATTAGAAATCAAGCGGCAGGCTCCAATGGAGACTACACTGTGGATGCGAATGGCGATGTAGCGTTGACTGTACAAGATAAGAATCATCCAGATAAAACAGAAACCGTTACCATCAAAGACGTTGCTTCTAAATCCAAACTTGATAAATTGAATGACCGTGCTGTTAAGTATGATTTGGATGCTACTGGTAATCCTGATAAATCCAAGGTAACTTACGAAGGTCCTGCATATAACAATAAGCAAGGCGGTACTCACGTAACGAATGTAGCATATGCTACAGGCAACGATGGCAGCGAAGCGGTTAATGTGGACTACTTGAATGACAAAATCAAGGATAGTGCGGACGTATTGACTAATAAAGGTTTGAAATTCGATGCTAACCAAGGCGGAGAAAAAACTAACAAGCTTGGCTCTAAAGTGACTATTAAAGGTGAAGGCACTGCAGCTGACGGAGATTACAGCGGCGAAAACATCAAGACTTTCATCAAGCAAGATGCACAAACCGGTGATACTACTATTGACGTGAAGATGAATAAAAACCTTAAAGCTGAATCCGTGAAGGTTGGCAAAGACGGTAAGGACGGCGTGTCCATTACAGGTCCTGACTCTGTGAACGGTACAGATGGCAAGGTAGCTGTTACTGGTAAGGACGGTAAAGAAGCTGTATCTATTTCCGGTAAAGACGGCGTAGGTCACATCGGTCTTAATGGTAAAGACGGCCGTAGCGCTGACATTTCTGTTGAAAAAGGTGATCCGGACCTCAACGGTAACGAAATTACTCGTATTAAATACACTGATGAAAAGGGTAAGACACATCAAGTGGCAACCAAAGATGACGGTATGGCATACGGCGGTGATTCCGGCGACGTTATTAAGAGAAAACTTAACACTCAAGTAAATGTTAAGGGTGGCGTAACCGATAAAACTAAACTTTCTAACGATGATAACATCGGCGTTGTATCCGACGGTACAGATACATTGATGCTTCGTTTGGCGAAAGACCTTAAAGGTTTAAATTCCGTTACTTTCAATAATGGTGAAAACGGTGCAAATGGTAAAACCGTTGTAAACGGTGAAGGCATGACTATTAAAGATGCAGCAGGTAATCCGTTGACAGCTGTTACAAAAGACGGCGTGAAGATTACTGATGGTCCTTCCATGACGAAGGACGGCATCGATGCGGCTGATAAGAAAATCACTAATGTGGCTGATGGTACTATTGGCGCTGGTAGCAAAGACGCTGTAAACGGTGGCCAATTGCATGATGCTGTTGAAAGCCTTAAATCTAAAGGATTCGGTTTAGAAGCAGAAGACGGTAACTCCGTGAAAAAAGCTCTTGGTGAAACTGTTAAAGTTAAAGGTGATGACACTAATATCAAAACATCCGTAGACGGCGGTGCTGTTAAGGTGGAATTGAAAAAAGACATCACCGTAGACACTGTAAAGGCTAATACTGTAACAACAGGCGATACTAAGATGGATACAAACGGCGTTACTATCAAGGATGGCGCTAATGAAGCGACTAAGTTGACTAAAGATGGCTTGCAAATCAATGATGGCGGCAATAAAGCTGTTACTGTCAATAAAGACGGTTTGACTATTGAAAACGGTCCTAAGGTAACAAAAGACGGCATCGATGCGGCTGATAAGAAGATCACTAATGTAGCTGATGGTACTATTGGCGCTGGTAGCAAGGACGCTGTAAACGGCGGTCAATTGCATACAGCTATTGAAGACATCAAATCCACAGGCTTCGGTCTTAAAGCGGAAGACGGTAACTCCGTGAAGAAACCTCTTGGCGAAACAATCGACCTAAAAGGTGACGGCAACATCAAAACTTCCGTGGATAACGGTGCTATCAAGATGGCCTTGAACGATAAGATTACTCTTGGTCAGGACCCTGCAAAACAAGTTAACATCGACGGTTCTGCAGGTACGATTACAGCTGGTAACGGTGGTAATCAAGTTAAGATTGACGGCAATGACGGTTCCGTGACTGCAAATACGGTGAAAGCCGGCGATGTAGTTGTAGGTAAACAGACTTCCGACGGTAAAGAAGGCAACTTCGTAACAGGTTTGGATAACAAAACTTGGGATCCTGAAAACCCTGTAGCAGTTCCTGGTCGTGCCGCAACAGAAGATCAATTGAAAGCTGTTAATGACGACTTCAATAATAAAGCAAGAACAGGCCGTGTATTCCAAGGTGACCAACCTGGCGATAGCGGTAAAGTGGTTCGTGGATTGGGAGATACTATGAACCTTACTGGCGGTGCTGATGTGAACCGTTTGGCAGATAACAATATTGGTGTTGTGAAAAACGCTGCTGGTGATGGCTATAACATCAAGTTGGCTAAAGACTTAAAAGGCCTTGAGTCCGTAACTACTACGGATGCTGCTGGTAATACAACTGTTATGAACGGTGGCGGCGTGACAATTACACCTGCTCAAGGTAATGCTGTAAGTCTTACTAAAGACGGTCTTAATAACGGTGGTAATAGAATTACTAATGTAGGCCCTGGCGTAGATGGTACTGATGCGGTTAATGTAAATCAATTGAGCAGTGCTATGCGTAGCGTGGATGGTAAAATCGCTGATGTAGGTGCTACTAGTGCAGCTATTTCTGGCCTCAAACCATTACAATATGATCCATTGGAACCAACTCAAGTATTGGCTGCTGTAGGCCATTATAAAGGTAGCACAGCTGCCGCTGTAGGCGTGGCGCACTATACTAATGAATCTACAATGTTCCATATGGGCGTATCTCTTGGCGGTCATGACAACATGATTAATGCGGGCGTATCCTACAAATTTGGTACATCCGACGCTAAGAAAGCGGTTCCTGCACGTTACAAAGCCGGCCCTATCAGCTCTGCGTATGTATTGCAGGATGAAGTGACTGCATTGAAAGCTGAAAATGAACGTATGAAACAACATGATCTAGAGTTAACTGCTAAATACGATCAAGTACAACGCGATAATGAAGAAATGAAAGCTCAAATCGCATTGTTGATGCAACAAGCAGGTCTTACAAAATAATCGAATCTGAATATTCGAGTTCTTAACCACTCATGTAAGGATTGTGAAAGCCGCCCTTTCCGGGGCGGCTTATCATAAGGAGGAAGTATGAAATTCAAAACATTTATGCCTGTATTGGCACTGGCTTGTGTATGTACGGTAGGTCAAGCGGATGCGGCTCAAGATCGATTGATGATGCCGGAACAACCAGCTGAACCATTAAACGTGATTGAAGCAGAAGTGGCTGTTCCTGTACCTAGCGAAGAAGTTCGCGACGTAGTGAATGCTTTCACACAATTCCAATTGGACCAAAAGGACAAGCGTATCATGGATGATTCCCGCGTTATGACCGGTCAAGAGCGTTACCGTAACAATGTATTGTACTACATGAACGTTCGTCGTAGCTGGTACATCGTGAGCCATCGTTATAAAAACAACAGCTATGCGCGCTTGGCTTTAGACCGCTTGTACAGCGATTACAAGCAGTTCTTTACGGACCATGCGACGGTGTCTGAAGACGCTAAATTGGACTACGCGCAACAAATTATCGATATCTTGGATCGCAATACGGCCAATGTACATGATGATGAATTGCGTTTCTACATGAACGAAATGGTGATCTTCA
>ERZ772967.2513-NODE-2513-length-11748-cov-2.789361_pt1 | contig 11748 bp, 6 predicted proteins | sample MGYA00511677_ERZ772967 | MGnify/ENA primary metagenome ERZ772967 (study PRJEB29015, sample SAMEA2737931) | human oral metagenome | biome: human oral; feature: human-associated habitat; material: dental | place: China | collected 2146 ...
TTTTTTGCACTTTCTGCGTCAAAAAAGGCAGAAAGCATCGGCAGCCCTTAGCCTTGGATGCAGCGCCCCCCTTGTTGCTGCCTCGCTACAGCGTGTTGGAAAAAATTCCCTTAGGTTGGAATTTTTGTTCCCCTAAGGGGAATTTTTTTTCCCCATAGGTGGGACTTTTTCTTCCCATAGGGGGAGTTTTCACGCACAAAGTTGGGCGATGGCCGCGCCCCCTTGTTGCGTGTACAGAAAACGGCCATCGCTGCACCGGTAAGTAGGCGCTGCGCTGACGCTCCGTTGTGGCATAGTCAAGCCTAAATCTATGATGACAGATCCTTTTGTATGACTGTTGCGGCTACGGTTAAAGGTAAAAATGGTGCTTTTCTTTTCAGATAGCAAGGAATGGTTAGGTGACGAAAAAGTCAGATCGTCAGCTTGATTCGCCCTGAAAGTAAAACGCTTGCAGACCTTGTTTTTACACAGGCCGATGCACGCGCGAATAGGGTATAAGCGGCCTGTCTATGAAAGGGCTTTTCGCCAACTAAATCAAGCCGATAGCCTGAACAATACGCTTTAAGGCGAATGCTTTGAAAATAATCGGGCGAAAAAGTGGTCTGTGACAATTTATATTTTTAGCTTTGCGATTGAAAGAATCATAAAGCGCTTCGCAGTAATATGATAGTATCTTGCGGCGATAAATGGCATAAGGCGAAATATCGCGCAGTTCATCATTTTGTTTGCGTGCTTTGTTTCCACTCGAATCTTGGCAATGACCAATAAATGTAATCATGTGTAAAAAGACGAAATGCGTAAGATCTTTTTCGACCTAAGCCGGAGAAAGCGTTTTCTATGGAAGCGCTTTTTCAAGGAAGGCCTAAGATAAGTTTGTCAATGTGACCAATAACCCTGCCAACAGGCAGTAACCATTCAACCTTAATGCCCGAGTCTCTGATACGGCATGACTCTCAAAGAGAGTTTTAACGGAGAGGCACGATTTATTATGATCAAACGACTACGCAAGCACACGTATGCGGCAGCAGCCGCACTACTCGTTGTCATGTTCGCACTCTCGCCGTCCGCTCGGGCACAAGCGCCGGGTATGGCAAGGATCATTCTTGAGGCGCACAACGTCTGGGGCGACGGAAGCGGCTATCAGATGCTATTCGATGCCGACCACAATCTCTATGGCGGTGTCATTCCCACCTCCGGACCGATATGGGACAATAATAATCCGCCGACCGACCTCTTCAAAGACTTTGAGTATAAGATTCCGACCAATGCCGATCCGTCTACGACGCCTCAGTATATGGTCGTGGATGGTGAAGATTACATAGAAATACCGGCCGGCGTCTACGATTTCTGCATCGTAGCGCCACAGGCCAATCAGAAAATATGGATTGCCGGCGATGCAGACGGACCGACAAGAGGTGACGACTGCGAGTTTGAGGCGGGCAAGACTTATCGCTTTACGATGCACATCGTGCAAAGTGCCAACAACGACGGCGCAAGGCTGACGATCACCGAGAACGGCGAGCCGGCTAAGTTCAAACTTTGGGTGGGCGATGCGCAGGTAACGGCTGAAAACTATAAAAGCGTGCCCATTACGGATGGTACGGCTCAGTATGACCCACTCTCAAAGCGCCTCTTCCTGGAGAATGCCATTATCAGTCCTACGGGTGAAGGTGAGGGTCTCAAATCAATGATTGACGGCTTGGCCATTTATGCGGAGGGCGTTAATGTGATTACGACGACTTCTGCCGTTGCCCTCCAAAACGAAGCGCCCCACATTACGATTGCCGGTGAGGGCAGCCTCATCCTCTCCGGTCAGCGCTTTGGCTTCTGCACGGCGCCGGGAAGCGCCGCTGCGTTCAAAGGGTGTGTTATCGATTGCGGCGGTTCTTTCGGCTCTGACAATAATGGTGCGGAGATCAGCCTTGACCACGCTACCATCAAAGCCAAGGGAAAGGACAAAGCGACGATGTGTGGCATTAAGCAACTCAAGCTCAATGGCTGCTCGATCGTAAGGCCCGAAGGCGCCGACTTCGATGCTTCGCTGGGCGGCGTAGCGCTCAATGGCGCGTTGGTAACCGACTCGGTCGTGATCGAAGCTGAAGCTGTGATCGATTACGGTTTGGCGATCTCGGGCGTGAAGCTGACGTCGGCCAATTATAAGGAGATTTACGAATTTCCCGGTGTAAGTGGCAACGTGAACTTCGATCCGGAAAACAAGGTGCTTACCTTGCAGGATGTTGTCATTAACGCAGAAGATTATAATGGGATTCTGTCGAGCGTTGATGACTTGACAATTAAGCTGCTTGGCGCAAATTCTGTGACGTCAAAATATACCACGATCAGTTTGGCTGCGCCGACAACGATTACCGGCGGCGGTACGCTTTACGTGAAAAGCGATCGCGACTGCGCCCTCTATGCCAATGGGACGAACCTCGCCATCGACAATTGCAAGGTCAATGCGGAGAGCAGCACGTATGCTATTGCCGGAAGCGACGGCACGCGAGAAACGCTGACGATCAATAATGCGACGGTGACGGCGGAAGGCAAAGAGAATGGCTCTATCTGCGATTTTGCCAATGTTGTGCTGACCGGTTGCGAACTTCTACAGCCGGCGGGCGCCGCATTCGATTCGGAAATGCACGGCATTGCGCTCAACGGCGCCATCGTCAAGAGCAAAGTGATCATTGGCAACTCGACCGGCATCCAAATGCCCGTCATCGATGCCGGCACGAAGCGGGGCGTTTATACGCTCAGCGGCGTCCGACTCAAAACCGACGTGAAAGATCTGCCGAAGGGTATCTACGTTGTGAATGGTAAGAAGATGGTGAAGAAATGATCGAGTTGCAAACGGATCGGGATTAGCCATCCGGACGGAAGAATAAGCCTTCCGCTCTCTATGCTTGAGAGTTGGGAGGCTTTCTTCTTGGGCGGTGCAAGCTATGCGGCGTGGATGATCGCGGTATGCCGCACTGCCGCCCGCGGCGCAAGGACTTGCTGAGCGCGCGATCGGACGTTGCCGCGCAAAAGCTGTTAAAGCCCGAAATGAGCCGTCAACTTACTTCGCTGTTTCTTTCATATTCAGTAACTTTGCAGGCGATTAAAAGGTATAAAAAGTTACATGCAAGACATTAGAAACATTGCAATCATTGCCCACGTTGACCACGGGAAAACGACGCTCGTGGATAAGATGTTAATGGCCGGGCATCTCTTTCGCGAAAACCAACAGACCGGAGAACTTATATTAGACAATAATGAATTGGAGCGCGAGCGAGGCATAACGATCCTCTCCAAAAACGTCTCCATCAACTATAAAGATACTAAAATCAACATCATAGACACGCCGGGTCACTCTGACTTTGGCGGAGAGGTAGAGCGTGTTTTGAATATGGCCGATGGCTGTTTGCTCTTGGTCGACGCTTTTGAAGGACCGATGCCGCAGACGCGCTTCGTCTTGCAGAAGGCTTTGCAGATTGGCTTGAAGCCTATCGTCGTCGTCAATAAGGTGGACAAACCTAATTGCCGCCCCGAGGAGGTTTACGAGATGGTCTTCGACCTGATGTGCGATCTCAACGCTACGGAAGAGCAGCTTGATTTCCCCGTAGTCTATGGTTCGGCTAAAAACAACTGGATGGGCGAGGACTGGCAGCAGCCTACGGAGGACATTACTTATCTGCTCGATACGATTATTAAGACAATTCCGGCGCCGCCCGTTAATGAGGGGACGCTGCAAATGCTTATTACTTCGCTCGACTACTCTAATTATACGGGCCGCATCGCTGTGGGGCGCGTGCATCGCGGGGTCATTAAAGACGGCACTAATATTACGATTGCCCATCGCGATGGTTCTATGGAGAAGGTCAAGATCAAAGAGCTGGATACCTTTGAGGGAATGGGGCGCAGCAGGGTCGAAAGCGTAGGTTGTGGCGACATCTGTGCCGTTATTGGGCTTGAAAATTTTGAAATCGGCGATACTATTTGCGACTTTGATAATCCGGAGCCTTTGGCGCCTATTGCGATCGACGAGCCGACTATGTCTATGCTCTTTACGATCAATGATTCGCCGTTTTTTGGTAAGGAGGGTAAATATTGCACTTCGCGCCACATCAACGATCGCTTGCAACACGAGTTGGAAAAAGATCTTGCGCTGCGCATTGAGCAGCCTTCGCCCGATAAATGGATTGTTTCCGGCCGCGGCGTGCTTCACCTGTCCGTCTTGATCGAAACAATGCGCCGCGAAGGCTATGAGTTGCAAGTAGGGCAGCCGCAAGTAATTTATAAAGAGATTGACGGCGTGCGCTGCGAGCCTATCGAAGAGTTGACCGTCAACGTCCCTGAAGAGTTTGCCTCTAAGATGATTGATATGGTCACGCGCCGTAAAGGCGAAATGACCTCTATGCAAAACTTGGGCGACCGCGTTGATATAGAATTTGAAATACCTTCGCGCGGCATTATCGGACTTCGCACGAACGTCTTGACTGCCAGTCAGGGCGAAGCTATTATGGCGCACCGCTTCAAAGCCTATCAGCCTTTCAAAGGCGAACTTCAGCGCCGCACCAACGGCTCGATGATCGCGATGGAAACGGGCACGGTTTTCGCTTATGCGCTTGACAAACTTCAGGATCGCGGACGCTTTTTTGCTTCGCCGCAGGATGAGGTCTATGCAGGCCAGGTCGTGGGCGAACACGTACACGAAAAGGATTTGGTTGTCAACGTTACGAAAGCCAAACAGCTTACGAACGTTCGCGCCAGCGGTACGGACGAGAAAGCGCGCATCATTCCGCCGCTGATTTTCTCCTTGGAAGAGGCCTTGGAATACATCAAAGAAGATGAGTATGTCGAAGTGACGCCCAAGAGTATGCGTATGCGCAAAATCATTCTCGACCACCTCGTGCGCAAACGCAGCAACAAGAGCGAGGAAGAATAAAGCGGCCGCGCTCGAAAAAAGCAGCTAGCGCCCATACCCACCCATACAAACAACGAACATAACATACATAATACATAACAACTATGGCACAAACTCCCGAGTTCAAGTACGCCCCGATGTTTCAGTTGGGCAAAGATGAGACGGAGTATTATTTACTCACCAAAGACCACGTCAGCGTGAGCGAGTTTGAAGGCAAACCGATGCTCAAAGTAGCGCCCGAAGGTTTGACCACCCTCATTCGCCACGCTTTTAGAGATGTAGCCTTTATGCTCCGCCGCGAGCACAACGAGCAAGTGGCTAAAGCGCTCACCGATCCCGAGGCTTCCGACAACGACAAGTATGTCGCACTGACTTTCTTGCGTAATGCTGAAGTCGCGGCTAAGGGTCAGCTTCCTTTCTGCCAAGATACCGGCACGGCCATCATTCACGGAGACAAAGGCCAGCAGGTGTGGACCGAAGGCGACGATGCTGAGGCGATTTCGCGCGGCGTTTATGAGACGTACACGCAGGAGAATCTGCGCTATTCGCAGAACGCGCCGCTCAATATGTATGATGAGGTAAACACGCGCTGCAACTTGCCGGCACAAATCGATATCGAGGCCGGAAAAGGCGACGAATACCATTTCCTTTGCGTAATGAAAGGCGGCGGTTCAGCCAACAAAACTTATTTCTATCAAGAGACGAAGGCCGTTTTGAACCCCGGCACGCTCAAGCCCTACCTTGTAGAGAAAATGCGTAGCTTAGGCACAGCCGCTTGCCCGCCTTACCATATCGCTTTTGTCATTGGCGGTACATCGGCAGAGCGCAACCTCTTGACAGTGAAACTGGCTTCTACGCATTATTATGACGGACTCCCGACAACCGGCGACGAGACCGGTCGCGCTTTCCGCGATGTAGAATTGGAGAAGGAACTGCTCCGCGAAGCGCACAACATCGGCTTCGGCGCACAGTTTGGCGGCAAGTATCTGGCCCACGATATTCGCGTCGTTCGTTTGCCGCGCCACGGCGCAAGTTGCCCGATCGGTATGGGCGTAAGTTGCTCAGCCGATAGAAATATCAAGTGTAAGATCAACAAAGACGGCCTTTGGATCGAGCGTCTCGACGATAATCCGGCGCGTTTGATCCCCGAATCTTTACGCGAAGCCGGCGAAGGCGGCGGCGTAAAAGTAGACCTCAATCGTCCGATGAAGGAAGTCTTGGCCCAACTCACGCAGTTCCCCGTCAGCACACGCTTGAGCCTGAGCGGTACGATCATTGTGGCGCGCGACATCGCCCACGCCAAGATCAAAGAACGCTTGGATCGCGGCGAAGACATCCCTCAATATCTCAAAGATCACCCCGTACTTTATGCCGGACCGGCTAAGACGCCGAAGGGAATGCCTTGCGGCTCTATGGGGCCGACTACGGCTAATCGTATGGACTCGTATGTCGATCTTTTCCAAAGCAAGGGTGGCTCACTCATTATGATTGCTAAGGGAAATCGCACGCAAGCCGTGACAGATGCCTGCCGGAAACACGGCGGCTTCTATTTGGGCTCGATTGGCGGACCGGCAGCCGTACTTTCGCAACACAGCATTCGCAGTATCGAATGCGTAGAGTATCCCGAATTAGGAATGGAAGCGGTTTGGAAGATTGAAGTAGAAGACTTCCCCGCCTTTATCCTCGTGGACGACAAAGGCAATGACTTCTTTAAGCAATTGAAGCCCAATTGCTTCTTAGCTTAAGCAAACTGAAATAGCGCTAAGGCGCATATGTATCAGGCGGCGAAACGTGTAGGTGTTTCGCCGCCTTTTTTATTCCTTATCAAAAATCAGTTCATCGGTCATTGATAATGAGTTTTAAGGCAAGGCAATTTTTGGCTGAAGGCTTTGTCTTCGCAGAGAAAGGGCGCATTCAGTAGGCTTTCTTAATACTTAGATTTTTCTTGTACCTTGCTTGTGTCCTTACTCTTTTAGTAAATATTTTTCTCTCATTCCGCACCCCCTAAAAATTTGCTTAGGTGAAAGTAAAAACTTTCTGCGGAGAAAATTAAAACACTCCCTATGACAGAAAAAATTGTCTTAGGAGACAATTTTTCTTCTCTTATAAGAGAATTTTACGACTTACTATTAGTTGAAAATCAATATGTTATAAGAGCTCATTTTCTCTCCTTAGCCGAAAGCGGCTTTCTTCCTCGCTTTTTTCGCTGTAAATATTTTTCGTTGTTGCTTGTACGGTGATTGTGGCGTTTTTGTTCAATCGAAGAAAAACTTGGATAGTACCGTCTTTTTGTAAACTTATGAAGATGGGTTTTCAGCGTCGGTCTTCAAATATTTGCTCCGGCTGAGGCGAAGCAAACTAAAAAGGTTTGAGTATCTTTTTTAATACACTCAAAACTTGGCGATAGGCGACAAAGAGCGAAAAAGGACGCACAAACAACCAACTTGGTGACCAGCGCAATGCGCACGGTAAACGCTCCGGACGCATCTCCTGCAAGCTCTCTTTGAAAGAGAGGCGAATAAGTTGATGTTCTTGCGGCGTAAATGCGGCCCACTGCCGACGAAATTGCAGATACAAGCCTACGAAGTTGCGCCAACAATGCTCCTCGCAAGCCGTCAGTATGTCAGTGTTTGCTTGGTAACGCTCTAAGAGTGAGCGCAGCGAACGATTGGCCGCCAAGAAGTCCAGACGGCGCAGATCAAAGCGGTGCGTAGCCGATGCCTCGTGTTGTCGGTAGAGATATTCACCTGCCGATACGGCAACTTGCCGACTCAATAAATAATGTATGCGCGAAGTGTTGTCGTCGCTATAAACCCGACTTGAATCGTCGAAAGGCATACGCATATACAAATTGCGCCGCCCAGCATACAAACCGTTTAATTTCCAGTTGATGGCCGCCCGACAAGCCTCCGCTCCCGTAAACACCGTGTCCGGTGTCGGCCCGTCTTCGCGCTCGGTAGCTTGCGCCGCGCCGAAGCGCACCAATTGCAAGACGATGCAATCGGCCGAAGGGAAGCGCTTCATCGTGCGTTCCATTTCTTCCAGCGCATCTTCGCCCAAAAGATCATCAGCATCGACCATTAAGATCCATTCGCCTTTGGCACGCGTCAGTGCCACGTTGCGCGCAGACGCCTGGCCCTGATTACGGTCGAGACGAATCACTTCCACGCGCTTGTCGCGCGCGGCATATTCGGAAAGGATTTGAGCTGAATCATCTGTCGATGCGTCGTCGACACATAAGATCTGTAAGTCGTCGACTGATTGATGCAAAATGGAATCGAGGCAAGCTTGCAAATAAGGCACAGCATTGTAAACTGCTACCAGCACTGAAAACTTTACCGCTTTGCCAACCGATTCTCTTTGTTCCATCTTGCATCTTTTTTATTTCTTGTTCAAAAAGCGTTGCCGCAAGGCTGCCCATCGCGCCGCAATAGACGTCTCTCGCCGCAGCAGGTCCCAGGATAAACCCGCACTAACGGTAAAGACTACACCGCCCAAGGCCACTTTTGCGCCCCAAACAGGTTGTGCTGCCGCGAAGAGGCCAACGAGTAAGAGGCCAAACTGCAATACGCAGCGCCGCAACGTAGTTCGCTCCATCTTGAAGCCGTAGCGCCACGAGTAGACCGTAAAAATAGCGATCAAGTCGAAGAGATTAGCCAGCGAGAGTCCGAGTCCGGCGCCCCAAAGGCCGCCATAATAAAAGCCTGCTATGACTGCCGCCACGAAGACTACATCGTAAAGCAACTCCATTACCAGATAAACGATTGAATCGCCGCGCGCCAGCGAGAGGTATGAGATTGGCGCGTAGACCGATTTGAAGAACATACAGCCCGCCGCGCATAGCGCCATCGGCACTGCGTGGAGAAATTCCGGCGTATAGAGTAAGCGAATGATTAAAGGCAAACAGAGCGTAAAAAGAATGAGAAAGGGCGCCATAAGTAAGACCAATACGTCGATTTGTCTGTTTATGGCAAAGTTGCGTCGTTCTATATCGTCACCGGCAGCGGAGAGGCGCGGAAAGTAGTCGGCATCCATCGCCACAAAAACCAAGCGCGCATAACTGACAATCAAGGTAAAGCCGGCGGTATAAAGACCCGCTTCGGCCAAGGAAGATGTACGCACCATAAAAGAGCGCACGCCCATTTCCGCACCCGAGCCTAAGATGCCCGCAGCAATGTAAGCGGAGCCCAACTTCAGGAGATGAGCGCCTTGGGCCAGCAGGCGCTTGCTGAAAAGGCCTACGCGATAAGGGAAATCACGCGTGGCAGCGTGCAGATTAAGTAGAAAAACGACCGCCGTCGTACTGAGCAGGACGGGGATCACGCCGTGCACGCCCAACCACCAATAAAGCGGTATCGTGACCGCCATTGTGAGCAAGGCGCCCAAGGCTGAGACGGCCGCCATACGCCTTAGGCGGTGCATACCTTTGAGAATGGCCGCCTCGCCGCCCAAGAGCGTCGTCATCGCTACCATCGGCGAAAGCAGCGCATAGCCTTTGGCCGTATGATAATCGCCCAGCGTGAGATGACTGAGCCACGGCGAGAGAATCAAGCAAGTCAAAGCACCCAGCAAAGCCGTAAGCAGCGTCCACGTGCGTATGAGTTTGACGTAGAGCGTCAGCGCCTTATGCTCGCCGCGCTCTTTTAGTTCGGCCAAATGGCGCACGGCGCTGAAAGCGATGCCGAAGTTGGTTGTATTCCCAATGAGTTCGGTCGTACGGTTATATAAATCGGCGAGGCCCATACCCCAAGTGCCGATAAAGAGCGCCGTAAACTTATTGCGAATGATCGACATCAGGACATAAAAGACCTGTACGCCGCCCAGCAGACCGGTGTATTTCAGTACGTGATTATAAGAATCGTCTTTATGCGTCATAAATAGAGAGACTTCCGCCGCATAAGCAGCTTGGCGAAGCACAAAGCGCGGACGGAAAGAGAATAACGGAGTCGAGAAGGCCGGCGTCAGCGGCAAACCGGAGAGGTTGGCAACTCAGCGCCTTAAACCATCGGCAGACTCTGTCCCGATATTTTACGATAGAGGTCAAGCGCGTAGACGTCTGTCATCCCGGAAAGATAATCTAAGACCGCCATCAGGCGCACTTCGAGGCGTTCGGCCTTCAGTTCGTATTGTTTGGAAGCCATTCCGAGCAGCATCTGCGAATACGCCTTTTGCGGCGCGAGCACAGCCTCTGTCATCAGTTCGAGCAGTGTATATATAATATGGTATCCGGCCAAGTCTACGTCCATCACCTCCTTGCTGCGATAGATCTTTTCCTTCGCCAGTGCGGCGCAGCGTTGATAAGCGCCCAGCAGGGGTTCCGGCAGGTGACTGATGAGCGAACCTTCGAAGGTGCCGGCCAAGATCGCCGCTTCGTTGTCTACGAAAATGTTGACGCAAGCGCGCTCCAAGGCGTTGATGATCGAGGAGCGATAATAAACCATACGGTCGTTGGCATCTGTCACCATCGGATAGGCGCTTCTGAGGCGTTTGCGCTCTTCGGGGGCAAAGAAATCGAGCAGCAAGGCCTCTGCCTGTTCGTCGGAGAGCAGGCGCAACTTATGGGCATCTTCGAGATCCATAATCTGATAGCAAATATCGTCGGCCGCTTCTACGAGATACACGAGCGGATGGCGCGCAAAGCGCAGCGATTCGTCCGATGCCGCGCAACTTGGGAGGCCCAATTCGTCGGCGATGCGCCGGAAATCGGCCGCCTCGCTTTGGAAGAAACCAAACTTTGACTTGCCGCGGCAACAATCGGAGGCAAAAGGATACTTGACAATCGCGGCCAGCGTGGCGTAGGTCATTACGAAGCCGCCCGCTCTATGGCCGTTGAATTGGTGCGTCAGGAGTCGGAACGTATTGGCATTGCCATCGAAGTTGACAATGTCCGTCCAGACGCTTTTCGGGAGCATTTTCTCCCATTCGCGGCCCTGCCCCTCGGCAAAAAAGCTGCGTATGGCGCGCTCACCGCTGTGGCCGAAAGGCGGATTGCCCATATCGTGGGCCAGACAAGCGGCGGAGACGATCGCACCAAGGGCTTCCGGTGTGCGCTCTCCCGCTGCGGAATCTCTTTGCTGTAAAAGGGCGGCCACGTCTGCGCCCAAACTGCGCCCTACGCTTGATACTTCAAGGCTGTGCGTCAGACGGTTGTGGACGAAGACGCTGCCGGGGAGGGGAAACACTTGCGTCTTGTTCTGCATACGTCGAAAGGCGGCTGAGAAGATCAGGCGATCGTAGTCGCGCTGAAATTCTGTGCGCCGCTCGGCTGCAGATTTGGCAACGTATTCCTTACCGAAGCGTCGGTCTGATAAAAGTTGGTTCCATTCCATCGTGTTTTCCGCTTTAGGGCTCTCCCGGTTTTCTTATTTATATTCCTAACGGAGATGCTTCCTGCCGATGTGCGTCCGCTCGGCTGCAGAGTTGTTTCCACCACCGGTCGTCGCACCATAGGCCGCAATGCAGTGGGCACTCGTCGGTGCAGAATTTGCACGGCCCATTGACGTAGGGCAAAGGTAGCGATAAAAAAATAAAAATAAGCGGTAACGGAAGAAAGACCTTGACAGATGCTTTTGCAGCGCCCCGCTTCGCAAGGTCATTTGCCGGTAGTTTCTTTGGGCGGCGCTTCGCGTTTACGGCGCGCGGCGTCTTTGCCGTTTGCCGATGCGTAGCTGCAATTCTGCCCCTTGCAAGTCCTTTTTCTTCAAGATTTTACTGCCGCTTGCGTTTTGTTTGGCGGCAGCAAACGATGGTTTGGTGGGGGCAAACAATGGTTTGGTGGGAGCAAACGATAGTTTGGCGGCAGCAAACGACTAAACAGTGCGCAAAAGGCAAAGAATCTTCAGCGC